>SL_5KL_010_SEDDRAFT_10001349_pt1 | contig 14887 bp, 9 predicted proteins | sample SodLakKL_010_SED_FD_9118 | JGI IMG/M metagenome (IMG submission 9118)
AGGGGCTTGACCAGGTCCATTCCCGAATTCATGGCCCGGGCTGCCATTAATACCTCCGGCACATACATATCGCCTTCTTTAAAGCGCTGGCCAACAACATTCATACCCTTGATCAGGCCATCATTAATGATGTCTGCAGGTCTGGCTCCTTCATCAATGGCCTTCTGGGTTAACTCCGTGGCCCGCTCCACATTACACTCAATTATCGCATTCTGCAGGGCTTCAAAATCTGCCATTTTTATTTATCCCCCTTTATTTCTTTTTGGCCTTTTTGGCCTTCTGGGCTTCCCGTTCCTCCGCCTTAGCAACAATTGCGTCAATTTCTTCTTTAACTTTATCCGACAGGCCCTTGGGCGGATGCTCCTCCAGAATAGAGCGGAGCTTCTTGCGCACCCTGTCCCCCATGGAGGTGCCCCCGGCCTGTTTTTGCCAGCCGTCATGACGCATCCGATTGATAAGGGTGGGGAACCAGGTTTCTTCCTTGAAGTGTTTCATGGTATGGGGTTCGCCCAGGAAATGGCCGCCAGGACCCACCTTATCTACTACATCCAGGGCCAGGGTTTCTTCATTGATTTCAATGCCCCGCATGAAGCGTTTGACCATGGCAATAATCTCGTCATCCATTACCAGCTGCTCCAGGGATCCGGTTGAACCGGAGCCAGTATAGCCGCAGTCGTGAACCAGGTTGGCGCCGGAAAGCGCAGCCATGAGAATACTCATTGCCGCTTCCCCTCCAGCCTGCCCGTCCAGGGTATGGGAATCAGTACACCCTGCGGTTCCAAATACGGGCATCTTCATGTGATGAGCAACTTCAGCAATTCCCGCCTGCATGGTGTGGAATTCAGGGCTGCCGTAGCTAAACACGGTGGATTTCATATCCATTATGGCATAAACCCCACCCATAATTATGGGAGTTCCCGGGCGGACCAGCTGAGAAACAATAATCCCCACCAGACTCTCTGCTACACCCAGAACCAGGGTTCCGGCCAGGGTTGCGGGGGCAGTTGCACCCGCCATCACACAGGGAGTATAAACGATGGGGATCTTATTCTTGGCCGCGAATACAGCCTTGGCTATCGCTTCTTCAGAATGCAGCAGGGGTGAGCTGGGTTCAGAATAGAGGGCAAAAAACGGCCTCTGCTGGAGATTTTCCAGTCCTCCCACCACCGCAGCTGCAATATCGGTAATGTCCTGATATTGATCAATATCAAAACCCCAGTGCACAATGGGCTTATTGGTATTGGAGACCAGGGCCCGGAAGGCGTGAACATCAGAAAGAGTGTCAGTTACCCCGGTTGGGGTTCCCAGATCCTGGACAAAATCAATATTGGGGAGGTAATCACAGACTTTAGCTACATTTTCAGTATCGCTTATTACCGGGCGCCGTCTTTCCCCGGTATAGGGATCGCGGTGAAAAGTATTGGTCGGACCCGGCCCATAATAAGTCTTATTATCCTGCAGGACAATAGCCTTGTTGCCCTTTTGATCATAAAGAGTAACCCGGGAGGGTGCAGTCCGAACCGCCCATTCACTTAAACCAACAGGTATACGGACCCGCTGCCCATCAACCCAACAGCCACCTTTTTTTAATATTTCCAGAGATTCTTCATCATAGATTTCGGCCCCGGTTCTTTCCAGGACTTCAGTTGCTGCAGAGAAAATTTCTTCTCTCTGCTCATCGCTAAGTAACCGGAAGTTCACGTTGCGATTAACCTTGTAACGGGACTTAACGAAATTTCCCATAATACCCTCTCCTTTCCTCTAATTAACGCCCAATCAGTTCGATGGCCAGGTCTTTGGCCGAGGCTGCATCAGGTGCCCAGCCGTCAGCACCAATTTCATCCCCAAACTCGGAGGTAACCGGTGCCCCTCCAATTATTACCTTAACATTATCCCGCAGGCCTTCTTCCTGCAGAACCTCGATGGTGTCTTTCATGGCCAGCATGGTTGTGGTCAGAAGAGCACTCATTCCCACTATATCGGGATTATGTTCCCGAACTGCCTCCGCAAATTTCTCCGGCTCCACGTCCATACCCAGGTCAATTACTTCCATGCCGCCGCTTTCCATCATCATCCCTACCAGGTTCTTTCCAATATCGTGCAGGTCACCTGCTACTGTTCCCAGGACTACTTTACCTGCCGAGGCCACTTCGCCCTCTACCAGAAGGGGCTTGACCAGGTCCATTCCCGAATTCATGGCCCGGGCTGCCATTAATACCTCCGGCACATACATATCGCCTTCTTTAAAGCGCTGGCCAACAACATTCATACCCTTGATCAGGCCATCATTAATGATGTCTGCAGGTCTGGCTCCTTCATCAATGGCCTTCTGGGTTAACTCCGTGGCCCGCTCCACATTACACTCAATTATCGCATTCTGCAGGGCTTCAAAATCTGCCATAATACCCTCCTCCTTTTCTTTTTTACTGTTCCAGGCCCGAGTTAAAGCCTGAAAACACGGTTTAACCCCCGGAGGGGATATGGTACTACTCTTGGAAACAATGCCTTCAGGTCCAGTTTACAACTGCATACGTACAGAAAAATACCCTGTCCTGCATCGGCTCCAGACCAATGCACGAACCTTCTATTTCACCCCCTCTACTCCTCCAATCTGATTTTGCAAAAACAGGATTACTGACTCTGACAATTAAAAACGGTAACCCTGTCCAGTCCTGAAGTTCCTTTCCTCTTTGTATTTTGCAAAAAGCGTACCACCTCCTGGATAAAAAGGACCTTATCCCTGTAATGATCAGGGTTAATTTTTTTTCAATTATTCTCCCGAGAAAAAGAAAATGAGAACTGAGGAAGCTGGCTGCTCCTTCTTTCTCATTTTAAGAAAAAAATGCCCGGGCTTTTCCAGTTTACTGGTAGTGCAAGGGTTTTGCCGGGTTATTAAATTTTTCTCATTTTGATACGCTTTCTCAAATTAAGAAACCTGGAATTCTTTTAACTTCCTGTAGAGGGTAGCCCGGCTTATCCCCAGGGCTGCCGCTGCTTTTTCTTTGCCCCGGGTAGAAAAACCATACTTCTTCAAAGCCCGGTTAATTGCTTCCCTTTCCAGGGAATCAAGGGTAGGAATGGTTCCGCTGTCCTCGCCCTTTCTAAATTGAAAAAGCCTTTCCGGTAAACTCTGGAGAGATATCTGGGAGCCAGTTTCAATATTCACCGCATATTCAATGGCATTTTCCAGTTCCCTGATATTGCCCGGCCAGGAATATTCCAGGAAAACTTGCCTGGTCCCTTCCTGAAAATCGGTAATATTCTTGTTCAGTTGAGTGGCATAAAGATCCAGGAAAAAGTGCATGAGCAGGAAAATATCTTCCTTGCGTTCCCGCAGGGGTGGAATATAAAAGGGGATAACATTGAGGCGGTAGAAAAGATCTTCCCGGAAAAGCCCCTCTTCAATCAATCGCTCTAAATCCTGATTGGTAGCAGCAATGATCCGGACATCAACCTCTTTGCTGCTTACTCCCCCCACCCGTTCAATCTGCCGGGTTTCAATAACCTGCAGCAGATCTACCTGAAAACTCAGGGGCATATCCCCAATCTCATCCAGGAATATCGTTCCCTCGTTGGCCAGTTCAAACTTACCCGGTTTGCCACCTTTTTTAGCCCCGGTAAAAGCCCCTTCTTCATAGCCAAAAAGCTCTGATTCCAGCAGGGAATCCGGAATGGCAGCACAGTTAACGGTTATAAAGGGCTTGCCCTTGCGGTGGCTTTCTTCATGGATGGCCCGGGCAAAAAGACTTTTCCCAGTTCCCGTTTCACCCCGGATAAATATCGTGGAATCAGTATTGCAAACCCTTTTCATCCGGGTCTTAATTTCAATCAATTCATTGCTGGTCCCCTTAATGGCATCCAGAGTCCCTTCTTTTTCTTCCCCAATTAACTTGCTGGCCAGTTTTCTGATTTCCTCACCTTTGCGGAAAGATATCACTGCTCCGCTGATCTCAGGTCCCTCAAAAATGGGGGTTATACTGGAAAACAGTTTTAATTCTCGGTTCCCATCAATTTCCAGGGACAGCTCTTTTTCATAATAATCATTTTCCAGTTTACCGTCAAAAAAACCCAGGGGATTAAAATCCGGGAAAATAGAAGAGATATGTTCCCCGGTTTTATCCTGATCCAGAGAGAGGAGTTTGCGGGCTGAACCGTTAATATTAATTATGTCTCCAGTTGCATCCAGGGCTATTATTCCCTCGTGAACTGAATTAATTACCGTTTCAAACTGATTGGCCAGGGTAGTCACAGTGCCCCTCATCCTTTTTTCATTGAGGGTAGTAACAATGAACCTGGTCACGTTATTTAAAAAATTTAGTTTTTTATCAAATTCATGGAGTAGAATTTCTTTCTGATCCGGACTGAGAGCCAGCAGGGATACCGTCCCTATTTTTTCGCCTTCATGAAAAATAGGACGCATGGCAAAGGCAACCACGGAACATTTATCGGAGTAATCACATTGTTCGCAGTAATGACTGCTTTTGGTATCTTCAATAAGGATATGGCTGTCTACCCAGGATTGAATAACCCGGTCGGTGGTACAGTCTTCATTGTAAACTACCCCTACCTCTTTTTTGTACCAACCGGTTCCCGCAATAACCTCCAGGTTATTGTCAATAATGGCCAGTTCCACATCCAGGACGGCAGCAAAAGCATCAGAAACCTGCTGTAAAAAGCCTTTAATATCCTTGAGCTTTTCCATGGGCTCCCCTTTCTGATAGACAATAAATTTTTTCCTACCCTCAATTATATCAAAACCCCCCTGCTCGGACAACCCTTCTCAATTCGAGAAATCAATCCCCGCACTCCCCCCAACCTACAATAAAAATGGAGGGCAGGACTTGGCGTATTTTTCTCTAACTATTTAAGAGTTCAGAACAAAAATTCATTTTCTTTGATCGGGGAAAGAGGGTGTCTACTTTGCAGCATCGTTCGCGGAATTTTTTCCTGACCCTGGGAGTCTGTTTTTTTATTTATTTCAATTTTTTTTCCTTCCAGGTAATTGCTCCCCAGTACCTGACGGATCTTGGTGGGACCGGTTTTCAGGCTGGCCTGCAAAATTCATTTTTCTTCATCGCGGGAATTATCCTGCGCCTTTATTTCGGCCCCCTGGCTGATAGCCGGGGGCGAAAACTCCCCATCCTGATAGGCTCTTTTGTTTTTGCCACTNCCCCCCTCCTCTTTTTAGTCAGCCATAATGTCCCCATGGTTTTCCTGGCCCGATTTTATCAGGCTATAGGGCTGGCCGCTTTTTTCTCCAGCGGAACTTCNCTGATCAGCGANATTGCTCCCCCCCCAAAAATTGGAACCTATATGGGGACCTATCGTTTTACGGCAACCACCGCCCTGGTGGTGGGGCCGGGCATCTCTATAGGTTTAATTAATCAATTNGGTTATTCCTTCCAGTTTGTTTTCAGCTTCTTCATCGGCCTCATTGCCCTGGGCCTGGGCTTTTTTCTCCGGCCCCCCGCCCTAAAAAAAGCATTTGTCTCCCCCAATCCCCTGGATCAACTAAAAACTGTTATTCAAAACCGACTTTTATGGCCAATTTACCTGGGAGCAGGGATTGTGGCTTTCAGTTACGGAACCCTGCTGACCTTCGGCTCCATATTCTTTTCTGAAGCAACTACAGTGGCCAATCCCGGCCTCTACTTCACCATTTTTGCCCTGCTGGGAATGACCGGCAATATTTCCGCGGGAGGTTTATCTGACCGCTTCGGACGACAGGTAGTGGTTATACCTTCCATTTCCCTCCTGGGGATCGGTCTTTTTATCCTCTTTTTTCTGCCAGGCAATTCCCTGCTCCTCTGGATCAGCAGTATAATTGCCGGTTTGGGCTACGGCGGATCCATAACTGCTATTTTTACCTGGATAATCGATGTTACCCGACCTGAGGCCCGGGCTACCGCCCTGGCCTTCCAGGAAAGCGCCCTGGATATTGCTTATGCTTCCGGTTCTTTTTTCTTTGGAATTGCCCTTTCTTTTCTGGGCTATCCCCTTTCCTTCAGCCTTATCGGAGTCCTGACCATTTTAACCGCCAGTTTCCTCCTCCTGATCCGCAATAAAAATGTACCGGATTATGAGAAGCAGCTGGCCGGGAATAAATAGAGAATGCCCAAGATAAAACCCGGTAGTTAATCTACCGGGTTCTTTCTTCCTGCTCTTGATCCTCTGGAGTCAGATCCTTTATATCCTTCCGGGTATCTTTCATCTGTCGATAAACACTTTCGAATTCTATGCGATAGTTAAATTCAACCTCGGAACGGGCCCTTTCTTCTTTGATGTCCAGATTACGAATGATTAAGATTTCTTCCCGCATCCGGGAGCCCTGCAAAAGAGGTAGACCGGAGGGGGCCCAGACCCCGCTGCCTCCCCAGAACAAAACTCCACTGCGGTCGTGGGAACCCACCTCATTAACTCCAATGCTCCAGGTCTGATTATAGGCGGCCTTGGAAGAATTCATCAAATCCCACAAAAATCCATAATAATTATCGGTCCGCACATTCATCCGGGGATAATCCCGGATGGCATGAGCCCTCCAGGCCGCAGCAGTAATTATGGCGTCAACATTATCGGTAAAGGCATACTGCCGGGCCAGTTCAACAAAACAGAGATCATAACAGGTCAGGAAACCAAAACGGCCCCAGCGGGTATCAATAGTCAGCCTTTTATCACTGCCCCCGGTAAAAAACCTCCGCTCCAGGGGAGTTAGAAATATTTTATCGTAGGTCAGATTGTGATCAGTATAGTCATAATTGGGATGCAGGATAAAAGAAGAGTTATATAAATTATCACCCTTCTGAAAAGCATTATTAAAGAAAACATATTCCGGGCCCTGCTGATTATCACTCAGGCTTTCTTTTATATTATTAAACCAGGGAATGAGCTGGGTGGTTTCCCCCTCCAGAAGGTGATCCCAGACCTCACCTTCCTCCCCTTCCCAGATATAGCCGGTGAGGCTTAATTCTGGGAAAATAACAATATTAACCTGCTTTTGGTGGGCAATTTCTATTATTTCTTCTATTTTATTCATATTTGCCCTTATATCGGTAGTAGGGTTAATATTGGCCAGTAATATTGAAGGTCTTTCCTCCAGGTCACAATAAACCCTTTCCACAATCCTGGTAATCATAAACTGACACCCCTTCCCCGCTATCTGAGCAAATTATTCTCCTAATATTGATTATTCGCAAGACAGCGTATGTTACCTGCTAAAAACAAAAGATCCTCCCAGATATTTTCCGGGAAACCTGATAATATCCCACTAGAAATTACCGGGATTTTTATTTTTCTCTTCCCCAACCTCACTATACAGGGCTTTAAACAGGCAGTATACTATCAGGACCATCAGGATCATAAAGGGGAACCCACCAATTATTGATGCGGTCTGTAGGGCTTCCAGGCCCCCGGCCAGAAGAAGAATAGAAGCAACAGCCCCTTCAATTATACCCCAGGCGGCCCGGAGCTGATAGGGCGGGTTTAACATCCCCCCCGAGGTCAGCATCCCGTTAACATAGGTTCCCGAATCGGAAGAGGTAATAAAAAATATGGCCACCAGCAGCATCCCCACCGGGATTAAAACGCCTGAAGCGGGTAAAAGTTCCAGGGCGGCGAAGAAACCTGCGGCTTCATTACGGGCAACTGCATCAGCAATTCCCCCCGCTCCCAGATGTTCTTCGTGGAGAGCAAGCCCTCCAAAAACGCTAAACCAGATAGTGCTGACCAGGGCAGGCACCAACAGCACTCCAGCCACAAAAGTCCTCAGGGTCCGGCCCCGGGATATCCGGGCAATAAAAGTGCCCACAAAGGGAGCCCAGGCCAGCCACCAGGCCCAGTAAAAAACCGTCCAGGCCCCGGTCCAGTCTCCAGTTCCTGCTCCCCCAGGATCCAGCCGAAATGACATACCGATCAGGTTCTGCAGATACTCGCCCGTAGTATGAGTAAACAGATTAAGGATAAATAGGGTAGGGCCCAGCAGGAAAACCAGGACCAGGAGACCTACCGCCAGTAGAATATTTAAGCGGCTTAAATTCTTTATTCCCCGGTCAATACCCGTTATGGTAGAGGCCACAGCAGCCAGGGTAATAACCACAACTACTCCCACCCACAGGCGCTCATTGCTTTCAATTCCCCAGACCCTTTCAAACCCGGAACCTATCTGCATGGCCCCCAGGCCCAGGGAGGTGGCCAGGCCAAACATGGTAGCAAAAACCCCGATAACATTGACCAGGACCCCCCAGCCTCCCCGGGTTCCCTTCCGCCCCAGAATGGGTTCCAGGGTTGAACTCAACATCATCGGCAGATCCCGGCGGTAGCTGAAATAGGCCAGGGAGCCGGCCACCGCAGCATAAATGGCCCAGGGATGAAAACCCCAGTGAAATACTGAATAGCGAAGGGCCAGGTGTAGTGTCTCAGCGGTATAAGGATCCCCGTAAGGGGGCCAGATATAGTGGGAAATCGGTTCTGAAACCCCCCAGAAAATAAGGCCGATCCCCATTCCACAGCTGAAAAGCATGGCAAACCAGGTTAGCAATGGGTACTGGGGTTGTTCTCCATCTTTCCCCAGACGGATCCGGCCCAGGGGGCTGATCATTAAAAAGACCAGGAGTAGCAAAAAAATGCTAACCACCAGGATAAAGCTCCACCCAAAATACTGAACCATGAAATCAAATATGTAATTCATCCAGTTTTCTGCAACGCCGGGGAAAAACATTCCCCAGATCACCACGACTCCGGTAATAAATAGAGAAATATACAGGGCTGGATTCTTTTGTATATTTCCTCCTCTATCCTGCTCTGTTTTCGGGCCCATTATTTCTGCCCCCCTGATCAATTTTTGAAAACTTCTCATTCTTTTTTTCTTTTTAAACACTGCTTCCTTTTTTCCTCTTCTTCTGATCAAAAAAATTAAAATCCCCCCCGGAGAAAAACCGGGGGGGAAATTTTTTATTCACTGTTCAGCGGATTTTACAACTTATCCGTTTTACCTTCCTCTTTTAGATCTTTAATCGCCTCATAGATCCGGGCTCTTTCCACCGGTAAGGATCCCTCCCGCATCTCCCCATAGAGGGCCTTGAAGAGACAGTAGGTCATTAAGATCATGAGAATCATGAAGGGGAACCCACCAATAATCGAGGCAGTTTGCAGCGCCGATAGACCACCGGTAAACAGCAGGATGGAGGCTATGGCCCCCTCAACAACCCCCCAGGTAACCCGCAGCTGATAGGGCGGGTTCAGCATTCCCCGGGAGGTTAACATCCCGTTAACATAAGTACCCGAGTCAGACGAGGTAATAAAGAAGATGGCCACCGATAACATCCCGACAAATATGAGGAGTGAGGATCCCGGTAACAGGCTTAAAGCCTCGAAGAAGCCGGCAGCCTCATCCACCTCAACTGCAGAAGCAATTCCTCCGGCACCAAAATGTTCTTCATGCAGGGCAGCACCACCAAACACACTGAACCAGATAATACTGACCAGGGTCGGAACCAGAAGCACACCTATGACAAAGGTCCGGATGGTGCGGCCCCGGGATACCCGGGCAATAAAGGTTCCAACGAAAGGTGCCCAGGCCAGCCACCAGGCCCAGTAGAAAATAGTCCAGGCGCCGTACCAGCCCGCTGCTCCTTCTCCAGCCGCATCAAGTCCGAAGGACATATGCACCACATTCTGTAAATACTCTCCCGTGGAGTGAGTAAACAGGTTGAGGATAAACAGAGTGGGTCCGAAGATGAAAACCAGAACCAGGAGAGATATGGCAATAACCATATTAATTCGGCTCAGGTTTTTAATTCCCCGGTCAATACCGGTGATGGTTGATACAACCGCCGCGGCAGTTACAATAATCACCACCGCAACCCAGGTTACCTCATTACTCTCTATTCCAAACAGCCGCTCCAGTCCATTGGCTATCTGCATGGCCCCCAACCCCAGTGAGGTAGCCAGGCCAAACAGGGTCGCAAAAACTCCAATAACATTAACAAAGACACCCCAACCGCCGTCAATGCCCTTGCGTCCCAGGATAGGTTCAAGGGTAGAGCTGAGCATCATGGGCAGCCCTTTACGATAGCTGAAATAGGAGAGAGAGCCGGCTACTACCGCATAAATTGCCCAGGGGTGGAAACCCCAGTGGAAGATAGAGTAACGCATGGCCACGTGAATGGTACCTGCTTCATAGGCTTCACCAAAGGGAGGCCACATATAATGCCATATTGGCTCCGAAACACCCCAAAAAATAAGTCCAATTCCCATTCCACAGCTGAAAAGCATGGCAAACCAGGTTAGGAGGGGGTACTGGGGTTTCTCATCATCCTTGCCCAGCTTTATCCCTCCCAGGGGACTGATCAGCAGGAATAGAATTAAAAGCAGAAAAATACTGACAAACAGGATGAAACTCCAGCCGAAGTACTCAATCATGAAGTCAAAAACAGAACCCATCCATTCTTCGGCAGTTTCAGTAAAGAACATTCCAAATAGTACGAATGCAACGGTAATGATCAGGGCGATATAAAACGTGGGATTTCTTAATATGTTACCTCCCTGATCCTGAATCAGTTTTTCCTCCAATTGCACAACCTCCTTTTTGCTGAGTTTGAATCTCTCTGGGAATCTTTCTTAAAACAATTCCCTTTAATTTTTTGGCCCGGGCAACACCTCCTTGAACCTAAATTTAATGCTCCCAGAAATAATGGTTGAACCTCTATAACCCCATTTTCGGGGTTAACCCCACTCCTTACAGTCTGGGGCTGCTTACAAAACCAGCCCATACAAATGCATCATTTCCAGGTCTGACCCCAGAAAAACCGAATTAAATTATGTACTCATTTCGTTATTGTTTTAAGGAAATACCAAATTGCCCAAAAATAATCTCCCAACCAAAACTTCAGACCCAGAACAGCGGGCAACCAAAATAAGGTGGAAGCCAATTATGTAGTCAGTTATTTCCGTTCCCAAAAAAAACAGAATTTTTATTTTTTTCGGAGCCATTTCGCCTTGTTGTTTCTACCCCTGTTATAATAATTCCTTCTTTTAAATTCAACCAATTTATTTTTTAACAATTTCCACCGGTAAATAAGCGTCCTCAAATTGCGGTCCTGCAGGTTTTTGAACCCAGTTAAAATTTTTTTCTGGAGGCCCTTCTGACCTTCCCAAAAAAGACCCCCGCCGAAGCAGGGGTTATCTGGCTAATTATTTTTGCTGAACCTGAGTTTCATACCCGGGTAAAGCTGGCTGTAAAATGCCTTAAAATCTGGGGCTCATAAGTCATTTTTACTCCTCTAATTTTTTCTCTTTTTTCCCCAATTTTGCCAAAAGCAGCAGCCACATAGTCCATGTGATTATCAGTATAGGTACGGCGGGGTACGGTCAGACGCAATAGATCCAGAGGAGGCATAATATTTTCCCCGGTTTGAGGATCCCTCCCGGCCAGGATAGTCCCCACTTCAACTGCCCGCACTCCACTTTCCAGGTAAAGTTCAATGCAGAGGGCCTGGGAGGGAAACTGCTCCTGGGGAAGGTGTTTCAGCCAGGTTTTACCATCAACAAAAACTGCGTGGCCACCGATAGGCTGCTGAATGGGAACCCCGATATCCAATAGTTTTTGCCCCAGGCGGGCTACCTGCCCCACCCGGTGGGCCAGATAATCCTCCTCCAGGACCTCGTAAAGCCCCCGGGCTAAGGCCTCCATATCCCTTCCTGCCATCCCCCCATAAGTAATAAAGCCTTCCAGGGGCACCAACCTTTCCCGGGCCTTTTGCAAAAGCTCTTCCTGGCTTCGGGCCAGGCCAATCAGGCCTCCAATGTTTACCAGGCCGTCCTTTTTGGCGCTGAGGGTAAAACCATCCGCCAGCTGGAAAAATTCCCGAATTATGGTCCGGATCGGCCTATCCTCCTGGCCCGGTTCCCGCTTTTTGATGAAAAAAGCATTTTCGGCAAATCTAGCGGCATCAATAAAAAGAGGCAGGTCATACTTTCTGGCCACCTCCTGCACCCGCTTCATATTTCCCAGTGATACGGGTTGCCCCCCTCCACTATTGCAGGTAACGGTCATCAGAATAAAAGCAATACTGTTGGGGCCTTTTTTTTCAATAAAATCAATCAGGGCTGGAATATCCATATCACCCTTAAAAGGGTGTTCTGAACTGAGATCATAGGCCTCTTCTCCAACCAGGTTAACCCCTATTCCTCCTGCCAGTTCAATATGGGCCCGGGTGGTGTCAAAATGCATGTTACCCGGGACATAATTTCCTGGCTCAATCAGCAGGGGAAAGAGAACATTCTCCGCTCCCCGCCCCTGATGGGTGGGCAGAAAAAAAGGATAACCAAAAATATCTTCCACCGCCCGGGCCAGGTTATAATAATTCCTGCTTCCCGCGTAGGATTCATCCCCGCTCATCATTCCGGCCCATTGATTATCACTCATTGCCCCGGTGCCACTATCAGTCAATAAATCAATATAAACTTCGTCGCTTTTTAAAAGAAAAGGGTTTAAACCTGCCCGCTCCAGGGCTTTTTCTCTGCCTTCCCGGGACAATAACTGGATAGGTTCCACCACTTTAATCCGATAGGGTTCGGCCTGGGGCCAGTATGCTTCGACCATTTTTTTCCCTCCATTCTTTTTTGCTCATCATACTCTTTCCACCCGGAAGCCTGAACTTCCTCTAAAAAGTTAAACCGATACCCACGGGTAAGGCATCGGTTTAACCAGGAGGGAATCAATGAGGTGAAATTTTTAAAAACTTTATTCAAGACTCAGGGCCCGTTTGGGGAAAGCCTCCAGTTATTCCGAGGCAGAATCATTGAGCAGCAGCTGGCCGTCTTTTTTCCCAAAGCCATCACTCCTCCCGGCAGGAGGCCGGGTTTACGCCCCATTTTTAGATGGCTATGTTCAAGAATTTTTTCTTTTCTTCAGCAGTTAATGGAATAATCAGGACTGCAACCCGGGGCTGAGAATTAAGATCCAGGAAATAATTCTGATGCCGGGTTGACCCTTGCTGTTCAGGGTTTCCATACCCTTGCAGAGGGATAGGTTAGACCCTGCCTGCACTTTTGACCTTTGCGGTTTTTCTTCAGATAATTAAAAAGGCAATGACCCCTGGAAGAATTTTTAAAACCTCCCCCGCCTTAAAACTTGCCCGGGAAATACAGGCTGCTGTTCCCCCTCCTGGAGGACCACCTCTCCGTTTACAAGGACCCAATCAATTCCCCGGGGAGATTGAAAGGGTTGGGAAAAAGTAGCCCCTTCAGCAACCTGCTCCGGGTCAAAAATGGTAATATCCGCTGCGAAACCAGTTCGAAGCAGCCCCCTATTCCATAGTCCCAACCTCCAGGCAGGAAAACCAGTCATTTTATTTATGGCTTTTTCCAGGCCCATGATCTGCTGTTCCCGGACATAATGCCCCAGAACCCGGGGAAAAGTACCAAAGTTGCGGGGGTGAGGTTTTCCTTCTCTTTCGGTTAGAGCACTACCATCTGAACCTACCATGGACAGGGGATGCTGTAGAACGGCCTGGACATCCTCTTCGCACATTCCGAAACGGATCATACCGGCTTCCGCCTCGCTGGCCTGAACCAGGTAAATCAGGCAATCAACACCTGATCGGCCTGTTTTTTCCGCGATTTCCGCCAGGCGCAGTCCCTCATACTGTTTTAACTCCCCTTCAGGCAAATAGGAAACCATTATCTTATCATAGCCTCTTTCGCCTTCAATACGTTCTACTTCCTGTCGAACCTTCTCATAAAAATCTGGTTTTTGCAGGTTTTCCAGCATTTTATTTGTTCCCCCATCATGGGCCCAGGAAGGCAGTAGGGCGCCAAGGGAAGTGGAGGTAGCAATGTAGGGATAAACATCACAGGTAATGTCCAGGCCCTGCTGTCGCAATTCTTGCATGGAGGCCAGGGTATTTTTAACCGCTCCCCAGTTTTTTTCCCCGCCCACCTTATGATGCGAGACCTGAACTGCTACTCCAGACTGACGCCCTATTTCTGCACTTTCCTGGACAGATTCCATTAAGCGGTCGCTTTCATTGCGCATATGAGTGGCATAAATACCACCATACCGGGCGGCAACTTTTCCCAGCCGGACAAACTCGGCAGCATCACCATAACAGGAGGGGGCATAAAGAAGACCGCTGCTGAAACCAAAAGCTCCGGCCTCCAGTGATTCCCCCAGTATTTTTTCCATTTGTTCCATTTCGCAGGAGTTAGCCTTACGCTCTTCACTACCCACTACCGATTTGCGCAGGGTTCCATGCCCAACCAGTCCGGCCAGGTTGGCGGCCGGGCGGGCTTTCTGCAGGGCCTGCAGGTATTCTTCATAACCCTCCCAGGAGAGTTCCAACCCTTTTTTCCCCAGATTCCTGCCAATATCCTTTGCGGCCTGACCATAAGCAGGGGCTACGGAAAAACCACAGTTTCCTACCATTTCAGTGGTTACTCCCTGCTCAATTTTGCTTTTCCCCCTGTTATTTAACATGTAGACCGTGTCAGAGTGGGTATGAATATCAATAAATCCAGGAGCAACCACTTTTCCGGCAGCATCGATAACATGTTCCGCTCCGGTATTAACCAGTCCGATCTCCTGAATTATCCCCTTTTCCACCAGGACATCCCCATAAAAGAAAGGTGCCCCACTACCGTCAATAATCTTTCCATTTTTGATTAAAATCCTGCCCACAATTATTTCCCCTTTCCTTTTAAAACACCATTTTCCCGAACAAGTTTGTTTAATTCCAGGTACTAAACACGCATCTCTCAAGGCCAGGCAATCCACTCAGGAATTGGCCCCAGCTATGGTTTTTTCCCCCTGAAAAAAACTATTCCTAAAAAACAAGTTGCTGCTTAACGGAAATTTGCCCCGACCAGATCCAGCCCATTCTTTTTAATTTCC
>SL_5KL_010_SEDDRAFT_10001350_pt1 | contig 14885 bp, 12 predicted proteins | sample SodLakKL_010_SED_FD_9118 | JGI IMG/M metagenome (IMG submission 9118)
CCCGACGCTGCTGATTGAATCGTGCCATGTTCCGCGCACTTTCGTGCGGCTTGCGTAGACGCCCTTAGCGGGGACGAGGTAATCGCCCGTGTCGATGTTCGCGGTCGGATAGCGTATCGTCCGGCCCTTTTGCGCGCCCTTGACGACTTTTCCGCAAAGCGAATAATATCGGCCCAGATAAGGCATCACGGCGGCGACTTCGCCTTGTTCGATCGACTCGCGGATGAAGGTGCTGCCGATTTTGCCTTCAGAAAGTTTTTGTTCGCGGACCACGAAGGTTTCAAAAAAACCTTCTTCTTCCAGAGTTTGCGCGCTGCCGGAGGCTTTGGCGCCGAAGGTGAAATCAAACCCGCAAACGAGCGTGTCCAATCCGTTGAGATAATGGTCAATGAACGCTTTGGAGGTGAGTTTCGCCTTTTCCTTGTCGAACCGGATCAAGTATGCGGTGTCGAAGCCCATGCGTTCAAAGATGGAAAGCTTGTGCGCTAGCGGGGTGATGTAACGGTACTCCATGTCCGCAAGCACCGCTTTTGGGTGTTTGTCGAACGTGATGACCGCTTTTTTCAAGCCTTTCGCTTCCGCGATATCGAGTGTTTTTTCAAGCAGGGCGCGGTGGCCTTTGTGCACGCCGTCAAAAAAGCCGATGGCGGCCACGGTGTTCTCGGAGATCTTTTTTCCGTTCAATTCGGCAATGTTCATACTGAGCACCTCACAAAAAGACTCTCTCGGCGCGGTAGCGTCCATTGTCGCGCCGGTAAAGAGCGAGCAGTCGGTTTTCGTTGTCGACAACGCGCAACAGTTCGGCGTCGTGGTCGATTTCAAGCGGCCGGCCTTTCTTCACGGCCGCGGCCTCGTTATGGGCCGTAAAGGCGGGCAAATGCGAAAGTGCCTCGCTGAGCGTCAGAAGCTTGTGGCGTCCGTTTTCTATGGCTTCGAAGCTGTGCGCCTCTTCAATCGTGAATCGGCCGGATTGCACTCGGGTGATGAACGACGTCCTAGCGGTCGTTCCGAATTTTAAGGCAATATCTTTGGCCAGTTGGCGGACAAAAAGGCCTTTGCTGCCCTTCACATAAAACTCGGCCTCGTACAGACCGTTTGTCGGTTTTGGAGAGCGTTCGGTTTTTAGCGCATAAACCCGGATTTTTCTCGGGGGCACATCGGGGATGGCTTCCCCTTTGCGGGCGTATTCGTAGAGTTTCTTGCCGTTCACTTTGACGGCGGAATAGGCGGGCGGCGTTTGCAAGTAGTCCCCGCGGAATTGTTTGAGCGCCGCTTCGAGCATTGAAAAGTCGTGATGCTCGACGGTGCGCACCACTTCGCCGGTGTGGTCGAGCGTGTCGGTCTCCTCGTTGAAAACGACGCCGAAACGGTAGGCTTTCGTGTCCTGGTTCAAGTATGGCATGATTTTCGTGCCTTTGTTGATGCCTAGGACCAAAACGCCTTCGGCTTCCGGGTCGAGAGTTCCGGCGTGGCCGACTTTTCGGGTGTTGAAAAGTTTGCGGCAACGATCGACGCAATCGTGCGACGTCATGCCTTTGGGTTTTTGAAGCAACAGTATTCCGTCCATGCAAATCACCGGCTATATTATACAACAAAAGGCCGCAAAAGAAAAAGGATAGGGGAAAATCCTGGTTTTTCCAAGAAAAAAAGCCTCAACGAGGCTTTTCTCTAAACGCTTTTGACCCACTCGACCAAGGCGTCTTTGGGCATGAAGCCCGCTTTTTGCGAGACGACTTCTCCGTCTTTCAAGACGAAGAGCGAGGGGATGCCTTGCACGCCGTATTGCTGTGCAAGGGAAATGTTTTCGTCGACGTTGACTTTGATAACTTTGATATCGTCGTTTTCATCGGCTACTTGTTCCAAAACGGGACCGATCATTTTGCAGGGTCCGCACCAGTCGGCGTAAAAATCCAACAAAACCAATCCTTCTTTTACTTTTTCATCAATGTTTGTGCTGTCGGCGTATTCAACGGCCATAGTATTCCTCCTTTAATGATTTCATACTCATTATACTAATAAGCGGTCGCAAACTCAATCGTTTTGCTTTCACGCGATACGATTTCTTATATTGTGTCAATCGAAGTATAAAACGGTGACGCCTTGACCGCCCTCGCTGCCCTCGCCGTCGCGATGGCGTTTGATGAGATCGTGCGAGGAAGCGACGTCTTTGACCATTTTGCGGAGCGCGAGCGTGCCGAATCCGTGAATGACGGTGGCGTAGGGCTGTTTGGACAGCGCGCAGTCGTCGATGTATTTAAGCAGCCGTTCGCGGGCGCTTTCGACGCGCTCTCCGCGCAAATCGAGTGTGCTTGAGACTTGTTTTTTCGGCGTCGATTGCGTCGGTTGTTTTTCGGGGAGGTCGACTTGCTTTTGTTCTTCGGCGTATTCCATCTCGTCTTCTTTGAAGACGCTTTTGAGCGCCCCCATTTTCACCAGCCAGCCGTCTTTTTGTTTTTTCTCGAGTTCGCCGTAGCGGTTGAACTTCAAAATGTAGACGCGGTCGCCCGGTTTGAAATCATGCGCCTTGTCGGTCTTGTGGTCTTTTTCTTCTTGCAGGCTTTTCGTTTGATGTTTCTTCTCGGCGAGTTCGTGTTCTTTGAAAGACTTTTCCTTCATTTCTTCGAGTTCTCGGATGAGCGCTTCCGCTTTCTTTTTCGTCTGCCGCATCGCTTTTTGATTCTCGACTTCCATCTTCTCGCGGAGATTCGCCTTTTCGCTTTGCAGTTCTTTTTTGAGAGCCTTCACCGCTTGGCGTTCTTCTTCGAGTTCTTTGCGCAAAGTTTCGTATTTTTGCACTTCTTTGTCGAGTTTGACGCTTTCTTTTTTGAGTTTGTCGATGAGGTCGCTGACTTCGCTGCGCGTTGTCAGCACGTCTTTTTTAGCCCCTTCGATGATGGATTTCGAAAGCCCCAGGCGTTCGCCGATCAAAAAGGCGTGGCTTTCGCCCGGCGTCCGTAGCAACAAGCGATACGTCGGGTTCAACGTCTCTTCGTCGAACTCGACGCTGGCGTTCATGACGAAATCTTTCGTATAAGCGTAGGCTTTGAGTTCGGGGTAATGCGTCGTGGCGACGACGAGGCTGTCCTTTTGGGCGAGGTGCTCTAGGATGCTCATCGCTAAGGCGGACCCTTCTTTCGGGTCGGTGCCGCTGCCGAGTTCGTCAAGCAGAATCAGCTGGTTGTCGTCGTAACGGTTCAAGATGTCGACGATGCGGCTCATGTGCGAAGAAAACGTCGACAGCGACTGTTCGATACTTTGCTCGTCGCCGATGTCGGCGCGAATGGCGTCGAAAAGTCTGATGGTGCTGCCTTCGACGGCGGGGACCATGAGCCCGCTTTGGCCCATGATGTTGAGCAAACCGATGGTTTTGAGCGTGACCGTCTTGCCGCCGGTGTTCGACCCGGTGATGACCATCATCTTCGTCTCGTCGTCGAAGGTGATGGTGTTCGCGACGACCTCCTCTTTCGGGATGAGAGGATGGCGCGCTTTCAAAAGATGTATGGTTTGGCCGATTTCGGGAATCGATCCTTCGATTTCGAATCCGTAGTCCGCTTTGGCGAAGAGAACATCGAGTTCGCAAAGCAAATCGGTGTTTTGGCGGAGAATGTCGCTGTTGTCGGCGACTTCGACGCTCAAAGCGGCGAGGATTTTTTCGATTTCGTGTTTTTCCTTGGTTTCTAGCTGCAGCTTCTTCGCCGTGAGCGACTGCACGTTCGCGGGTTCTATGTAGGCGGTCTCGCCGCTGTTGGAATAGTCGATGATCGTGCCTTTGACCGAGTTTTTCTCGCCTGCCTTGATGGGGATGACGTAGCGGTCGTGGCGGATGGTGATCAAATCTTCGGCGAGTTTTTTCTTTTCGCGTTTCAAGGCGGTCTCGAGCGCATCCTTGATGCGGCGTTCTTGGGTGTTTAACTCCTTGCGGATGGCCTTTAGTTCTTTGGAAGCGTCGTCTTTGATTTCGCCGTGGTCGTCAAAGACGTTCCGGATGGAATTTCTTAAGGATTCGGGCACTTCGAGCGCTTCGGCGTATTGGCAAAGGCTGAACGTCTCGTCGATTTTTTCGGGGTAGCGAAGCGTCTCGCGGCGGATGCGGGCGGTCGCTTCGATGTGGTCGAGGATTTCGATGAACTCTTTGGCGTCGAGCGTGCCTTGGATGTCGGTCCTTTTCAAGGCCTCCGTCAAATCGTGCACGCCGAAAAAGGAAGGCTCCGCCTCGTCGGCGATGTACTGATAGGCTTCCCTGGTTTCTTCAAGCGTCTTTTTCAGCGCTTCTTTGTCGGTCAGGGGCGTCAAACGGTCGATGCGGTCCTTGCCGGCCGCAGTCTGCGCCTTTTTTTTCAAAAGCTCTTTGATTTTTGTGAATTCCAGCGTCTTGGTGTCAAACGACATACAATCACTCCTCGCGCCTATCATTTTACCAAATTTCATGGTAAAATACACTATGAGGATGTGAAAAAGATGAACTATGTGCTAACCTTGAACGATGCGCAAACGGAAGCGCTCATCGACTTCTACCGTAACGCCAAAGTCAAACCGCCGAACGAAACCATCAAAGCTTTCATCAAAACCGACAGCCTCATCGTCACAGTCTATCGCTCGAACAAGGTGGTCTTTCAGGGCAAACAGGCGGAAGAGGCGTTCTTCTTTTGGCACGAAACGTTCGATTTGCCGGAACTGGAAACGAAAAACCCCAAGACAAGCGATGATTTTTTCACTTCTTCAATCGGCAGCGACGAATCCGGCGTCGGCGATTATTTCGGGCCCTTGACGGTTTGCGCCGCCTACATCGACGAAGACGTTTTGAAAGGTCTCGACCTCGAAAAAATCAAGGACTCGAAAACCGTCTCCGACCAAGCCATCCTCGAACTCGGTCCGAAACTGCTTGACAAGGTGCCCCACGCCTTATACATCCTCCAAAACAAAAAATACAACCAGCTCGTCGAAAAGGGCTACAACGCCCATCATCTCAAAGCGTACTTGCACGCACAAAGCCATAAGAAACTGATCACCAAAATCAAGAAGCGCCCCAAAATCGTCATCGACCAGTTCTGCCGCGAAGAAACGTACATGCGTTATTTGCGCAAGTTCAAAGAACCCATCAAACCCGACGTCTTCCTCACCAAGGCGGAAAGCCACTACGCAAGCGTCGCCGTCGCCTCGATCATCGCGCGTTACGCGTACTTGCAAGAACTCAAAAAGCTGAGCGAGGAACTCGGCGTCGAGTTGAAAAAAGGCGCGTCGAAAGCGGTCGACCAACAAGCCCACGAACTGCTCAAAAAATACGGTTCGAACCGTCTTAAGACGTTTGCGAAAATCCATTTCAAAACGACGAGAAAGGCGTCTTCCCTGCCGCGATGAAACCGGAGCCCGCTTCGGTTTTTTTGTTTGTTTTCCGCTTTTGTCGGTGGTACAATCGAACACAAAGACAATAGGAGGTTCACCATGGTGTCCATCGTAATATGGTCTGCGCTCATAATTCTTCTTTATTACACAATCGTCTACGTCCTCGCCGAACTCGCCCGCAATTACTCGCTTGCGGATGTGCTTTGGGGATTCGGGTTCGTGACGCTCGCCGTCGCGCTCATTTTCATTCGCCACAACACCGTCGGTTTCATCGCCCCCGCCGCGTCGTTCGTGACACTTTACATCATGCTTTGGGGCCTGCGCCTTTTTCATTATCTCGGCAAGCGCAACGAGAAGTTCGGCGAAGATTTTCGCTACACCGCGCTTCGCAGGAAACTCGGACAGTGGATGCCGCGCCTCTCCGCTTTCGCAAGAATTTTTATGGTGCGGGCGCTTTTGATGTTCGTCGTCGCGTTGCCTATCGTGATGGTGCACGCCTACCCGACCGACACGGAAGTCTTCCAAAACCTCGATGCGCGTGGCCAAATCGGCATCGCCATCGGCGGCGGGCTGTTTTTGGCGGGCTATTTGCTGGAAGTGATCGCCGACGCCCAACTTTGGACGTTCCGGCGACGTCTGGAAAACAGGGGCCGTATCATGAAAATCGGACTATGGCGCTATTCTCGCCATCCGAACTATCTCGGCGAAATCATTCTTTGGTGGGGCATTTTCATCACCGCCTACACCAACACGCAATCCATAGGCTTAATCGCCGTCCTCTCACCCCTTCTTGTCACCGTGCGCTTGCTGTTCGTCAGCGGCATTCCCGCGGTGGAAAGGCGTTTGAACGATTCCAAAGAATACCGTGCCTACCGAAAAAACACTAGCGTCCTCATCCCGTGGCCGCCCAAAAAAAACCGTTAAAACCGACATTGTCGGTTTTTTTCTAAATGTGTGCGTATTTTCTTCTTATTTAGATTTTTTGTGGTAATATAGAAATGCCAAAAACAGAAAGGGGATGCTTATGCGCTTGTTCTTCCAACTCTATCCGATCGCCATCGTCGTGTTCTTCGCAGTGGACATCGTATGGCTGGGGGTTGTCGCTAAGCGCTTCTACCAGTCGCAAATCGGACACTTGCTCAAAGAGAACGTCAATTGGATCGCCGCCTTTGTTTTTTATTTCATCTTTGTGGCGGGGGTCGTCTTCTTCGCCATTATGCCCGCCTGGCGGGATGAATCGGCACTGATGGCCTTTGCGCTTGGAGGATTTTTCGGTTTCATCGCCTATTCGACTTACGACTTGACCAATTTGGCCACGACAAAAGATTGGCCGCTTTCGGTTACGATTGTGGACCTCCTCTGGGGTTCGTTTCTCGGCGGAGCGACTAGTCTTCTCACATATCTCATCTTCACAGTGCTTCAATAACGGAGGGAAATTATGAATACACTGGCCTTGAACAAAGACGCGTTTTTCCATTCTTTCATGGCGGGGGCCAAGGAAGTCATCCGCCGCAAAAACAATTTGAACGAAATCAACGTCTTCCCCGTCGCCGACGGCGACACGGGAAGCAACCTCGCAAGCATGATGCAAACGATTCTCAAAGAGAGTAACCTTGACGAGTCCACCGAAAAAACCTTGAAAAGCATCGCCGATGCGGCCTTGATTGGCGCCAGGGGCAACTCGGGCATCATCTTCGCCCAATACATCAACGGTCTTATGGACGCGCTCAAAACCGCCGACGAAATCACAATCGAACGCTTCATCCATTCTGCCGAAGCGGCGGTACCCTACGCCTATGAGGCGATCGCCACGCCGGTCGAAGGCACGATGATCACCTTGATGCGCGAATTCGCCAAAGCTTTGAAACAGTTCGCCAAAGAGGTCGCCGACCTCGGTGAGCTGCTCGCCAAAACCTATGAGTTTTTGAAGTCCACCCTTGTCAAAACCACCGAAATGCTTCCGGCGCTCAAAAAGGCGAAAGTCGTCGACGCCGGCGCGAAAGGGTTCGTGCATTTCATCGAGGGCTTCACCAACCATGTCCGCCAAAGCAAGCTCGAAACCGATTTCGACGAAGAANTCGGCTCCTCCGGCGACGGCGGGCACGAAGACTTCGAAAACGAAACCTACCGCTATTGCACCGAAGGCTTGGTGCAAGGCGAAAACATGGACAGCAACGCCGTCAAGGCGGCGCTTGCGGATTTGGGCGATTCTTTGGTCGTCGCCGGCAACGACACCACGGTGCGCATCCACATCCACACCGACAAACCGCAGGACGTCTTCTTTCGCCTGCGAGAGTTCGGCACCATCGTCGAACAAAAAGTCGACGACATGAAAAAACAGCACGAAATCGTGCACAACCGCAAACACGACATCGCCGTGGTCACCGATTCCATCGCCGATTTGCCCAAAAGCTTCGTCGACGAACACCAAATCCACGTCGTGCCGATCAACTTGATGATCGAAGGGTCCAACTACTACGACAAACTGACCATCTCTTCGGAAAACTTCTACCGTTTCATGGACGAACTCGAGACCTACCCCTCAAGCGCGCAGCCCAACCAAAAACAAATGGAGAACTTCCTCTCGTTTTTGAGCACGTATTATCCGAACATTTTGATCTTAAGCGTCTCCGCAAAAATGAGCGGCACCTACAACGTCTTCAAACAAGCGACGAAAACGCTAAGCGGCAGCGACACCAACGTGCGCGTCGTCGACACCAAACAAAATTCCGGCGCGGAGGGCTTGCTCGTCATGAAAGCGGCCGAACTCGTCAAAGCGGGCAAATCGCTCGATGAGACCGCAGACGAAATTGAACGCCTCATCCCCAAAACCAAGATTCTCGTCTCTGTAAAAACCCTGAAATACATGGTGCGTTCGGGACGCCTCAGCAAAGCCGGCGGCACCGTTGGAAAAATTGTGAACCTAAAGCCCGTCGTCTCAATCGACGAGACCGGCGAAGGCATCATTTTCGAAAAGAGCTTCCGACTCAAAGCCGCCACCAACAAAATCGCGAGACACGTGAAATCCGTCCAGGACAGCACAGGCATCGAACGCTACGCCATTGTCCACGCCAACGCGATTGCGCGCGCCAAAGAATACGAAACGATGTTCACGAAGCTTCTGGGGAAAGCCCCCGCCTACATCATGGACATCTCTACCGTCGTCGCCATGAACGCCGGCATCGGCACGGTCGCGCTTGCCTATATTAGCGATTGATGCGCTTTTGGCAATAAAAAAACCGACAACGTCGGTTTCATTCAACATACACCGTCTTCTCAAACGCCTTCATATAATGGAAGGCGTTTTTTTTGACCGGCAAATCCGGAAAAGTGTCGTAAAATCGTTGGTACCTTCCAGCGGGGACCCGAGCGAGCAAACGGAAAGGTTGCATGCTTTCTTGAAGGGTTTTTACAATCTTCGCTTTCGGCTGAGCCTGAAGCGACAAAAACGCCAAAGTAAAGGCATGGGGAAAAGGGTTGGCCGCATCGTGAAGCACCACTTCGATGCGGTCTTCAAGCTTGTGCTTGCGCACCACGCGCTTCGCGGCCCTTACGGCATGCCGGTCGCGGTCGATGGCGTAGACGAAGGCATCCGTTTTTTGCGCCAGCAAAATCGCCGTGAAGGGAATCGCGCCGCAACCGATGTTCAAGACAACGTCGTCTTCGCCGACTGTTGTCAAAGCAAGCTCCCGGTCCAAGACTTTATTGTAGGGCATCATGTATAATGCGCTAAGCGCACGGGAATTAGCGGCGATTTTTTCCAACCGCGCAATCACACGTCGAATCAAACCCATCTTCCTTTCTTAGCCAAAGAGCGTCACGAACAAATCGTATCCTCGCGCGAACAATCCGCCGACGAACAGGGCCGTCGCCGTAGTGCCGATGAAGACAAACACCGCCGTTTTGACGTTGAACTCTTTCGCAAGCGTCGCAATCATCGCGATGCAGGGGACATAGAAAAGCGCCACGAGCGCGCCGGTGAAAAACTGCACGGTGGTGAGGTCAAGATCAAGCAGCGGCAACACTGCGAGTTCGCGGCGGAACACGCCGAGGACAAGCGGGGTCGAAGCCGCTTCGGGAAGCATCAGCCAGCCCGAGACAACCGGTGCCATCGCGCGTCCGAGCGCCGGGAAAAAGCCGAGTTCGAAAAGCACTGCGGCGAAGAAAATCGCCACGACCATGGGCACCGCGCCTTCTCTTAAGTAATGGCGGATGCGGAAGAGAATCTTTTTCGACAAGAGCTTAGGCGCAGGCACCAAAAGCGGGGGCAGTTCCATCAAAGTAAAGGGAACGCGTTGTTTGTTGAACTTGTCCATCAGAATGCCGACAAGAATCATCGCGAAGACGGAGACGAAAAAGATGAACAAAAACGCGAATATGGAGCGTTCCGCCAACAACGCGATGAACGCGCCGGTCTGCGAGACGCAGGGTACGGCGAAACAGACCATAACGGCCACGCTCAAGCGCTGCTTTTTTGAAGGTAGCGCCCTTGTCGACATGATGGCGGGGATGCCGCAACCGTAGCCCAACAGCAAGGGAATCGCGCTGGAGCCGTTCAAGCCGATTTTTTTGAAGACGCCATCGAGCAGCACGGCGATGCGGGGCAAATATCCGGTGTCTTCAAGCACGCTCATCATCGCATAAAAAGACACCACATACGGCAAGACAAGCGCAAAGGGCCATTCGATGCCCTTGATCAAAAAACCGTAGTCGTCGCCAATCAAAATCGCCCGCAACATCTGCGAATCGGTGAGGGCCTCGACGCCGCCACGTATGTAGGGAAAGACCAGATTGTCGAAAAAGGGCAAAAGCAAATACTGCCGAAGCCCCATGCCGAAACCGATGACAAAACCGAACATCACCGCAAGCACCAAAAGGGCAATCGGAATGCCCGGAAACGGCTTCGCTAGGAAAGAAAACCGGTCGGCGCCGTTTTTTTGGGGCGTGGTTTTCACCACTTCTTCGCGTAGTTCTTCGACCACGCGCCAACGGTCCTTGTCCTTGCTTGGCACCGTATGGCGCGCTTCTTGTTTGACCGTTTGGGCCATGGCGTATTTGACAACGTCGAGACTGTTGCCCCGCAAGGCGACAGTCGGAATGACGGAAACGTTCAAGCGTTGCTGCAACAAAGAAGCGTCGATTCTCAAACCGCGGGATTTCATCAAATCCGTGCGGTTCAAGGCGACAACGGTCGGAATGTCGTGTTCAAGCACCTGCATCAACAAATGCAAGCTGCTTTCGAAATTGAGGGCGTCCAGCACGAAGACGATCGCTTCAGGACCGTCCTCAAGCATTTGTCTCGCGACGCGCTCGGCGTCGTCGTTCGGGTCTTCTAGATTGTAGATGCCGGGGACGTCTTTGAGAAGGTAGGACTCCCCGTCAATCTCCATAGGGCCTTCGTAAAATTCGACCGTTGTCCCCGAATAGTTGGACACCATGACGTCAAGGCCCGTAAAACGAGAAAAAATGGCGCTTTTCCCAACATTGGGCAAGCCCATTAACAAAATGGTTTTATGCAAGTCGCCGCCGGAAAGCTGCTTGGATTGGCCGCGCCGTTTTGTTTTGGGGCCGCAGTGCGCCATGGTATCGCTACTTTCTGATCGTAATTTGTTCGGCCAGTTCGCGATCTACCGCAATGGAACGGTCGTCGACGGACAAAACAACCGGTCCGCCGGCAAAACTCTTGCTAATCAGTCTCACGCGTTTGCCAAGTCTTAGTCCTAATGAAGCAAGCAAGCTCATGTCGGGCACTTCTAAAATAATCCCCTCTTCTCCGCGTGAAAGAGAGTGGATGCATTCTATATCATAAGATTGTGTGCGTGGATAGGTGTCGATGGGCTTCATGAAAACACCTCTTATGTTATTTGTAATGTTTCTAAATACCTTTGTTGGCTCAATAACAGTATAACGCGCGAAAATTTGTATGTCAACATTATACGGAATTATTCTAAATTGCTTTCCAAACAGTCGTTCGGGCCTTCGGCAATTATCGAAATTTCTTCTTTTGGTTGTGTATCGACAACATTTTCGGTATAATTTAACAAGCGATGAAGCGCTTGGCGTTGTCAATTTGCAACACCTCGAATAGATGAATGATTAAGGAGGAAGCCTATGAAAGATTGGAAGTTTGTTTTGCTCAACCTGACTACGATACTCGGAATCCTTTTGGGCACGGCTTCTATCGCCGTGGCGGTCTTTTCTGACGCTTTGGGCGTTGCGGTCTTGTTGATTATGGCCAGCGCTCTCATCGACCGCTACGACGGACGAATCGCAAGGCGCTACCGATTAGTAAGTACGCTTGGGGCGCGCTTGGACAGCGCAAACGACGTTGTAACGTTTGCGATTGCGCCCGCCGTGTTGCTTGCGCAAGGCTTCTTCTTGAACGTTTCCTTCCTGGTTGCGGCGATCACAATCTATGTGCTCTTTGGAAGTTTCAGGCTTCTTCGCTTCCATCAACGGGAAGAAAGAACAAGGACTCAAGGGATTCCCATTACGCCAATCGGCGTATTGCTTTCGGTGCTTCTTTGGGGGATTGAATCCCGCATCGAAGCGAGCCTTGGAAGCGACCTCGCGCTTTTTGCGTTCGTGCTTCTTCTGAGTTTTTTGATGATTGCGCCCTTTACCGTGAAGAAATACTAATCACTATCATGCAAACAAAAGACCCTCCCGGGGATGGAGGGTCTTTTTCACGTGGAGACATTCATGATGTCAATTATAAGGGGGTTTCGCGGGGGGCTAGGTCAGTTTTTGCGGTTTGTGGAACAAATAGCCTTGTTGGAGGTCGCAGTCGAGTTCTTGCAAAATTTCTTTTTGTAGGCTGGTCTCGACGCCTTCGGCGATGAGTTCTTTGTGCGAAAGCCGCGTGATTTTGCGGACCATCTTGACGATTTCCTGGTTTTTGACGCTGTGGATTTTTCGCGTAAAGACGGCGTCGATTTTAATGATGTCGAAATCCACATTCTCCAAGATGGCGAGCGAGGAGTATTCTTTGCCGAAATCGTCCAGGGCGATTTGATATTCGTGCTTTTTGTACTGGCCGATACGCCGGACGCACAAATCGAGGTTGTTGACGAACGTGTTTTCAGAGATTTCGACGCATACGTCGGAAGCTTCAATGCCGTATTTTTTCAAGGTTTGGTTGAAGAACGTCAAAAACCGTTCGTCTAGTAGGCTTGTGGGCGAGAGGTTCACCGATACTTTCGTGCTTCGATACGGTTTTTGTTTGCGCAAAACTTTGAACAAGCGAAGGGTCTTCTCGACAATGTAGCGTTCAAGCTTGTCGAGTAGATTGGACTTGTCGGCGATGTCGATGAATTCGTCGGGCGGAACGTTGCCGAGTTTGGAGTCGGACCAACGCGCGAGCTGTTCTAAGTAGTCGACCGAATCGTCTTTGACGTTTTTCACCTCTTGGAAATGGATTTCGATGGCTTCGTCTTCAATGGCGCGTTGGAGCTTGTTGGCGACCAAGATGTTTTGACGGAGCGTGTCGCTCATTTTTTTGCGGTATCGCGCGACCGGGGTGCCGTTTTGCAGCGCGCCTTCTTTCATCGCCAAGCTCGAAAGCGAAATCAAAGAGGTTTTGTCGTTTGTGTCTTCGGGGTAGCAGGCGTAGCCGATGTTCGTCTTGACTTCGATGTTCAAATCCTCGGTCCGATGAATCGAGACGGCTTTGGTTTTTAAAGTGTCGATGTAGCGTTCGATGACGTCTCTTTCCGCTTCTTCGTTCACACAATACAGCACGAACTCGTCGCCGGAGAAACGGGAGACGAAGCATTGCCCGTGTTCGAAGACGCGGAGCTTGTTGGCGATGGAAACGAGGATTTCATCGCCGACGGCATGGCCGTAATAGTCGTTGATTTGCGAGAATCCGCGGATGTCGATGAAAAACGATACCGCTTTTTCAATGTTATCGGTGGCGGCGATGGTTTCATAAAGGCCTTGTTGGTTCAGCAGGCCGGTCAGGTGGTCGTGGTTTTTATCGTTGGCGAAACGTTTTTCGGTTTCATAAAGGTACGTGACGTCATGGCCGATCGCCATGATGTAATCGACGTTGCCTTCGTCGTCGTTAATGGCTTCGTAGTTCCAGCGGATGTATTTTTTGCGGTCGTTGACGAGTATTTGCGCGGTGCCTGTGGCGCTATGTTTTTCAAGCACCTCATCCAGCCAGCCGTGGTCGGTCCGGCCGACCGACTCGTTGATTTTCAACGCATTCTTGCCGATGACGTCTTCTCGTTTGCGGCCGTACACCTCGAGCGCTTTTTCGGAGGCGTGGAGCACGGTGCCGTCCTTATCGAGTTTGACGATAAGGTCCTGGCTCATTTCCATCACTTTTTTGCTTTCGTTTTCCAACACCTTGTATTGTTGTTCGCGGGCGGCAAGCTGTGTGGAAATCAGTTGCACGCTAGTGACGTCGTAGGCGGTATAGGCCGTGCCTTTGGATAAGGGATACAATCCGTAGCGGAACATCGTCGTATAGCCACGCGACCCCGGAAGCTTGAACTTGAAATGCGCGGTTTTGAGCGCGGTTTCTTCATCCTTTTTCGCAAACCACGCCTTCGGCAGATCGGAAGGGTGCACCATCTTTTTGAACTGTTCGTAACTGATAAGCATCGAACGTTTCTTCAAACGGTGGCGTTTGGCGAGTTTTTTGGAGAACTGCAGGCGAACCTTGCGTTGTTCGCGCATGAACACCACTTGCATGGTTTCTTCGTTGGAGGCTTTCTTCGGATCGAGCGATTGGCGTTTCGTTTGCGGGGTGAGGTTCTCAAAATAGATTGCGCCGCCAAAGAGAATCACGGCAAATACGCCCACATATTGCAGCGAAGCTTGCATGATGTCTTCTCCATAAGGAAGCACGACCGTAATCGATGCCGTTCTAGTCTCCATCGTCAATAGAATCACGGCCAAAAGCAAAGCCGAAGCGTTGATGGCGAAAAGGGCGTTTTTCAAATACGCCGTGTAAAGGAGATAGACCGCAAACAAAACGCTTGCCGCAACGACAAAAGCGCCTTCAGGGACTTCCAAAGGCGACATCGCAATGAGGCTTGCGTACAGCGTGGTTGCGACAGCGGCCACTCCAAGGGGAAGGACGTGTCTTCGGATCGCTTGTGGTGTTTTCATGCTTCCACCCACTCACTTGATGTGATCATACATGAGGCTTTTCAGGCAGTATGCCAAACATTGATTGTCCTCCAAGACCCAACCAATGATTCGCACGAACCGAAACAATCTCTTTTTGATCTTTCTTATCCCCTTTTCCCTTACTCCCCTGTTACCCACTAGACTGTTACATGATATATTATAGATTGAGACATTTTTTTTGAACAGCGCGGATATGTCGTAGTTTTAAAAAAATACGGAAAATTTTAACATTTTCCGTATTTTTTGGTCAAGAATGTAATTGTATCTACAATATTTCTTTTTTCAAATACTTGATGGCGAAGTTGTGCAGATTGATGCCGAAGTCTTTCTCAATATACCTGGTAAATAAATCAATTTTTTTCCGGTTGGCCTCCATTTGTAGAACGTTATAACATCTAAAA
>SL_5KL_010_SEDDRAFT_10001351_pt1 | contig 14874 bp, 11 predicted proteins | sample SodLakKL_010_SED_FD_9118 | JGI IMG/M metagenome (IMG submission 9118)
GATGCTGCCTGAGATGTAAGTCAATCCCTGAACTTTTGCCAGGGACGTAAGCACGTGCAAATCAATAAGACGGAAAGCAATAAACAGATGAACCGAGCACATGTGAGCCCGGCGAAGCCAAGCCCCTGTCCAGAATTTTTGACACACAGGAGAATGTTTTTTTGACCTTTCGACTTTTCGACTTTTCGACCTTTAGACTTTATTCTTGCAGACCAAATCATTCATTATAGATCACATGCAGCACGGTTTCGCCCACTACCCTGAGCGTGTACCTGTCAATCACGTCCATCGTGTCACCGGTAGTGTGCCATTCCTCAAAGAAGCCGTGTTCGGTATCCTCTTCCTGGTGTATGATATTTATTACAGGGATGTTTCTGATGGTGTTGATATAGTAGTGATCGTCTATGATAAAGCCCCCGTCGCGATTGGGGAACATATGGCCGTATCCGATGTTGTGAGCTGTTTCCCAAACTTTTCTAACTATGTGGGGTGCAAAAAGCATGGAATAGCCCTCCCGTTTGAATGTTGCCCCTGAGGCACCTACCATGTCAAGAAGAATGCCGTACCTGGCGTTGTAGTCCAATCTGTGCGGGTTTCGTGCCCAGTGTTGTGAGCCCAGTGCCCAGCTGTCTTCATCGGGAAGGTCGGAAAGGCGATGCCTGCCGTAATCTTCTGCATCGAAAAAAATGATGTCGATACCTACATCCGGTTGTTCGAGATGCAAAAGCCGCGCGATCTCAAGCAGTACACCCACGCCGCTTGCCCCGTCATTGGCTCCATCGATAGGTGTGTAGTGATGCCGGGGGTCGGGATCGTGATCTGCATAAGGCCTGCTATCCCAATGTGCACATAACAGGACACGCCTTCTTTTTTCTGGCTGGAAGGCGCCGATGATGTTTTTTATGTTCAGTACCGTGCCGTCATAGGCTCTGACACGCGTTTCCTGGGTGTATAATGTGTCGGCAAAGCTGCCAAGTTTGCCTGCAAGCCACAGGCCTGCCTCCCGGTGGGCCTCCGTGTTGGGCACACGCGGACCGAATGCAACCTGCCGCTCAACATAGTAATAGGCAGAATCCGCATCGAAGGAAGGAATTGACACAGCTGTTTCTTCCGCCGAACCTTCTGCCTTGTTCTCATCCCTGTGTGCAGAGCCGCCGCAGGATATGAAAAGGAAAAGGATTGCTGACAGATATAAGGATTTGCTCATGATTGCATCTTTTCTTAAAATAACAGTCGTCATACCCGTGATATTGCCTCCGGGCATGCTAGTTCAATCCATTTTCCACTGCAAAAGAGATCAGCGAAGCCAGGTTCTTCATGTTTAACTTCCTCAGCATGTTTTTCCGGTGATTGTTTACGGTATGATGGCTGATCCCAAGTTTTGCGGCTACTTCGTGAGTAGTGTTTCCTCTCGCGAATTCTTTCAGTACCTCCCGTTCCCTTTTGCTTATTTTGTCGATAATGCTTTTGTTGGCGTAGCTCAACTTTTTTTGGGTAAAGTGTTTCAGGTTTTTCTGAAAATGAATTGAGTCTGAAAAATTAAGGCTCACAGCGATGACCTCAAAGATGTCGTTTTCGGGGTCAATCCGTAACACCCGGCTTGAAGTATACAACCACAAATAGTTGCCATCCGGCTTCCTGATCCTGTAAAAAGCGTTGTAAATGCTTTCAGGGCTGTTGGCCAGGTGGTTTTGCATTTCAGAAAAGTAAGACGTGTCCTGCGGGTGATAGAGGCTAAGTATATCGTCAACTGTTAATGTTTCATCCTCTGTGGGTGAATAACCGGTGATCTCCTGGAACTTATTGTTGGCGAAAAGAATTCTGGGTGTGATCAGGTCAAGAACCAGAATGATGGCTTCTACATTGTGGATGATCTTTTCGTAGTATCCAAGTTCTTTCTGGAGATTCATGTATCTGTGAAATAGTTTGTCTCTCTCTTTGTCCATTTATAATACCATTAATATGTCTGTTTATACTATAGTTATTCTGCAGGCAGCCCTTAAGCTACTTTGCGGGCAGCTATAATACAAGGGCTGCTCCGGAATTATTTAAATAACAGTGCAATGGCAATTTCATGCATGCCGTCAGCTCAGATGCATGCAGAAAAAGCATCTATCTACAAAGATATGATTTTAGACGAATTTTTTATCTTAAAATATTGCTTTCTTTTCCGAACCACCTGGCGCTGAATGCCACAGATATGGCCGCGAGGCCAACGAGTGAGATCACGGTGATCAGGTAGTAAGGCAAGTAGATCGTACCTGCGATGATCTCTTTGGTGGCAAGGGAAATATTCACTATGGGGATCAGTGCGGTGATTGTATTGTATTCGATGAAGGGCAGCATGCCGAGGGCTGCGGGGATGATTACGAGGAATGTCATGGGGGTGAGCATGCTCTGGGCTTCCTTGAAGGTCTTTGCATAGATGGTGACCGGCACCATTACGCCGGCGAAAAAGATGGTGAGCGGCACCAGCATCAGCAGCAGGAGCAGTACGAAGCTAACGGTAAGAATACCCATCACCACCGACATGATGACATCGGGCAGGCCTGCGGTGATCTGGAAGGCGATAAACAGTCCCAGGATAGCCAGTACGGCAGATATAATGCCGGTGAGCGCTACTATTGTCATTTTGCCAATGAGGATTTGCATGCGTGATACCGGGGTAGTAAGAAGGGTTTCGAGGGTGCGCCGTTCTTTTTCGCCGGTGAAAAGGTCGATGGCGGGATACATAGCACCGGTGAAACAAAAGATGATAAAGAGGTAAGGCAGGAAGCCGCCCACCAGCTTGCCGATTATCTCCTGGTCGGTGGCGATGTTCACGTCCTGTGTCTGGAAGGGCCTGATGAATGATTGCGGGAGGCCCTGTTCGTACAGCCGCTCTTCGACCACCGTCTGTTCAAAGTTTCGCAACACCCTGTCAATTCGCTCTTTGCCGGCGATCTGTGTTCCGGAATAATATAGCGATAGCGAGGCGGTCTCTTTCACATCCAGGCTCGGTTCAAACTCTGCAGGGACCACCAGTCCGTATAAAATGCTGTCGCTGCGGATCAGCTGTTCAAGCTCCCCGGCATCCTCAACAGGGATGAGTTCCATCCTGTCCTGGGCTTCCAGAAAGCGGGCCAGCCTTTCATTTTCTCCTTCGCTCACCCAGCCTATGCGTACCGTGCGCTCCTGTTCACGTTCCATGACCGAGGTTTGCAGGCGTGTGATGGCAATGAATATCAGTGGGAATACCAGCACGGGTACCAGGATCATCACAATCACTGTGCGCCGGTCGCGCAGCGTGTCCAGCGCTTCTTTTTTGATGATGGTAATCAGGTGGTTCATGTTTGTATGTGTGTTTTTGTTAATGACAAAAGGACAAAAAGACAAAAGGACAAAAAGACAAAAAGACAAAAAGACAAAAGGACAAAAAGACAAAAAGTCGAAAGGTCGAAAAGTCCCGGTTTGCCCTTGCCCTATGGTAATCTTAACCTCAACCTTAATCTCAACCTTAACCTTAATCTTAACCTTAGCCTTCGTTTACGATGTGGATGAACTCCTCCGTGAGGTTGCCTGTTTGCATGTTTTGCCTGAAATTCTCCATCGTATCGTTAAACAGGATCTTCCCGTTGTGGATGATGGCCAGGTCGTCGCACAGGAGATCAACCTCGCTCATGATGTGCGAGGAGAAGATCACGGTTTTCTGCTGTTCGCGGCAGTCTTTGATAAGCTCGATGATGTTTTTTGCCGTGATCACGTCGAGCCCTGTTGTNGGTTCGTCAAACACCACTACTTCCGGNTCNTGGATCATGGTNCGGCAGATGCTTACCTTTTGTTTCATGCCGGTGGACAGCTTGCCGATGCGTTTGTTCACGAAATCATGCATTTCGAGGAGGTCATACAGCCGCTCCTTTCTTTCTTCCAGCTGACTTCTCCGCACTCCGTCGAGTTTTCCGAAATAGTTCAGGATCTCGTTGGGTGTGAGGCGTTCATAAAGTCCGGTGGTGCCTGTCAGGAAGCCCATTTTGCCCCGTGCCTCTGAAGGCCTTTCAGCCAGGTCGATACCGCACACTTTTACCTTTCCGGATGTGGCTTTCAGGATGGTTGCGATGATGCGCAGGGTGGTGGTTTTTCCTGCCCCGTTCGGCCCCAGGAGGCTGAAAACCCGTCCGGGCTGGCAGGTGAAATTCACATCGTCGAGCACCCGAAGCGTCTTCCCGCGCACTCCCATCTCTTCCCGCTGTTTTTTGCCCAACGGGAAATCTTTGAATAAATGGCTTACTTCTATCATGATCCTTTGGAAAATAAATGGCCTCAAATATACGAAAGGGTATCAAAGAAATCCTGATTTTTTTACATATTTACATTCCCCGCATTTTCCCCTCATGTATTACCCTCCGCAGCAAAAAGTCCCAGGCAAACCCCGCCACGGCAAACATCTTACAACCAACATCTTACAACCAACATCCTGCAACCAATCGCCAACCGCCAATCGCCATCATCCTACAACCATCATTCTACATCCAACATTCTACATACAACCGCCAAAAGCTAATAGCCAACCGCTAACCGCCAATAGCTATCATCCCACAATAATCATCCTACAACCATCATCCCACAACCATCATCCCACAACCAACATCCTGTAACCATCATCCCACAACCAAAATTCAACATCCAACCGCCAAAAGCCAAAAGCTAACAGCCAATAGCCAACCGCCAACCTCCAAAACTACTTCTTCCAGAAGCTGGGGGAGAAGAGCAGCAATACGGTGAAAAGCTCGAGCCGGCCCATAAGCATGTAAAAGCTGAGGATCCACTTGCCTGCTGCCGGCACGTCTGCATAACTGCTCACCGGGCCGACCATTCCGATTGCTGGCCCGATATTGCCCAGTGTGCCGATGGAAGCGCCAATGGCAGTTTCAAACCCCAGGTCGAAAATACTCATCACGGCTGCCCCAATGAAGAACAGCAGCACATACAGAAGGAAAAAAGCAAGAAAGTTGGTGATGATGGTTTGCGGGATTGTCCTGCGGTTAATTCTTACCGGGATGACTGCCATGGGATGGAGCAGTCGTTTGAGCTCCATGCGGGTGTTTTTGACAAGCACCAGGACGCGGATCATCTTCAGGCCGCCGCTGGTGGAACCGATACAACCACCTGTAAACATCAGCAGGAAGATCAGGAACCAGAGGTAATTATTCCATGCCAGGTAATCGGCGGTGATAAATCCCGTGGTGGTAATGATGGATACCGTCTGGAAAAGGCTGTCCCTGAAGGCCTGTTCGATATCTGCCTGTGTGGTGATCACGACCCCGGTGGTGAGCAACAGGGCAAAAATTCCGATCACCATCAGGTAAAACCGTAGCTCTTCGTTATTGGTTACTTTGTTGAACTGGCCTTTGAGCAGGTAATAGTGGAGAGCGAAGCTGATGCCAGATACCACCATGAAGAAGATAACGACGTATTGCAGGAAGGGGGAAAACCCGGCCAGGCTGTCATTCATGGTGGAGAACCCGCCGGTGGCGATGGTGCTGAAGGCGTGGTTGATGCTGTGGAAGAAGCTCATCCCGCCAGCCATCAGCAAAAGGGTCAGGCTTGCTGTGAGTCCGACATAGATGCCCCACAGGCGTGTTGCGGTTTGCTTGATGCGGGGGTGCAGCCTGTGTGGGGTGGTTCCCGGGGATTCGGCTACGAAAAGCTGCATGCCTCCCACACCCAGGATGGGTAAGATGGCGAGTGTGAGGACGATGATCCCCATGCCTCCCAGCCAGTGCGTGGTGCTTCGCCAGAACAGGAGGCCCTTATCTACGGCTTCGATGTCTTCCAGGATGGTGGCTCCGGTGGTAGTGAACCCCGACATGGTTTCGAAGAAGGCATCGGTATAGCTTGGGATGGCTCCGGCAATCCAGACCGGCAAGGCACCAAAAAAGGAAATAGAAACCCAGGCAAGGGTAACGATCAGGTAGCCTTCTTTTTTACGGATGTTGCGATGGTCGTGTTTCAGCCCGCCAACGTAAAAAAGCAAACCGCTGCCAGCAGTGATGGCACTGCTTATGAGCAGGGCCCTGACGGCTGCCTCTTCATTGTAGTATAGCGACAAGGTTAGCGACACCAGCATAAATGCTGCGATCATGATCAGCAGAATCCCCAGAAACTTGACGATGACCTTTATATTGATCCCTTTTCGAGCAACCATGCCGTCGGTTTATGCGTGATGTGCAAATATAGATTATTTTGGGGCTTCGCGCGACTATTTCAGGACCTCAAACTGCTTCATCTTGCCCTTAAGCGCATTACAGATCGTTTCGAGCTGGGAGCTTTCGCGGAGGTTAAAGGTAATAGTAACTAAAACATACCCCACGGGTACGGTCGTGATGGAGCGTTCGTGAGATATTTCGTTGATATTGGCGCGCAGTTTTTCCAGGATGGTGATGATGGATTTGAGTTCCCCGGCCACATCAGGTATCAGTACCGCAATGCGCGCCCTGAGTCCTTCTTCCATCATGCCCTTTTCCAGGATCTGTTCCAGCAGGCCCATGTTGATGTTTCCGCCGCTGATCACGGGCACGACCTTTCTGCCGCGAAGGTCATTCTTGCCGTTGAGCAGCGCTGCAATGGCGGCCACGCCCGCCGGCTCGGCCAGGATCTTGGCCCGCTGCAACAACAGGTATGCCGAGTGGGCGATCTCCGAATCGTTTACAACCCAGATGTCATCCACGTATTTGCGAATAGCTTCAAATGTCAGGTTGCCGGGTTGTTTAACGGCAATGCCGTCGGCAATGGTTCGCATGTGGGTGAGTTTTTGGGGCTTCCCCTTCTGCAGGGAGGTCAGCACAGATTGCGCTCCTTCGGCTTCCACACCAATGATACGGATGCGCGGATTCATCTCCTTGAGAGCAATGGCAATACCGGAGATCATGCCGCCACCTCCCACAGGTACCAGCACATCCTGGATGGCATCGTTTGCCTGGAAGATCTCCAGTCCGATCGTTCCCTGGCCCGCAATAATGTGGGGGTCGTCGAAGGCATGGACAACAGTAGCGCCGGTTTCATCCGCAAACCTGCTGGCCGCCGCCATGGCATCATCGAACGCATCGCCCTCCAGCACGACATCGGCACCATAATTTTTGGTGGCAATGACCTTGAGCGGTGGCGTGAATACCGGCATGAACACGGTGGCTTTGGCGCCCAGCATCCTGGCAGCAAAGGCTACTCCCTGCGCGTGGTTGCCGGCCGAAGCACACACCACGCCCTTCTGTAAGGCATCATCCTGCTGCAAAGCATGCAATTTGTTGTAGGCGCCGCGCACCTTGAACGACCCGGTCGACTGCAGGTTCTCCAGCTTCATATACACATCAGCACCGGAAAACGCACTGAACGATTTGCTGTGCTCGAGTGCCGTTTGCTTGACAACGCCTCGAAGTACGCGCTGTGCATGAATGATGTCAGAATATTCCGGAAGTTTTGCCATGCTGCAAAAGTAAATCTTTTTAAAGAATTATTTCCATACAAGCCCTTCTCCCCAGGCCAGCCAGATCATGAACATACTATAACCAGGTTTTCTAAGTCATCGTGTTTCTGAAAAGACAGCAAATAGCTTTCTCGTTTTCAGGATGCCTGTAGATCAGAGTTGCTTTTTTATTCACATATTTTTTGAAGTTATGTAAAAAAAACATACATTTGTTTGCATATAGATATGCAAAACACAATCAAACATACAAGGAAAATATCGTCGCGCATATTCAACCCGTATGTTGAAGTGGATGACATAAAGCTAAATCCTTATACCTTGTCTTTTGACAAAGACCTGGAGTCAGACTTTCTGAAAAAATATTACCAGGATTCCCTTTGGCAGGTTCGTTCGGCACTTATTCTTGTAACCTTCCTGTATGGAATTTTTGGCCTTCTTGACACCCTTGCTGTCAAAGAGATCCAGCAAGCCTTCTTTGTGATAAGGTTTGGGTTTGTCATACCCTTCCTGGCAACTGTCTTTATACTGTCATTTTTCTCTTTCTTTCAAAAACTATGGCAGGGTTTACTGCTGGTTGCCTTTCTGGTAGCCGGTTTGGGGATAACGGCCATGCTTGTGCTGACACCTGAAAACTATGTGTATTACGGAGGAATGATGCTGGTGTTCTTTGCCGGTTACTTTTTTATCAAATTGCGTTTTTTCTACGCCGCTATTGCGGGCTGGCTAACACTGATCTTTTATAATCTGGGTGCGTTTTTATTTTCTGATGTTCCATCAGAACTCATCATAAACAATAACTTTTTCTATATCGCTGCCAATATCATAGGTATGATCGCCTCGTATCGCATCGAGTACTTCACGAGGCGTGATTTTTTTCAGAAGAACCAGCTCGATATCACTACAGCACAGATAGAAGAGGCTAATAAGACCCTGGAACAAAAGGTAAGGGCACGTACAGAGGAGTTGTTGGAAGCCAAGGAGCGCGCCGAACAGTCGGACAAGCTGAAATCCGCTTTTCTTGCTAACATGAGCCATGAGATACGCACACCCATGAACGGGATCCTTGGGTTTGCCCAATTGCTTCGTCAGTCAGATGACCCGGAAGAACAAAGAGATTTTCTTGATATCATCGACGAAAACGGTCAGCATCTGCTTTCTTTGATAAACGACATCATTGACTTGTCAAAAATTGAAATCGGAATGCTACGTTTAAATCCGTCTGAGTTTGGAATAAATGAACTGTTTGATGAGGTGTACGATGTTTTTTGCAACGAAGACAAGATCAGGGACAAGCGGCTGAAGTTGACATTAAGGAAGGAACTTAAGAATGGCGAAGATATTATATTTGCAGACCGTACGCGGCTTAAGCAGATTATCATGAACCTGGTTGGAAATGCCATCAAATTCACTCATGAGGGCTTTGTTGAACTTGGTTATTCTGTATTGGACGATGAGCTGTTGTTTTTTGTGCAAGATACCGGTATTGGCGTTGAAAGGGAAAAACAGGCAGTGATCTTTGATCGCTTTATGCAGGTCACTGTAAATCATCACCCGACACATCATGGGTCCGGACTTGGTTTGGCTATTTCAAAAGCTTTTGTAAATTTGATGGGCGGAGAGATCTGGGTGGACAGCACACCGGGCGAAGGGTCTGTGTTTTATTTTACTCTGCCTTTTCAAAAAGGCAGTAAATCTGAATACAAATCTAATATGGAGGGCGATAACGAAATGGAATATAACTGGCAGGACAAGGTTATTCTGATTGCAGAAGATGTAACCACAAACTATCTGCTGATCAAAACGGCACTTAAAAAGACAGGTGTCACTACAGTTTGGGTAAAGAACGGCCAGGAGGCCGTAGACATCTTTAAGGAACGGGATGATATTGATCTGGTCCTTATGGATCTGAGAATGCCCGTTAAAGATGGCTATGCTGCCACCCGCGAAATACGGAAACAATATCCTGATCTGCCTGTTATTGCCCAAACGTCCTATGCACTTGTGGAAGACCGTCAATTGAGCATTGACGCCGGATGTTCGGATTACATTGCCAAACCTTTTAACCTGGAGGAGCTGTTACGGAAAATTGCCAGTTTTTTATAATTTAATGGTGCCCGCATCAACTCCGACCTTCTGTACTTTCGACCTATGGAAACCCCGGCTATAACTCAGATATCCCTGCTTTTTGTTGAAGATAACAAAGCCACCAGGGGGTATTATGAAAAATTGCTGAAAAAACAGGCAAGGGCACTTTTCCTTGCTGAAAACGGACTGGAAGGGGTGGAGATCTTTAAGAAACACCAGCCCGATCTGATTATTACTGATATCTCTATGCCCATCATGCACGGGCTGGATATGATACGGAAGATAAAAGAAGTGTCGACTGATGTACAGGTTATTGTTATGTCTGCCTACAGCCTGAAAGAATATTTTCTCGAAGCCATTGACCTTGGCGTTAACGGATACCTTGTAAAGCCCGTAGACCCCGGCAAGCTTTTTGTCCTGATAGATGAGCTTGCGAGCAACATTGTCCTTAAGAAATCCCTTGCCGAGAAAGAGATCAAGCGCCGGGTGGCCGAAAAAAACCTGAAACGATCCCTCGAAGAGAAAGACGTCCTTTTGCGGGAAGTCCACCACCGCGTGAAAAACAACATGCAAATCATTTCGAGCATTTTAAAGATGCAGGAAAGGCTGGTTGAAGACTCGAAGCTGCAAACAGTGCTTGCTGAGAGCAGAAACCGTATCCGTTCGATGGCCCTTGTGCATGAAAACCTGTATCAAAACGAGAATCTTGCCAACATCCAATTTCCCAATTATGTTAAAAGCCTTGCAGGCAACATTGCAAGGACTTACCGCGATCAGCTGCATCATATCTCGTTCCGGTACGATATTGCAGACGTTTTTTTGCCGCTCGATGTTGGGATCCCTTGTGGGCTTATCATTAACGAACTGATATCAAACTCATTTAAACATGCCTTTCCTGAGTCTGAAGAAGGAGTGATCCTCATATCTCTGAAAAAATCCAACCAGAAGGAGTTTACACTGACAGTAGCAGACAACGGAATTGGGATGGATGCAGAGTTTAAACCGGAAAACTCCCGGTCCCTGGGAATGCGCATCGTACACAAGCTCGCAGAGCAAATTGATGCCGATCTCTCTTACGATTTTTCAAACGGAACCAAATACGAACTTCGATTCAATAAATAGGTCTTATGGAAAAACTAACTATTCTGGTGGTGGAAGACGAATTCCTGGTAGCGGCTGATATTGAAGAAAGCCTGCTCAGCCTGGGATATAATGTTCAAAATACCATTGCAACCGGCAAGGATGCCATTGCCGAAGTGGAAAAAAAACTGCCCGATCTGATCCTGATGGATATTGCATTGAAAGGCGATATGACAGGGATAGAGGCGGCAAATATTATCCGCCAGAAACACGATGTTCCGGTTATTTTCCTTACGGCCAACGCGGATGTCGCCACCATAGAGAAGGCAAAGATCTCCCTGCCTTATGGCTATATCATCAAACCTTTCTCAGAAAAAGAACTGCAAACCAACATTGAGATTGCACGATATAAATTCGAAAACGACATTCAGTCAAAAATTGAAAGCGACCAGTTTACTACTTTTTTTAAGTCGAACCAGAATGTAAAAAACCAGGTAATTGTGGAGGGACAAAAGGGGCTGGAAAAGATCTCCCTGCCCAATGTCTATTTTGTAGAATGTAGTGGAGATGACACCATGGTGCACCTTCGCGACGAAAAAGAAAACCTGGACGAGATGGAAAGAAAGCTGCCGGAGAATGCATTTGTCCGTGTAAGCACCGATCACATTATCAACCTGGACAAAGTGTTTATTGCTAAATATCCCGAACTTATCATGGCAGACAAGATGACCGTGATCACTGTAGAGGACGAATACAGGGATCTCCTGGAGGCACTGTTAAGTAAATAGATCATATACATACACATACTCTTTTTTATATATGGACTTGGAAGGTACCAGCGGTTCATTCATTAGCATTGCAGATGATATATTAGACAACTATGGCCCCGAAGAAGAAGACTTTGACAGGATCATGGAGCTTATAGATCAGCTGCCTGCAGAGGAAGTAGAGACGTTCCGTGAGGCGATGCAACCTATTCTCCACCCTGGGACCATTATTGGCTTTTCGTTTACAAAGCCCTTTGGCTACAACGGTGATTTTTTCATCATAGAAAAGATATATCAGCGATATGTCACCGACGATCCCCGCTTTAAAAAATGGGACGAGTTTTTTCACCGGTTGCCCGCCGCCATAGCTGTTGTCAACCGAAAAGACCTTGCCATAAAAATCCTTAAAGAACTCCAGGAAGAAGCCAGGGGAAAGAAAAAACATGTGCTGATCCTTGGCAGCGGTCCGGTTACCGAAGTGAATGAATATTTGAACGATACTCCCGGCAACACCCTGCAGTTCGACCTGATTGACCTGGATCAGCGTGCCATTGATTATGCACGGCAGAAAAACAAAGCCTTCCAGGATTGTCTGAATTTTGCCAATAAAAATGTGATTCGTTTTACACCCGATAAAAAATATGATCTTATCTGGAGTGCCGGCTTGTTCGATTATTTCAAAGACAAGCATTTTGTTTTCCTGCTAAAAAAATATTACGAACACATAGCACCTGGCGGAGAAATGGTCATTGGAAACTTTAATATAAAGAACCCATCCAAAAAGATCATGGAGGTTCTTGGCGACTGGTTTTTATACCATCGCTCGGAAGAGGAATTGCAACAGTTTGCCACTCGTGCAGGCATTGACGCTGTTCTTGCGGATGTGATCAGCGAACCCCTGGGCATCAATCTCTTTTTGAAAGTGCGCAAACCCGTTTAGCGGGGTGAATACATATGCCAGAAGCTAAAAGCCCATTATCAATAGCTGTCTTAGCAGAAAAAACACAAGCAGCAGATAACCAACAAGTTGAAAAATTATAAACCGATGAAACATTTTGTCTCCCTTAATTGGAAGATGTCGGACATGCTGTTTCTGCTACCGGCATCATTTTTTTTGATTTTCTTTTCGGGAGTACCAAAGTCGGTGGTGGCTGAAGAGGAGCCGTTGAAAGATCAGCTGGTTTCTTTGGTTCAGCAAGAGGCGTTTACACTGAATGCCATTTTTCAGGCGGGACTGAATTATTCGTTTGATGATGATGATTTCCACGGGGGAAGGAACTTCGAGGCTGCCAATGCGCGGCTTAGCATTCGCGGAATGCTGGACAGGGGGTTTTTCTACCGGGTGCACGTAAATATGGTTTCCGAACCCAACCTGCTTGACCTGTTTATCGGTTACCGGCACAGCGATGCTTTCCGGATCACGGCAGGGGCACAAAAACCCCGGCAATCGGCCGATTTTATACCCAACCCGGGAGAGACCGATTTTGCCCGCAGGGCGCGCATAACGGGCCAACTTGTTCAGTCCCGGGAGATTGGCGTTTCTGCAGACGGGAGTATCGGCGGGCTCTATTATTACGCCGGGCTGTTTAACGGCAGCAGGCTGGAGAGCAACACGAACAACAAGTTTTACGGCATCGGGCGGCTACAGTATACATTTGAGGAGCAGGTGCCGGGGTCACTGCAACTGGGGGTGCAGGGCTCGCATGGCGAGTCGGANGGCATCCGGAGCGGCAATGCCGGGCCCATCCTCGACGGGGAACGCACGATCTTTGGTGCGGACCTGCGCTGGGAGGCGGACCCCTTCCTCCTGGCGGCCGAATACATGACCGGCGACCTGGAAACACAGATGATGCCTGAGGTTACAGAAACTATCAGCGGTTTTTATCTCACCGGCGGATACTGGATACGGGATAACACTATCGTATCGGGCCGCTATCAATCCTGGGACCGCGACAAAGCCGACTGGGTTGACAACCAGCTCACCCTGGGCGTCAACCACCTGTTCACCAGCGTCACCAGCCTCATGTTCAACTTCGACGCCTACCTGCCTGATGAAGGGGATACCATGTACGGTGCCACAGTGTACCTGCAGGTGATGTTTTAGCAGGACCGGGCCACCTGGTTTCATACCAGGTTTTTTCGTCATTCCCCACCTCCTGACTTCCGCACACCTTTTTTTTGAATTCATAACAGAAGTTTCGCAGGTTTTCATAGAGTGAAAATGTTAATCTGCTGTGATTCAACCTGTGGCAAAAGTTCGATTTGTTATGTTATTGATAATAAAAACATTACAATGTGTGCGAAACATCTGTTCTTAATATACAGATAATCAGAAGGACATGCTGTTGGACAGTCCAGGTGCTGCGTTGACAAAGCAGGTAAACGCGTAATCCAGGCCTACCTGATGATCGAAACGCGCCGGGTGGTGCGTTCGGTGGCGGTTGTTACTTCTACCAGGTAGATGCCTCCTTGCAACCCGGAAACGTCCACGCGGGAAGCTTGCTCCTGTAAAATGGTTTCCAGAACGAGGTTGCCGGTTAGATCATACATCCTGACCTCCGCCTTGCCTTCCAGGGAGGGAGTATCAATAAACAGCACTGAAGATGCGGGGTTTGGATACATCTGGATATGTGCCAGACCGGGGAAAGCGGTGCTTGTCTGATCTTCCGTGGTAAAGTGTACCGATTGCATTTCGGTAACCTGTCCGTCGACACCCATTACAGGAAGCAGCTCCAGGACGAAGGTAGTATTGTGCATGAGCATGTCTGCGGGTATGACATGTATTTCGGTATGATCCGGGTTGATCTCAGCGGTAAAGTCAACCTCCCCGGAGCTATCCTGGGTGTGGAAATTGATCAGGCCGGGAAGGTCTTCCCCACTGATCTCTTCTCCGTCGGCATGGCGGATCTGCTGATTGGAAGTGATCACAAAGGTCTGATCGAGCGGTATGTCTGTGGCTCCGTCTTCTACATCAAAAGTAATGACGGGGGTACCGTAGGTTTCGCGGGTGGTGAAGCTGACCGAAGTCCCCTTGATGGCCTTTTCGGAATCAGCTCCCATTACATCGTCCATTTCTACGACATAGGTGGTGAGAAAACCGAGCATTTCTTCGGCCTGAATGGAAATGACCTGTTTGTCTTCGCCGATGCTGGCAAGAAAAGGAACGGCCTCTCCATCCCCGGTCTCAAAAGCGATCAGCTCGTGCACATTCGCATCAGTGATCACGGTTCCATCCAGGAAAGTTACCGGTTCATCATAGATCGCTTCGATCGTAACGTCGGGCTCCACATCGGTTTGTCCGTCAGGGATGTTGAAACTGACAAATTTGCCGCTGGCCATATAGGCACTTTGGTAAACTTCCCCGGTTTGATGGTTCTGTACAAAGACTGCAACCATCAGGTCATCCATCTCTTCCACGTTGGTGCCTGACATATCGTGTTCGAAAGAGAAGTCATATTCTTCCAGTGCCTCCAATGTAACGGT
>SL_5KL_010_SEDDRAFT_10001354_pt1 | contig 14859 bp, 15 predicted proteins | sample SodLakKL_010_SED_FD_9118 | JGI IMG/M metagenome (IMG submission 9118)
GAGTTCGTGGAACTGGCGTCGCAGAGCGCGTTCGGCCGGCAGTACGTGCAGAACATGTGGTTTCCCGATCGCTCGAAAGAGGAGGAGGTGTGAGTGGACTCCTGGGCCGATGGCATGGTTCTGTTGATCCTCGGTCCACAGACGACAGCAATGCCGTGGCGCATGCTCCTGAGGAGGTGATTGGAGAGCTGAAAGCTTCCAAGGGCAAAGAAGACAGCGTCAGGCGCGGCATCGAACTCTGCGCACCGACCATCCAGGCGGCACGCCCGCGGTGCCAGGGCGTGCACGTTATGCCGATGGGTTGGAGACGAAATGTCTCGGCCATCTTGAGTGGGCCGGGCTTTGACGGACGTTTGAGGCACATGCAGCACGAATAAGGAGGGAAACAGATGCCGTACGATCCGACTACGCTTGCGGATTGGCAGATCGCTGCGGAAGCGGAACAGAAGATGCCCACGCCAGATGGATGGCGCGAGCGGCTGGACTTGGCCAAAGAGGAAGTCATCCCGTTCGGACGAATCGGAAAGTTGGACTTTCTTCGCATTGCTGAGCGCCTAAAGGATCGCCCGGACGGAAAGTACATCGAGGTTACCGCCATCACGCCCACTCCGCTGGGTGAAGGCAAAACCACCACGAGCCTGGGGTTGATCGAAGGGTTGGCCAAGCGTGGAGCGAACGTGGGCGGTTGTCTGCGCCAGCCCTCGGCCGGCCCGACGTTCAACATCAAGGGATCGGCCGCTGGGGGAGGTAACGCCCTGCTGATTCCGATGAGCGAGTTCTCGCTTGGCCTTACGGGCGACATAGACAACATCACCAACGCACACAACCTGGGGATGGTGGCCCTCACATCGAGAATGCAACACGAGTTCAACTACAGCGATGAGCAGCTTTCCAAGCGAAGCCTCAGGCGGTTGGACGTCGATCCCCGGCAGGTCGAGATGAAGTGGGCGATGGACTTCTGCGCGCAGGCAATGCGCAACATGGTCATCGGCCTCGGGGGGAAGATGGATGGTTTCCTCATGGAATCGGGTTTTCAGATCTCCGTGTCCTCAGAGCTTATGGCTATCCTTTCCATCGCCTACGACCTGGCCGACCTGCGGCGCAGGATCGGCGAGATGACCCTGGCCTATGACAAGCGGGGGAACCCGGTCACCTGTGACGATTTGGAAGTCGGCGGGGCGATGACCGCGTGGATGAAGAACACGGTCAACCCCACACTGTGCTGTACCATCGAGTACCAACCGGTCATGATTCATGCGGGGCCGTTCGCGAACATTGCCGTCGGACAGTCGTCCATCATCGGAGACCGCCTGGGATTGAAGATGTTCGACTATCACGTTACCGAGAGCGGCTTCGGGGCCGATATCGGGTTTGAGAAGTTCTGGAACGTGAAGTCCCGCCTGAGCGGGTTGAAACCACACGTATCGGTGCTGGTGGCCACCATCCGTGCGCTTAAGATGCACGGCGGCGGGCCGCGGGTTGTCCCGGGACGGCCGCTTCCCAAGGACTACACGGAGGAGAACCTCGAGCTTCTGGAAAACGGAATCGGTAATCTCTTGCACCATATCCACATGGTGCGCAAGTCGGGGATCAACCCCGTTGTCTGCGTCAACGTGTTCCCCACGGATACGCCGGACGAGATCGCCACGGTGCGTCGGTATGCGGAGCAGGCCGGCGCGCGATGTGCGGTCTCCGAGCACTGGGCCAAGGGCGGAGAAGGGGCGCTCGAGCTTGCTGATGCTGTGATCGAGGCCAGTGAGCAGCCGACGGATTTCGACTTCTTGTACTACCTGGATCTGCCGCTTCGCAAGCGGGTGGAGCGCATAGCGCAGGAAGTCTACGGGGCCGACGGTGTCGAGTGGCTGCCGGAGGCGGCGGAGAAGGCTGACCGGTTCGAGGCCGATTCCAAGTTCATGGACTACCAGACGATGATGGTCAAGACGCACCTGTCGCTATCCCACGATCCGGCGCTGAAGGGCGTGCCCAAAGGTTGGACGCTTCCTATAAGGGACATCCTCCTGTTCTCCGGGGCCAAGTTCCTGTGCCCGATGGCCGGCAGCATCAAGCTGATGCCTGGGACCAGCTCCGATCCTGCGTACCGGCGGATCGATGTGGACACGGAGACCGGAGAGGTGCAAGGGTTGTTCTAGGGAGGCGTTATGAGACCCGAGCTGTGGGCAATACTCACTGCGGTGCTGTGGGCCACCGGGGCCTTTTTCGGGAAACGCGGCATGGCGCACGCGGAGCTCGAACCCCAGCAGGGGCTGACCATTCGCCTGGTGATCTCAGCGCTGGTCATCCTGGCTGTTACTGCGCCACGGCTGGCCGATCTGGTCCGGGGGCTGGGGACGGAAGTAGGTCGCCGGGGGATCGGCCAGATCGCATTGTTCGAGGGACTCGTGGCGGGTTCGCTGGGGATGTTGGCGTTCTACACGGCCTTGCGCCACGGGGCACTGTCGCGGGTTGTGCCGCTGGCGTTCACTGTTCCGCTGTGGGGATTTCTCCTTGGGGTTCTCTTTGCCGGTGAGGCGGTGACCGTGACCAAAGCGGTGGGGGTGGCCGCAGTGGTTGCCGGCATTGTTATGTTGAATCTGTAAGCGCAGACGCAATAGCCTGGTAAGGTGTGCCTGTCGAACCCGTCGCGGGGGCGGGCACACCTTGACCGGGCTGTGAGGGCGGGTGGACGCCTCGGCAGTCATGGAGTATTGGAGAGAGGACGTGCGGACATGCGGGTGTTGATCACGGGGTTGTTCGAACCGGGAGCGCTGGCGGCATTGCGGCGCTTGGGGGAGCTCGGGGCGGAGATCACGGCCGCCGACTGCCATCGCCTGTCGTACGGCATGTATTCCAGGTACGTCCGGCGGCGAGTGGTGCTTCCCTCGCTGCGGGAGGAACCTCAGGGGTACGCGCGCAAACTGTTGGAAGAACTGGCGGCGGGGAACTACGACTATTACTTTCCCGGCTATGAGGAGATCCTCCTCATGAGTCAGTTGCGGGAGCAGGTACTGGAGAGGGTAGGGAGCGTGCTCCCTCCGTACGAAACCTTGCTTAGTTTCCACGACAAATCCCGTCTGGCCCTCCTTGCCGAGCGCGCCGGCGTGGCCACGCCGGAGGTGTGGAGGCCCTCTTCTGCTGCCGAAGTGCGGGACCTTGCCCGAACGATGCACGGCCCGGTTGCGATAAAGCTTCGCCGAGCTGCGGGCGCCAGCGGATTGCGTGTCGTGAGGGATACCGAAGCTTTGCCGGAGCTGTTTCAGCAGATAGCCAAAACGAACGCTGTCCCGCCCGAACACCCGCCGATCGTAGAGCAGTGGCTGGATGGAGAGACGGTGTGTTCGCTGGAGCTATGTCAACGGGGGCACGTGGTGGGCGAGGTGTTCTACCGCGGTGTACGGACAATGCCCCGGCATGCCGGAACCACTGTACTGCGGGAAACGGTGGACGCCCCGGCGTGTGCTGAGGCGGCGCGGGCGTTGGTGATGGAGCTTGACTACACGGGGTTTGTGGGATTCGATTTTGTGATCAGAGACGGTGTGCCCCATGTGGTGGACGCCAATCCGCGTATGACGCCGGCACTGAACCTTGCGCAGCAGGCCGGATGCGATATGGTGCCGGCATGGTTGGCCATCGCCGACGGCCGTCCGGCGGAGCCGCTTGCCCAGGCCCGCATCGGTGTCCATACGCGGATTCAGTTCGGCGACACGATGTGGTGGCTGGAAAGCATCGTTCGCTCACCGTTCAACTGGCGGAAGGAACGGGCGTTGAGACGGGGATGGTGGCGGGAGTCGCGATGTCCGGATGATGTAGCCACATGGCGCGATCCTCTTCCCAATATCATGCTATGGGGTTATGTGCTTGCGAGCCTGCCGCGGGTCCTCTCGAGCAAGGCGGACACAGCGGAACTGTTTATGTACCACAACCACTATGTCGACCACGAGCCGCTCGCAGCCAAAGAGCCGGAACGGCCGCAGCGTCAGAGATCCCGGATGTCCAGATAGAGAGGGGCCTGGGGCAACGCGCCGGTTCTGGTGATCGCCAACGTGTGGTAGTTCATGGTCTTCTGGAGGAGGAACCTCGGTCGGGCAAGCAGGGGCTCGTCCAGGTAGTAGAACAAGGTAAGTATGTCTATCCCCTCAGCTGCCGCCAGGCACCGCAGCCCCTGTAGCAGCCGCCGCATGAGCCTCCCTCCCGATCTTCCTGAGGTGTAGGCGTCAAAGCAATGCCAGTAGCGCAGGGAACGGCCTACCCTGGGCAGGCTGGGCACGGGCAGGATTCCGCTCACCGGGTTGATCGCCCCGGCCAACGCCCTCAGTGGGAGAGGCATGCGCAGGGCGCGCCCCCGGTAGAGCTCCGACAGATCCCACACACTTGCTTGGGCGAACGAACGACCTCGCTCCAAGCGGTAAACGCCTTTCAGGTAACCAAGGTCCAATCCAGTCTTGTAGCAGTTGACCACGCTTGCAGGGCGCATGTCGCGCGGTCCGACGAGTTCCTCCACCCGAGCGGCTCCCTCGAGCGGGTCGGGGCATGGTTGGGGGAGAGCATACCCCTTGGGGAGGGAAGGCAACGTGCACACGCCGAACGTCCCCACTCGTTGCGCTCCGCCTTTGTACATCACGCGCAGCGAATCGTGGTTGTCCTCCTTCACGTTCATGTAGTGAAGTTGCGCCCTGTGCTGGTGCACCTCCGATTGCACAGCCTGCCATAATCTGAACAGCCCGCGCTTCATGCTCCTGCGGTAACTGGGGTCACTGCGCAGATCGTAGCCAAAGGCCACCGGACACACGCTGGCTCCCAGCCACACATCCTTGATCGCATACGACATGGTGCCGACCAGGCGGCCGTCTTCCTCGGCCAGGAGCACCTTGGCGTGATCGAACAACGACGTCCTGTAGAAGTACGTCTTCCTCTCCAACAGGATCTGGGTGGAATCGCCTTGAGGGCTGGCAGACTCGAGGGACAGAAGCGCTCGATCGTCGTCGCGCGTTGCCTCACGTATTGTTAGCAACAGTTCTCGCCTTCAGGACTCCCCTTGCTGGGCATCCTCCAGGGCCTTGAGCAACTGTTGGCGCAGCTCCCAGGGAATGGACACGCCCTTCTTGGTGGGAAGCCATTGATCGTCGTCCCCTTGGAAGAACTGCCGGATGTCCAGGTATTCCTTACCCTTAAACTGGGTGCGCCGGATCACGATTTGCTGTCCGGGTCCCCGCTCGAATTCGGCGATCTTGATCTCGTTGTCCATTGTTCCTCCTGGTCGGGGCGACTGGATTTGAACCAGCGACCTCCTGCTCCCAAAGCAGGCGCGCTCCCAAGCTGCGCTACGCCCCGCTCAGCGTGCACCCCGGTGCGTTTCCCACCCGCAGTGTAGCGACTATAGACAGGATCCGCCAGGCGCGGGCGTGCGCCCCAACTGGTCAGGGAGAGGTGGCCGTGCTAGGTTGGCTCGGGAGGTGGTGGTGTTGCGCGCGATGGCAGGTGTGTTGTTGACAGTAATGGCTATGGCTGTGGCGTGTGCCGGAATCGACGAGCCGCAGGAGCTGGTCTCGTTGCAACTGCCCAGTGTGGCTTTGGCCTTTTCGCCGGACGGCTCCCTACTGGCATTGGCCACAGGGAACGATATCCAACTGCGGGAGACCGATGGATGGGAGGTGCTGAAGACGTTGCAAGGCCATGAAGGGACGGTCTCGGGAGTCGCGTTCGACGGCGGGGGGAAGCTGCTGGCCTCTTCTTCCTGGGACGAGACGGTGAAGGTGTGGGACGTGGAACGTGGCCAGCAAGTGCAGTCCATCGGTGGGTACAACAGTTGGGTTCGCGCGGTGGATCTCAGTCCCGATGGGGCGCTGGTGGCGTCCGGGGCGTTGGAGCACAGGCTGGGGTGGGGACTCTTGCTTCTTAACGATGTGCGCACCGGCCGGGTGAGGATGACCAGAGTGGAGCACGAAGACTGGGTGCGTGCGGTGGCGTTTAGTCCTGACGGAGAGCTGCTTGCCTCTGGGTCCGACGATAGGACGGTTCGGGTATGGGATGTCGGCACACGCAGTCCACTTGCCACTCTTAGCGGCCTGAGGGGGCGCGTGCACGCCGTTACGTTCTCCGGAGACGGCAAGCGGCTGCTCGCCGGCACCTGGGGGGGAGTCGCGGTATGGGATATCGACGACTGGTCGCAGGCGGGGGTCGTCTCCGCGCATAGGCGAAACGTCCGATCTGTGGCGGCATGGCCGGGATCGGAGACGGTCGCGTCGGGGGATGACGATGGCACATTGGTTATCTGGAACAGCCTGACCCACGACGTACTATGGACCACGGCGGCGCACGAAGGGCCCGTGCGCGCACTGTCCTTCCATCCCCATGGAGAGGTGCTTGTGTCCAGCGGGGAGGACGGGTGGGTGAAGTTCTGGAGGCTGGCCGCGCACGAGGGAGGTTGACCCCTTGGGCTTTCTTGCGGACGCTTTGTTTGGGCGTTGACCACTGCCGGGATGCGAGGGAAGGAAGTGGGGCAGCCGATGAGCGGCATGGGCGGCAGGTGATTGCATGAGCATAGCGGCCGACTTGGTTAAGATCATCCGGCGATGGGGTCTGTAGGGTTGTCTGAGCTATCGGTACTGCTAAGGCTTGTGTTTGCGCATCTTCTTGCGGACTTCGCCTTGCAGAAGTCACGGTGGGTTGATGAACGTTCGCGCCGCGGATGGGCCTCTGTGTGGCTGTACGCACACAGTGCGATCGCCGCCCTTCTGGCCTACTTGTTTGCCGGCCTGTGGTCTCTGTACTGGCTCCCGCTGGCCGTGTTTGTGTCGCACTTGGTGCTGGACAGATGGAAGTCCGAGCTGGGGGATACCACTCGGATGTTCGTCCTTGACCAAGCCGGGCATCTGGTAGTGTTGGTGTTCGTATGGGCGGGCGCCGTCGGGCTGCCGTGGATTGAAAGCGGGCGGTGGCTGGCGGAGTTCGCCGCTCAGCCGGCCCTGTGGATCTATGTGCTGTCCTACACGGCCGTGTTCTGGCCGGCGGGGTTCTTCGTGGCCAAGTTCAACAGCGCAGCTTCCGGCCGACCTGCTGATCAGCAACCGGGAAGGTCCGGACTGTGGGTCGGCCGCCTGGAAAGGGTTCTTGCCCTTACCGCGGTGCTCCTGGGACGGTTTGAGTTCGCCGGACTGCTGCTGGTGGCGAAAGCGTTGTTCGTTTGGAGGGAAGGAAGCCCAAACGAGCACTCAGAGAACCCCACGGGTATGCTGCTGGGGACGCTGATGAGTTTTGCCGTGGCTGTCGTCGTGGGCGCGCTGGCCGTTGCCGTGCTCGGGGAGCTCCCGGCGCCGGGCGTGTAGGGGGGTGGGCCAGAAATAGCCAGTGATCGGGCTGCCGCAAGCCCTTGTCGATGCCCGGGCCGACCAAGCTATGTCTAACGTGGTTCTTGCATTCGGACTGACGCTGTTTGCCGGCCTCGCCACCGGTGTTGGCGGGCTGATCTCCCTTTTCGCCAACCGGAGCAACTTTCGCTTCCTGTCTTGGGGCACAGGTTTCTCCGCCGGTGTGATGCTCTATATCTCGTTCATGGAGATCCTGCCCGAGGGAACCGAAGCGCTGGCCGAGGTGTACGCGCCGCAGACGGCCAACTGGGTAGCCGTTGCTGCGTTCTTTGGGGGGATCGCGCTCATCGGGCTGATCGATCTGCTTGTGCCTGCTGGGGAGAACGTACACGAATTTCCGTCGGCGGAAAGGGTAAGCGCGCTCCAGAAGCCACGAAACCCCAAAACCGCCGGTTCGACGACCTCCTCGGGGCAAGAGACCAAGCTGATGAGAATGGGATTGTTCACCGCGCTGGCCATAGCCATCCACAACTTCCCCGAGGGATTGGTGACGTTCTTGGCGGCGCTGCACGACCCTGCGCTGGGATTGGCTATAGCCGTGGCGATAGCGCTCCACAACATCCCCGAGGGGGTGAGCGTAGCTGTTCCGATCTTCTATGCCACTGGCAGCAGGGCTAAGGCGCTTGGCTACTCGATCCTGAGCGGCCTTGCCGAGCCGGTGGGGGCCGGCATCGCCTATCTGGGGCTCCGGTTTGCGTTCGGCGGGCAGGAGGGGGCGTTCCCCCCACAGGTCATGGGGGTGCTGTTTGCCGGAGTGGGAGGTGTAATGGTGTATATCAGCCTTGACGAACTGCTGCCGACGAGTCGTGCATACGGAAAAGGACACGACAGCATCCTTGGCTTGATCGCTGGTATGGCGGTCATGGCCCTAAGCCTCATTCTGTTGGGTTAGGTTGCGCCCAGCGGGGCTATGCCGCCGCAGCGGTATGGAGTGGATGGGCTGTGTTCAGCGCCTGTATACTGCATCTTGAGGGAGGGATGAGTGATGGAAGAGCTTGTCCAGTGTGGACTAGACGCGGCCCTCAGCGAAGGGGCGAGTTACGTCGAGGTACGGGCTGAGCGCAGACAAAGCGAGTCCATTCAGACCAAGAACCGCCAGGTCGACGGCCTGTCCCGTCAGGACTCTTCCGGTACAGGGATCAGGGTGTTGCACAAGGGTGCGTGGGGTTTTGCCGCTACCGGGATGCCCAGCCCGGAGGCGGTGCAACAGGCTGCGGCTCGGGCTATGGACATCGCCCGGGCAACGGCGAAGCTCCGCAGCGATCCCGTTCATCTGGTACCGGAAGGGGAATATCGGGACACGTATAGCGTCCCATGCGAACGCGAACCCCTGGATGTTCCGCTTGAGGAGAAACTTGAGCTGCTCCTGACCGCCGCCGAGCGGATGTTGAACGTGCAGGGCGTGGTTCTGGCCAAGGGACAGCTGCAATCGTGGAAGATAGACAAAGTTTTCGCCAGCTCGGAGGGAAGCCGCATTCGGCAACAGTTCACCACCTGTGGCGCGGGCATCGAGGCCTATGCCGCAGGCGAAGGAGGATTTCAACGTCGTTCTTATCCTACCTCGTTCGGGGGGGACTTCCGTAACGCAGGGTACGAGTTCATCGAGAGCCTCGATCTTGTGGGGAATGCCCGGCGCGTAGGGGAAGAGGCCGTTGCCTTGCTGGCGGCGCCCGCGTGCCCAAGCGGTACGTACGACATCATCCTTGGAAGTTCGCAGATGGCGCTGCAGATTCACGAATCGGTGGGCCATCCCACTGAGTTGGATCGTGTCTTGGGAACGGAGCTCTCTTTTGCGGGTGGGAGCTTCTTGACCCTGGACAAGCGCTCGGGGTATCGCTATGGATCTCCGCTTGTGACTATCGTAGCCGATGCAACGATACCCGGTGGATTGGGAACGTTTGCCTACGACGACGAGGGCGTGCCCGCGCGAAGCTTCCCCCTGATCGAGCGGGGCGAGTTCGCAAACTACCTGAGCTCACGGGAAGCGGCCGCCCAGGTGGCAGAGCAGCGCAGCGGGGGATGCTGTAGGGCGTCGGGATGGAATCGGATCCCGTTGATACGGATGACGAATATCAACCTTCTTCCAGGCGAAGGGTCCCTGGATGACTTGATCGCGGACACGAAGGAAGGGATTCTGTTTGATACGAATCGTTCGTGGTCCATCGACGACCGGCGAGTGAACTTCCAATTCGGGACCGAGGCCGCGTGGGAAATCAAGAACGGCCGCCGAAATCGCCTTGTGAAGAATGCCATGTATACAGGAATTACGCCGCAGTTTTGGGGATCCTGCGTGGCGATCGGGGGATCGGAGGAGTGGCGTCTGTGGGGATTGCCCAATTGTGGGAAAGGGGGAACCGGCTCAGGTGATGCAAGTGGGTCATGGAACTGCTCCGGCGAAGTTCGCCGGTGTTGAGGTGTTGGGGGCGTCATGATTGTGTGCGAGTTCTCCATAGTGCCGTTGGGGCAGGGCGAATCGATGTCACCGTACGTAGCTGAATGTCTGAAGATCGTCCAGCGGAGCGGACTTCCTTACCAGTTGACCGCGATGGGCACCATAGTGGAAGGAGAGCTGGACGAGGTGATGGGGGCGGTGGCGGAGTGCCACCGCGCCGTGCGCGCTGCGTGCCCCCGTGTGCTCACGACTGTGAGGATGGATGATCGAGAAGCGGCCAAAGGCCGTTTGGAATCAAAGGTACGCTCTGTAGAGACAAAGGTCTCGCCCCCAGAGTGATCCTTATTACAGACGGTCTGCAGCGGTCAGCCTATACTGGCCTCAGGAGTGGGTGGATTCTTCCCCTCACCCGGTGAACCACCGTATCCGGGCGGCCGTTACCCCCCAACGGCCGCCCGCGTTTTATCTACAGCTCGATCTCCGCTACGTCCCCGGGAGGGACAAGAACGACCTCGAACGGGAGCCCTATATCCTGTAGGCGGCGCTGGGCTTTCTTCACGTCGTGCCTGTACCTGCTGGAGATGTGAAAGCAGATCAGCTTACGCTGCACGCCGGCTGCCTGCGCCGCGTGGACCGCCTCGTCCAGCGTAGAGTGTTTGTACTCCTTCCTGTCTTCATCCTTCAGGAACGTGGCCTCGTGTAACAGCACTTCCGTATTGTGGATGGGACCCGGACGCAAGGGAACCGAATCGCCCCCGTAGGAGAGGAGCTTCTGGCTATAGATTTCGCTTATCTCGTCTCGTCGTCCAGCCTTGACCAGTTCGACGATTTCCTCCCGCGGCAGGTCACGGTACTCCTGCTTCAGGCGCTGCCGCTGTTCCAGGATGTTGTAGCCCAGCGTTGTCTCCCCGCTTGCATGGACGGTGGGGAACGCCTCCACGTGGCGTGGGTTACGACCGCCGAGCACCTTCACCTGCTCGCCCGGGGTCACGGGAATCCATTCCAGGTGGTAACGAAGTCGCCGGTTGGTGCGCGAGAAGTAGGTCATGAGTTCGGAGATGAAGTGGTTCCCGGCCGGAAAGTGGATCTTGAGTTCCTTCTCCCGGTCCCCCATGGCATTGTTGCGGATGTTGATGAGTCCAGTGAGGCCGGCGATGTGGTCGGCGTGCCCGTGGGACAAGAACACCCGTCTTATGGCAAATGATTTGTTTTCCAGCTGGGAACTGGCTCCCTCACCACAGTCAAACAGGATCCGATCCGGCGAATAGTAGGCCCAGGTGGAATAGAGCGCCTTGGAATACATCGTGAGGCTCATGCACCGACCAACGCCTTTCTCACTATCCGATGGTATCGTCCCGCCTTGGGAAACGGAACAGTTCTCAGGTGCCCGTCCCCGGCACGGCTGCGCAAGCGGCAAGTATCGGCCCTATGGGCTCCGGCGTACAAGCTGTTTCCCTCCTTTGATCGTCCGTTCAGGATGCCAGGACATGTTACCGGTTCCGCCTGCTCTAGTCCCCTGAGGTGGCCGGAGCGGCCGGCGACCGGTAGTCACAACTGGCGCCCTTGCCCTGAAGAAAGCTACAATGAACCTTATGTTGGACATGCGGATACTTCGTGAGGACCCTGAGGGTGCAGCCGCGCGCCTACAGCGACGTGATTCGAGTATCGACCTGCAGCCACTCTTGCAGGCCGATGACCGCCGCCGAGCGTTGATCCGGAAGGTGGAGGACCTGCGGAGGAAAAAGAACGAGGGTTCCGAACAAGTCGGCCGGCTACAGGCGGAAGGTCGTACGCAGGACGCGGAGACAGCGGTTTCCCAGATGCGCCAGACGGCCAGTGAGTTGAAGGCGGCGGAGCAGGAATTGGCCACGGTGGAAGAGGAAGTACAAGAGCTTGTGCTGGCTTTGCCCAATATTCCGCTTGACGAAGTTCCCGATGGAGAAAAGGACGAGAAGGTGGTCCTTCGCACCTGGGGGGAAGCCCGGCCAGTCGGCTTCGAGCCGCGACACCATGTGGAACTGGCGCGCAACCTAGGGCTACTGGATCTAGAGCGGGGGGCCAGCCTTGCCGGAAGCCGCTTTCCGCTATACACGGGGCTGGGGGCCAGATTGGAGATGGCGTTGATCATGTGGATGTTCGACCTTCAGGTGGGTCAGCACGGCTACACGGCCTTGTTGCCGCCGTTTCTGGCTAACAGTACGTCGATGCAGGTGTCGGGGCAGATACCCAAGTTCGAAGACGATCTCTACTACTGCGAGCGGGATGGGCTCTACCTTATCCCCACAGCGGAGTCTCTGCTTGTGAACCTGCATCGGGGGGAGATCCTGCGCGCCGATGAACTCCCCCTGCGGTACGCTGCCTACACCCCCTGCTTTCGACGTGAAGCCGGCTCGTACGGCGAGGAACAGCGTGGGTTGATCCGGGTGCATCAGTTCAACAAGGTGGAGCTGTTCCACTACGAGGTGCCCGAGCGTGCGTCGGAGGCGCTGAGCGACCTTCTGTACCACGCCGAGCGCGTTATGCAGGAGCTGGGGCTTCACTACCGTGTCACCTTGCTCACAGCACAAGATCTGGCCCATCAGGCAGCGAAAACGGTGGACTTGGAAGTGTGGCTTCCGGGCCAGGGCCGTTACTATGAGGTTTCCTCCTGTTCCGATTGCGGGACATTTCAAGCGCGCCGGGGGAACATCCGCTACCGCGATGCTTCCGGAGGCAAACCTCGCTTCGTGACTACGTTGAATGGGTCCGGGCTCGCGACCTCGCGGCTGTTCGCGGCGATCCTGGAGCAGGGGCAGCGCGAAGACGGGACGGTCGAGCTTCCCCCTGTCATGCAAGAGCGGCTGGGCATGGAGGTCATTGCGTGACCCCCGTTGTGGTGGAAGAACTCGGCAAGCACTTCCCCGGCAAGGGAGACCCGGTACGGGCGGTGGATGGGCTGTCGTTCTCGGTGGATGGTGGAGAGGTGTTCGGGTTGCTCGGGGCCAACGGTGCGGGAAAGACCACCACGCTACGTATCCTGGCAGGCCTGGTCGCCCCGAGCTTTGGACGCGCGGTCATCTACGGCTATGATGTCGCCGCGCGCCCGGAAGAAGTCCGAGCTCGACTGGGTTTTCTGGCAACAGAGACGGGCTTGTACGAGAGGCTGACGCCGTGGGAGACGCTGAGCTTTTTCGCCCGCATCTTCGGTATGTCGATAGAGGATGGCGCTCAACGGGCGGAAGCGCTCTTACGCAGGCTGGGTCTGTGGACGCTGCGCAACAGGAGAGTAGGTACGCTTTCGGTGGGTGAGCGCCAGAAGCTGTCGTTCGCCCGGTGCCTGGTGCACGACCCCCCGCTTTTGATCCTGGATGAGCCGACGGCGGGTCTTGACGTGTTCGTGGCGCGCACTGCTGTTGAGCTGATCCAGGAGGCGGCCCGGGGTGGAAAGACCGTGCTCCTGTCCACGCACGACATGCATCTGGCCGAGGATCTGTGTGAGCGCGTGGGGATTATCCACCGAGGGAAGCTGGCTGCACTGGGCACGCCCGAGCAGTTGCACGATGAACTGGGAGGGGAGAACCTGGGCGACGTGTTCTTCCGTGCCGTCAACAGGGAGGGCCTGTCCCTCGATAACGCGAATCATGACCGGTAACCCCATACCATTGTGTGATGAGTGGATCGCCGGCGAGCGCTATCCTTTGGTGGTACCCCCGGCGCAGCATCCTGCCGAGCCCGGGGCGCAAGGAGCGAGTTTTCCGTGAGTGAGAGCCTCTTACTGCTGCGCAAGGAGTTGTTGCAGGCGGTTCGTGACAGGCGGACGGTGATGCTGACGGTGTTGTTCCCGCTGGTGTTCTACCCGCTGCTGTTCGGCCTGATGGGGACGATTGCCGAACGGGAACAGGCCCAGCTGGCCGAGATCGTACCCCGGCTGGCCCTGGTCGGCGAGCGTGAGGACAGCCTGGTCTCGGGCCTGCTGGAGGACCGCCGGTTGAGCGGGGTTCACTTTGGCGACAAAGAGGCGGCGCTGAGGGAGCTTGACAGGCGGGCCGTGGATGTGATGCTGGAAGTGACAAGAGAGGAAGAGCGTGGGGTGATGGGCTATGGGCTCTCGCTCTACGCAGATGCCGGCGACGCCGCAGGCCAGGCTGCGGTCGCCCGGACACGCGAGGTGCTGCAGGACCACTTCCAAGCCTTGGTATGGCAGCAGATGGAAGCCATGGGCATCGATCCCGCCGAGGTCGAGCCTCCGTTTACGCTGGAGGTGGTGGACACGGGGGAGGAAGGGGCGATGATGCGGATGCTTGCAGCGCAGATGCTGCCCTACTTCCTTGTGCTGTCGATCTTGTCGGGCGCGATGGGCTTCGGGGCGGAGATCACCGCCGGGGAAAAGGAGCGGGGTACGATCTCCACGTTGCTCTCGTCTCGCCTTTCCCGCACCCAGATCGTGATGGGGAAGTTCCTCGCCGTGTTGGCCGTGGCCTTGGCGTCGACCCTGGTCTCCGCCGTCGGGCTGCTTTTGGGAATCCGCGCGTTCGGGGCGGGTGCAGTGGGCATCTCCCCAACGGCGGCGCTATGGGTATTCCTCCTGTTGCTCCCGCTGGCCATGGCGTTGGCGGCGGTCGTGCTGATCGTCGGAAGCTTCGCTCGTACCCAGAAGGAAGCCAGTGCGTACCTTGTGCCGTTGCTGATGGTGATTGTGTTGGTGGGTATCAGCCTGATGATCGGGGCTGCTGATCCGCAGGGGGTGCAGCTGGCCATCCCCCTTGCCGGCCCGTTGGCCGCTATCCAGCGGGGAATAGCCGGGCATCTTACGTATACGGAAATCGGGTGGGCGTTGGGCTCCTCGGGTGTGCTTGCCGCTGTGCTGTTGGCTGCCGCGGTACGAATCTTCCGCTCCGAACGAGTGTTGTTCAGGATGTAGGTACCACCCACTACGTACCACCCACTACCCACCGCTCAACTACCCACGCATGTGGCGTTTCATCGCTTCGCGTGCACGGCGTTCTTCTTCCTCCTCGATGATCTTTCTGCGCTTGTCCACCTTGGTGCGTCCCTTGGCCGCCGCCAGTTCCAATTTCGCGTAGTTGCGGGGGCTGAAGTAGAGCGACAGCGGCACCAAGGTGA
>SL_5KL_010_SEDDRAFT_10001355_pt1 | contig 14857 bp, 13 predicted proteins | sample SodLakKL_010_SED_FD_9118 | JGI IMG/M metagenome (IMG submission 9118)
CAAGAACGATCACACGATCGAGATTCAGGGGTCGGCGGGCAGCCTGCGGTTCTCGCTCGAACGGCTCAACGAACTCGAGGTGCTGACCGACGACAACCGCGGCTACGAAACCGTGCTCGTTACCGACGAGGACGACCCGTACATCGACCACTGGTGGCCCCCAGGCCACGTCATTGGCTGGGAACACACGTTTGTCCACGAGAATTACGAGTTCCTCTCGACAGTCGCCGACGACACCGATTTTTCACCGTCGTTTGCGGATGCCTACGACGTACAGGTCGTCCTCGATGCGATCGAGCGCGCCGACGAACAAGGCGAGTGGATTGCGGTCAAGTAGGCCACACCGGCCGATGCGTCGAGTAAGCCACACCAGTCGATGCGCCGAGGAGGCCACGCCGCGTGATGAACCGTCGCTCGCGACCCCACGCAACCGAAACGACTTTTCGCCTCGCCGGTGAGCGAAGTGCTATGGTAGAGGTCTCGGATTTCGAGTTTCTGATGGTGACGATTATCGGCCTCATCGTCGGGGCCGGCCTCGTTGTGACCGGTGTGTTTCCCGATGGAGGAACCGTGCTCGTTTTTGTGTCAATGATGTTGCTTGGCTTTGTGACGGTTCGACTCATTCGTGGACGCAAATTTGGCTGGCGGTAGGTCGAACTGTGTGCAGGGAAATCGACCCAGCGGCGAACGATACGATAAAAACCTGAACTATACAGACCGACTACCATTCGAGTGGGTTGCATTCACCAATGTAGAGATGCACTATGATTTCCCGTAATCAGGTTGGTGGCGAACAGGACGCCCAGCGGTGTCGACACCGAGCACGCACAGGACAACGACGTGTGGGCGCGACCGACGGCAGAAACTACCTGAAAGAACATCCGGATTCCAAACAGATAGGCAATACAGTCGGTATAGTTCGCTGTATGGCACGGCTTTGTGTTACCAATGTATCGGTGAACCGCTACGACAAGTCGTGGGTCGGAGGGCGACATGATTGAGACGCTCCTCGCGTTGACCCCGCTGGTAGTCGTCGCCGTGCTCCTCGTCGGCGCGCTCTGGTCGGCAACCCGCGTCATGCCCATTGCGTGGGCCGCCGCCGCGATCATCGCGTTCACCGTCTGGGGAATGCCGCTTGAGTTCGTCGGCGCAGCCAGTCTTGTTGGCGTCATGGCCGCGATCGAGATTCTCTGGATCGTCTTCGGCGCCCTCGTCTTGCTGTACACACTGATGCGGTCGGGCGCGGTCGACCGGATCAACGCCGGCTTCGCGAAAATCAGCGACGACCGGCGCGTACAGGTCATCCTGTTGGCCTTCTTTTTGGCGACCTTTCTCGAAGGCGTTGCGGGCTTCGGAACGCCCGCGGCAGTCGTCGCCCCGTTGTTGCTCGCGCTCGGCTTTCCCGCACTGGCCGCCGTGGTTGCCGCACTGATCGGCCACGCCATCGCGACCGTCTTCGGCGCGGTTGGGACGCCAGTCATCGTCGGCTACCAACAGCCGTTGGGTGCGGTCGAAGAACGAATCTTCGACGGAACCGGTCTCACCGTTGCCGAATACTCCGCGGACGCCGCGGTGTATGCCGCGCTGTTCAACGGGGTTTTGGGCATTCTGATGCCGTTGGTTGCGGTCGGAATGGTCGTCTACTTCTTTGGCGAGGAACGAACGCTCGCGCCGATCAAAAGCGTGGTTCCGCTGGCGATCGTCGCCGGGGTCGCCTTTGCGATACCCTATGTTGTGACCGCGGTGCTGGTCGGCCCCGAACTGCCCTCACTGTTCGCGCCGATGGTCGGCGGTGCAGTTGTCGTTGGCCTGCTGCGGGCGGGCTACCTCGAACCGAAAGACGAGTGGGAGTTCCCGCCACGTGACGAGTGGCCCGACCACTGGGTCGGCTCGATCGAACCCGGCGGTGAGGAAGCACAGTCCAAGGCCGCAGCCGATTCGACGCCCTCGATGAGCCTATTGCGGGCGTGGTCGCCATACATCGTGCTCACGGTGCTGTTGATCGCCACGCGAGTCATTGGATTCGTTGAGGAGTTCCTTCGAGAGGGGCCAATCCTCGCGATTAGTTGGGACATCTTTGGAACCGGCCTTGAGGGAGGAATTGAGTGGGCCTACGTGCCCGGAACGTGGCTGCTGCTGAGCGCGCTGATTGCCGTACCGATTTTCGGAATGAAAGGCGAAGAGGTCGTCGACGCGTGGAAGGAAGCCGGGAGCAAAATCGTCTCGCCGGCAATCGTGCTGTTCTTCGTCATCGCCATGGTCGAGATCATGCTCAACACGGATGCGCATCCGGGCGCCGCGGTCGATGGCAGTATGATCGTCGTCCTCGCTGACGGCACCGCCGCGACGTTCGGTGCCGCCTATCCGATGGTCGCTCCAACGGTCGGCATGATTGGCGCGTTCGTTGCCGGGTCGATTACGGTGAGCAACATCACGTTCACGGCCTTCCAGTTCGAGGTCGGCCAGGCGTTGGGAATGCCGACGATGATTCTCGTCGCCAGCCAGTCGATCGGCGCGGCCATCGGCAACATCATCGCCATCCACAACGTGATCGCCGCGCTCGCGACCGTCGGGATGGTTGGGGCGACCGGCCGCGTGATTCGGCTGAACCTCATTCCGTTGTTGTACTACCTCGTCGGGGGTGGAATCCTGACGACGCTCGCGGTGTACGTGGTGTTCCCGACGGTGTTCTAGCGGTCGGCGAACCCACACCAATCTTAACATTCATTCACACACCATCCCTACATCACGCTAACAAGACCCACCCATGAGCAAGACCACACCAACGCCACCGGCCGATCCGGCCGCCGATCCACGTGCGAACTACGACTATCGAAGCGATTCGGTCGAGAATCCCGACCTCGTCGCCGACCTCGAGGAACTCGTCGAGGGGAGCGTTCGCTTCGACAGCTACACCCGAAACCTGTTTGCGACCGACGCCAGCGCCTACCACCAACTTCCGATCGGCGTTGTCGTCCCCGAATCGACCGCGGATGTCCAGGCGGTCATGTCCTACTGTGCGGACAACGAGATTCCCGTGTTGCCGCGCGGCGGCGGGACGAGCCTTGCGGGCCAAACCGTGAACGAGGCGGTCGTCCTCGACTTCAAAAAACGGTTCAACGCGATTCTCGACGTCGACCCCGAGGCGGCGACCGTGACCGCCCAACCGGGCATTACGCTCGGCCGACTCAACAACCGACTCGCCGAACACGGGCTGAAGTACGCGCCCGACCCCGCATGGGGCGACAAGAGCGTCCTCGGCGGCTGTATCGGCAACAACACCACGGGCGCACACTCGCTCAAATACGAGAAAGCCGATGGCTATCTCGAGGACGTCGAAGTCGTTCTCGCGGACGGGTCGGTGACGACGTTCGACTGGATGCCCATCGAGGAACTCCACGACCGCGCGGCCGACGTCGACCCCGACGATCCCGAAACGGGAATCAAAGACCAGGTGTACCACGTTGTCTCCGACGTGCTCCAACACAAACGCGACGAAATCGAGGCCAAGTACCCCGATCTGATGCGCAACGTGTCGGGGTACAACTTCGACAAACTGCTCGAAGACGCCGACGAGCGCGGCGAGGTCAACGTGGGCAGACTCCTCGCGGGCAGCGAAGGGACGCTTGGCATTGTCACGAAGGCGACCGTCTCGCTCGAACCCGTGCCGAACGAAACCTCGGTCGTCCTGCTCACCTACGACGACGTGATCGCGGCCATGCGCGATGTCGCCCCGATTCTCGAACACGACCCTGCCGCAGTTGAGGTGATGGACGACGTCCTGTTGGATCTCGCGCGCGACACCGCCGAGTTCGCGCCGGTCGTCGACATCCTGCCCGACGGTACCAACTCGACGCTGTTGGTCGAGTTTTACGCCGACTCGGTCGATGACGGGAAACAGAAAGTCGCGAACCTGCTGGCCGATCGGTTGCCCGGCTACGACGCGGCGGTCGAGGCCAGTTCCGCGGCAACGACGACCGACGAGTCGATCAACGCGACCGACGCGCTCGAAGCGTACGACGCCGACCGACAGGCCAAGTTCTGGAAGATGCGGAAGGCCGGTCTTCCCATTCTCCTCTCGCGAACGGGTGACGACAAACACTGGCCGTTCGTCGAGGACACGGCCGTACCTGCAGAAAACCTGCCCGAGTACGTCGCCGACATCCAGGAACTGTTCGACGAACACGACACGTTTGCGTCGTACTACGCGCATGCCGGACCGGGCGTGTTGCACATTCGGCCGCTGTTGAACCTCAAATCCGAAGACGGCGTCCAGACGATGCTCGAAATTTCGGACGCTATCACCGACCTCGTCATCGANTANGGNGGCTCNGTCTCGGGCGAACACGGCGACGGCCGCGCNCGNACCACGTGGAACCGCAAGCTGTACGGCGACGAGCTGTGGGCGTCGTTTCAGGCGCTCAAACGCGCGTTCGACCCACAGGGACTGTTGAATCCCGGCAACGTCTGTGGCGACTTCGACCCGACCGAAAACCTCCGGTACGACCGCAACTACCGGTTCGAGACGGGCTTCGAGCCGGCGCTCAACTGGCCCAACGAAAACGGCTTTCAGGGAATGGCCGAACTCTGTCACGGCTGTGCGGGCTGTGAGGGCCACCAGGATACGACCGGCTCGATCATGTGTCCGACCTACCGGGCGACCGAGAACGAGGAAATCACCTCGACGCGCGGGCGGGCGAACATGCTCCGGCGGTCGATGAGCGGCGACCTGCCCGACGACATGTTCGACGACGAGTTCCTCCACGAGGTGCTCGACCTCTGTATCGGCTGTAAGGGCTGCAAGCGCGACTGCCCCAGCGGCGTCGACCTCGCGAAGCTCAAAACCGAGGTGAAACACGAACACCACCAGCGCCACGGCGTGCCGTTTCGCGACAAACTGTTTGCGAACGTCGAGACGCTCTACAGCCTCGGGAGCACGTTCGCGCCCGTCTCGAACCTCCCGGCGAAGATTCCCGGCAGCGGTCTCGTGATGGAGAAAACGCTCGGCATTGCCCGCGAGCGCGATCTCCCGACGTTCAAACGCAACACGCTCCAGAAGTGGGATGCCTCACGGACGCCCACCGTCAGCGAAAGCGACGCCGACCGCAAGGCGCTGCTCATCGCGGATCCCTACACCAACTACACCCAACCGGCGGTAGGCAAAGCCGCCGTGCGCGCACTCGAAGCCGCCGGCGTCTACGTCGAAATTCCCGACGACGTGACCGACAGCGGCCGGCCGGCGCACTCGAAGAGTCTGGTCGACCGCTCGCGGGCGACCGCCGAGGCCAACGTGGACGCGCTCGCACCAAAAATCGAAGCCGGCTTCGACGTGATCAGTGTCGAACCCAGCGATGCGGTGATGTATCAGGACGACTACCGCGACTTGCTGTCGGGGCCCGATAGCGAGATGGTCGCCAACAACACCTACAGCGTGATGGAGTACCTCGATACGTTCCGCCTGGATTCGGCCATCGACACCGAGGCGTCTGAGGAACTGGCCTACCACGGCCACTGCCACCAGACCGCGGCGAGCCGCGACCACCACGCAGTCGGCGTGTTGCGACGAGCGGGCTATGCGGTGGACGTGCTCGATACGACCTGCTGTGGAATGGCCGGCTCGTTCGGCTACGAGGCCGAACACTACTCGATGAGCCAGGCGATTGGCCGTATGCTGTTCGACGCCGTCGAGGAGTCGCCCGCGACGGAGGTCGTCGCCCCCGGCACCTCGTGTCGCTCACAGCTCAAAGACTACGAAAAACAGTACGGCACGCCGCCGCACCCGATCGAAAAGCTGGCTGACGCGATTTCATCGTAGGAGCTGTTTCGGCCGACGGGTGCTGATCGTCCGGCTTGCGGTTTTTATTGCCGAACCGACACAATCACTCGCCGGAGTCGCGTCTCCGTCTGCGCACCGACGAGTTGTTCGACCAGTTCACCATCCACAAACACGAGCTGTGTCGGGAGCTGGCGAACCGCGTGGTCGGACGCGACCGATTCACAGTCGTCGACATCGGCGGTGACGACGACCGTGTCGGTTTCGCTGGCGATCGCCGCAAGCGCCGGCTTCATCTGTTGACATGGGCCGCACCAGTCGGCGGTAAATGCAACGAGGACGAATTCGTGTTGTTGGAGGACGCGATCGAGATCGGCGGCACCAGCGAGTGGCGTTGGCTCCATCGGTTTCAGTTCTGTCGATGTCGACTCGGATGGTGTCGACGCGGGATCGGGATCGGGATCGGAACCGGAATCCTGACTCATTGAGGAAGGGACGTCTCCATCAACGGCGCTCTCTGAGCGCGGCCCGGAGCCGCCGAACGGCGACCCGGGCAACGCCGAGTGGGTCGCTTCGGACGGGACGACCGCCGAGCAGTCGGCCGAGCGGACCGACCGAACCGCGCGGGGCGTACCGGGCAACGCGTACGCCGTCGACACGGACGACGACCGGCACCGAAAACGCGATGTTCGTCGCCTCGACGGCGTCCACACCGGCCGAAACGAGCCGTTCGCTCGTCGCCTGTACCGACTCGCGGAGCCGGTAGGCCGCAACGAGGGAGTCGAGATCGGCACAGTCAACAAACAGCGTGCCGTCTGCGGTCGAAATATCGAGTCGCGCGTCGTCGGATTCGAGCGTTAGCTCCGCGCCGACGATGAGCGTTCGCGTGGGGTCGTCGCTCACCGCGATACTTACTCCTCGCGTTCGCTCGCGCGAATGCGGAGCGTGCCGTTGAGTCGCCAGCGGGCGTGATCGGCGCCGTCGCCGACGCGGTCGGGCACGTCGATCTCCATCTCCTCGAACTCGTAGGCGATTTCGGCGCCGCGGCCAGTGAGTCGTTCGTACAGGCCAATCGCCAGTTCGGGCCACGTTTGCGTCTCGTCAACGGTCGTCGAGGATGTGTCGTCTGCCATACCGTCTGAGTGTTAGGCTTTCGCACTAAAAGACCTGCCGCACAGCCAACTCAGCACCGGGCGAACACCAGATAGCCGGTGTGGCCGACGCCCTTCGTCGAGGGGCGACTGCCGCGGGCGTCGAACTGCATCGATCGCTGAATTGTTTCGACCGTCTCGGTGTCGGTTAGCCCCGCGTCGCCGGCAGCGTCGGCGGCCGCTCGGGCGTTCTCGACAAACGGGGAGTAGACAACGAGAAAGCCGCCGGGAACAAGGAGATCGGGAGCATGGTCGACGACGGCGGGCGCGTCCTCGGTATCGAGCGTCAACAGGTCGAACGGGTCGCCCTCGCTGAGCTCGTCGACCGCGGCGGTGATGTCGCCGGTTCGGATCTCGACGCGGTCGGCAACGCCGGCAATGTCCATGTTTTTGCGGGCCACATCGGCGAACTCGCTCGAGCGTTCGTAGCTCGTCACGTCGGCGCCGAGTCGGCCGAGATACGCCGAGAGAATGCCGGTGCCGGTGCCCGCGTCAAGCACACGATCGCCGCTGGCTGCGCCGGTGTGGCCAATGAGCAGGCCGATGTCGCGAGGCATCATCGGCGCGCCGGTTCGATCGAGATGAGCGAACAGGTCGGGCCCGCGCAACTCGCGGACGACGAACGTCTCGCCGATGTGGGTTTCGAGTTCGTCGCCGGGTGAAACGTCCTCGGGAACGGTCAGCATCCCGAGGTCGGTGTGGAGCTCCGCACCGGGCTCACGAACGTACTCGCGGTCGCCCTGAACGAGGAGAATCACTCGAGGCGGGTGATTGCCGCGGCGAGGTCGCCGTTTTCGGCTTCGAGCGCCTCACGCGCCTCGGCCGCGCTGACGCCGGCCTGCGAGGCGACGAGTGTGATGTCGTCATCCGGAATGTCGTCTGCGTCGTCGCCGGGGGCCACGTCGTCACCGGCCGCGTCGCCCGCACCGACGGCATCCGCACTGGCCGTCTTGGTTTCGGGCTCGCCGACGATCTGGTAGGTTTGGGTGCCTTGGGCGTCCATCCGGGTGACCTCGGGGGCGTCGAAGACGAGCGCCTCGCCGTCGGTCGTGGTGATGGTGACCGACTCGGCGTCGATCTCGGTGACGTCGATCCCCATCTGTTTCATCATCTGTTGCATCTTCCGTGGGTTCATACCGCCGCCTCCAAACATGGCCCAACGTTCTCGTGGAATCAGCAAAAGCGTGGCGAAGCGTCCCGAGATGCCAACGCACGCTATCGGCGGTCACCGCGTTTTAACCGTCCCCAACCCCTCTACTGGCGTAATGTTCGACGACGACGACCTCGCTGCGATTCGCGAGGCGACCGCCGAGTGGGAGGCCGAGACGCTGTCGCCAACGCTCGACCGCTTTGGCGAGCGCAGCGAGGAGTTTACGACCGACACCGGCGGCCAGTCGGTCGACCGGCTCTACACGCCGAGCGATGTCGCCCATCTCGACTACGCCGACGACCTCGGCTTTCCGGGCGAGGAACCCTACACACGCGGTGTGTATTCGACGATGTACCGCGGGCGACTCTGGACGATGCGGCAGTACGCGGGCATGGGAACCGCCCGCGAGACCAACGAGCGCTTTTCGTATCTGATCGACGAGGGCTCGTCGGGGCTCTCGATGGCGTTCGATCTGCCAACGCAGATGGGCTACGATTCGGACGCCACGATGGCCGCCGGCGAGGTCGGAAAGGCGGGCGTTGCGATCGACTCGCTCGCGGATTTCGAAACGGTGTTCGAGGGAATTCCGCTCGACGAGGTGTCGACGAGTATGACGATCAACGCGCCGGCGGTCGTGTTGCTCGCGATGTACGTTGCCGTCGGCGACACACAGGGCGTCGACCGCCAGGAGTTGCGCGGCACCATCCAGAACGACATCATGAAGGAGTACATCGCGCGCAACCTGTTCATCTATCCGCCCGAGCCGTCGATGCGACTCATCACCGATACGTTCGAATTTGCCGCCGAGGAGGTGCCCAACTTTAATACCATCTCGATTTCGGGCTACCACATTCGCGAGGCCGGGTCGACGGCGGCCCAAGAGATCGCCTTTACGCTCGCCAACGGGATTGAGTACGTCGAAGCCGCCATCGCCGCGGGCCAAGCCGTCGACGAGTTCGCCCCGCAGCTCTCGTTTTTTTTCAATGCGCACAACAACATTTTCGAGGAGGTCGCGAAGTTCCGTGCGGCCCGTCGGCTCTGGGCGACGATCATGGACGAGCGCTTCGGCGCGAACGATCCGCAGTCGAAACAGCTCAAATTCCACGCCCAGACCGGCGGCTCGACGCTCACCGCCCAACAGATCGAGAACAACGTTGTTCGCGTGGGCTACCAAGCGCTCGCGGCGGTGCTCGGCGGGACCCAGAGCCTCCACACCAACGGCAAGGACGAGGCACTCTCGCTGCCGACCGAGCAGTCGGTTCGCACGGCGCTTCGAACCCAACAAATTCTTGCCCACGAGTCGGGCGTCGCCGACACGATCGACCCGCTTGCGGGCAGCTACTACGTCGAATCGCTCACCGACGACGTCGAACGTGAGGCCCGCGAAATCATCGACGAAATCGACGAGCGCGGCGGGATGTTGCGGGCGGTGGAGGCGGGCTACATTCAACGGCAGATTCAGGATGTCGCCTTCGAGCGCCAACAGGAGATCGAAAGCGGCGACCGAATCATCGTCGGCGTCAACGCCTTCGAGGTCGACGCGGAGCCCGAAATGGGACTCGAATCGGCCGACGAGAAAGACGAACAACGGCAGATCGAGCGGCTCGAACGCGTGAAAGTCGACCGCGACGAGGACAGCGTTGCCGCCGCGCTCGACGCGGTTGCGGCGGCCGCCGCGGGCGACGACAACGTGTTGCCCTCGGTGATTGAAGCGGTCAAAGCCTACGCGACGGTCGAAGAGATCTGCGACGTGTTTCGCGACGCATTCGGCGAGTACCAGCCGGGTGTCTGAGTCGGCCTCGTTGTCGACGCGGATTGTGTCGCCACCGGTTGTCGACGCGGATTGTGTCGCCACCGGCTGTCGACGCCAGCTGACCGGGCTGAGTACGCGGGTCGTCGGTTCGACTACCGCAGTCGCACCGCCGTGCCGTACGCTAGAATCTCCGCGCCGCTGTCGGCAATCGAGGAGGTCGTGAACCGGACGTTGACGACGGCGTCGGCACCGAGCGACTCGGCCTCCGCGATCATCCGTGATTGGGCTTCCTCGCGGGCGTCGGTCAGCAGTTCGGTGTAGCCTTTGAGTTCGCCGCCCGCGAGGTTGCGGAGACTTTGGGTAAAATCGCGGCCAGCGTTTCGAGCGCGAACCGTGTTGCCACGGACGATGCCCAGCGTTTCGGTGAGTTCGCTGCCAGTGATGGTGTCGGTGTTGGAGAGCTTCATGCAGTCGCTCTGCGCAGTGCGGGGACAAAATACCCCGGGAGAGAGAGCACGTCTTGTCGATTCAATTTAAGTCGCCATCGGGCGTCAAACCGCGCATGCAGTTTCATCACGCCGGCATTGCGACCGACGATGCCATCGCGCTCGCCGACCGGTTCGGCGTGTTATTCGACGCGCCGATTGCGCACGAACAGGTGTTCGACGACATGCTGATCGTGTTTTGCGAACTCGAAACCGGCTATTTCGAGCTGCTAGAACCCCAAGACGGCGGCGTCATCGCGGCATATCTCGACGATCACGGCCCCGGAGTGCACCATCTCGCAATCGGCACTGACGACATCGAAGGTGCACTCGAAACCGCACGTGAGGCCGACATCGACCTCATCGACAGCGAACCACGGGCCGGCGCGTGGGGTCACCAGGTCGCGTTTTTGCATCCGGGCTCGACCGGGGGCGTACTCGTCGAATTTGTTGCGATCTGAAAACCAGTTCGGGCGCGACAATTCGGCTCGTAACACCGTCAAGACCCCGATAAACCCAACTAAACCGATTGCACATTTCGGAACGGTCTTTAGCATGGATCAAATGAAACGTAGTATGCAACCGTTTGCCGGGACGTTCGCTCTCCAACCGGCCTTCTCGCATCTGTTGTCAGCCCCGATCCGACGGCGTCAATCCGCAGTGCGGTGGTCGCGGTGAAACCGACCGCCAGACACCTCGGCATCGGGCTCGCGGTCTGTCTGCTTGTCACGCTGATCGCTGTAACCGCCGGCGTTGGAATCGCCCAACAAGAGGAACGACAGACTGATTTCGCCGAGGGATCGCCCGACATCAATCTCTACGTTCCGGACAACACGTTCACCCCGAGTGGCGCCGACGAGTTGACCATTCAGCTCGATAACGAGGGGCAGCTCGACCGCGGTCAGGAGGCCCAGCGCGACCGCGTCACGACCGCCAGAAGCGTCGTGGTCGAAATCGACGATGACGATGCCCCAATCGAGGTGAACACCAACGCCCAGTCGCTTGGAACGCTTGATGAGAATGAGCCACGTGAGGCGAATTTCGCCATCGAGGTGCCTAACGACGCCGAACCAGGCGTCTACGAAATCGATGTCGAACTCAGTTACGACTACACCAGCCGCGTGATCAGCCAACCCGGCATTGTCAACGACCAACGCCAGCGCTCGCGAACGGTCACGAAAACCGTCGAGATCGAAATCGACGACAGCGCACGGTTCCGTGTAACCGACGTTGACAGTACGCTCCGCGTCGGTGAGGAAGGCGAGATCACCGGTAACCTCACCAATGTCGGCGGCGAGGACGCGACCAACGCACAGGTCGACTTCGTCCCCGAGAGCGAGAACATCATCGCACTCGAAACCGACGTTGCCGTCGGCGACGTCCCCGCTGGCGAGTCACGCGAGTTCTCGATTCCCGTCGAGGTCGGCTCGGAAGCCCGGTCGGTCGAAAAACGGTTTGACCTGCCGGTGACGTTCCGCGATGAGAACGGTATCCGTGCGGCCGACGACGACCCCGAGTTCCTCGTTGACATCGCAGAGAAACGCGACGAGTTCACCATCGAGGCGGTGAACCGCTCGATTACAGCGGGTTCGACCCAGGCGCTGACGTTCGAGGTGACAAACAACCGTGACGAAGCGGTCACCGATGTCGAAGCGAAACTGTTCACCAACGATCCGCTCGACAGCGACGATGACGAAGCGTTCATCGAATCGCTCGAACCCGGTGAGTCCGAAACCGTCGTCTTCGGGCTGAGCGCCGAAAGCGGCGCGACCGCGAAAACCTACCCCGTCTCGGTCGACTTCCGCTATGACGACGAACGCGGCCGCAGCAAGCTCTCGGAGAGCTACCGGGTCGCCATCGATGTCACCGAGGCCGACGACGGCGGGCTGCCAACGATTCCGCTGCTGATCGGCCTCGTCATCGCCGGTGCGGCCGCCGTCTTCCTGTGGCGTCGTCGACAAAACGGTGATGGCGAGTTGCTTCGGAGCGACTAGATGGCCCGCGGCGGGATCGATCTCGAACCGTCTCTCGACGTCCTCAACAGCGTCATCCTCAAGCGGCCAGTCGCGGTTATTCTGGCCTTTCTGCTGGTGACCGCGTTGTTTAGCGGCGGCGTCGGCATGATCACCGGCGAGGAAGACGAAACCGAAGCGTTTACTGACGACATCGAGGCGCTCGACGCCTTCGAACGCATCAACGACGAGTTTCAGTCGCCGTTTAGTCGTTCGACCGCCCAGACCTCACTGATACACAGCGGTAGTGACGTGCTGACTCGCGAAGAGCTCGTCCGCAATCTCAGGATACTCGAACAGGCGGACGAACGCGCGGAACTCCGGGTTGATTCGGCAACCGGGCCCGCCGTGATCATCGCCCAAACAATCGATCCAAGCGCCGAGCGCCCCGAAAGCCAGCGACGGGCGGTCGAACGTGCGAGCGACACCGAAATCCGCTCGGCCATCAGGGAGAACAGCGACAATCCCGCCTTTACCCAGACGCTCTCCGATGATTTCAACGCTGAGTCCGCAAGCGCGAGTGCGTCGATCACGCCGATCACCCATACGTTCCCGCCCGAAGGCGATGACGCCGAGGAGGTCCAACAGGGCATTCAGTCGCTCGCCGACCGCTCATCGGGCGAGTTCCGTGTGCTCGGTGAGGGGCTCACCAACGCCGAAACACAGAACGTCACCGGCGACTCGCTGACCATCGTCATGCCGGTCGTGATCGGGCTCATCCTGTTGTTCCTGATTATCGCCTACCGCGATCCGTTCGATCTCATGTTGGGGCTGATTGCACTGTTGATGACGCTCATCTGGACGTTCGGCTTCCTCGGCTACACGGGCATTCCGTTCGACCAGCAGATGATCGCGGTGCCGATTTTGTTGCTCGCGGTCGGCATCGACTTCGGCATTCATATCGTCAACCGGTATCGCGAGGAACGCGCAAAGGGCTACGACGCGCTGCAGTCGATGACGAACGCCAACAGCCAGTTGGCGGTTGCCTTTGCGATCGTCACGGTGACGACGATTTTCGGCTTTGGGGCCAACCTGACGAGTGACCTGACGCCAACGCGAAACTTCGGGCTGGTCGCCAGCGCCGGCATCTTCTTTACGTTCCTTATTTTCGGCGTGTTCCTGCCCGCCGCGAAGATTTTCACCGACAACCAACGTGAGCGGTTCGGCGTGCGGTCGTTCGGCACGAAGCCGTTGGCGACGAAAACCTCGATTCTCGGGCGCCTCCTCCCCAAATCGGTCACCATCTCGAAACGCGCGCCCGTGTTGGTCGTGCTGCTGATTCTCGTCGTCTCGGCGGGCGCGGTCGGCTACGGCCAAGGCGTCGACCGCACGTTCGACGAACAGGACTTCCTGCCGCCAGAAGAGATTCCGGCGTACATCGAGGGGCTGCCGGAACCGTTCGCGCCGAGTCAGTACACCGTCACCGAGACCCTCAACTTCGTCGAAGACACCTTCGATGCCAGCCAGGATGATCAGGTAACGATGTACATACAGGGGCCCTTTGAGCGTGAGGACTCGCTCGAATCGGTCCACCGAACCACCGAGGATCCCCCTGATACGTACGTCCAGACCGACGGCCGCGCGTCGACAACGAGCATCATCACGGTCATCGACGACCACGCCGAGCGCGACCCCGAGTTCGCCGCGCTCGTCGAGCGAAACGACCGTAGCGGCAACGGCGTTCCCGACCGAAACCTCGACCGGATCTACGACGAACTGCTGGCCTCGGCGGCCGGCCCACAGGCCGAACGGTATCTAACCGACGACCGCCGGGCCATCCGCGTCGAGTTCGACGTCGACGCCGACGCGACTCAAGAAGAGATAACCGCAGATTCGCGTGAGTACGCCGATGACTTCCGGTACGCCGCAACCGCGACGGGCTTCATCATCGTCTTCGAGTCGGTCACCGAGATCATCTTTGATTCGGCCATCGAGAGCCTCGCGTTGGCAGCCGTGTTGTCGGCGGTGTTTCTCATCCTCGTCTACTGGATGCTCGCCCGCCGGCCGCTTTTGGGACTCGTCAACGTCTTTCCCATTCTCGTTGCGGTCGCCATTTTGCTCGCCACGATGCGGGCAGTCGGACTCGCGCTGAATGCGATTACGGCGACGATTCTCTCGATTACGATCGGTGTTGGCATCGCCTACTCGGTTCACGTCATCCACCGGTTTATCGACGAGTACACCGACGGAAAAGACGCCGAAGAGAGTCTGATCGTCACGCTGCGGGGGACCGGTGGCGCGCTAACCGGCAGTATGCTGACGACGTCGATCGGAACCGGGTCGTTGGTGCTCTCCATCTCGCCGATTCTGGGTGATTTCGGCCTCCTGCTCGCCGTGAGTGTGTTCTACTCGTATCTCACCGCGGTTTTGGTGTTGCCGGCGACCATCTTCCTCTGGGCGCGCTGGGACAACGGTGCGCGAACGCCGCGCGCGTTGTTGTGGCCCAGTTCGATGTCGTCGTCGACGCCGGCGGCCGGTGAACCCGCGGACGACTAACGGAACAGATCAGAGCCGACGCGCCTGTTTGGCTGCC
>SL_5KL_010_SEDDRAFT_10001356_pt1 | contig 14851 bp, 13 predicted proteins | sample SodLakKL_010_SED_FD_9118 | JGI IMG/M metagenome (IMG submission 9118)
TTATGGTGGGCAGTACTGGACTTGAACCAGTGACCTCTTGCGTGTGAAGCAAGCGCTCTAACCACTGAGCTAACCGCCCGCACTCACACCTATTGTAACTCCAAAACCTAGCTTTGTAAACACAGCTCAGGGCGGCAGAATCGACGCCGGTCAAGCACGCCACCAAACGGTCCAAGCGACCCTGGTCCGTGCGATCGCCCTACCGACGAGACCGTCAGGCGCCCGGTCAAAATACACGACTCTGTATGCAGCAGGAGAGCACGGGGGCCGAACCTCGGCAGGCCGGCCCGTGTGCAGCGTAGCCACACAGCCCTTCGCGAGAAGCAGCCGCCATAACAGGCTACTGTAGCGACACGCAAGAGTGACGAGAGACAGGAAGCCCCGGCTAACTCTTCTTCTTCAGCTCTTCACCACAGCAGACAAAGGTACAGGGCTCGCATTCGCACTCTTCAGGAGGAGTGCCCACCTCTCTGCATTCCTTCACCACCTGCAGTTCCAGCCCGCAATCCTCGCACGCATACACATCCCCCATTTTCAGTTCATGACAACCCGGCATAGCTCTATCCTCCTTTCTCGAAGATGTCATCCAGTCGTCTTAAGATAGCAGTACTATAGTCGAGTCTGGCTCTCCAGGCAACTTCTTCCCCACGTCCGCCGTCTGATATAAAGCATCCGTGCATCACTCGCCTCCAGTCCCGGCATCGCTCCATCACCTCATCACCCATTGCGATGGAGCATTCCACACCTCCGCCTTCCACGGGACTGTCTCAGGCGTTACCATGGGCAAGATCTCCTTGAACAGCTCCAGGCGTTCTGTGTCGGTCAAAGCCCGGTAACTCTCAGCGACCGCCAGGTTCCTTTCCAACTGCTCCATGCTCTCCATACCGACAACAGCGGTGCTGATAGGCAGGCTGAAGGCATATCGCAGCGCCCGTTCGTATATGTGAGCCAGGGCACCGAGCCCCATTATCTTCATGCCTATGACGGCCACACCACGAGCGTTAGCTATCGCCAGGAACTCTTCTACGAAGCTCAGAACGCAGTGATCGAGCACCGAGGTTGCGCAGAGTACGCTATCGAATGGAAACCTCCACAACGCTTCCAGCTGGACCTGTGGATTGGTATGGCCACTGATGCTGATATACCGCACCAGACCCTCATCCCGGGCCCGCACAGCCGCCTCTAACGCACCGCCCGGAGCAGTAACCCTGTCAAGCTCGGCCAAAGACCACACATGATGCATACGCAACTCCTCAACGAAGTCGGTCTGAAGTCGCCTCAGGCTCTCCTCCAGCTGGCTTCTGGCCTCGTCGCGGTCTCGGGACCATACCTTTGTGGCGATCCACATCTCCTTTCTGCGACGGGAAGCTACCTTCCCCACCCGTTCCTCCGACTGTCCACCGGAATACACCCATGCCGTATCGAAATAGAACACCCCGCTGTCGATGGCATGGTTAACTATCCGGACGGCCTCCTCTTCAGAACACCCGTGCCCATCCACGATGCGCTGAGCGCCGAAACCCAGCATGGGGACTCTCTCGCCGGTATTGCCAAACTCCCTCTGCTCCATCTTAAGCTCCTATGGGTGGTCGTCGCTCTAACCCATGCGCCCACTGCGAGCGCCGTGGGTCGATTGTCTCCCCTCGAGCCAACCGATTACCTCCTCGTCGGTCAGGTCATGCCAGTTGCGGTAAAAGCCGGCCACAGCAAAAGAATAGGTGCGCGCAACAACCAGGCACACGACGTCGTCGACTACCCCCCTGATCAGGTCGTAGGCCGATCCCGAGGCAACCGGTACGGCGACTACTACCGCAGACGCATGCCGCAGCCGCGTCGATTTGGCAGCGGCCAGCATGGTGAACCCGGACGCCAGTCCGTCGTCTACAAGGATTGCCGTCTTTCCCTCTACCGGTGAAGGCGCCACCCTCTCTCGAAGCACGGCGGCCCGTCGGGCGATCTCGGCCCGGACTTCGTCTGCCTGACGCTCAATCTGGCCCTCGGTCAGTCTCAGCCGGGCGACCAGCGGCTCATTCAGCACAACGGTACCGTCCTCGGCTACCGCGCCGTAGCCCGCCTCCGGATTGCCGGGAACGGTGATCTTGCGCGTCACGATGACATCTAAGGGTATGTTCAGTTCCCCGGCTACTTCGACGCCGACCGGCACACCACCGCGCGGAACTCCTAACACGACGGCTTCACCCTCCCTATGTTCCTCCAGGCTCTGGGCCAGACGCCGGCCGGCATCGGATCGATCTTGAAAGAAGGGACTTTCTCGATATACTATCAATCATCACCTCACTGTGTGGCCGCCCCACATTCCGCCAGTCCTACTCCATCTAACTGAGCGCCACATCGGTAGCACCGACCACCGGTTGACCTGTTCTCAACGAGCGCCGCACTACGCCGGCGCAGCACTACGGCGCCGCAATCATAACAGCAGGTATCGGCACCATCATTCCCGCCCCGCACATTGCCTATGTAGACGTAACGTAATCCCGCTCGAAGTCCAATGTCGCGCGCCTTAACCAGACTCTCCATCGGCGTCTGGGGCAGATGACCGAATTCACGAACCGGGTAGAACCGGCTGATATGCCAGGGGGTATCCATTCCGAGTTCCTGAGCAATGAAACCGGCTATGCCCTGCAGATTGTCGTCAGAATCATTCAACGATGGAATCAGCAGTGTGGTAACCTCGACCCAGATGTTCAGGCGTTTCATGTAAATCGCAGAGTCGAGAACAGGCTGCAAGCGTGCCTTGCAGGTACCCTCATAGTATGCCTCGCTGAAGCTCTTCAAATCCACATTGGCGGCGTCCAGGTACGGTTCAATGGTCTCCAGGGCCTGACGTGTCATGTAGCCGTTGGTCACAAACACGTTATATAGCCCGTTCGCTCTTGCCAACCTGGCGGTATCGTAGGCGTACTCAAAGAATATGGTTGGCTCGGTGTATGTGTAGGAGATGCTCTGACAACCACGCCTCTTCGCATTCTCAACGACCTGCTCCGGCAGTAACTCATACCCCGGCAACACAGGCCCGTCTTCCCTGGAGATCTGAGAAATCTGCCAGTTCTGGCAAAAGCCACACCGGAAGTTANAGCCCATAGTAGCAATGGAATAGGACCGCGAACCCGGCAGGAAATGATATAGAGGCTTTTTCTCAATGGGATCGATATCGGCCNCTATGGCCTGGGCATAGGCGAGCGTAAACAACTGGCCCTCTATGTTCTGCCGCACATTGCAGAAGCCGAGCGCGGAGCTCGCTATCTTGCACTGGTGAGCACACAGGTCGCAGCGAACCAGCCTGCGGTCCAGCTTCTCATAGAGCATGGCCTCCTTCTTCACTGCTGGCCTCTCATACGTAGCGCCATTCCGCCTCGCCCGGAATGTACCTCGCCCGACTGAAGACCGAGAATCAGCACTCGCGGCGGCAGATAGCGCCTGGCCTTCAACGCAACAAAACTGCCCGGCACAAGATGCACGCACTCCAGGTTGTCCAGTTACCCAGATCGCATCGCTGTACTCGAACCGGCCTCGAGCGCTAATCAGGTAGCTTCTTGCTGCCCTGCCACTGACGGAAGCTGTCGATTTCTTTCTGTAGCGCCGTCGCTATCTCGCACCCGTGGGAAGCCGCCAACTGGCGATACATCTCGATGGCGGGCTCAGCCAGTCTGTCTTGAGCCCGGAGGATGAATATCGGCTCGTCCGTGCCGATTCGCGGAATATCGAGCCTTCCATACTTACCTGATAAAGCCATGTTCGCACCTCCTGTTCTCTATATTGCCAACGCTTGTCAGAACGACCCGGAACAAGCTGCGCAGCAAAGATGTCGCCCCAGCAGACCCCGGCCTCCTCCCCCCGGCTATTTCTTGCTGGCCAGGAATTGGATTCTGGCCGCTACGTTGTCCGCCGCTTGAGCACGGCTCTGTGCCCGCAACAGGTCCCGGGCCAGCTTCTGATCCTCTATCACGTCCCGCACCCAGTTGCTGAAGTCGTTCCGGTCCTTGCCGGCGTGAAAAGCATAGCTCTCATCCGACATGCCGCTCAGACCGCCCTGGAGTTCCTGCAGACTCCGGAAGACACTACCGTCGCAGCACCGGAAGGCATGCTCATCGGGTACATTTGCCAGCCGTCTCTCGGCATCGGCCTTCAGTATTCTAGCCATAATCGTGCCTCCTTCACTGTAGTTTGACAGCCCCCGTGCTCTGCTCTACACACCAACCGGAATAAGTATCGGCCCGCCGGCCGGCACCGGCTCCGGGGATTGCGGAGCTTCCGGCAACAGATGAGTCCTCACCGGCACCTGCGGAATACCCTGCATGGAGGCCTGGAGCCCCGTCTTCTCGATCAGGTTCCTGATGACCTCCGTCCAGACAAACCGCCTCGCCGTATGCCGCCCCGCGCTGCGTATCCCATTCTCCTGCTCTGCGTGGCCACTCAGGTAGTCCACGTAGGCCTCGATCTCAGCCGGATCGTCGGTCTCCAGGACAATCGAGTTATGGAGATGGATCGCGTAGTCCTCCCCGGTGCCACCGGTGAACGCAACTCCCCCGGCGGCCATAGTCTCCAGGCCGACAAGACCAAAGGGCTCGTGAGTGCTGTTCGCCAGCACGGCATCCGAGGAGTGATACAGCATACTCAGCAGGCGCGGCATGCAGTGAGACTTGAAGTTCAGAACGTCCGCTTCACCGCTTCTGCCAATAGCATCTAAAGCGGCCTGCTCACCTTGTCCGGTTGCCCAGACGTCCTTCACAATCAAACCAAGCTGCCTGGCCATAAGCATCACCTCCTCACCAAAGGGCTCTATACCACCTCTGGCCAGAAGGACCGTCTTCCTGCCACCGCGATTGAGCCTCGCCGTCGCCTCCACGGCCTGAAGCCAACCCTTGGTAGGATCATACCGCGCGACCTTCGTCAGCAGAAGGTCCGCGCCGAGCTGCTCCTTGAGCCGAGCGGCCGCCCCATCGCCAGCATCGATTAGTGCGGCCTCGGGTATCCCGTTGGGGATGACGAGCGGGTTCACTCCCAACTCGCGCATGATATATTTCATGTACCGGCTTACAGTAGTGATCGTTGCATTACCTGTCAGGCGCGGCCAGTCTATACGGTCGAATCCAAACGTGTTATTGGCATTCCAGAAGATCACCACCCTGTCCCTGAGTCCGAGATCCCGAAGCTGTTCGCTCAACTGACAGACGGCCTCAGCCGTGTGCCACTCTTCGCTCTGAATGACCACCAGTTTGTCCTCGCTCAGCGCGGGCTTCACCAGGCGTTCGATGACGAAGGGGGGAATAGAGCGGCTGTAATCATTGACCTTATCGCCCTCTCCATGATATACGCCGCTGGGGTAGTATTCACTGATCCACTGGCACCAGCGATGGAGGATCAGCTTCTCCTCGCTCATGAACTCTTCACCGCTTAGCCTCGGATCACCGACAAAGAAAAGGTGGGTCGGGAACCCCATGCCCGCCAGAGCCTGAGACAGGTTGGCTATCCTGGTTCCCAGACCCCCGGCCAGAGAGTACGGGTCGGGGCCTTCAAACGAGAGTAGCACAAACAAGCTGTTGTCCCCAGCGATATCCATCTGCCTCATGATGAGATTTCTCCTCTCCCGCACACCTTTACCACCCGACGCCTGCGAACTGCCCGTTGGTGAGGATTTGTTAAGTGAATTGTAAGGGACACAGCATGGCAAAGTCATAAAACGGGGATGGGAAATATTACAAAACTATAACATCGGCCCGGGCTGAAAATGTCACACTTTTGTGATTTTTTGCCTGCCCATTTTATGACTTCTTTATCACCCGTCGACTATCATAGTCGGACACCTGAACCTCGGGGAGCGGGACGACGGTAGAGCTAAGAGGCGAAAGGAGGTGCTATCTGTGGCGAGAAAGGCTGGAAGCCCGGGATAGGTTTGGTGAACCGGAGACCAGATGGGGAGTTGGGTGAGAGCGAACAGACAGGCAACGTCTCCGGCATGAAGCTTTTGCCCGCAGTGTCGAGGCGCATTCCAGCAACAGGGGATGAGGTAGACGGGCGCCATAGATGCATAGAGGAGGAGGACACGTTCATGGTGAACGATGATCTTCAAGGACTAAGAGAAGAGGACGTGGGTATCTCGGTTGTTGAGGGGACGGCTTTGGACGAACGGAGGACCGAGACTGAGGGGAAAACCGGAGAGGACGGGTACTACTATAGTGCACGTGCTTACGGTGGAGTCTGCCACTCTGTAGCTATACCTGTCGACTTCGATGCCGGAAGATTCAGGCCAGCTACGGGCCTGGGGTCCTGTAGATCAGCGCCTGCACACACGGACGGGCTCGACCAAGGGGGTTCCCGGTTTCGGCTGCAAAGAGGCGAAGGCAGGCCAGCAACCGATCGGGCCCCGGCGTCCCGCTTCCCGATCCCGGCGGCGTATGTTGCCACCCGTAGACACGGTATCGCACGGTGCTTAAGGCACAAGGCAGCCGGAACGACTACCCGGCGGACTAGCTCTTGAGAATCGCCCGCACGCAGGACGCCAGACACGAGGAACGCTCACACAAAGGAGGTTGCTATGCAAAGCACAGGAGTACCGGCGCTTGACACGACGATTCAGAAGACCAACATCTGGCTGAAGGAAGTCATGGATGAACTCAGCTCGGACGACCGTCGTAGAGCCTACCTGGCTCTTCGTTCGACACTACACACACTACGCGACCGGCTTACGGTAGAAGAAGCCACCGACCTGGGAGCCCAGCTGCCTATGCTCATTCGTGGTTTCTACTACGAGGGCTGGAACCCAGCCGGCAAGCCGGTTAAGTTCGACAGGGATGAATTCCTGTTGCACGTCCGCGATCATTTCGCCGAGGAGCCGGAGATAGACGGAGCCGGGATTACACAGGCCGTCTTTAAGATACTCGAGCAGCATATCACGAACGGAGAAATCGAGGACGTGAAGTCTCATCTACCGAAGGACCTGAAGGAATTCTGGGAGAGCATTCGTGTTTCCGGCGAGGCCCGCTAGAGCATAAGACGCACGAGGGAAGGTAGAAATAGCCGGCGCCAATGTGATAAAACTACCGCATCACCTGTCAGCGTGCCAGTCACAGGGAACATGATTGAACTGCACGTATACAGATAGAAAGAGAAGGAGGTATTGCTCTTATGAAGGACAGCGACGCTAGACCCACAACCAACGATGCGGGTATTCCCGTGTCAAGCGAGGAGTTTTCCCTTACCGTGGGACCGGATGGCCCCGTCCTGCTTCAAGATCACTATCTTATGGAGCAGATGGCCAACTTCAACCGGGAGATGATTCCGGACCGCCAGCCCCATGCCAAGGGCTCCGGGGCCTTCGGACACTTGGAGGTGTCCCGGGACGTCAGCGCGTACACCAGGGCGGCAGTATTCCAGCCGGGCACCAGGACCGAGGTTCTGGCCCGGTTCTCCACGGTGGCCGGTGAGAGCGGCAGCCCCGACACCTGGCGGGACGTACGCGGCTTCGCGCTCAAGTTCTACACGAGCGAGGGGAACTACGACATGGTGGGGAATAACACCCCGGTCTTCTTTGTGCGCGACCCTATGAAGTTCCAGCATTTCATCCATTCCCAGAAGCGCCGGGCGGACAGCGGCCTGCGCGATCATGACATGCAGTGGGACTTCTGGACGCTGTCGCCCGAGTCGGCCCATCAAGTCACCATCCTGATGAGCGACCGCGGAGTCCCCAGGAGCTACCGCCACATGAACGGCTACACCAGCCACGCCTACATGTGGGTTAACGCCAAAGGCGAGCGCTTCTGGGTGAAATACCACTTTAAGACCGACCAGGGCATCGAAAACCTCACTCAAGAGGAGGCCGACCGGATCGCCGGTGAGGATGCTGACTATCACCGCCGCGATCTGTTTGATGCGATCAATCGGGGGGAGTCTCCCAGCTGGACGCTGAAAGTACAGATCATGCCCTTTAAGGAGGCTGAGACATACCGGTTCAACCCCTTTGATCTTACCAAGGTCTGGTTCCACGCCGACTACCCACTTCACGAGGTGGGCCGGCTGACCCTGGACCGCAACCCCGGCGACTTTCACAGTGAGATCGAGCAGGCCGCGTTCGAGCCCAACAACCTTGTCCCGGGCATCGGCGCCAGCCCGGACAAGATGCTGCTCGCCCGGCTGGTTTCCTACGCCGACGCCCACCGGGCACGCCTGGGTGTCAACTACAAGCAGATTCCGGTCAACCGGCCGAGGACCCCGATACACAGCTACAGCAAGGGCGGTGTGATGCGGATCCAGAATGTCTCTGATCCGGTCTATGCACCTAACTCAAAAGGCGGCCCCGTGGCCGATCCAGCGCGGCATCCCGAAGACGCCGTATGGAGTGCCGACGGTGACTTTGTGCGCGCCGCCTACACCAAGCGCAAGGACGACGACGATTTCGGACAGGCGGGAGCTCTGGTGCGCAGGGTCATGGATGATACCAGGCGTGACCTGCTGGTATCCAATGTGGTAGGGCACCTGAAGAAGGGCGTTTCCGAGCCCGTGCTGCAGCGAGTTTTTGAGTACTGGCGCAGCATCGACAGGGAGACCGGCGATCGCATTGCCAGTGGTATGCGAGCGAGTTGATGTCACCATACCTGTGAGCAGCCGGTTGCCGGTGTCATTGGGGCGGTAGCCTTCGTGCGGGCCCGGGTCATTCTGCCATACGCGCCTGCCTTCGCCGCCGGTGCTAATAATTGGTTGTTGTAGAAGAACTGATCCCGGAGTCGCAGCGTTCGAGCCATGTCGATCTGGCAACCATGGGCGCGATAATCAGTTTTGTGGCCATGATGGTGCTTGAGGTAGCGTTTGGCCAGCGACCCATGAGTTGTAACGGGATGAAGCTGTTCACAAAAGCTGAACTGAGGAAATATGAAGGCACCAATGGCATCGTCTATGTTGCCTGTGCAGCGAAGTGTACGATGTCTCTCGGAGTTTCCACTAGAGGAAAGGCGTTCACCAGGTCATGTATCGCGCCGGGCGCGACTTCACCGAGGCACTGGGCCGGGCACCTCACAGGCCCGACATGCTGGACAGATTCCCGGTGATAGGTGTACTTTAGGTGTGCCTATAGAATCGGAGGAACCAGATGACAGATGAGAAGGCTGATAAGAAGCGGACAGTGCTCTTCGTATGCACACACATCTCAGGCCGTAGCCAGATGGCGGAAGCGTTCTTCAATCAGCTTGCCGGAGAAAAGGCACGTGCCGTCAGCGCCGGTACCGACCCCGATAGTGCTGTTCAGCCTGCCGTTGTTCAGGTGATGCGGGAATTGGGCATAGACCTGAGTAACCAGAGGCCGAAGCCGTTAAGCACAGACCTGATGGACCAGGCGGGCAGAGTCATAACCATGGGCTGCGGCGCGGAAGCGGGCTGCCCGGCTACCGCGGTCGAGCCCGAAGAATGGGAACTGCAGGACCCGAAAGGCAAGACTCTTGACCGGGTCAGGCAGATACGGGATGAGATCAGGCTTAAGGTTGTTGACCTCCTCAGGGATATGTAGGCAATAGAGTCAGGCAGCATAAATGGGAAACCGTCTTGTTCACCGAGCATACGACCTTGAGCCGGGGCGCGAGAGCCTCCTACGCGAAGCGCTCGCCGGGCTACGTAGGCCGCAAAAGGAGTTGCCCACCAAATACCTCTACGATGAACGTGGCGCAGGCCTGTTCGACCGCATCTGCAAGCTGGAAGACTATTACATCACCCGGACCGAGGCATCCATCATGGAAGCCAGTATCGGCGAGATCGCCAAGTGTCTCGGACGCCTTGTAGCCCTGGTTGAGTACGGCAGCGGAAACTGCAAGAAGGTGAGACACCTGCTGGACCATCTCGACGATCCTGTAGCCTACATTCCGATCGACATTTCCCGGGAGCAGTTGCTGCACGTGGCGGAGCAGCTGGCCTCAGATTATCCCGATCTCGAGGTGCAGCCTGTATGCGCTGACTACCTGAGCGTTCTTGATCTGCCCGCATCAAAGCGCCCCGCCCGGCGCAGATGCGTCTATTTCCCCGGCTCGACGATCGGCAATTTCGAGCCAGCCGCGGCGCAGTTCTTTTTCAAGCACATCAGAGGCGTGTGCGGCAGGACCGGTGCCCTGCTCATCGGTGTAGACCTGCAAAAAGACCCGGCTGTACTGCACCGCGCCTACAACGACAGAGAGGGTATCACCGCTGCCTTCAACCTAAACGTGCTCGAGCGGATGAACCGCGAGCTCGGATGCGATTTCCAGCCCGCCCGTTTCTACCATTACGCTTTCTACAACCCCGGACAGGGAAGGATCGAGATGCATCTCATCAGCCGCCACGCTCAGACAGTCCGCGTGGGCGACGAGGCGATCCCTATTGCTGCCGGAGAGAGCATATGGACCGAGAGTTCATACAAGTACACGCTTGATGGATTCGCGCGCCTGGCCGCTGCCGGAGGCTTCAAGACCGAGGGGGTCTGGCTTGACGATCAACAGTGGTTCAGCGTGCAGTATCTGGTACCGGACTAGCGCCAGGGCGGCGCGTCCGCAGTTCATAGGCTACTTGCATGGTATCAGCCGCACCGTGTCTTTCTCCTCGAGCACCTGCGCCAGCGCCGACACAGTCTCCTCTATCTCCTCCTCCGTAGTGTAGCGGCTCAACGAGAACCGTACCGCGCAGTGCGCGTCTTCCTCAGTTCTGCCCATAGCGAGAAGGACGTGGGTGGGCTCCGGAGAGCCCGACCGGCATGCCGAGCCCGAAGACAGCGAAACGCCCCGCTGGTCGAGCATTATGACAAGCGACTCGCCGCGCAGGCCGGGGAAGGTCAGGTTGAGCGTGTTGGGCAGCCTGTACTTCGGGTGGCCATTCAGTCGCACCCCGGGCACCAGCCGTCTCACGCCTTCCTCCAGTCTGTTCCGCAGACCTCGTACGCGATCAGCCTCCGACAGGGCGAAGGCCGCTAGCTCAGCCGCCTTGCCCAGCCCAACCGCGCCGGGGATGTTTTCGGTGCCCGCCCGTATCCCGCCTTCCTGTTTGCCTCCATGAACAAGCGGCTCCAGATGGATGCCCTTCGCGACGTACAGTGCACCTATTCCCTTGGGCCCATGTAGCTTGTGCCCCGAAATGCTCAGCATGTCTACCCCTAGTTCCTCAACATCCACGCCTGTCTTGCCGACCGCCTGGATAGCATCGGTGTGGAAAAGCACCCCGCTCTCGTGACAAACAGCGCTCAACTCTCTGATCGGCAGGATCGTGCCGGTCTCATTATTGGCCATCACAATACTAACCAGGACCGTGTGGGCGTCGAGGGCGGCCCGGAGCGTGGCAGGGTCAAGCCAGCCGTTGCTGTCTACCTCAAGGTACGTAATGCTGTAGCCCAGTCTTTCCAGAAACCGACAGGTTTCCATCACCGCCGGGTGCTCCACGGTTGTTGTCACGATGTGTCTGCCCCTATGACGCAGGGCGAAAGCGGCTCCCTTGATGGCCAGGTTATTGGACTCAGAGCCTCCGCCCGTGAAGACCAGACTCCTCGGTCGGGCGTTGATAAGCGCGGCCACCTGACGGCGCGCATGCTCCAGGGCATCCCTGGCCACGAGACCCGAAGCATGTATGCTGGACGGATTCCCCGCCTCGACACCAAGGTACGGGATCATGGCGTCGCGCACCGCGTCAGCGACCTGCGTCGTGGCGTTGTTATCAAGATATATGCGCCTCGCCGGCCTGGTTGGCCGTGCGACCGCGCTCAACGCACACTCCTCCCCTAATGCGGGCCGACTGCCCACTGCGCAGCAGGTCTCGTCGGTACCGGACTCGACTCTTTCCACGTCGCACAGCAAAGCCTTGTACACCGGAAAGCCGGAGATCTTGTCGTAGTTACCCAGGTCGGTGAGTTCATTCACATTCCACTTCTGCCACGCCTCGGGACCGACAGGCGTTCCACCGCCGAACATGCACTCTACACATCCCCTCATGATGTCCCCGGTCACCCTGGCCCGGAAGGGCACGCTTCCCCTGGCACTCTTAACCCGAACCAGGTCGCCATTCAGGATACCCCTTGCCGCTGCATCCTCGGAGTTGATCTCTACCAGCGGTTCGGGTGTGTCCCGGACCAATCCTTCGATACCATGGTGCTGAGACCTGAAATCAGTCTGCGGTCTGGCGCCGGAGTTAAAGACCAGCGGAAACCTCTCTGCCAGCTTCGGACTGCCCAGGGGGCCTTCGGTTGGCTCGATATACATAGGTAACGGCTCATAGCCGTACCCCTCCAATATCGTAGACCATATCTCGAATTTTCCCGTCGGTGTCTCGAACCCCATTCTGCCGTCCTTCCGCAGTCTACCCTTCTCCCACTTCCTGTACTCCAGCATAGGTGTCGAACGCCTTACCCAGCCACCGGCCCGCTTTACGTCCTCCAGACTGTATCCCGAGTCCTTAAGAACATAGCGGAGCATGTCCTCCTCAGTCTGTGGGAACAGATGGCCGTAGCCCAGGTGCATAGCCAGCTCGGCCATTATCAAATAGTCGTTGCGTGCCTCGCCCAACGGCTCGATAACCCTCTCACGCAGCCGGAAAACGGGACCGTAGGTCATATACGAGTCGTTTTCGAACATCGTGGTGGCCGGCAAAACGATGTCGGCGTAGGCAGCATCGGCCGTGAGCTGGCGATCGATGCAGACCACAAAGTCGAGTCCGGCGAGTGTATCTCTCCACACCGGCGTCTGCGGCCACGACGTCAGGAGGGAAGCCCCGTGAATGATCAGCCCGCGCGTCCGGTACGGGTGTCCTTTCAGCACAGAATCGACGAGGGCGATGGCGTGCGACTCTCCCCGATAGTCGCTGTACACTGGAAAATCGCGACGCCCGATGGCCATGTCCAGATTCGGATTCTCCAGGTTGCACGCACGATTGATGGGAAACTCGCTATCCAGCATGGTAAGCCCGATGCCGCCCGGCACATCGAGATGACCGGCCAGGCCGAACAGGGTCAGAGCCGCCCTGGCAGACTGAACGCCGCTGTTGGAATATTCCAGGCCGGTGTACATGAGCAGCGCAGCACCCCTGGCCCTGGCGATGCGCCGGGCCAGATCTCTGATCCGGTCCGCCGAAATCCCCGTTATGGTCTGCACCACGTCAGGCCTGAAGTGCTGAACGTACCTCCTCAGTTCATCAAAGCAATGACACCAGTTCTCGGCGAACTCCTCATCGTAGAGATCCTCGTCCACAATGACCTCTATCATGCTCAAGGCCAGAGCGCCATCGGTGCCCGGCCGGATCGGAATCCACTCGCCACCGGTGCGCACCACCGCCTCCGTACGGCGTGGGTCGATGAAGACGATGTCCGCACCGCGCCCGGCTGCCATCTCCAATCGCGACATGTCCGCAGGGGGTGAATCGGTGGCCGGGTTAGTGCCCCAGACCACCACCATGCCGGAGTTCTCGATGTCGGCAAACATGTTCATCTGCATTCTCCCCATGGTCACATGAGGAGCGATCATGTGCAGCGAGACGTAACACAGGGCGCCAACGCCTGTTGTGTTCGGAGACCCGAACGGGAACAGCACATTAGAGGCCGAAGACACGGCTACGCCTTTAGGCTGGTACATATCGCACAGCGACAGTTCCTGGGCGCCACGACCCGTATAGATGCATACGGCCTCCGGCCCCGACTCTTCTCTGATCTCGAGTATACTATCGGTGATGGTCCTGTACGCCTCCTGCCAGGAAATACGCTGGAAATCGTACGATCCCCGGGGTCCGACCCGCCTTAGAGGATGCAGAATCCGGTGTCTGGAGTAGACTATCTCCGGTGCATGCTCTCCCCGCCGACAGATCATACCCAGCGTATGGGTGTCATCGGCCCTTATTTCAACCAGCCTGCCACCCACAAGGCCGACCTCCACCCAGCAACCCGCCGGACATACGCCACAGAGAGCCTTCCGCCACTCGACCATTGTATGATTCGGGTCAGAGGCGCCTGGGATTTCCTCCGGAGGTCTGTGCATTCTTCCCATATAGTAACAGCAAGGGCAGGTCATCCTCAATCTCTTTGGTCGGCACATAGCCGGGGTTCGATGACGGAGAGGAGGGAGCGGGGGCAAGACACAGGCAGGCTACATCGACTATAATGGGATGGCAATGGGCAGCAACCGCCCACCCGGCTGTGCGGAACCTTAAAGAGTATGCGGACATGGTTTCTGGAGACCAGACCACAGTTCCTGATAATCTCCCTAATACTCATACTCCTCGGCACGTCGATCGCCTGGTATCAGGGCTACTTCAACCCGCTACATGCCGGACTGGCCCTTATCGGGATGCTCCTGGTCCATATCAGTGCCAACACGCTGAACGACTATTTCGACTTCCAGAGCGGTATAGACCTGGAGGTGAAGAGGACCCCCTTCAGCGGGGGGAGCGGCATCCTGGCCGCCGGGCTCCTGGCTCCGGCCTCTGTGCGACGGTTCGGTCTGATTTGCTTCCTGCTGGCCGTTCCGATAGCCGTCTTCTTCGTCGTCGTCAGGGGCTTGCTTCTCCTTCCCATCTTTGTCGGAGGCGCACTCTGCCTCGCGCTGTATACAACCCACCTGACCAGGTGGGGGCTGGGTGAGCTCGGTGCCGGCCTCGGGCTGGGCGCATTACCCGTACTGGGAGCCTACTTCGTACAGTCGGGAGCCTACACCTGGGAAGCGGTGGTCGCCGTTATCCCTTCAGGCATTCTGCTGCACAATGGTTTGCTGCTGTTTGAGTTCCCCGACGTGGAGGCCGATCAGAAGGGCGGGAAGAGGACTTTCCCCGTGGTCATGGGCAAGAACAGGGCAGCCGTTCTCTACTCTGTGCTGACGATAGCCATGTATGCGTGGATAGCCGCCTGGTC
>SL_5KL_010_SEDDRAFT_10001357_pt1 | contig 14848 bp, 11 predicted proteins | sample SodLakKL_010_SED_FD_9118 | JGI IMG/M metagenome (IMG submission 9118)
AAACCTTCAAGAGATGGGAGGAGGTTTTACCTCTTCCCATTCTTGAAAATATCTATTTTAATTAAATCCCTTTAAGTTGCATTTACCGTGAAAATCTAAGTTAATTATAAAAACTGTTTTTATAAATCAATTCATCACTAATCAATTAATTCTCCAATAGCTTTTTGCATATTAGTTTGTTGTAATTTAAGATTTGATTTTGCTTCAATATAATTTGAATATGCCTTTCGCCATAATGCTTGAGCTTCAAGCAGTTCGGTTGTTGTTATATTGCCGACATCAAAATTATCTTCTGCAAGCTTAAGATTTTCTTCAGCTTGTTCTAATGATAACTCGCAAATATTTACTTTTTCATTGGCTTCACTTATTTCGTAATATATTTTGTTTACTTCAAGCTTAACAAGCTCTTTGAAGTTTTCCAGCTTTTTTTCCTGCACTTTTTTTTCGTGCCTGGCAGCGTTAAGTATATGCCTTCGCTCGCCCCAGTGAAAAATCGGAATTTGCATAACAACACCTACATTCCAATCATTTCCAAATTGGTCACTAAACCCATGGTATGGGTCGGGCCTTGCCATAAAATAATTTGCACTTAAAGCAATGTCAGGCAAAAATCTTGCCCTGGCCAAATCAACAGCTGACTTGCCCAACTCAACATTGGTTGATGCCATTTGTAATTCGGGCCTGTTTTCTAAGGCGCTGTGAAACAATGCATCCAAAGGATCTAATTCATCACCGGTCCACAAAGTATCGCGAACTTCGATTTCTGTCGATATAGGTAATCCTATGAGTTGACAAAGCGACTTTTTGGCTAAATCCAATCCGTTTTTTGCTCTTATACGATCCAGATTGGCTTCATTACGTTTAACCCTTGTTTTTAAAAGGTCGTTTTGTGATATTATTCCTTCTTCATATAAATCAGACAAATCTTTAACCATGCTTTCAAGAACAGAATAATATTCCTCTGCCAATTCAAGTTTTTCCTGTAAAGTATAAACCTTCCAGTAAAGCTTTTCGGTTTCAAAAAGTACTTCTGACAACTCTAAATCTTTGCCCTGTTTAGACATAGTTTCTATATGTGAAGCGATTTGATATTGAGTTCTGGTTTTACCACCTGTATATATTGGTTGAGTCATTCCCAGGTTTAACAGGAAATTATTTTTTGAACCAAAGGATAGCTGATCCTCTGGAAGCCAGGTGTAACGGTAAAACAACGGATTGCCGTCGGGGCCTGTCACAGGTTTTCCATTATGGAATATAACACCAGCATCATCAGGATGTAAATCAGGATTAAATAGAAGGTCAGGATCAACTTGTCCTGTATTAGGATCAATCGCACTAATAGGTACAACTGGAAGTAACATGTCTTCATCAAGCAAGTTGAATTTTTTATTGGTGCGCAGATATGAGCCTGAGAAATCAAAGCCCGGAAGAAACTTTGTGTAAGATGCTTTGCGCAAAGCTGATGCGGCTTGACTATGATGACCTGCAATTTCAAGCTGCAGATTGTTTTCCCTTGCAAGATCCCTGCAATCTTCTAATGACAATTCCACAGGCCGGGAGTTGATCCGTGCCTCAGTATCAATAGTAAAACAGCAAAAAATAATTAATAAATAAACAAAGGAAAAAACCGGTTTTTTTCGAATACTTGTTATAAAGCGCATGTTAAACTATGATTTATTGTAAGTTATTGGTTTATCTAAAATACCATTGTATATTATGTTGATTATTTCCTCAAATATGTTATCTATTCCCTGTGGTATAAGAGCTGAAAGATTAGAAGGCAAGGTTTTTTCAATAGAAGAGTTAATTATTAAATCAGTAACACTTATCATAACAAGCACTGCAATACCACGATTTATGTTTTTATTTACATAACCTGCACTTATTCCTTCTTCAAGTAAATTTGCAAAAACAGTGTTAACAATATCTTTACGAAATTCTGAAAGTTCATTCCATACTTCAGGGACATTACGCTGAATGTCTTCAATAAAATGCCTGGAAACTTTAGAAAGGATTTGCCTTTCTACAATTAATGCATCATGCAATTTTTCAGGAAAACTTGATTTCGATTGAATTATCCTATTTAGCTCGTTAGTCATAATAGTAGTTAATTTTATGATCAAGGTTTCGAGAATATGACTTTTGCTTCTGAAGTATTTGTATAAAGTCCGCTTGCTTACAGATGCCTCACGAGCTATGTCTTCTGTTGTGGTTTTTGTGTAACCAAATTTGAAAAATAATTCTTCAGCTTTTATTATTATGCGCTGTTCTATTGCTTTAATTTTCATAAAAAGTTAATCTTAAAAGGTAAACCAAATATACAATTTTAGTTTATAAAGTACAAATTTATGCAATTGTTCATTTGATTAATGTTAAATTAATTGTTAAAATTTGTTAAATACTGATTAGTTTTTCAAATAGAGATGATCAGTAGTCGACTCCCTGGCACCTGTTGAAAAAGGTCCTGCCGTAAGCCATGTTTTAGGTTGAATAGTATCTTTAATTGATGGAATAGGAGAGGATTTCAAAGAATGAAAAGCCAATGTATAAATGCAGAAAAGTAGAACAGGTTTGATTATAACTTTTTTAACCATAGTTATAGAATTTTTTTATTAATAAGATTGAATTTCATGATGTAATTTTTTTAAATTCAGCTAGAGAGTCTATACATGGCGTCTCTAGCTGAATTCATTCAAAAAACTCATCTGCAAAGTTTATCAGATAAAGGTTTTTCGTTGCCCTGGTAACTGCGGTATACAACCATCTGTAAAATTCTTTGTCGGGATTGGTCCCGGGTATTAATCCCGGTTCTATGAAAACGTTTTCCCATTGTCCGCCTTGTGACTTGTGGCAAGTTAAAGCATATGCAAACTTTACTTGCAGGGCATTATAATATTGGTTATTTTTTATTTTCAGATAACGTTTGCGTTTTTCCGGTATATTGCTGTATTCAGCCTGAATCTCTTCGTATAGCTTGCTAAGATCCTTAAATGACAGGGAGGGTTTATCGCTATGGAGTGAATCTATGATAAGCTTTAATTCCGTTACCGGTTCATCGGGATAATCCACCAGCCTGACCGACACATCGGCAAACCTGAATCCATAGCATTCATCGGTTTTTATTACCCTTAAGACCTCCATAATGTCGCCATTGGCAATAAACCCTGCATCGGAGCTTTTAGGAAGCCAAAAATAATTGTTACGTGTAGCCATAAGGTAATCGCCGCTGCTTATCTCCTCTTCAAAGAATAATACATGGTTTCTTATATGTTGGTTGTAGAGGTTAGCCCTTTTGTTTGAACGGCATATAATCACGGATTGCTCTTTTTCGTTGCTGCTAAATGAATCTACTACTGCTTCTTCCAATTCCCACCCATGAGGTCTTTTTATATCAAAAAAACCATCTAGTTTAAATTTCGGAATTGACTTGCCTGATTTAGCCAGCTTGTTGCGTATTATAGTGGCATTGTTTAATATTCCTGATTCCAGGCTTTGTCGTACTACCAGGCTTAATTGTGCTGAAAAAATATTAAAACCATATTTTGCTTTAATATGTTTCCGGTCAAGGGCAGGGCTTGTCTCCATATGAACAGGGGGCAATTGTGCATTATCACCTATAAGAAAAAGTTTGCAGTTTTGCCCGCTATATACATACTCAACCAGGTCATCCAAAATGTTTCTTCCTCCGAATAAGCTCTGGCTGTCATGATCAGTATTAGTGTTTATCATTGATGCTTCATCAACAATAAAGAGGGTGTTTTTGTGCTTGTTGGTCATCATCACAAATGACGCCAGCCCTTGGCTGTTGGTTTGCAAGCGGTAAAGCTTTTTGTGTATCGTAAAAGCTTTTTTGCCTGAATATAACGATAGTACTTTCGCAGCCCGGCCTGTGGGTGCTAAAAGTACATTATCGCAGTTAAGTTGCGGTAAAACTTTTACAAGGCTGCTTACCAGGGTGGTCTTTCCTGTACCTGCATAACCTTTAAGCAGGAAAATTGATGATTTTGATTTGTCAAATATAAATTGACAAATGTTTTCTATTGCCTTTTGTTGATCGTCGGTGGGTTCATATGGCAGTGCGTCGCAAAAAGCGGCAAAAGCTTTTTCAATATTCATTTTTTGTTACATTATTTTGAATGATATTTTCTTGTCAAAGATAAATCAAGTTGGTTGAATGTTCCTTTTTTCATTATCTTGCATGCAAAAATGAGTATTTCTTCTTCGCATATTATATGGCGGGAAGGCTTGGTTATGTTATATTTATTTAACTTTTAAACAAATTAGTTTTATGAATAAATTATTATTTATTTCATTTTTATTGGTAATTTTTTATGCTTGCGAACACGTATCCGATGTAAAGGAAAGAGAGGTTTTTGTTGAAGGTGAAAAACATATTGTATTGGTGCATCCTACAGTAAATAATTTAAAAACTTTCAAGTTTCTTACTGAGAATGAAATTTTTTCTCTTCCCGATGGTTATCGGGTGGTAGGTGTTTATCCTCAGGAGTCAGCTTATAATTATGAACCATCATATGATTTCGTTGAGGAGCATGGCCTTGTGAATTATGCTTTTTTAGGGTTGAAGAAGAGTTTACAGACTGAAAATATTTACAGGGAAAATGATTTAACCGGCCGGTTTCGTGAACTTTTTGATTCTTCAGAAGGGATAATTTTTTTTGGTGGGCCTGATATACCCCCACGTGCTTATGACAAACCTGCAAGCTTGTTATCGGTGATAGGTGACCCCCAACGTCATTATATGGAATTATCCCTGCTTTTTCATATTTTGGGTGGTTATCAGGATGAATCATTTGAACCATTTATAGAAGCGAATCCTGATTATCGGATACTTGGTCTTTGCCTCGGAATGCAAACTATGAATGTAGCTACCGGTGGTACCCTCTACCAGGATATTCCTTTTGAAATATATGGTCTGTCAACTGTTGAAGAAGTTCTTGAAATGGATCAAAACAAGCGACACAGGAATTATAACAGGCAATTGCGGGTTGATGACAAGGCTGATCTGGATGGTTATCACCAAATAATTATTGAAGAAGATAGCCATATGTCTAATATTGCCGTTGATGCCTCGGCCAAGCCTTTTGTATACACATCTCATCACCAGGCTGCAAAAGAAATCGGTAAAGGATTCGAGGTTACTGCCACCTCAACAGATGGTAAGGTAGTAGAAGCAATAGAACACAAAAAGTATCCAAATGTAATTGGAGTTCAGTTTCATCCCGAAGTAAGAAGGCTGTTCAAACCAGATGTGGAAATCAGTATTGAACCCGGCAAAACCACCGGAAAGTCTTTTTTTGAACTTTATCCCGGCAAAAAAGGTGAGACATTCCATAAAAACTTCTGGGAGTACCTCGCAAAGATGTACCAGGGGAATTGAAACTTTTAATTTGCATACTTTACTTGTGATTTTTTTTTTAATTTCGCACTTTGGTTGAAAGTGCAAAAGACAGCTAATTCATAGTTGTTTGACAAAAAACATGTAAATAAGCAATACCATGATATCATTTCCCAGGTGCAAGCTCAATATTGGTTTGCACATACTTGAAAAGAGACCTGACGGATACCATAATATTGAAACTTTGTTTTACCCGTTGAGCTTTACTGATGGATTGGAGATTATAACTGCGAATGGTAGTACTGAATTTAGCCAATCAGGATTGCCATTACCCCTGGATGAAAAGTCCAACCTTGTTATAAAGGCTTATGAGCTATTGAAAAGAGAATATGACCTCCCCCCTGTAAAAATTCATTTGCATAAGAAGATACCGCCGGGTTCCGGTCTGGGTGGTGGGAGTAGTGATGCGGCTAACACACTTCTGTTGTTGAACCAAATATTCCATTTGGGACTTAGCAATGAAGAGCTTGCCATATATGCCGGAAAACTCGGAGCTGATTGTGCCTTTTTTGTTTTTAATAAACCTATGATAGGTAAAAATAAAGGTGAAGTATTTGAAGATGTGAATGTTGATATGAAAGGTTATCATATTGCCATCATAAAATCAAATATTCATATTGATACAAAAGAGGCCTACGGGAAAGTGATGCCCTGTAAAAGCCGCAAATCAATAAAAGAGCTGGTTTCTCAGCCAATAAGTAAATGGAAAGAAACAATTGAAAATGATTTTGAAAAAGTGATATTTAAAGAATACCCCGGTATTGAAAAAATAAAATCCACACTTTACAATAAAGGTGCTGTTTATGCTTCTATGACCGGTAGTGGCTCGGCTGTTTATGGGATTTTTGACCATAACCCCAAAAGGTTAGATGAAATTTTTGGAAAACATCTTGTTTGGAAGGAGAGAATAGAGGGCTAAAGCCCTTAAGAGTTACATTTTTAGTGTGTTTTAATTTAAGCTGTTCTTTGACGAGTTCCTTCACCACGCTGTCGCTTCGTTCAGGATGACAATCAATTTCTTATAGTGGGTGGTGGTGGGTGAGAGCAGCGGCTACACAGCCGCTGCTCTCACCCACCACCCTTAATTAGTGGCGCTGTCACCCTGAACGGAGCGCTAGCGTAGTGAAGGGTCTCGTCGCCCTTTTTGCGATAACGTCGTTTGAGGGGTCTCGCTGCCTTTTCTTGATAACACTGCTTGAAGGTTGAATTTTTCATTTTTTATTTAAAGTGAAGCCATTACAAATAAATCGAGTAATCTTAAAATTTTTATTGACCAATGGTATTAATTTTTACTATATTTATATCAAAATTTTTAAATAACTAAACAACAATTTAATAACCAAAAAACATAAAAAAACTATGAAATTAAAAAAGATTGCAGTCTTTATTTTGCCGATGTTTTTTATGGCATCATTGTTCGTTTCTGCTGAAAAAAATGATATTTTAACGCCTGAGAAGCTTTTTGAATTAAACACAGTAGCTGAAGTGTCTGTTTCTCCTGATAAGAGTCATATAGCATACTCAGTGATTGTACCGAGGCCATTTATAGATGATGAAGGTGAACCCAATTCCGGGTCTGATTATCGTGAGTTGCATGTTTATAATACAGAAACCGAAGAGGTTACTAAGCTTGTCACCGGTGAAAATATTGTTTTTTCAGTTGCCTGGACACCGCAATCTGATGCAGTTACGTTCAGAGCCAGTAATATGGTTGAAGATGTTGAAGGTGTTCAAATTTTTAAGGTTGATCTGGAAGAAAAAGATATTGAGCCGCTTTTCGAATATGAAAGATCTATACGCCAATATGAATATTTCAACGACAACACAGTAGCGTTTACTGCTTTAGAACCCGAGGATGAAGAAAGTAAAGAATTAAGGGATAAGGGGTTTGATATTGAGATTTATGAGGAAGAGTGGCGTCATATCAACCTTTACTTGAAAGATTTGGATAATGGTGAAATACGTCAGCTTACAGAGGATGTTACTGTATTTGATTTTGTTGTATGCCCCAAAGGGAAGCGTGCTGCAGCGGCAATAGCTCCCAAAAACCTGATTGATCATTCATATATGTTCAGGCGTATACATGTGGTTGACTTTGAGACTGGTGAGGTTGATTTAATTATGGAGAATCCCGGCAAACTTGAAACTCTTGCCTGGAGCCCTGATGGCAAAAAGCTCGCGTTTCGTTCCTCGTCCAAACTTGAAGATTCGGTGGTTGGTAGTTTGTTTGTAATAGATGTACCCACAGATAAAGAGTTTGATGAACTGCGTAATTATGTTGAAGGAATGGAGTTATCGGTAATTGATATAGCCTGGAAAGATAATAATACCTTATTATTTGCTGCCGAAGAGGGTGTTGATATTGTTTTAAGTGAACAAGAACTTGATGCTGAGGAGCGTACTAAATTAACCCAGCCGGGTGATATTGTTTTTAACCGATTCAATCATGTCGATGGTATGGTTGCTTTTGCCGGTAATACAGCATCCCATCCTTCTGAATTATATACTTTTGGTTTGGATGACAGTGAACTTGAAAGAAGAACCTACCATAACCCATGGCTTGATGATATTCGTTTGTCCGAACAACGTATGGTTGAATATAATGCACGTGACGGAAAGCGGATTGAAGGCGTTCTGTTATATCCTCTCAACTACGATGAAGATGAAAGTTATCCGCTGATTACATATATACATGGTGGGCCTGAAGCAGCAGTACAAAATGGGTGGTGTACACATTACTCTATATGGGGCCAGGTTGCTACCGCACGTGATTATTTTGTATTTATGCCCAATTATCGTGCGAGCTCCGGACGTGGTGTCGATTTTACAATGGCAGGTTATGGCGACCTTGTTGGTACTGAGTATGATGATGTGCTTGATGGTATTGATCATCTGATTGATATAGGATATGTTGATGAAGACAGAGTTGGTATGGGAGGTGGTTCATATGGCGGATATTTTTCTGCCTGGTCAGCCACTAAGCATACTGAACGCTTTGCCGCTTCAGTTGTTTTTGTGGGAATTGGTAATCAAATATCAAAAAGAAATACTACCGATATACCTTATGAAGATTATTATGTTCATTGGGGATTTTGGACTCACGAAGACTGGAAGAAAGTATATGAAGCGAGCCCTGTGAAATATGCACACCAAAGCCAGACTCCTACATTAGTCCTGCATGGTACTGATGACCCCAGAGTCCATCCATCACAAGGACTTGAAATATACCAAGCATTAAAACTTCATGGAGATGCACCTACCAGGCTCATTTGGTACAACAATGAAGGGCATGGCAATCGTATTAACCTCAACAGGTATGACTATCTCGTAAGAACAATGCAGTGGTTTGATTATTACCTGAGGTTGGATAAACCTAAAGATGAAAAACCTCCCAAATATTTGGATTACGGATTTTAAATTACGGGTAAAATATTTCAAAATTAAATCATTCATGCCTCCGGGATTTAAGAATCTCCGGAGGCTTTTGTTTTTAAATTAAAGGTAAATCGCAAATTCGTTAATTAAATTTAAAAGTGATACAAAAAATTATACCTTTGTTAAGTTAATGATTTTTAACTATTGGATTAAGGCTTTGCCAATGACTGAGCTGTTAAATATATATATCGTTTTGCGGAATAATTTATTAGGTTTCAGTAAAGTTCAAAATATACAAAGCACAATACTTTTTTTAGTACACTCAACAATTACCAATAATAATAAAAGTTAAGCCTATGAAAAAACTAATTTTGCTTTTCACTTTTTTGGTTGGTCTATTTTCTGTTCATGGCAAGGTCGAAATAGATTCAGCCCGACTGGATGCTTTTATGGAGGGTTTGATAGCTTCTAAGCTGACTGACAACAACATTGCCGGTGCGACCGCTTGTATAGTAAAAGACGGTGAGGTAATTCTGCTGGAAGGTTATGGGTACAGGGATGTGGAAGAGAAGTTGCCGGTAAATCCTCAAGAGACTATGTTTCGAATAGCATCAATATCTAAAATGTTTACATGGGTAGCTGTAATGCAAATGGTAGAGCAAGGTAAGCTAGATCTTGATCGAGATATCAATTATTATCTTGAGGATTTTGAAATACCTGACACTTTTGAGGAGCCTATTACCATGACTCACTTAATGAGTCACACACCTGGTTTTGAGGATATCGTGCTGGGGCTTTTTGCTGAGGACCTGGCAGGTGAACCGTTAAACGAGCTATTGAAAGTTCAACTGCCTGAGAGGGTCCGCCCACCCGGTATTCATGCATCATATTCTAATCATGGGACTGCTTTGGCAGCTCATATAGTAGAAATAGTTTCAGGCATGGAGTGGAACGATTACGTTGAAGAATATATAATTGAACCGCTTGATATGCATAATACAACTTTTCGCCAGCCTCTACCCGAAGAAATGATAGACAAGTTGAGTAAAGGATACAGGTTTGCTAATGGTGAAATGATTGAAAAGCCTTTTGAATATGTGCCACTATCACCTGCCGGTGGTGCTACTACAACAGCAGAAGACATGGCAAACTTTATGCGGATGTTTTTGCAACATGGCAAATTTGAAGATAATACTATTCTTGATCCAGCAACTTATGATAAGATGCTTGAGCCGGTGATGTACCATGCTCCAATGGTTAATCCCTGCCTTTACGGGTTTATGGATATGAGCAGGAAATGTCAAAAAATAATCGGACATGGCGGTGATACCTTTTGGTTTCACTCTTTGATGGCTTTGATGCCTGAGCATAATATAGGGTTTTTTATATCTTTCAATAGTGAACTTGGCGGTGGTTTATACATGGATGTGTTGGATATTTTTATAAAACATTTCTTTATTAAAGACCAAAAACTAACTGAGCCGGCTGAATTTGAAAAAAAATACCTTAAAAATTTCACCGGTAAATATACACCTAACAGGCATCCCCATTCTGACTATACAAAAATTCTGTCTTTAATGAATCAAACTGAAATATCAGTAAAAGATGAGATGTTAAAAACTGAAATTATGGGTGATGTAAATTATTGGCTGCCTGTTGACAGCCTGATTTTCAGAGAAAAACACAGCTGCAAGATACTTGCTTTTGAGCAAGACGATAGAGGTAATATAACACATGCTTTTAAAGGTTCATGGCCTATAATGGCTTTTAGCAGAGTGCCGTTTTACGAAAGCCAAAGTCTTAATGTGGCGGTATTATTAATTGCTATTATTTTTTCACTGGTAACGCTTCTTTTCTGGCCAATTGTATTTTTTGCCAGAAGAAATTATAAACCACTACGAAAAACGCCTAAAGCATTGCCTTTTAACGTCAAATTCACGGCATGGGTAGCAGCTATAATATTATTATGCTTTTATATATTCCTCAGTTTTTCCATAGGTGACCCTGATAAGGTTGTGTTTTCGGCACCGCCCGGATCAGGGATGGTGTTTGTACTTTTGCTACCATTTATATTTATAATACTTACTGCTATAATGCTGTATAACAATTATAAAATATTGGCTATAAAAGAATTTAGGCTTCGCAGTCGGCTCTATTATATAATAATATCAATAATAAATATTATAGCAATTTTTCAAATGTATTATTGGAATTTTATCGGATTTAATTATTACTAATATTTATTATAAAACCACATTATCTAAGCCTTTATTAAACCTTTATTTTACAGGTTTTATATATGTTATAAAATTAAATATTGTAATAAACCGGGTAATAATATATAACTTGCCGTAATAAACATTCATTTTTGTTTATTACGGCAATAGCTAATATTACTAATTGGATGTTTTTTTGTTAAGCAACTTAACAAAAAAATAATATTGTTGTCCGATTTATGATAAAAAATATTTATTTATTCATACCTCCACACACTGTAATTACCTGACCTGTAACATATGTTGATAGGTCTGATGCAAGAAACACTGCCATGTTAGCTACATCTTCTGGCTTGCCGGCTCTTTTAAGTGGAATAGTTTCTGCCCAGCTTTTTTTAATGTCTTCAGATAATTTAGCTGTCATTTCGGTTTCGATAAAGCCCGGAGCAATAGCATTGCATCGTATGTTGCGCGATCCTAATTCTTGTGCTATGGATTTGGTAAATCCAACCATTCCGGCTTTAGAAGCGGCATAATTGGCTTGCCCGGCATTTCCTCCTAACCCCACAACCGAACTCATATTAATGATTGAACCTCCTCTCTGTTTAAGCATAAGCCTCTGAATAGCATGCGTCAGGTTGAAAGCCGACTTGAGATTGATTCTTATCACATCATCCCAATTATCTTCGGTCATGCGCATGAAAAGATTATCACGGGTAATGCCGGCATTGTTTACCAGGATATCAATACGTTCAAATTCTTTAGTAACAGATTCAATGAGCTTTTTTGAATCTTCATAGCTTGATGCATCAGATTCGAATGCCTTACATTTTATGCCATGATTGTTTGCTTCTTTTTCAACACCTTTCGCATGATCATCATAACTTAAATCAGAAAAGGCTACATTGGCCCCATTTTCGGCAAATGCAAGAACAATAGCCCTACCAATACCCCTGGCACCACCGGTTACAAGAGCTGTTTTACCTTCTAATAATTTCATTTTTTTATAATTTGGTTTTTAAAAAAATTTGATTTTGCTTATTAAACTGTTTTTTTGTAATTAAAAATTGATTGAACAATTATTGTTTGAAAAATACAAAAGATTTTACGGGTAATTCAACCTTTGGAAGCAAATATACAATATCTTGTCAAATTTACAGTGTACAACTTCAATTTATATAAAACAAAACCCTCATTAACAAAAAGTTCACAAAAGATAATGAACATAACGTTAGCGATATTTTGACCGAAGAAAGCAATAATAATAAACGGTAACCTGTGATTCCCATTTTTCATGATTACAGGTTATAAAATAATAAAATCAGAGCTTTAAGTATAAATTATATATAAATCAGGAAGAAATGTGGTTTAACTGATTATTTGTGTTATTTTATTGCTTATTTTTATGCAGTTATAATTTCTGTTTGTTTGAAAAGATATAATTGTATTTTTTACTAATTGAAATGGTAATTGATTAGTTTAATTTTTTGTTCTATCAATATAATATAAATTAATAGTATCTATATGAGAAATACCATACTTGTTCCTACTGATCTTACTTATGTCGCCAATAGAGCAATAGACCATTCTTTGGAGCTGGCAAAGCTGTTCAATTTAAAAATTTGTTTGTTGCATGTGGTTTCACAAAATACCACTTATTCTGAAAAGGAAAAAATAAAAAACCATTTACAATCAATTTCTGAATTTTCCAGCCGGCAGTCAGGTGTTGAAATTTTTCATATTATAAGAGAGGGTAATATATTTGATGATATTGCTGATATGGCAGATGATATTTTTGCTGAAATTATTGTTATGGGTATTCATGGAGACTATGGCGGGCAGAATGTTTTAGGTAGTTTTGCCTATAGTGTTATAAGAAGCTCCAAAGTGCCTGTTATGATTGTTAAACAGAAGAATATTGATATTCAGGACAATCATATTGTTGTTCCTGTTGATTATTCTAAAATTAATAAATACAGGGTTGAAACTGCCATAAAATTTGCTAAATATTTCAATTGTGCCATATGTGTTACCGGTGATGTTTTTTATGGAATTAGTGACAGTAAAAAAGGCGATTTGAGAAAAGACAAGGAACTATTTCTGCAAAATATTGCCGAACAAATAAAAAAATCCGGTATTGAAGTAAAGACAAATGTGTTTATTAAACCAAAAACAATACTGGTTCCGATGGATTTTACACCTGGAGCTGAAAAAGCGCTTGAACATGCAATTGATATTGCAAAGACATTCGACCGGAGAATATGTTTGCTTCATGTAATAGGTGAAAAATCTGTAAAAGCAGAAAAGGAAAAAGTAGAGAATCAGTTAAAATTAATTTCATCTTCAAAAAGCGAGCAATCAGGCATTGAGATTTCTTATCTTCTAAAAGAGGGCAGTATTTTTGATGTAATAACAGCTACTGTAAGTGAGATATCTGCCGGTTTTGTTGTGATGGCTTATCATGGTAATCGCGACGTTCGTAACCTTTCCAGGGGTTTTGCTTATAATGTTATAAGGGGTTCAAGAGTGCCGGTGATGATTTCAAAAAAGAACAATACAAGTATTAGCAGTAATACCATTGTTGTTCCTATAGATTTTGCTTACGAAAAATTGAAAAAAATAAATAAAGCCGCCAGAATCGCCAAACATTATGATTGTCATGTAAATGTTATTGGGATTGTAAAATCAGAAGCAGGGCCGGATAAATGTGATAAGGAAAAATTGTTGAAAACTATCAAAGAATGTCTTGAAAATGAGGGGGTTAAGCATACTGCTGATATCCGGGAAAAGCCAAGTACAATATTGGTTCCTACAGATTTTACTCAGGTTGCCGATTTTGCTATCAATCATGCGATAGAAGCAGCAAAATTATTTAATCGCCGGGTTGTTTTGCTTCATGTAATTGGTAAAAATGCCACTAAAAAAGAGGAAAATGAAGTGGAAGCTAAGCTTAATAGCATATTAGATTTTTATAAAAAAGAAACAAGTGTAGATATATCTTATGAAATAAAGCCTGGTAGTATTTTTACTGTTATCAGTAATACTGCAACCGATGTTTCTGCCGAATTTATTTTCATGGGCATACACGGTAAAAAAGGATTACAACATATTACGGGTAGTTATGCATACAAAGTTATAACAAGCTCAAAAGTGCCTGTATTGGTTTTAAAAAGAAAATACAAATGGAAGGGATTTGATAACATTGTTGTGCCTGTTGATTTTAGCGAAGAGAATAGAGAAGATATTAATACTGCTATAAGGTTTGCAAAATATTTTGATTCCACTCTGCATATAATTGTTTTATCTAAATCAAGAAGCAGTGCATATAACATTCAGCAAGAAGCTATGCTGGCAAATATTGTTGAGCATGTTGAGAATTCAGGCATAAGAGTTAATGCAGAGATTTTGATAATACCTGGGGCAGGCATACATGAAAAAATTCTAGAATATTCAAAAAATGTAGGTGCAGATCTGTTAATGATCGTTGCCAAAAAAGGTGGGAAGATTGCTGAAGTTTTAGGGCATAATTATGCTGAAAAAATTATAATTAAAGCCGATTTGCCTGTTCTTACAATCACATCCAATTTTGAATATTATAAGGAGCCTACAGATGTTTATAGTTTTGGTTATTTCATAGATCCTTTCGGGCTAACCAAAAATTAGTTCATAATGGAATAATAAAATTATTGTCTGTGCAATGTTTTCAAGAACATTATGATGATAAATCCGCAGCTAAGTCACCTGTTTTCCTCATTGGGACACCAAAAACTTTTTTAGCACCATTTCATATAGCTCTTTCTGGTGTTCATCCATGTTTAATAGTTATGTTTTTTAAAAAACC
>SL_5KL_010_SEDDRAFT_10001358_pt1 | contig 14838 bp, 11 predicted proteins | sample SodLakKL_010_SED_FD_9118 | JGI IMG/M metagenome (IMG submission 9118)
CCGATCCCTGGCGCGGGCTGGATGTAGCGGAGTAGCAGAGAGGCACCGGGCCCTTGAGGGGAGGCGAGAGAATCATGTTTCACGCTTCCGTTCCTGCCCACGTTCCAGCCATACCGTCTTCACCACCGCCACTGTGGGCACAGCGAGGAACGCACCCAGGACTCCCAGGACGAGACCTCCTGCGGTGATGGAGAGGATGATGAGGAGAGGGTGGACCCGGATGGCATGCCCCAGCACGAGGGGGGCCAGAAGATTGGTCTCTGCCTGCTGCACCAGGATGACCAGACCCGTCACGAGAAGGGCCAGGGTGAAGCCGCCGTGGGCCAGCGCCACCAGAATTGCGATGACCCCGGTCACCAGGGCGCCGACGATGGGGAAGAGGCCGCCGAAGAAGGTGAGGATCGCAAGGGGCAGGGCCAGGGGCACGCTCAGTACCAGGAGGCCGATCCCGATGAAGAACCCGTCGGCGAAGGCCACCACGATCTGTCCCCTGAAGAACCGGCCCAGGGTCTTCCACGCCCTGTCCGCCCCCTGACGGACCTCTTCTCTGCGCGACTCGGGGAGCAGCGCCGTTGCCCCCTCCATCAACCGCCGTCCCGAGTGGAGATAGAAGAAGAGGATCACAACCAGGAGGACAATTCCCGCGAAGAACTCGAAGACCCCGGTGGTGAGGCGGAGGGCCCGACCGACCCACTCCCCGATCTCCTCCTCATTGTCCAGCGACGGAAGCAGGTCCTGGATGCTCCCAACCTCGGTTCCGGGAGCGACTCGATCCAGGAGCTCGTCCAGGCGCTCGAGTCCTTCGCCCACCGACTCGGTCACCTCCGGCAGGTCTGAGATCACCAGCCCCACAGCGGTCGTGAGGAGCCCTCCCACCACCACGATCCCCACCGCCAGCGCCGAGAGGGAGGCGAGGCTCCGGGGAAACTTCCACTCTCGGAGACGTCTCGACACCGGTTCCAATAGGGTGGCCGGGAAGAGCGCCAGGACCAGGGGGACCAAGACGAGGGCCAGGAGGGAGGCCAGGTACCCGGCCACCACCACCACACCCACGAGACCCAGGAGGGCCCAGGCCGTGCGGCCTGCCCGACGCAGCGACGCCCCGTCGGGCCGTGAGCCACTCATGTCACCGGGCCTCCGCGCAGAAGGAGCCGGAAGGACGAGGGCAAGTTGCGGGGGGGCATGGGGTCAGGAGGGAGAGGGTGGAGGGGTGGGGGTCTCGGGTCTCGGTGTAGTTCGATGGTGCCCCGGAGGGGGTAAGATCAAAGATAACAAACCGACGGGGCCGGCACGGGCGGGGTCGCGCCGCGCTGCCGTACCAGAACTCCGGGAAGGATTCTCATCGAGCCCCGCCGCCCCGCAGCCGCGCCGCGCGCCGCGCCGCCCCCCGCCGGAACCGCCGCCATCGCCCGATCGTACAAGGACCTAGCACCACGAGACTCCCCCAGACCGCGCCCGCCCCGGTCTTCCCCAACCCGCCCGGAACGCCCTTGGCCTCCCTCCTGCTGGTGCTGGCCAGCCTGCTCTTCCAGGCCGCGCCGTCTTCCACCACCGCCCCGGCGGGGCCTACAGCGCCCGTGCCGGTGGACGGAGTGCCCACGGCGACCGCGGGAGCAGTCTCCGCACCCCCAACACCCCTGTCGGCTGACCCCGAGCCACGAGCCCCCACCCCGGTGCAGGTCCGCGTGGAAGGGATCCGCGGCGAGATGCGGGCGGCGGTGCTGGCGCAGCTTCGGATCGCCCGGGAGGCCCGCACCGGAAGGCCACTGTCGGAAGGGGAGGTGAACCTCCTCCACCTCCGGGCCCCGGATCAGGTGCGCTCGGCCCTCGAGCCCTTCGGCCACTACCGCCCGGAGATCTCGGCCACCCTTGAAGACAGGGGGGGCGCATGGAGGGCCACCTACCGGGTCGATCCAGGGCGCCCCGTCACCTTCCGGAACATCGACGTTCGGTTGGTGGGGGAAGGCTCCGACGACCCGGCCCTCCGGGAGGCCGTCCGCGCCGTGGCCCTGGCCCCGGGTCAGCCCCTCCGCCACTCGGCCTACGAGCAGGCCAAGCGGCGCCTCCAGGCGGCGGCGGTGGAGCGGGGCTTCCTGGACGCGGGGTACGTGGAGAATGTGGTGGCCGTCCGTCCGGAGCAGGGGCGAGCCGATGTGACCCTACGGCTGGACACGGGGCCTCGCTTCCGGTTCGGGCCGGTGCGATTCGTCGGGGCCGACCTGGATGAGGACTTCCTCCTGGACTTCATCCGGTTCGCCGAGGGGGAGCCGGTGGCCACCCCCATCCTCCTGGATCTCCAGAACACCCTTCAGGCCACCGGGCTCTTCACCTCCGTTGAGGTGGGGCTCCTTCGCGACCAGGCCCGAGAGCTGGTGGTCCCGGTGGAGGTGCGCCTCTCCCCCCGCCCCCGGACTCGCCTCGACGCCGGTGTCGGCTACGGGACGGACACCGGACCCCGGGCGGTGGTAGGGGTCGATCTCCGCCGACTCAACCGCTACGGGCACGGCCTGGAGACGGAGCTCCGCACCTCCTTCATCCAGAACGGGCTGAACGCCCGGTACCTCATACCCCTTCCGGGTACGGCGGGAGATCGCATCCGGGTGTCCGCCGGGCTCCTGGATGAGCGGACCCTGGACATCCGGAGCACCCGGGGCACCCTGGGCGTGGGATGGCACCGCTCCCGTGGCCGCTGGCGCGAAGCTTGGCTCCTGGATCTCCAGCGGGAGCGCTACGGGGAAGGCGACGAACTCACGACCAGCAACGTCGTCCTCCCATCCGTTCAGTGGAGCCGCACCGAGGCCGATGACCCGGTCCACGCCCTCCGGGGCCGCTCGTACCGATTCGAGGTGGCCGGAAGCCACAAGGCGGTGGGGTCGCCCAGCACCTTCGGGCGGATCTCCGCCGGGGCGGGGCTCCTCCGCTCTCCCTGGCGAAACGGAAGGGTCATCGTCCGGGCCGAGGCCGGGACCGCCTTCGTGGGCGAGGCCTCCGAACTCCCGGTCTCCCAGCGCTTCTACGCCGGAGGGGACCGCAGCGTCCGGGGCTACGCCTACCGCTTCCTGGCACCCCGCTCCGAGGAGGGGATCCCTGTGGGCGGAAAGCACCTCATCATCGGAAGCGCCGAGGTGGAGCACCTCTTCTGGAATGACTTCGGCCTCGCCGCCTTCGTGGATGCCGGGAACGCCGGAGACGACTGGCCCGTCCGCCCCCAGGTCGGAACGGGTCTGGGGCTCCGCTGGCTCTCCCCCGTCGGCATGGTGGGGCTCGACGCCGCCGCCGCCGTGTCCCGCCCCGGGACTCCCTGGCGGATCCACCTTTCCATTGGAGGTGGGCTGTGAGCCGCCGGCGCCGCATCGGTCTCATCGTGGGCCTCGCCCTCCTCTTCCCCCTCCTGGCGCTGGGGGTGGGGCTCACCCTTCTCGTGGCCACCGAGGGAGGAGCCCGCTGGACGCTGGGCCAACTGGACCGCTTCGGGGTGGAGGTGGAGCGGGCAGAGGGTCGCCTTCTGGGTCCCCTCGACCTCCACGGCGTGGCCTTCCGCTCCCCGACGCTGGAGGTGGAGGTCGAGCGCGCCAGCCTCCGCTGGGCCCCTCGGGCTCTCCTGTCCCGGCAGATGTCGGTGGAAGCGCTGCACGTGGAGGGGCTCCACGTGGTCCTGGCCGAGGCGCCCCCCCCACCTCCCGACGAACCGGCCCCGGACCCCGTGGAGCTCCCGGAGATCGACCTTCCCGTGGCGGTGAATCTCGCCTCCCTCCGCATCGACGGGATGCGCCTGGAGCGACTCGGGGCTGAGCCCCTGGAGTTGGAACTGGCCGAACTGACCGGGTCCCTGGCCTTCCGGGAGGGCGAGCTCCATGTGCGCGAACTCGCCCTCCGCGACCCCCTGGCCGATCTGGAGCTGGCCGGTACGGTCCTCCTCCGAGGCGATTACCCCCTTGATCTCTCCCTGGGGTGGCGAGCCGACATTCCCGGGGAGACCGAACTCCCCCCCTTCGCGGGATCCGGCGCCGTGACGGGCTCCGTCGCCGACCTGTCGAGCCGCCTCACCCTCACCTCTCCTGCTGAGGTGGTGGTGGAAGGAGGGGCCGCGGGGCTCCCTGGCGTTCCGACCTGGTGGGTCACGGCCTCCGCCGAGCGCGCCGCGCTGGCCCCGTTCCTGGACGAGCCTCCCCTGGAGTGGGTATCGCTGGAGGCCGACGCCCGGGGGGGCGGGGGCGAGCTGGCGCTGAATCTGGCCTTCCAGGGTGGGCACCATGACGGGGGAGCCATTTCCGGCACCCTCGCACTGGAGGGCAGCGAGGGTGTCTTTGCCCTGGAGGCGCTGGCGCTCCGGGCCGAATTCCCCGACGGACAGGTGGCGGTGGAAGGGCGGGGACGCCTGGCCGCCCAGGCTGGGGGATCAGCCCAGGTAGAGCTGGACTGGTCTTTGGCCTTCGGGGAACTGCCCACCCTTGTGGGGCGGAGCGGGATCGACGCCACCCAGTCGCGCATCCGCACCGAGACCCTTGTCGATGCCCCCTTCCCCGCCCGCCTCGTGGCGGGAGTCGATGACCCAACCGAAGAGCTGCGCTGGTCCGCCGAACTGGAGATCCCCGATGCCTTCCTCCCGGCGATCGACCCGGAGTGGCCTGAACTCCGCCTTGCCGCCGGCCTCTCGGCCAGGGGAGACCTGACCCGGATCGAGAGCTCAGGACGGGTCAACGCCGACCTGGCAGGGGAACGCTTCGCGCTGGCGCTCCAAGCCGGGGGCGACCTGGAAGCCTCCCGCTTCACCGTGGACGAGTTGACCCTCCGCCCCGAGGCCGGCGGCCTGCTGTCGGCTCGGGCTGATGTGGACCTGGCCGGCGACGAGCCGCGATTCGACGCTTCGGGAGAGTGGAGCGAGATCGCCAGGGCCCTGGCTCCCGAGGCACAGGTCCTCCGGAGCGAGGCCGGCAGCTTCTCCGTCTCCGGCACCGCCAGGGCGTGGGCCGCCCAGCTAGGGGCCTCCGTGCAGCTCGACGACACCCCGGAGGTGGAGGTACGCCTCGAGGGCCGGGGCTCGGATGAGGACTTCCTCCTGGACGACCTCACCCTCTCCGGCGAGGGGGTGGCCGGGGCCGTTCGGGGACGGGTGGCGTGGAGCCCGGTCCTGGCGTGGGATCTGGTGGCGGAGGGGGTGGAGGTGGACCTGGNCCCCTTCCAGGCCCCGGTGGGTGGCCGCGTCTCGCTGGCCCTCCTCACCGCCGGAGCGCTGGAAGAGGAGGGCCCCCAGGCAACCCTGGAGATCCCGGTTGCGGTGTGGGAAGAGGATGAGCGCCGGGTCGAGCTCCAGGGGGCCGGAGGCCTCTCCGGAGACACTGTCCGGGTTGAAGCCCTGGACGTCCGGAGCGGTCCGAATCGCCTCCACCTGGCCGGGGTGCTGGACGACCAGTGGGCCCTGACCTGGCGGGTTGAGGCACCTGATCTCTCGGAGGGAGCCGGGCTTGAGGGGAGAGTGATGGGAGAAGGGAGCGTCTCCGGTCCCCTCCGCCGCCCCATGGTCCAAGCCGCGCTGGAGGCGGAGGGGGTTGCCCTGGTGGGTGGGGAGGACGGTGCCCCGCTGGGTGGGAAGGGCGGTCCCCGCCTTGACCGGGCTCGCCTCGACGCCACCGTCGACCTTGCCGACAGCTCACCCTCCCATGTGCGGGTCGAGTTCGTCGCCACCCCGGCCCCGGGCGCCCCGCAGGTGGAGGGGAGCCTAACGGGGGAAGGGTTCCTGGCGGGTCATCGCCTCAAGGCCACAGCGGCGCTGGATTCCGGCGAGTATCTGGATCTGGTGCTCTCGGGCGCCCTCGAGCTTCCGGTCCCTGAAGCGGGGACGCAGGTGATCGGTGAGACGACCGGTGAAACGGCGTCACCTGCGGCCCGCCCGGACGCCCCCACGGCCGCCCAACCTGGTCAGACCGGCGACCCGGATGACCCCCACGGCGGCTCCCTCCCCCGCTGGCACGGCGAACTTCTGGACCTCCAGGCCGGCCTCGGCGCGGCCGGCGAGTGGGCGCTCGAGGCTCCCGCGTCCCTCCGCCTCTCTCCCCAGGCCCTGGCCCTCTCCCTCCTCTGCCTGGGGAGCGAGGGGGCGGAGGCCTGCGTGGAGGGGGTGTGGTCTCCGGAGGATGGGGGAGAGGGGCGGGCCGACCTCCGCGGCGTGGAGCTGGAGCGCTTCGCCGAACTCCTCCCCCCTGGGCTGGTGATCCAGGGCGTGGCTGGTCTCAACGGCGAATTCGCCATGGACCCGGAGGGCCGCGCCTTCGTCCGCGCCCAGGGCGCCATCGAGGGTGGACGCATCCGCCACCCCACCGGCTTCGGCACCGAGGAGGAGCGGATCGTGGACGAAGCCGAACTCCACCTCCTGGTTTTGCCGGAGGGCCGACTCGAGGGCGACGTGGCCCTCCGCCTGGACGACGGAAGCTTCCTCCTGGCGAATCTGGCCACCAATCCCGACCCTGCGGGACCCGCCACCCTCCTCTCCGGCGATGTAGCTATGGAGCTCCAGGACCGGGGCCTGCTGGCCGCCACATCGGAAGAGCTCTGGAACAGTTCGGGCGTCGTCCGGGGCGCCCTCACCCTGGGCGGCACCGCCGAGGTGCCGCTCCTCTCCGGCGAGGTGGCGCTGGAAGAAGGGAGGGTCGAGATCCCCGAGTTCGGACTCCGCCTGGAGGGTCTCGAGCTCCGGGCCACCGACGACGGCCCCGACGCCTGGCGCTTCACCGGCGACGTGCGTTCAGGGCCTGGATCCATTGCCCTGGAGGGGAGCGCCTTCCTCCCCCGCCCCCATCGACCGGGCTCGGTCCGGGCTCAGCTGTCTGGCCGGGACTTCCAGGCGCTGGACAGCAGCCTGGGACGGGTCCGGATCACGCCATCCCTGCGCCTCCAGGCCGACGCCGAAGGGATCGACGTGGAGGGCACGGTCCGGGTCCCCTGGGCCCAGCTCACCCCTGGTGATGTGGAGGGGATGGTGGCCCGCTCTCCCGACGTGGTGGTGGTTGGGCTGGAGGAAGAGGTGCCCGCTCGGGCCGCCGCGCCTCCCGGGCTCGCTGCCCGCATCCGGGTGGAGATGGGCGATTCGGTCTCCTTCGACGGATTCGGGGTGGAAGGGCGGATCACCGGAGCCGTGACCCTGGTGGAGGAGCCCGGCCGCCTCACTACGGGGCAGGGCGAATTCCGCCTTGTGGACGGGACCTTCACGGCGGCACGCCAGCGCCTCACCATCGAGCGGGGGCGGCTCATCTTCTCGGACCGCCCCATAGAAGACCCGGGGCTGGACCTCCGCATCACCCGCCAGACCCGGGACATCCTGGCCATCATGGAGGTTCGGGGTACGGCCCTGGAGCCGGAGGTGACGGTCTTCTCGGACCCGGTCCTCTCCCAGGCCGACGCCATGGCCTACCTTCTCATCGGACGTCCCGTCCGGGGCACCGGCGAGCGGGACGGGGACCTGATGGAAGAGGTGGCCACCTCCATGGGGCTCGCCGGAGGCGCCGCCGTCCTGGACCGGATCGGACCCTCCCTGGGGCTCGCCGAGGCCCGGATCGAGCGGGGCGAGACCCTCACCGACGCAGCGCTGGTGGTGGGGACGTACGTGACCCCGCGTCTCTTCGTTTCCTACGGGCTCGGACTGTTCGAGGACGCGGTGTCGACCCTTCGCATCCGCTACGAGATCACGGACCGGTGGTCATTTCGGACCGAGAGCGGACGGGAGACCGGCGCCGACCTGCTGTTCTCGCGGGAGCGGTGATCCACCTGCGCCCTGCTCAACAGGGATAGAGGATGTCGCTGGCGTCGGGCCCTTCCTTCCACCGGAACCGGAAGTCGCTGTCCCTGGTGAGGTGCCGCCGCGACTTGGAGAGGGACCGGGCCAATTGCTCCGCCACCTCCCTCTTCCCCCCCTGTACCTGCTCCCGGAGTACCTGGCTCTCAGCTTCGGTCAGGGGGGTCCAGTGGGTCCAGAACTGGTCGCCACCCCACCGGTCGTTCCAATCCAGGAACTCAAGCCAGTGCTGAAGCACCGGGGTCCCGCAGTTGGCGCAGCGCTTGAGCAGGAGCCCCTCGTGATGCGTCCCGCCCACGTCAACGTCCAGTCGAAGCATGCTGGCCGCGTGGTCGGGATCACCCAGCAGGCAGCGCTCGCACCCCGCGCTGGCGCCGGCCAGAGCCTCCGGGGTTCCCTCGGGATCTTCAGGCATGGTTCACCTACCTTGCGGCTCAGAACGAGCGGCCGGTCCGGCGAGAGGAGGCCAGAGCCGCGTGCGGCCTCGGGTACGGGCCGAACCAGCGACGTTCGGTGAGTGGCGTGAGGCGAATCGCCCCGACGAGACTCCAAGGTATGGAGGGGGGGTGACAGAATGGGAGATTCGGATCCGGTAAGGGGGCGCCCGGGCGAGATGGCACGCTCCTTCCCGACCAACGCCTGCCCGGTTGATCCACCTCCCTTCGCCCGCTAGCCTTTCGGCATCGACAGGGGTGTCCCGCCACGCAGCACGGTGGGGCTGAGATCATACCCTCCGACCGGGCTCTCCGGAGCCCCGGTCTCGCGACCTGATCCAGATCATGCTGGCGAAGGGAGTCGAATCCGGCGTTACCGCCCCTCCCAGGCGGTGACCTCAGCCGCAGGGTACCCCTGCGCGAGCCGGAGCCCCGTCGACGATCCCACTCTGGGGTCCCGGCGGAAGCTCGGCACGCGGCCGGCCCGTCCGACCCCACCTACGGACCGCGAGGGCCCATGTCGTTCATTGCCGAGCAGGACCGACGGTTTGCACCCCTCTGGAGCAGGATCCGGGAGCACCCCTTCCTCCTGGAGACCCGAGACGGGACCATCCCCCGGGAGACCTTCGCCACCTGGATGCGCCAGGACTACCTTTTCGTGGAGGCGGCGATCCCATTCATCGGAGCCCTTCTTCCCAAGGCGCCCACCCACCACTGGGCACCCCTCGCCGGCGTGATCTCGGCCCTTGAGAAGGAACTCCGGCTCTTCGAAGAGCGGGCGGCCCGGGTCGATGTGGAGCTTCGGGGCGCTCCCCCGGCCTTCGCCTGTCACGCCTACGTCCAGTTCCTCCTGAGCACGGCCGCCTACGCCAGCTACCCGGTGGCGTGGACCGTACTGTACGCGGCGGAGCGCGCCTACCACGACTCGTGGAAGGTGGTTCGCCAGGGGATTGACCCCGAGTCTCCCTGGATGCCCTTCGTGGAGAACTGGTCAGGCTCGGAGTTCGCCGGATATGTGGGGTGGCTCGGAGGTGAGCTGGAGGCGCTGGCGGCTGAGGTGTCCCCGGCGGAGCGGGCCCGGATGGCCGACGCCTACCGGCTCACCCTCCTCTACGAGATCGCCTTCTGGGAGATGGCCCACGGGGCCGAAGGATGGCCTGGCACCGACACGGATCTGGCGGAGGTCGCCGGCGGTCCGACCTGGAACGGAGATCCCGCTTCGCCCACCGAGAGCGCGTGGTCCCACATGTCGAGCCACACGGGCGGAGACGTGAGTAAAGACTGAGGCCGGATCCGGCGGCGGGGGAGTCGCCCTCTACTGGGAAATCCCCCGCCGCCGCGCCTGCTCGATGGCCCGGGTCACCTGTGTGGCGGAGGCATGACTGGCGTCGGCACCCACATCGGAGCTGGTGGCCAACCGGTCGTAGAACGCCCTTCCACCCGCTACCACCACGAGGTCGGGGTTCTGCGAGGCGCGCCGGACCGTCTGGATGATCTTCTCCATATTCCCGATTCGGTGCTCCCGCTGGGCTGCTGGGCTCAGCGAAAGATCGACGGCGTCGAACCAGTTGGTGGCCACGATCCGCTTCAGCGCCTCCTCGGTAGAGGGGAACCTCAGGTCCGTCTCCCACCCGGCCTGCCAGGTGGCCTCGGCGCCCAGCGTCGCGCCCAGGAGGTGGATCTCTCCGGGGAGGGGCGCCACCAGGACCACGAGGGGTTCGCTGGCAACGTCGGGAATTCGGTCCGCCATGAGGACGCGCATGGAGGTCTGGATCCGGCAGAGACCGAGGGTGACCTCGTACTCGCTGCAGTCCCCGGCACTCCAGAGATCGCTCAGTCGGCGGGCCGCCGGCTCGATGAGCTGCTCCGTGATCGTGGTGAGGGACTCGGTGCGGTGAAAGGCCTCCATGATGAGGTCCCGTACGGCGTCGGCGTCCGTCCCGATGGCCAGCGTCGCGAGCCGATCGGCCTCCGGGTGGATGAGGCCGGACGGCATCCCCGGCAGATCCGCCACCTCTTCCCGGCTGGTGGCGAGGCGCATGTCCCACTTCCCGAATAACCGGGTAGGCGCCGCGTGGACCGAGATGGCCTCGATGTCCGTGTGACGGGGGTCCCGGCTGATGGATGACCAGACCCGGGCGATGCTGTCGGCCGGTCCCTCGAGCCACTGGAAGAAGCGCTCGTTGTCATAGAGGACGACCCCGGTCACCCCTTCGACGCGATTCCGCGCGGCGGCCACATCCCTGAGATGCCGAAGACCCTCCGGCGACATGGCCTCCACCGCCCGACTTCGGTAGGTGAGGGTCATGAGAGGCTGGTGGGGCTGGGACCCCGGACGATCCTGCTCCGGGTTCATGGGAGACTCGGGTCCGTCGGGTCGTGCCATGGTCGCTCTGCCTCCGCTGAAGGAAGGGGCCCTGCGAAACCGACGGCGGTTGACTCCCAACTGGAGGGCGGACCCAGGGCCCGTTCTCTCTCCGACTCCCGCCAGGAACCCAACTGATGGCAGAGCACCCGGGCTACGCCGCAGAAGCAGGAACTCGCCAGACGAGCCGGGCGCGAACCGGCCGTCGATAGGACCATTCTTTAATGGGGGCCATGCCGGTGTCAACGGTCGCGTTTTTGGCGGCCGGAGATCCGGGGGCCGGAGTGGAGGGATTCCGATTGGCGGGCTGGCGGTTTCCCGGGGTCCGGGCTGGTGGTTCTCCGGGGTCCGGGCTGGCGGTTCTGCTGGCATCCGGGCTGGCGGTCCTGCTGGGGCCACATGTCGGGAAGGTGATTGAGGTGACCCAGGATGTCATTGCCTCACCGTCGATCCCACCTCACTTTCGACGCCATGGACGAACGCACCTACTCCGACGAGGAAGTGGCCCGGATTCTGGACGCCGCCACCGACCCGGGCTACGGCGGGTCAGGCCGGGAGGAAGCGTTTGCGGATCACGCCGACGCTGCCCCCCAGGGTCCGGAGGCGCGCCCCGGTGGACTGACCCTGGCTGACCTCCGGGAGATCGGCGCCGAGGCTGGAATCGACCCTGCCCGCATCACCCAGGCCGCCCGCTCGCTGGACCTGTTTTCGGCCGGGTCCGAGGTGCAGCGAGGGCTCCTGGGGATCCCGTGGCAGCTCCGGCGGAACGTGCCCTTATCTGGTCCCCTTCAGGATGAGGACTGGAACCGCACGGTCGTGCTCCTCCGCGAACGCTTCGGTGGGCCCGGGGAGATCTCGGTAGACGGGTCGCTGAGGAGCTGGAGTGAGAAGGACGTCTCGGTCTTCCACGAACCGGACCCCACGGGTCCGGGCTGGCGTCTCCGGCTGGAGCTCGAGGCGAAGGAAGCCAAGGAGGGGTTTGAAGCGGCCGGACTTCTGGCACCGACCGGAGTGATCCTGGTTCTCGTGAGTCTGTTCACGGATGCTCCGGAACTCCTAGTGTGGATCGGCATCGTGGCCATGGTCGTGGCGGCTTTGCTATGCGGCGTGATCGCCGGGGCCTTTGTCCCCCGGTGGCAGCGGGCCCGGGAGAGGGAGTTGGAGGCCTTCGCCGGTGATATGACGCGGCTTGCCGCCCGGTTGGAGCTCGGTCCCGGAGCCACAGACCAGGAGTGATTCCCAGTACCGACTCCGCTCACCACCCGGTGGCAGCCCCGCTCACGAAAAGAGCGGCAGGATGTTCTCCCGGATGAAATCGAGCCGGTCCACTTCGGCGATGTGGGTGATGAACTCTTCTTGCATCTTGTAGACGATGACGAAGATCCAGATGTACCACCTGTACTTCAGGTACACCGCGTAGGCCTTCGCCTCTTCCGAGCCCTTGAAAAAGAAGATGGCGGAGTAGATCAGGAAGAGGGGTTCGAGGAAGTTCGGGAAGAAGAAGAAGTAGGTCGTGTCACCGGTGATGAAGAAGAGTGCCTGCCCCACCGTCCTCAGGGCGAAGAACCCGTACATCCACTTCCTGAGCCCCCACTGAAACCGCCAGGCGGCCAGGGCCATTCCCACGTAGGCCAGCCAGTCGAAGAACTTGTCCGTCAGCTGGTAGGTTTCCTTTCCCAATCCGAGCCACTGGAGGATGTCTCCATCAATGACATCCAGGATGAAGTTGCTCCATCCGGCCACAAACGGGAAGAACATGGTGAGGCCGGCCAGAACCACCCTCAGGATCCAGATTATGGCGATGGCGATCTCGGACATGTCACCTCCGGCTCCGTCAAAGCCGAATCCAGGTGATGAGGGCGACGGCCAGGATGACAAGAAGCCCCATCCCCCGTCCGGTTCGTTGAATCTTTCTGTGCAGCATGAATGTGACTCCTAGACCATATCAAAGCGCTCCGAGAGGATCAGGCGCTGAGGGATGCCCAGTTCGAGGAGAGCCGATTCCCCGATGTTCATCATGGGGCGCGGGCCGCAGAGGAAGTACTGGACACTCTCGGGCTCATCAGGGAGGTGACGCTTCAGAAGCTCCTGGTCCAGGAGGCCAACCTCGCCATCCCACCCGTCAGGCGGTTCTTCCAGTACGTGGACCAGCGTCAGGTCCAGCCGCTCCCGCAGCTCCGCCAACTCATCGTAGAAGAGGACGTCGTCCAGGGAAACGTTCAGGTAGATGAGGTGAATCTCCCGACGACTCCCCCGGGACGCGAAGGTGCGGAGCATACTCATCATGGGCGTGATGCCCACACCTCCGGCAATCATCACACAGCCCCGGTCGGGATCCGAATCCGGGATGAAGTACCCATATGGGCCCTCGAGAAACGCACGCCACCCCGGCTCCGCGTCCTTCACCGACGCCGAAAAGTCGCCCTCGGGCTTCACGGTGAACTCCAGAAGGTCCGGTGCATCGTCCGCGCTGGAGCTGAAGGAGTAGGGATGTTGCTGAAGGGAGAAGGGCGTCTCTTGAAGAGTAATCCAGGAATACTGGCCAGGCCGGAAGGTCATCCCCTCATGCCCGCTGGGCTCGAGAGCCAGCGTCCACGCCCCACCCCTCTCCGAGCGCAGCTCCCGCACCCGGTAGGGGCGGCGACGCATCCGCAGAGGCCGGATCAAGCGGGAGTCCACCAGGAGGAGGACGGCGGCCGCCGTCATTCCCACGAAGGTGGCCTGCTTCCAGAACTCAGCTACGTAGTAGCCGACCTGCAGGACGTGAACGACCCCCACGAACAGGACGAAGGTCGCCAGCACACCGTGAATGAGGCGCCACACCTCGTAACTCAATCCGAGATTGATGCGCCAGAGGCTGGTGGCAATCAGCAGCACCAGGGCGCCCAACACCGACGCAAGGGCCAGGGCTCGGACCAGGTCGACGCGAGGGTCCAGATAGGCCAGATACTCGCTATCGACCAGAATCAGGATGAGCGGGTGGGCGAGGATGAGGACCAGGGAGATGAGCCCCATCTCCCGGTGAAAGCGAAGCATGGAGTCCAACCCGAAGGAGGCGCCGAAACTCTTGAGCCTCCCTGAAAGAATGAACTGCCAGCCCATCATGGCGAGCCCCACAAAGCCGAGTCCGATGGAGAATTCAACCCAGAATCCGCGGGCTTCGGCAGCGCCGTGGTAGGCCACCCCCAGGGGTGCCAGAACCAGAAGGAGATAGGAGACAACCCAGAAGACGATTCGACCGACGCCGTACTTCACCGGCCCACTCCCCTCAGGACGAGGGTTCGGATCCAGCCTCCTCCAGAGCCCGGTTCAGTAACCGGCGCCCTTTCTCCATCCCTTCCTTGAACTGATCCCACTCCGACCCCTCATCCTGGGAGAGCTCTTCGAACATGGTTTGAGCCTGATCAAACTGCTCCCGGAGCTCCTTCATGGTCTTTGTGAGTTCGGCCCTGCGTCTGGCTTCTGCCCGATCCACCGTCTTCTGGAGCTCTTCAAGCCCCATCTGCCACTTCCTCAACTGCTCGTGGATCTCCGCGTTGGTGACCGCATCCGACTCGCTCATGAGGCCTCCCTTACCTGAAGTGTCAGGGTTGCTAGGACATGACTACTCTTGTCGTCAAAAACCAGAGGCATGTGGATGTGCCGTCACGCCTCGGACCGCGAGCCCCCCATGACGTGTGGCCATGCGCTCTTCCAGCGCCAGCCCCGTGGCCAGATCCAGGACCGGATCGGCTGAAAGATAGAGGAGATTCCACCCCGCCATCCTTCCTCCCGACTGGACGCTCCGGCCCAGCGCGGCGTAGAGGGGGCGGAGCGACTTGCGGCCCCCGAGACGGGTCCCGAAGGGTGGGTTTGTCACGATCCAGCCGGGCTCATCCGGACGAGGCGCTCGGGAAAGGGGAGCGGCCTCCAGGTGGATGTCCCCCTCCACGCCGGCGCGCGAAGCGTTGGCCTGGGCCGCTTCCACCATCCGGGGGTCCCGATCCGAACCGTGGATGGTGAAGCCCTCCAGGGGCTGGGGGCGGATCATGGCGCGGGCTCGAGCCACCTCTTCCTCCCACACGGCTGGGGGAAGGTCGGGCCAGTGGAGGCAGGCGAAGTCCCGGGGAGCGAGGTCGGGTGAGGCCATCCCCGGCGGGATCCGGCGGGCCAGGAGGGCCGCCTCGATGGGGATGGTTCCGGAGCCGCAGAAGGGGTCCACCACGGCGGGGCGGCTCCACTGTCCGTCCGGCTGCAGGGGCCCTTGCAGG
>SL_5KL_010_SEDDRAFT_10001360_pt1 | contig 14826 bp, 18 predicted proteins | sample SodLakKL_010_SED_FD_9118 | JGI IMG/M metagenome (IMG submission 9118)
CCACAAGCGCGGGACGAAGCATCGGCAGCACGACCGTGAAAAAACGGCGAAGCGGCGAGGCCCCAAGCAGCCTCGCGCTCTCAAGGTAACTCGCCGACTGGCGCTTGAGCGCGCTTTGCGCAAGAAGGTACACATACGGAAAAAGCGTCACCGTGAACACAAACACCGCCCCGGGCAAACTCATCATCTCCACGCCGTGTTCGATGCCNANNGNCCTGAGAAANCTCGTCAAGCTCCCNGTATGCGAAAACATGTCCGCATACATGTNNGCGACGATGTANGAAGGCACCCCAAGCGGCAAAATCAGCATCCACGAAAGCTTTTTGCTTCCGAAGAACTCATAACGGCTCGTCGCGTACGCCGCCAAAAAACCGAAAACGCCCGAAAACGAAGCGACCGAAACAATCAAAACGATGGTGTTCACCACGCTACGTCTGAGCAAATGCGTGCGCACGTGCACCCAGGCCTCGCTCGCCGGCGAAAAGAGCGACACCGCAATCGCAACAATCGGCGCCAACACAAAAAGAAGCGCCAAGGCGCTTACGACTCCGAAGAGGTCCCACTTTCGCGGCAAACGCTTCAATTTGTGCATAGAATCATTCCCAACCGACTTCGTCCATGATTTGTGCGGCCCTTGAACTATGCTTGCCCAAAACGTCCAAGCGAATGTCTTGCGCTTTGAACGTTCCCCAGGCCTCAAGCAGCTCGTGCTTCTCAACGTCCGGGTTCAAAGGATATTCGTAGTTTTCGTTCGCAAAAGAAGCTTGCGCCTCCACCCCGCTCAGGAACTCGATGAACTCCAAAGCGCCTTCGGGGTTGTCGGAATGTTTCGCCACCCCGGCGCCGCTCACGTTCACATGCGTCCCCGTCGTTTCCTGGTTCGGGAAGAACACTTCCAAGTTCTTCGCGACCTCGCGTTCGTGCGGGTCCGCCGAATGCAGCATCCTTCCGATGTAATAGGTGTTCATGATCGCCACATCCGCGTTACCGGCCGCGACGTATTTCGCCTGGTCGCGGTCGTTGCCGCTAGGCCTTCTTGCGAAGTTCGCCACCAATCCTTCCGCAAAAGCCTTCGCGTCTTCTTCCCCCATGATTTCCAAAAAAGAAGCCATCAAGGACTGGTTGTAGATGTTCGCGCTCGTGCGCGTGACAATTCTCCCCCTCCACTCTTCGCCGGTCAAGGCCTCATACGTGGAAAGTTCCGCTTGGTCGACACGCTCTGGGTCGTAAACAAACACCCGGGCCCGCATCGTCAAGCCGTACCAATAACCGTTTTCCTCGCGGTATTGCGAAGGAATGTTCTCTTCAAGCACCGCAGAAGTCGTCCCTTGAAGCACACCGGCTTCAAACGCCCGGTGCAGCCTTCCCGCATCGGCGATGATCAAAACATCCGCCGCAGTGTCTTCCCCTTCGTTTTGCATGCGGTTGATCAAGAAATCGGCGTCGCCGTCGACAACGTTGACGCGCACCCCGGTTTCTTGTTCAAACTTATCAAACAGAATCTGGTCGCTGTCGTAGTGGCGTTCGGAATACACGGTAATGCTTTCGCCGTCTCGCTGCACGCCGAGCGTACAGCCAAACAAAGAAAACACCCCAATCGCCGCCACCAAAAACAAAAACGATTTTTGCAAAATCTTTATGTTATTTAGAATCATTGCAATTATCACCCTTCACTCTACGAGTGTAATAAGAAACCCTACAAATGTCAAAGCATTTGGCAGGGTTTCTAATGTGAAGGTCTACTTTTCTAAAACAAAACCGGCATTACGCCGGTTTCATTCCAGTTTCAAAGTGGTGAGGCAAGTCGGCGAATCGGCCGATGTCTCGATGTCGGCTTCCGCGCTCAACCCATCGTAATGCACAGTGATGGTCGCTTCGATGTCGCGAGGGAGCCATATGCCTTTAAACCCGTTGTCGTAGGCGGTCACTTCGCCTTGGAAATAGACCTCCTCATCGTCTTCGATGAGAACGTCAAAGGTCTCTCCGGCGAGTTCGGCCCGGCATGTGCTCAAGTTGTGGTTGGTGCATGGATGCGTCTGCTCAATATAAGGCGCGAACGACAGGTAAAAGACATCCCCTTCGATTTGGTATTCGTGGATGCCTTCCTCGGTGTCGATGCGCAACGTCTCCGCATTGACCGAAGCCATCAGCTCGCCCGGGTCGACGGTGATCCTATCAAGCTTTTCCACCATTTCGTTCGTCGATAAACCTTCTAAGCCATAGCGTTCCATCGCCGTCTGCGAAGTTTGGAAGGCAAAATAAAGCGCTATGCCCACCGCAAACGCGACGATGGCAACGATGATTTTCGTTTTCATCGTCTATTCTCCCTTAGCGTCCTGCGCAATTCGTAGTATGTGTCCTTATCGATTTCTCCGCGGGCGAGACGCTCATCAAGCGTGCGCTCCGGAGGGGTTGCGTTGATGACGTTTTGGTCCTTGATCAAATAGACCACGACGACAATCACCAAAATCCAAAACAAACCCATACCGAACATCATTGCCTGTTCTCCCTAAGCGTCCTGCGCAAGTCGTTGTATGTGTCTTTATCGATCTCCCCGCGGGCGAGACGCTCATCAAGCGTGCGCTCCGGAGAGGTTACGTTCATGACGTTTTGGTCTTTGATCAAATAGACCACGCCGCCAATCACCAAAATCCAAAACAAGCCCATGCCGAACATGTGAAGCGGCCANAAGCCGTTGTGCATCCAGCCGTGCATGGTCCCGAAACTGAACCCGCTCCAGGCGAAGACGCCGGCCGAGACCACTAAATAAGCCGCGAAAAATCCGGCAACTGCCAACAAAAATGTTTTCATCTTTCCACCTCCAACTGAAGGATACCAAAACAATGTGAACCAATTATGAATCAAAGGAGATGGTGATGGTAGTACCCTTTCCGACTTCGCTTTCGAGGTCGATCGTTCCGGAAATTTCATCGACGATGCGCTTGACGATCATGAGGCCCACGCCGCTTCCGCCGGTTTTTTGGCGGGCGGTGAACAGTTTTTTCTTCACGCTTTCTTCAATGCCTTCGCCTTCGTCTTTGACCACCAAGCGGGTCGGCTTTCGCTTCAAGGAAACAAAAATGACTGTACCCTCAGGAGAGTACTGATGCGCATTCAAAAGCAGGTGGTCCACAAGGCGCTCGAGACTTTCCTCGCTCGCGCGCACGCTGACGCCTTCGACAATGTTTTTGCGCAAGACCTGGCGCTTGCGGTCAAGCAAGGGTTGATGGAGGGCGATGCGTTTTTGAAGGAGTGCGCTGAAATCGACGTCGCGTTTTTCTTCCTCGCCGCCCCCTTCGATGATTTTTTCCACGAGATTGTTGATGCGGTCGGTTTCCTCGAGAATCGAGCGCTTCACCTCGTCGCTGAGTTCCATGCGGCCTTGAAAGACGCCTTCGATAAGTGATGAAACAACCGTGAGCGGCGTTTTGATGTCATGGGCCAGCGCTTCAATGTTTTGTTTGTGTTCCTCCCGCAGGCGCGACAGTTTCAAAAACGCTTCCGTGAGCGCTTCGTCGATACGGGCAAAATCCTCAAACGCATACGTCTCCGCGGGCGCGTCCTTTTTCGTGCGCCGCAAGACGGACTGCACATCGCGCAGGATGGTGGCGTTGTTGTTTCGAAGCATCTTATCAAGCGCAAGGAGCGACAAAAGGAAAATCGCGATCAATACGGCGTTGACGCTTAATAGATAGGTCATGTTGGAACGGGTGATGTCGGATTGGGCGTTGTCCACAAGCAGTTCGCCCACTTTCTCGTCGCCGACAAACACCTCATAAAGCCGTTCGTCTTCCGGTGGCGTTTCGGTTTCATAAAAGCGCTCCGCGCTTTCATAACGCAGAAACACTTGGTGCGTATGCCCGTAGTGCTCCAAATAGGTGAGCGCGGCCGCTTCGCTTTCGAACTCGATCAAGTGTTCGACCATCTCGACCAGCGATTCGTTCTGCTCGCGGACGGTATGGTTGATGTAGAACGTGTTCACGAGAACCACCGTAAGATTCACCAGTAAAAACACCCCGGTGAAGGCGATTTTGAACGTCCTTGAAAACCGTCTGGCGAAAAAGTCCGACAGCCTACGCATGGCGATCACCGCTGAAGCGATAGCCTTCTCCATACACCGTCTCAATCACCGATTTCATGCCTAGCTTGCGGCGGATGTTTTTGACGTAGCTGTCGACGATGCGGTCAAACGCTTCGCTTTCCCAAAGACAGGCGTCAAGGATTTGCGAACGGCTCATGATTTGCCCGGCGTGCTTCATCAAATACCGCAAAATCCGGTATTCGGTATTTTTTAGTCCCGCTTCTTCGCCGTCGACATAGATGCGGTTGGTCTTTTCTTTGACGCGAAGTTCCTTGCCGTCGATGCGGTAGGTGAAATGGGTTTCCTTGTCGATGCGTTTGGCGATGTTTTGCAGTTTGAGCAAAAGCTCGTCGATCGAAAAAGGTTTGACCATGTAATCGTCGGCGCCTTTTTTCAAAAGCGAAAGCTTATGTTCAAGCGCGGTTTTCGCGCTCAAAACGATGATATAGACATCGCTTTTGGCGCGGATTTCATCAACGAACGCTTCACCCTGAATGCCCGGCAGCATCAAATCGGTAATCACGAGGTCCACGGTTTCATTGGAAAAAACCCTCAACGCCTCTTCGGCGTCGTAGGCGCTTTTCACGTCATGCCCTTCTTGCGATGCGTAGAGGGCGATCATGTCGTTGATTTTCTTTTCGTCTTCCAACACTAAAATATGCATCGAACCACCTCACCTTTAGCATAGCACATCTTCACAAATTCACAGGGAAATTCGACTTTTCATATTTCGTTCACAATTTCTTGTTACAGTGCAGTTGAAAGGAGGAGATTTAGGATGAAAGCATTCTTACTTACGTTTTTGGGCGTGATTGGTGTTGCCTTAGGCGGTATGGCCTTAAACGCGCAAGTGAACGGCGACGACAATACTGAAGAGAACCCAAGTTTCGAACACTGCCATGAGCTTGACGAAGAAGAATTCGAGCGTCGCTTCGAAGATTTCAATCATCATGACGACGAGGATTTCAAACATCACCATGACGACGAAGATTTTGAACACCACCATGACGACGAAGATTTTGAACACCACCATGACAACGATGGCTTTGGCCATCACGGTCGGAGGAGGTAACGATGAAATACACACTTCGCGTAAAAATTGACAACATGCATTGCGGAAGCTGCGTCAACCGGATTGAAAACACCTTGAGCAGGCTCGGTGCGGACAAAGCCGAAGTGGACTTGTCCAAAGGCTTCGCCGTTGTGCGCTTTTCCGGTGAAAAAGAGGATTCAAAGCTGTATGTCGAAAGCATCAAGTCGCTCGGCTACGAAGCGCAAGAGCTTTCGGTAAGTTCGGAAGAAGACGCCTGGTAATCTCCTAAACTCCATCTGTTTTGAAGAGGAACCAAAAAAAAATGACCGCACGGTCATTTTTTTTCGTGTTCCAAAATGGTGTCGACGAGTTCGGCTTTCTTCAGCGCAGAATAGCCGGTGATGCCTTTTTCTTTGCACATTTCTTTGAGTTCGTCGACAGTTTTTCCTTCAAGGGCTTCCTTGCTCAATTCGGGCTTCGAAGCCTCTTCTTTCGAAGGTTTTTCCTGTTTTGGCTCCGCTTTATTAGGTTCCGCTTTTTTGGCGGCTTGCTTCGGTGCGCTCTTCGCGGTTACTTTTTTCGGAGTCGGCTTTTCGCCTTTGAGGCCTTTTTTGGCGGTTTCGCAAAGCTCTTTGAAGCCGTCTTCGTCGTAGACGGCGATGTCGGCGAGCATTTTGCGGTTGACGGCGGCGTCCGCTTGCTTGAGCCCGTTGATCATGCGGGAATAGCTGAGCCCGTTTTGACGGGCGGCGGCGTTGATGCGGGAAATCCATAGTTTGCGGAAATCGCTCTTCCTTTTCTTGCGGTCGCGGTAGCTGTAGGTGAGCGACTTCATGACTTGTTCGTTGGCGGTTTTATACAGTAAATGTTTGGAACCGAAATACCCTTTGGCGAGTTTGAGCGTACGCTTGCGGCGCCTGCGGGCGAGGGTTCCGACTTTGACTCGTGGCATGGTTATTCCTCCTAGATTCTTCTATTTTTGAATTTGCTTTTTCATCCGTTTGGCGTCCGCAGTCTCAACGTATTTCGGACGGCGGTTTTTGCGAATCGATGATTTCGATTTCGCGGTCTTCAAATGGGCACGGTTGGCGTGGGACACTTTGAGTTTGCCCGTGGCGGTTTTTTTCACGCGTTTTTTCGTGCCGGAATGGGATTTCATTTTAGGCATGAGAAAAGGTCCTCCTTAATGGTCTTTTTTGGGTATGAGGGTCATAATCATGGTGCGGCCGTCCTGTTTGGGGCGGCTTTCGAACTCGGCGATGTCCTCGACACGCTTGGCGAAGTCCATCATGACCTCGCGACCTTGGTTGGTGTGCGCCATTTCGCGTCCGCGGAAGCGGATCGAAATTTTGAGCTTGTCGCCTTTTTCTAAGAACTTGCGGCCGTTGCGCAGCTTGGTCTCGAAGTCGTGGGTCTCGATTTTGGGCGAAAGACGGAGTTCTTTGAGCTGCATGACGTGTTGTTTTTTCTTCGCTTCTCTCGCTTTTTTCTTTTGTTCATAGCGGTACTTGTTGTAGTCCATGAACTTCGCGACGGGCGGTTTCGCTCCGGGAGCGACCAAGACGAGGTCGAGTTCCTTGTCGTACGCCATGTTCAAAGCTTCCGAAGTCGGCTTCACGCCGAGTTTCTCACCGGTGTCGGTGATGACCATGACTTCGCGGGCGCGGATGTCTTCGTTGACGATGCCGCTGTCCTTTTTCTTGTTGGCCTTCTTTTTGATGGTGGTGTCACCTCCTGGAATTTTGGGAAAGAAAAAGTGCGGGCACATTGTACCCACACTTGTTAACGTCTAAACAGAGGTATTCTGTAGCGTCGACCCATGGACTTCTCCATCGGGTGAGAGCGGGTACTCTTCTTTCCACTTTTTTTAAGCCGTGTTAATTATAGCACATTGTAACCGTTTGTCAAACGTTTCCGCTACTTTTCCCCATTTTGTTTCGGTTTCGGCTTGATGAGGTTTTTGGCGTAGTCGGCTTTGTTGATTTGGCGGTTTCTGGCGATCGCGAGCGAACCTTTGGGGATGTTTTCGGTCACGGTGCTGCCGGCGGCGATGAAGACATTGTCTTCAACGGTAATCGGCGCGACAAGGTTCGTGTTGCAGCCGATGAAGACGTCGTCGCCGATGTAGGTGTTGTGCTTTTCGATGCCGTCATAGTTGACGGTGATGCTGCCGCAGCCGAAATTGACGTTCGCGCCGGTTTCGGTGTCGCCGATGTAGGCGAGATGCGAAGCTTTCGTGTTGGCGCCGGTCGAGGATTTTTTGATTTCGACGAAGTTGCCGATGCGGTTGTCTCGCCCGATGTTGGCGTTGTTTCGCAGGTGGGCGAAGGGTCCGATGGTGCTTCTCTCATGCACGGCGCTGTCGTAGATGAGGGAGTGGCGGACCTTGACGCCTTTGTGGATGGTGCCGTTATGGATTTCGGTGTTCGGCCCGATGACGGCGCCGGCTTTGATGGTCGAGTTTCCGGTGATGGTGGTGTTGGGGTTGATGGTCACGTTGCCTTCGATGCTGACGTTATGGCCGATGGTGATAGTGTCGGGGTTGATCATCGATACGCCGTTGAGCATATGGCCGCGGTTGATCTCATCGCGCAAATACTTCTCGGCGATACTGATGGCGTAGAGGTCGTTGATTCCCATCACGAGGTTTCTGTTGCGGATGGTGAAAGTGCCGACTTTGTAATCGTTTCGCATCAATTCGACGATGTCGGTCAAGTAATATTCGTTTTTATAGGGGTTTTTCTCGATAGAATCAAGCATCTTGAAGAGTTTTTGGTTGTCGACCGCGTACAGCCCGGTGTTGACTTCGTTGATCTGTCGCTGGTCCTCGGTGCAGTCGGCCTCTTCGACGATGGATTGGATCTTACCGTACTTGTCGCGGATAATCCTACCGTAGCCTTCGGGGTCGTCGAAGTTCGTCGTCACAACCGTCAAATCGTTTTTGAACTTTTCGTGTGTCAAAAGGATCTTGTCGAGAATTTCCCCGGTGATCAAGGGCATGTCGCCAAGGAGGATGAGTGTCGTGCCTTCTTCCTTCCCTAGCGTCTCTTTGGCGCACAGTGCGGCATGACCGGTGCCGAGCTGTTCTTCTTGATAGACGAAATGCACGCGTCCGTCGAGCAAGTCCTCAAGGACTTCGCGCTGATGGCCGACGACTACGTAACTTTCGTGGACGCGGCTCGCTTCAACGCTTTCGACAATGTATTCAATCATCGGTTTCTTCAAAATCGGAAACGCGCATTTGGGCAATTCGGTTTTCATGCGGGTACCTTTCCCCGCGGCGAGAATCAAGGCGTAGTTTTTAGGCATCTTTCTCAAGCCCCTTGTCGACGATAGTTTCTTTCAGCGTTTGAATCGCTTCGTCGATCATCGCTTCGTCCTTGTGGCTCACCGTGATGCGCACAACAGGCTCCGTACCGCTTGGGCGCACGAGCAACAGCGAATCGGCGCCGAGTTTCTTCTTGACGTTTTTGACCGCGAGCTTGACGTCCTTGTGTTCGACGACGCCCTTGTCGACGCCTTCGATGTTTTCGGTCTTTTGCGGGTAGATTTCCACCTCTTCAACCAAGGAGGCGATTGTGCGGCGACTTTCGTGGAGTATCTTCAAAATATAGGCGGCCGCAAGCATGCCGTCGCCGGTTTGCAGGAGATGGTTCAAAATGATGTGGCCGCTGTTTTCGCCGCCGACGATGTAGTCGTTTTTAAGCATTTCGGCTTGCACGTACTTGTCGCCGACGTCGGTTTGGACCACTTTGATGCCTTTGTCCTTGAGCGCCTTCAAAATGCCCGGGTTGCTCATCTTCGTGAGCACGACCGTGTTTTTGTTCAAAAGGTTTTGTTCTTTCAGATACGTCGCAATGATATAGACAAGCAGATCGCCATCGTAGACGTTTTCGCGGTGGTCGACGACCAACACGCGGTCGCCGTCGCCGTCAAAACTGAAGGCGATGTCCGATTTGTTTTCCGCTGCGGTTTCGATGATTCGTCGAAGATCGGTAGAGCCGCACTCCAAATTGATGTTTCTTCCGTCGGGCATGTCGCCGATTTGCACATGCTCATCCGCGAGCGGCTTGAAAATCTTCTTCGCGATTTCATAGGTCGCTCCGTTCGCGGTGTCGATGGCGATTTGCAAATTGGCTTTCTCGAGTTTCAGTTTCTTGAACAGTTTTTCGTACGCTTTCGTGACGTCTTGATTCATGCGGAAAATTCCGTAGCGTTCGCTTTTCACGGTTTCCTCGGAATCGAGAAAGTTTTCGATGTCACTTTCGGCTTTCTCCGAAAGCTTGTAGCCTTTGTCGAACACTTTGATGCCGTTGTCTTGGTAGGGGTTGTGCGAAGCGGTAATCATCACGCCGATGATGTTCTCTTCTTTCGCGTAATGCGCGACCATCGGCGTCGACACCGTCCCTGCATACAAAACATCCGCGCCGGCTTCCAAAGCTCCCGTCGCGACGGCAAGCGCAAGCACATCCGAGGACTCTCGGGTGTCCTTGCCGATGACGATGCGTTTGGCGTCAAATACTTTTTTGAGCGATTGACCGACACGGTTGGCGAAACTTGGCGTCAGCGTATCCCCCGCGACGCCGCGAATCCCGTCGGTTCCAAAATATTTCCCCATTGATAGCATGCCTCCTCCGTGATTTTGTCGCATGGGTTTCATCTTGTCGAGTAGACTTATATTTTATCACAATTCTAACGTGTTTCAAAGATTATTCAACCGTTACGCTCTTGGCGAGATTGCGGGGCTTGTCGATGTCGGTGCCCCGTTCAAGCGCCGCATAATACGCAATCAGCTGTGTGGGAATCACGGTGAGAAGCGGCGCGAAAGTCGGGTTCACATCGTCTAAGACGATGGCGTCGTCTTCTTCTTTGAAACTTTCACAAGCGATGACCAAAGTGTTCGCCCCGCGGCTTTTGACTTCGTTGATGCCGCTTCTGGTGTACGCCGCCGTTTTCGCGTTGCTAATCAAAGCGATGACCGGCGTGCCTTCTTCAATCAAGGCGATGGTGCCGTGTTTGAGTTCGCCGGCGGCGAAGCCTTCGGTATGGATGTAGGAGATTTCTTTCAGCTTGAGCGCCGCTTCCAAACACACGGCGTAATCGAGGCCGCGCCCGATGTAAAACGCGTGCGGCTTCGTCAAATATTCCTTGACGAGCGGNCGGATGGTTTCGTGCTTGTCGAGGAACTGTTCCATCGCTTGTGCGACTTCGGCCAGTTCGCGCTTCAAATCGAACGACTGTTCGCTGAGCGCATAGGCGAGGATGGTGAGCACGGCGATTTGGGCCGTATAGGCTTTCGTCGAGGCGACGGCTATTTCGGGACCGGCGTGCAGTTCAAGCATATCGTCGGCCTCGCGGGCTAACGTCGAGGTCCGCACATTGGTCACCGTCAAAGAAGGAAGGCCCGCCTGTTTGATGTCGGTCAAACCGGCGCGCAAATCCGCGGTTTCGCCGCTTTGCGAGATGAGGATGAAAAACGAGTTATCCGAAATCAAGGGCGGATGGTGGGCGAATTCGCTGGCGATGTGCACTTCGGTAGGGACGAGCGCGATGGTTTCAAGCATGTCTTTCGCAATCAGCCCCGCGTGCATGCTGGTGCCGGCGGCGAGAATGTGGATGCGGTCGCACATCTTGATTTTCCGCAAAAGCGATTCGTCGATTCTTACACTCGCATCGTCGAAATACTCGGTGATGATGCGCCGCAGCACGGCAGGCTGTTCGTGGATTTCTTTGAGCATGTAATGCGGAAACTCGCCCTTGTCGCTTTCAAAATCGTCGATGTCCAACGTTTCGAGGCGGTAAGGAAGAATGGCCCCTTCCAAATCGTATAAGGAAAAATTGTCGGAACTGATGCGCACGAACGTCTCGTCTTCCAAGGCCAGATAATTGTCGGCCGCGCCGACAAGCGCCATCATGTCGCTGCCTATGACCACGCCGCCGTTGCGCTTTCCAAGCAAAAGCGGGCTTTTGTGTTTCGCCGCATAAAGCGTCGCCGCATCCTGCGTGTCGATGATCAACACCGCGTAAGACCCTTCAAGAAGTTTCAACACCTCGCGGATGGCCACATCCACGGGTTGTTTTTCGGCGAACGCCGCAATGAGCGAAGCGAGCACTTCGCTGTCGGTTTCGCTCTTGCGCGCTTTGCCGGGAAGATATCGTTCGGCGAGCGTTTTATAATTCTCGATGACGCCGTTATGGACGACCAAAAACCGTTCGTCGTAAGAAAAGTGCGGGTGCGCGTTTTCTTTCGTCACCCGGCCGTGCGTCGCCCAGCGGGTATGACCAATGCCCGCGGAAGCCTTATCCAGGCGAATCGACTGTTCCAACGCGTCGATGCGCCCTTTTTCTTTGAACACGTGATAACTTCCGTCGTATAAACCGACGCCCGCGGAGTCGTAACCGCGGTATTCTAAGCGATGCAGCCCCCGCAGAACAATGTCCTTGGCGTTGCCATCACCGATGTATCCGACAATTCCACACATAACGTCCCCTCCGTCTTTGAATGAAAAACCCCGTTGCACAAACTGTTCGTAGCGGGGCTATCGTTTAAAGTATTATAGCACAACAAAAGCGGAAGCCGCAAGACGTTGCCCTAAGTATAATCCACCCTTTTTTGACGGAAGTATGAAACCACCAGCAAACACGCGATGAGCACAAAAACGAGCGGATACGAAGGAAGAAACTTGATGCGTCCATCCGCAAACTGATGCAAATTCGGAAACAAGGCGTTGAATTTGTAGGCAAAGGCGCCGACCTCATCCAGCCTTACGGCGTAGTCCACGACGACATCGCTCAAGAAAAACCCGAGCAACACCACCAAATACGCAAAAACATTCTTCGAGACCAGCCCCAACAAGGCGGCGAGCGCCGCGTAATAAAGCGTAAAAACGCTCATAGGCAAAAAGAGGGAATTCGCTTGATAGGCTTGCGCATAAGGAGTGAAACGGTACACAGCTTCCATGATAAGAAGGGCAATCCACGCAAACAAAAGCGCAACCCCATAGACGGTAAAGACTTTCGACGCCAACGCCTTGCCTCTTGAAACTCTCGCCCAAACGGCGAGTTCCCCGGTTTCCAAAACAAAAAGCTGCACGCTGGAGAAGACCACCAAAACCACCACCGCAAAACGCAGAAAAAACAAACTCTCACGGTAGTAGCCCAGCGCATAAAGCTCCGCTTCAATGACGCGCATCGCGTAAGGCTCGTGAAAACGCGCAAACCCCAAAAACACGCCGGAAAGCGTGAAGAGACACAATATCAAACAAAGACCGCGCCGGCCTGAGGCAAGCACATTCGCATAATAGAGCGACGCCCTCACAAGCGCACGCATGAGACTCCTAACGGCGCGAACACTTCCGGCGCATGCGTCGCGCACAAAAAGCGCGCGTCGCAATCCTTCATGTACTCGCGCAACGCCTTTTGCGTTTCGACATCAAGTCCGCTCGCGGGTTCGTCGATCAAATAAAGCGACTTGCGCATGGAAAGCCCCTGCACAAGATTCGCCTTTTGACGCATGCCTTTGGAAAGGTTTTTCAGCAACACCTCGCGCTTGTCGGCCAGATGGAACCTTTTCAGCAACTCTTCAAGATGCGCTGAATCATACCCCGAAATTTCCCCGAGCAAATGCAGATACGACCGTAGCCGGAGCCCGCTTGGAAGCGCCGGCGTCTCCGGGATGTAGACCGCGTCTTGACAGCCTTTGATGGTGCCTTCATAGGAGACAAGCCCGGCCATCGCCTTCAAAAGCGTGCTCTTGCCTTTCCCGTTTTCACCAAGCAACAACGTGATCCGATCCTTAAATATAAAATGGTCGAATTCAACGGTGGCATGCTTGTAGCGTTTGCGGAATCCGGAAATTTCAATCGGGGCGCACATGGTAGAAGGCCTCCTCGTTTTCACAGGCGAAACGGTTGGTGTTGATGAACAAGAAATCCTCGAACATCAAACGTCCGCTTTGATAGTCGATGCGGTAGGAGACTTGCAAAGGAAAACGGTGCAAAAGCGTCGCCTCCACATACGAAAACGGCACAAAGATGGTCTTGGTTTCGCCCGCGGGCACCAGCACTTCCGCTTTCTCAGGCCGCTTGAAACGTTCGTACCCATCGAAAAGCTTTTCAAAATCGTCCGGCGGGCCCGAATCTTCCATCCCTCTTGCGGCGGCGAGGTCGGGCAGAACGTGCTTTGAGTTGAGCGACACTTCATCGATCACCGCATCGCTGCCCGCGGTGTTTTCAAGCGTCAAAAACATCCCTTTGGCGCTAAGCCCGTGGCCTTCGTTGCCAGGCACGGCGCGAATCGCCTGAAGTGAGAGCGCATCGCCGATAGTCTCTTCGTAAGTGACGTTGAACTCCCCAATAGGAAGTTTAAGCGGCTTGAACCGCCCGTAGGAGAGTTCGAGCGCTCCTTTGGGGATCGACAATGTGCTTAGGCCTCCCGTGATGGTCGGGGAAAAAAACAAACGGTAATGGTGGTAGACTTCACCCTCAAAGGGCCGCACGCTTTTTTCAACGGAAACCAGCTCCAAGGGATAGCGTTTCACGCCGGCAAGGTCGACGATGCCGGCGCCATGGATCGCTTCTTCTAAAAAATGGTGGGTGTCGTCGCGATTGGCGAGAAACTCAAACGCGAGGGTGCGGTCCTCTTGCATCGTATAGGTATGGGTTTCGCGAACACTGACGATATGCAGCGCGGAAGCCTCCGAAGCGGTCGAAAGCACAAGCGCGACCACCCCGCATCCCAGCAAGAAAGCGCCGATAAGATAACGCATCATAGCGCCTCCTTCTCAATCGAATAGTATTCCGTCGTCAACGTGAAAATCTCCCAACCACCCGAGCGCGTGTTTTTGAAAAAGCGGTAATACCGCCCGACGCCGTTGCTGATTCTTCCTTCTCCGTAAACACCGATATGGAGCTGCGTCATCGAATCGACTTGAATGCGGATGTCGATCGTCTCTTCGATGTAGGAGGTGCTCGTCGTCTCCACCGACCCGCTCACATGCGCATCAAGCCCGAGCTGAAACCCCTTGGCCTCTCCGCTGCCGCTGAAGCCGATGTTGCCGCTTGCGGAAAGCTGCTTGGTGCTTTGTTCGCTCGTTTTGAACTGGATGTTTTGATGAATCGGCGTTTCGCCTTCGTTTTTGATGATGAACAAAGTGTCCCGTTTGAAATAGACGGGCACGTTGTCGGTAATCGTGTGCGTCCGCCATCCCCAAAAGCGCCGCCCCGAAAGCCGCGCATAGCCGCGGTTGTAATCGTAATTCGTAAAATTCGAAAGCAGTTTGTGCGAACCGCGCTGAAAATGAATCGATTGATACGTCAAATACTCGGCCGCGCCGACTTCTTGCACCGGCGCCAACAACGTCATGAACAACAAAACCAAAATAATCGCTTTTTTCATACTATCGCCTCCACCCTATCATACGAAGAGGCGACGCGTTTTACTCAAAAAAAGACAGCAAACGCTGTCTCAATATTTTTCGTTTTCGATGCAGTCGAGCGTTTCTTGATAGCCAAGGTCAAACCGCCGTTTGATCTGATGGCTGTCGAAATTCAAGACGCCCCGCAAGTGCCGTTTCGGATAGAAATGCAGGAGTTTCACGCCGTCGACCTCCTTTTTCCGGCGGAGATTGACCCGGAAGAGATCGATGACGATGATTTCGTCGCACCCAGCGTCGATCAACGGCTGATACGGCGTGTTGTCGAGCACGCCACCG
>SL_5KL_010_SEDDRAFT_10001361_pt1 | contig 14819 bp, 17 predicted proteins | sample SodLakKL_010_SED_FD_9118 | JGI IMG/M metagenome (IMG submission 9118)
TCGAAGTCTCCATCAAAGTCGTCCAAATCGTTTATATCAAATCGGCTTCCGGCTACGACTTCGTCGCCGTCGAGCAGAGACCATTTGTTCTCTGGAATATTTCCTTCTGCTTCAGTTTCGCCGTAGAACACCGTTATGGTCACGTCATCTACATCGGCGCTGCTCGGGGGTCCTAGAGACTCGAACGCAAATTGGGTACCATCTCTGTGTCTGATCCTTCCGCCCACTGGGCTTCCGGTATCGTCGCCGAAGTCACCTACCATCATGTACAGCGTAGCAGCCAGTACAACAGTGATCGCCACCATCAGGATGGTCGCGATAACCGGGGACACGCCTTCTTCGTTTCTTTTCAATCTTTTCATGTTTTTGTCCTCCTGCAGGTTTACCCTGCAATACTTATCACTGTCCCTCTTCTATATATATTTTTTTAAAAGATACTAGGAGTTACTGGACAGGTATGAATTATCCTGTAGAATTGAACACTGGCCCATTTCGTCAGTATTCGAAGGCTGAGGACTCCTCTTCCTCCTCGCTGCCTATCTCTATGAAGTCGTCGCAGACCATGGCTAACATGTTGTCGATCTCCTCGGACTCCTGCTCCGAGACCGAGAGTATGAAAGTATAACATTCGTGGGACCGTAGATTCGAGATCAGTATGTGAAGGAATTCGGAAAGTATCCTGTTGTCGTTGTGTATGGCAAGGGAATCTATAGAATCTAAAACCACTGTGTTCTCTTCACCGGGATACTTTCTCAGCAGGTACTCTATCTTCAAACTTATGTTCTCCAACATGGTAGGACTTTCCACGAAAGTCACGTTATCATCCTGCTCCGCACCTCCCATGGTCATGTAAGATACCGCGTCCACGAATTGTACGTTTTCCCTCTCTATATCGAAGGCTTCCAATACCTGTATTATGGTGGACGACGATATGGTGGATGTGGCGTAGATAACGTTCATGTCCCTACTGCTTGGGAACCTGTCTGTGAGGTTGGTTATCACTTCAAAATAAGAATCTACATCGACCTTTAACGCCACCGCGGAGCCCGGTTCTAAACTTTTGAGTTTTTCGTGCAAGTCTTTTACGTCAACCATCTTTTCCACCTCCCATATCTCCACCGCCGCCCTTCAACAGTGGGACCAAAAGAACTCCCACCGACGTGAGATCCAAAACGTATTTTGCCCTGGAATGATCCGTGCCTCTCATCTTCACCACCTGTAAAGTCCTCAACAGGTCACCCTGCCTCTCCAGATTACCCATCATTATTATGCCGTCGGCGATGGCTTCTTCGACCCCGTACTGCGAATATCTGGGTTCTTCGGGAGAGATCTCTGAAACCAAGAGAGAGGTACATCCGTGCGACGAAAGGGTCTTCATCAGCCGCAGCATGAAATCCCTTATCTTTTCTTCAGTCTTGAGTTGGAAACATACAGATGTTACAGAATCTATGACCAGTCTTTTTATATCTTCCTGGATCACGAACTCTTCTATCTTGCTGATCAGTCCATCGATCTCTTTGAACGAGAATTCGCTTTTTTCGTGCAGTCCCAACTCTTGGTATATGTCCGGCATATCCACGAAGGAAAGATAACCCTCTTCTATGAGCGACTCGTCGAAAAAATCATAGGGAACTACATTGTTCAGCATCTTCTCCGAGTCCTCTGTGACCGAGATGAACAGACATTTTTCTTCTTGTAAGGCGCCGTGGACCAAAAACTCCAGGCTCATGGTGGTCTTACCTGTACCACAACTTCCCGTTATCAAAACGGAGTTAGCCCTAGGGATGCCACCGTTTAAGATGGTATCTAGGGCATCTATCCCCGTAACACATCTCTCCCTCTTCCTATCCGGTATTATCGACATGTCTTTTTTATTCATCTAAATCACGGGTTCGGTTTTCATCAAATCGTCTTCTCTTATTTTAATTCTTTCTCTCATCTACCATTTTATAATGATTTGTTGTTTTAATACTTTCCGGTTTTATAGAACGGTGATCTCAAAGGGATCATACTAACAAAGGATTTATATCTTCACTGGCATTTTGGATACGAAGTTGATAAAAATGCGTTTGTTTGGGTCTTCGGGCATCAGAGGCATAGTGAACGAAAAGATAACTCCCGAGCTCTGTCAAAAGATCGGAAGAGCCGTGGGAGTGGAGTATAAGAACGTAGTTCTAGGAAGCGATCCGCGACCCACCGCCGACATGGTTTCCGCGGCCCTTATATCGGGTCTTACATCTTCAGGGGCTAACGTCAAAAGGGCCGATATGATCCCAACGCCGACTTTGGCACATTCTGCAAAGGATTTTGACTGCGGTGTCATGATCACCGCATCTCACAATCCCGAAGAATACAACGGTATAAAATTGTTCAACCCCGACGGCAGCTCGTTCAACACCGAGCAGATGATAAAGATAGAAAAAAGAATCTTTTCCCATGCGAAATTATCTTCATGGAAAGGAGTCGGCAGGGTGAGTGAGCACGAAGATGCCGTAGAAAAACACATCTCAAGCATATTAGAGTGCGTCGGCGAAGGATATGAGCAAAAAGTGGTCTTGGACTGCGCCAACGGAGCGGGCTGTTCCGTGACCCCGTACCTACTAAAAAGGATGGGATGTGAAGTTATCACGTTGAACGCACAGCCCGACGGAAACTTTCCAGCTCATCCTTCAGAGCCAAAGAAAGACAACCTTACCGATCTATCGACGTTAGTTAAAAGAACTGGTGCCGACCTCGGTATAGCCCACGACGGCGACGGAGACCGGGCAGTAGCCTTCGATCACCAGGGAAACTTCATGGGTGGTGACGAACTTTTGGCTCTTTTCACCAAAACCTATCCAAGAGCCGTGGCAGTCCCTGTGAACTCCTCCATGGTCATAGATGAAATAGCCGAAAAAGTTTTCAGAACCAAAGTGGGAGACGTGTTCGTATCTGAAAAATTGAAAGAGAAGGATGCCGACTTCGGAGGAGAACCCTCGGGTACATGGATATTTCCCGAGATAAATTACGGGCCCGACGGGATCTATGCAGCCGCATTACTGGTGAAGATGAATTCAGAAAAAGATCTGAAAAAAGAAGTCGAAGGACTCCCTTCATTCCCTAGAAAAAAAGAGGCTGTACCAGTGGAAAATAAAAGTGAAGTGATGGACGATTTGATATCTTTATACGAGAACACATATCCTAGTAAAAATTTAAATCTCGCCGACGGTATAAGGCTTGAGGAAGAAAGAGGATGGTCACTGATAAGAGCTTCTGGCACCGAACCAAAGATCAGGATCACAGCGGAAGCGGAGAGTAAAGAAGCACTGGAAACTATCTTCGAAAAAGCTAAAAAACAAGTCAAAAATTGCGTGGAGGAAAAAAGATGAAAGCATTCATACTAGCCGCCGGAAAAGGAACCCGGATGAGACCGCTCACCGAAGAAACGCCCAAACCATTATTACCCGTGGCTGGAAAGCCAATGATCCAGCACCTTATAGACGATATAGAAACCAGGGTGGAAGAGATCATCATCTTGGTGGGTTGGCAAGGCGAGAAAATAAAAGAAGAGATACATTCATGCGAAGCAGAACTCAATTTCGTACGGCAGGAAGAACTTTTGGGAACCGCCAACGCCATATCCTATGCAGAAAAGTTCGTAGAGGATAGATTCATCTGCATAAACGGAGACGTTATGATCCCAAAAGAAACGTTGCACGGATTCATAGATCTCTTTTCTCAAAAGGGATGCTGTGTGATAGGCATGGCGGAAGTCGAAGACCCGACGAACTACGGGATGATAAGGACGGAAGGCGAAAAAGTGGTGGAGATAGTAGAAAAGCCTAGTGATCCAGATAGCAATTTGGTTAATTCCGGACTCTATGGATTCACCTATAACATATTTAAAACCATAGAGGAGACAAAAAGATCACCAAGAGGAGAATACGAGATAACCGATTCTCTCAAAATGTTGATCGAAGAATCACAGCTCGTGGGCTTCGAGATGGAGGATTGGAACGAATTGAGCAGACCGTGGGATCTACTTTCAGTCAATGAAAAGATCATGAAAGACTACACTAAAAAACATGTGAAGGGGCTCGTAGAAGATAACGTGCATATAGAAGGAAACGTACACGTTTGCGAAGGTGCCACCATAAAAGAGGGGGCTTACATACGGGGCCCCGTTCACATAGAGAAAGGGGCAGAGATAGGACCTAACTGTTACATCAGACCCGCCACATACATAGGAAAAGATTGTAAAGTAGGTAATGCATCGGAAGTGAAAAATAGTATAATAATGAAAGGTACCCAGATACCTCACCACAACTATGTAGGAGACAGCGTTATAGGAAAAAATTGTAATTTCGGCTCGGGTTCCAAAGTGGCAAATCTAAGATTGGACCATAAGAATATAGTGGTGGTCCACAGAGATGAAAAGATCGATACGGGACGAAGAAAGTTAGGTGTCATCATGGGCGACGAAGTGAAAACGGGCATCAACAGCATGATGAACCCAGGGACCATCATCTGGAGTAGATGTTTCATCGGACCCGGTACCTTGGCTCAGAGTGAGATAGGACCCAACAGCAAGATAAAATGAAGATAGCTCAGCTCAGTCCATACTTCTATCCGCATCTAGGCGGAGTCGAGTCGCATGTACTCGAGCTCTCGAAGAAGCTCATAGATAGAGGGCACGAAGTATTCGTAGTGACCACTAGATTGGAAGATACCAAAAAGGAAGAGAAGATAGAAGGCGTACCCGTGAAGAGGGTCAAACCTATCACTATCCTTTTTTCTACCCCCATAGTACCCAAAGTCAACAAAGTTTTACTCCAATATGATTTCGATATATTACATGCACACGTTCCTCCACCGCTCATGGCATTTTCAGGAGCTAGAGCCAGTGTAAAAAAAGATGTTCCTTTCGTTCTCACATATCACTGCGATATGGAGATACCGAACATGCTCGGACCTTTCATCGTCGCATTATACGAACAGACCTTAGGTACGTACACCGTCAGTAAAGCCGATAAGATAGTCACCACCACAACAACATACGGTGCTACATCCAAGGCCGTTTGGTACAGAGAAGGAGATGTCATCCCCAACGCGGTAGATGCGGATAGATTTCATCCATCCAATGAAGGAAAGTCCGTGAGAAAAGAACTGGGTATCGGCGACAAAAAGATGGTGATGTACGTGGGAAGGATCGTCTACCACAAGGGACTTGAGTATTTTGTCCGCTCCGCCAAGTACCTGGATCGAGATGATATTCAATACGTCCTGGTGGGTACCGGAGATTTTCGACCCGAGCTGGAAAAGATAATAAAAAAAGAGGGGCTGGAGGATAAAGTTATGTTCGCCGGTAGAGTCTCTAACGAAAAGCTTCCTAACTTCTACGCCGCTGCGGATGTTTTCGTTTTGCCTTCTGTTTCAAGATTGGAAGCCTTCGGTATAGTGGCCTTGGAGGCCATGGCTTCCGAAGTACCCGTGGTAGTCTCAGACATACCGGGAGTAAGAGAGGTCATAGTAGAGGGCGACCACGGCCTATTAGCGGAACCCATGAATTCAAAAAATATCGCAGGGAAGATCAGGATCTTGCTAAACAATCCTGATCTGGCAGAAAGGATGGGGAAAGAAGGGAGGAAAAGGGTAGAAAGGAAGTTCACCTGGGAAAAAGTCGCCATGGATATAGAAAAGGTTTACCGCTCGCTGCTCACTCGATGAGCGTGAGGTCCAATTTTTTTCCGGTGGAGTCGTATGCTCGCCAAGAGTCCAAATCGTATGGATAAGCCATGATGATATGGACCCTACCGTATTTTCCAAACGTGATGATATCTTCTCTAGATGGGTTAAAATTAGGAGATGGATGGCTGTGTATAACGCCGACGATGGAGAAGTCGACAGGTAGAGTTTGGAGTCTCAAAATGGCGCTCCCAGGGCCTGAAACTGTTCCTGGTATCAAGATGAGCTCTGAGATTATACCGTCTATCTCTCTCATACCTGCGGCGAACTCCGCAGGATGAGCATCTTTTGCGCTTTCACTGAAAAGAGATAGAACACGCGCCGTGACGCCTTCGATTTTTTTATTGCTAAATAGACCCATATTATCCAAACACCGATTTCGAGACCAATTTCTCTTTTATCTTATCGTAGAAGTTATCTTCAAAACTGATGAGCTTTGCCCTGTTTTTACTGGGACGTGCCTCGACTTCGTCGTCTTTTTCGATGCGATGTTCTTCTTGACCGTCCAAAACCACGAGTCCGGATTTGCCCTCCTCCTTGAGTTTTACTATCACAGGTTCGTCGACCGGTACCACATGAGGTTTTGTAGCCATGTCAAAGGGGGTTATAGGTACCACTATGAACACATCTAGATTAGGATTAACGATGGGACCTCCAGCACTCATGGCATAGCAGGTAGAACCGGTGGGTGTCGCGATTATCAATCCATCGGCTCTGAACTTATCCATCAACTTGTCTCCATAGTATATCTCCATCTCTCTTAATTTAGCTACTTTGTCACTATGGACCACGACCTCGTTGGTACACTCACCTATCTTTTCACCTTTTACCATCACATCCAATTTGAACCGTTCATCTATGAAATGATCTCCGTGGTCTATCTTTTTTAAAGCATCATCCACGTCCGATATCTCCAAGTTGGTCAAAAAACCCACCGTTCCGGTGTTGACACCTAGAGCCGGTAGATCGGTGTGCTGCATCAATCTCAGCAACGTTCCGTCTCCACCGATGCTCATTATGAAGTCGATATCTTTATCTAATATATCCTCCAAAGCGTAGCCTTTACAACTCATCGACTCCGCTATAGTCTTCTCGTGATACACCCTTTCGACACTGTCGTGGTCCCCTAACGACCTTAGCATCTCCACCTGTTCTTCATCTACGAGCCCATATACTCCAAATCTTAAACTCATGGCAGAACCTCCTTAAGACCTTGGTCATATATTGCAATTATGTCTCTTCTATGTGCAGCATCTATACCCATCTCTAGTCTGTTGAGATCCTTATCGTAAACTTCTCCTCCTGCCTCTCTCAGTATCAACGTTGCAGCGGCCAAGTCGGTTATCCTCAAACCTCTTCTTTCTCGAGGTGTGCGATGATAGTAAAGGTCGAAAACACCTTCCGCCACTTTACATATCTCCAGTGCCGCGGAGCCCAAAGAACGAACCCTTCTGGGCTTCGAAGCAAAACCTGAACTCTTCTCATGTGACTTTTCACCCAAGTAGATGGAAAAAAGATGTTCTTCCTTGTTCTTTGCGGGAGAGAGCAAGATACCATCTTTGAAACTGCCTTTTCCCTTCAAAGCGTGGTATTCCGTACCGGTCACAAGATTTCTCACATAACCGACTTTTACCTCTTTTAGAGTCGAAGGCGTATAGGCTAGAGATATACAGTAAAAAGGGATGTCCAGCAGGGCGTTCCTCGTACCATCGACCGGGTCGATCACCACGAAACCGTCACCGCTTTGCTCCACCAAACCCTTTTCTTCACTGAGCAGAGAAAGATCGGTTCGCTCGGTCAGATGATCTATCACCACTTTTTCGGCCGCTATATCTATACCCTTGCTGGGCGTACCGTCGGCTCCAGTCCCCATATATTCATCCTTTTTTTGCACCACCCTTTCGACTTTCAAAGTCTCCTCGACTTTTTCAGCACACCTCCTGAAATGGGTCAATATCTTCTTCTCCATGGATAGAAGTGTCTAGAGTGGTTTAAAAACCTTTCAGTGACTCAAACCACAGACACCTCTACGAACAGTATATCTTCGCCGCTTTCAAACGGGTCGCCAAAACAAGATTCTAATCTAAGACGGTGTGTTCCGCTTCTCAACCTTATGGGCTCTCTAGACCGACTCACCAGCGAGATGTGATCATCTAAAAAATACATACCTCGGTTTCCTCCTTCGATCTCCCATGTGATCAAGTTCGTAAATGTCTGATTTCCCAATTCGAGGTACTCGATCTCCCTGAAAATTCCGCCTTCTAGATCGACTGTTATCACATCGGAATTCCCTTCACCGTAAGCATACATCATCTTCGCTTTTTCTCCTATGAATTCCGCCTGGTTCTCCGCTCTCTGTATCATGTTCTGTGTCTCATAATGAGTGGTGGAAGTGTAAACTGCGGGTACGCCTATGGCGAGTACGACCATTATTATCATCAATTGGAGCGGTAAACCTTCTAAAGCACGAGGGTCCGAAGGTAATTTTCTTCTTGATCTGTACCTGTTTCTCATAGATTAGGGTTTAGACATGTTTTCTGTATAAAAACTTACTTCCGATCGTTAATGATATCATCTTCTTTTTAGACCTAACTACTATAACTCTTGACATTTCTTCATCAACAAACTCTTATATCCTAAAAAAGAATTTAGATATATGGATAAGAGAAAAGTCCTTCTCGGTTTACTTATTATCGTGGCGCTTGTAGGACTACCTTCTTTCGTACGACATGCAAGGTGGTTCATCACAGGACAGGTGGAATCAATGGTGGTTCAAAACCGATGGGACCTGGTACTGTTGAACATATTCCTTTTTTTGATCTTCTTGATACCCTTGAATTTTAGAAAAAAGATAGATTGGAAATCAATGAGTATTTATGTGGCATTCATAGTTTCACTGTTCGTTGAGATGTACGGTATACCTTTGACCATATACCTCAGCTCTACAGTGGCCTTTTCAGCCACAGGGGCACCACCTACTCAAACCACCCTTTTCACATTGTCTATCTTCGGTCAAACCCTCGCCATGACCTTTTGGAAACTGGTGGGCACCGCCGTGAGCATCTTGGGTATGGGCATAATCATAGTTGGGTGGGTCACCCTTTACAGAAACAGACAAAGAAGTGACCTGGTCACTTCCGGTCTCTACCGATATTCACGTCATCCTCAGTATCTGGGCATAATACTCATCTCGCTTGGCTGGTTCATACATTGGCCTTCCCTTCTAACACTGTTCATGCTTCCAGTGCTTATCTATTTCTATTACAAATTGACAGAAGAAGAGGAAAAAGAGGTCATGGATGAGCTGGAAGAGCCTGAACGCTATTTGAAGTACAGAAAAAACACGCCCAGATTCATATGAGGAAAAAATTTAATCTTATGAGCTAGTAGGAACCATGATCTCATGAAGAAAAGGCTCAAAGAAGATAAAAAAGGGATAGCCGGTTTCTTCCTAGACGGGCCGGTCCTACTGGTCGTGATATTGATAATCACTGTTTTCATAGCCATGGTATCCCAGTCATTTCTTGACTACCGGAGAGAGATACAAAGAGCCGAATTAGACGAGATGTGCCTCGACCTCAAAAGAGAGATACAAGAGCATCCAGAGATAGTGAAAGAAGAAAAAAACAGGCTCATGACAGGACAGTTCTCCACGGAGAAATTGAACGACCTAGATCATGAGACCCTTTTGGAACATCTGAGTTTCGATACGAACTACTTCTTCAGCGTAACGATAAACGATACGGAGAGCGAAGACCGATGGGTATTCGGGAACACCTACGAAAACGATAGGTCTTACGTGAGTTCTTACACCGGGCCGGTTCTATTGGTGGACGGAACTGCAGATATCCGTATAGGTGAGTTAGGGGTGAAAGTGTGGGAGATGTAGAAAAAAAACTTAAAAGGGTCCGGAGAAAAGAAAAAGACGGTTTTCTGAGCGTGATGGACGCCTGTATCCTAACGGTGATGATCATCGTAGTTTCTTTTTTTATCTTTCAGGGCTTATCAGTCAGTCTGTCCTACAGGAGCGAGCCTAGAAGGTCCGAATTCGAAAGAGAATCGGTCATGGATATACAGAACGCGGTGATCCGATCTCAACTCGAAGAGACCGGGTATCTGAAAGTACACGGTCCAGAAGGAGCGTATGAGGAGCGCGTGAGCTACGATAACATAACTGTAGACACCGCGATAAAAAATTATCTTTACTTGAAAAATAAAAGCGATAGTGAAAATCTTTTCTATGACCTCACGGAGTTGGAACAGGACATAAAGGGGCAATATAAAAGATGTGCTTGGGAGATAAGCAGATATCACTTTGCGGTGGAAGCGGAGCATGGATCTACGAACCTCTTCATCTCTGACATAGAAGAGGTACGTGGTAAGGAAGATCTTCCAGACAGCAGAAGCGCTTATTCATCTTACTCTACTTTAAACCTAGAACGTGTCCTGATCACACTTTACATATGGAGATGAGTCGATCTTACTTGGCCTTTACCACCGCTACCGTGGCCTTTGTCTTTTTTAGCAGCCTTTCCGTGGTACTACCGAGAAATAACGATTTGATTCCTGACCTACCATGTGAGCAGATATAGATTATATCGCCTTCGCCGGCCTCTGCGGCTATCCGTTCATAAGGAACGCCTTCATCTATCATGGTTTCGAGTTCGACCCCTAACTTATCTGCTCTCTTTTTTACCTTTTTAAGATTTTTTTCCCCTCGTTTCTTTTCCTGCTCCTTGAGTATCTCCACCATATCCATATCATAGTCCTCGAATCTATGTCTACTCCCGAGACCAGATAGGGCGCTGGGTGGGATCACGTATATAGCTAGCGCAGGTATACCATATGCTTCTGCGGCTTCCAGACCCTCTTTGACTCCCTGTAATGAAACATCGGACCCATCCGTGGGTATGACGACTCTTTCATACATAGTGATATATTAGAGAAGTGATAGTAAACATTTGTGGTCTATTTGGGACAGTTAGTTTTATAACGCATGATTTTTTCTTTATATCCATGTCAACCTACGAAGACTTATTGGATATCTCAACAAGACTGCGCAACATCGAAAGAACTGTTTATCTTTTAGCTTGGGACGAAAGAACTTACATGCCAAGGGGTGCTGTAGAAGGACGTTCCGAGAGCAAAGCCGAGTTGTCCCGTATCTATCACAAACTGTTAACATCTGAAAAAACGAAAAGATGTATCGACGAGTTGAACAAAGAATCAAAACAAGCAGAATTGAACAGAACACAAAAGGCAGCGGTGAGAGAGATGACCAGGGACTTTGAGCGGAGGTACAAAGTGCCGGACGAACTCATAAGAAAGATGAGCACGGTTTCCACAATGGCTCAATCTGCTTGGCAAGATGCCAGGAACAGCTCGGATTTTGAACATTTTTTGCCTCACCTAGAAAAGCAAGTAGAGTTGAAGAAAGAGGTCGCCGAGTATATCGGCTACGAAAACGAACCTTACGATGCACATCTCGATGCCTACGAACCCGGCTTCACCGCGAAAAAGATCGACGGCATATTCGAGCCCATGAAAAAAGAACTCAGTTCCATGGTATCTGACATACTAGCCGCGGAGCTAGAACCAGGTAAAGGAGTATTCGAAGGTAAAAAATTCCCGATAAAAAAACAAAGAAAATTCTGTCGCGAACTGGCAAAAGAACTCGGTTATGACTATGAACACGGAAGACTTGACAAAGCGGTACATCCATTCACCATGGGTATGGACGACGATGTAAGGATAACTAACAGGTATTCTGAGGAAAATTTAAGCTCCTTATTCAGTCTTACGCATGAAACCGGCCATGCACTCTACGAGCAAGGACTTCCTTCAGAATGGTACGGCCACCCTCTTGGAAAACGTATCTCCATGGGATATCATGAATCACAGTCCAGGATGTGGGAAAACTTCGTAGGAAGAAGCAAAGAATTTTTAGATCATATCTTCTCCAAACTATGCAACGATTTTTCTGCACTAAAAGATGTTTCTAAGGACGAGTTCTACAGAAGGATAAACCGAGTGAAGCCCACTTTTATCAGAGTGGAAGCCGACGAGGTCACCTACAACCTTCATATAGCACTCAGATACGATATAGAACTGGGGTTGTTCAGAGACGATATAGAGCCTGAAGAAACAAAAATTGTATGGGAGAACAAGATGGAGGAGTATTTCGATAAAGTACCTGAAGATGCATCGCAGGGTGTGCTCCAAGATATACACTGGTCAACAGGAGATTTCGGTTACTTCCCGAGTTATGCGTTGGGAAATCTGTACGCGGCTCAAATATTCCGGACCGCCGAAAAGGAGATACAGAATCTGAAGCAAAAGATAGCCGAAGGTGACTTTACTCCGTTGAGGACCTGGTTGAGAGAAAACATACATCGACACGGCAGGATGTATCGATCTGAAGAGATGACTCAGCGGTTGACTGGAGAAGGCCTGAACGAAAAATATCACCTGGACTACCTACAAAAAAAATACGAGCCGATATATGAACTATAGAGGGATCATCCTTCTACTGAGTTCATCCGCCCTCTTGTTCTTTCCTCTCTCGATCCACTCGAAGGATACGTTCATCTCGTTGGCAACTTTTACCGCCTTTTTCCAGAGAGGTAGGTAGTCACAAGTGCTAAGTATTCGACCCTATTGTTCGTTATATCGTTCATGTTTTTTACACTGCCCGCCAACTCATCTATTATCCTTCCGTCTTTTTTGATCACCACTCCGTATCCCCCACTGCCCTTAAAATTTTACAAGCGCCGTCGAATTCCATCATAAGCATTTTCTTACAAGCTTTTGTTCACTTTTTTGATCTGTTTTCACTTCTTTTTAGGAAAATACCACTTGTATAGAAGGGCCATATCTCTTGGAAAAAGAGCTAATCTATCTCCATCTTTTACCTTTCTTTCCAGATCCGAGTATTCCCTGTTAAGGAATATGTGGCTCACATCTTTTTTTCGTATGCCTAACAGACGGAGTATGCCCTCGATAGTGGTTTCGCCCTTTGTATCTATCGTGATCTTTCCGATGGATCCAGTCACTTCATCTAGTCTGTTCACTTTATCTTTGAGACCACCGTAGAGAACTACTGTTACACCTTTATCGCTTTGGAATCTATCCTCCTCCTACTACAGGAAATATAGATATTTTATCTCCTTCTTCTATCTCGCTATCTAAACCTTTTAGGTGATCGATGTTCCTACCCTCTTTGAGGATTATTATATCTTCTTTTAAACTCCTTGCCTTCTTTTCTTTGAAGAGCACTTCTTCGAGCTCTACTATATCCTCAACAAGTCTCTCTAAAAGATCCCCTATGGTTTCTCCTTCCAACTCTAATTCCTTCTTACCTGCGACCTCGCTGATCTGCGCGAACAATTTGATCTTCACTTTTCTAGACATGGTTTTCATATAAAAAACAAGAGAAAGGGAGTTCAGTCCTCCCAGACTGAATCTAGTTCTTCATCGGGCACGTCGAACACCACATCGTGTGGTGGTAGTTTTTCTTCTTTCATGAATTCTGGCAATCTATCGTCTTCCTTAGAGAAGCCCGCTTTTTTGTTGAATTCTCTTTCTGTTTCAAGTACCTGCTGGCCGAACTGCATCACATCTTCCACAGAAAAGTCCGTGCCTAAAACTCCGTTCACCGTGTCTACCACACCTTCCATACCTTCGTCGATGTCCATGATAGCAAAGGCGATGAACAAACAGTAACCCGAACTGTCTATAGCCGCTGTTGCCTGCTGCAGTCCCTTGGATAATTCACCTTTTTTAGTGTCGAAGGGATCCGCTTTTCCACCTACGCCCATTATCTCTGGAGCTATCGCATAACCCGCTGTATGGTCAGCACCCATAGGGGTCGTGGCATAAGTTACACCTATGCCCTTGATGGGCCTGGGATCATAAGCCGGCATGGCCTGTCCTTTGACGGTAGGTATCCTATCGACACCGAAGGCTTTTCCGGTGAACTCCGTCCCGTTGGCTAATATTCGACCTAACGATGTTTTATCACGTATCTCATCCATCAATTCCAATGCCCTCTCGCCGTCTCCGAAGTCTAATAAACCGCCTTCCATAGCCACCGCGATTGTGTTACCCATCTCTATGGTGTCTAAGCCCAGATCGTTGCATGCTCTGTTGAGTTCGCCGATGGTGTCTAGATCGTAGATACCACAGTTGGGCCCAAGTGCCCAGACGGATTCGTATTCCAAAACACCAACTGGATCTTCTCCGTCTTCTTTTGTCCATATCTCAGAGCACTTTATGATACAGCTGGGGCTACACTTGTGTGACTCTACACCTCCTCTCTTTTTTATCTCTTCAGCTTTCTTTTCACCAGAGACCTCAGCGGACATATCGTCGCTGCCCGTGGAGAAGTTCCGTTGGGGTAGACCTCCACTCTCGTTTATTATGTTTACCAGAACGGAAGTCCCGTATGTATATAGGGCTCCATCTTTTTTTGTGACGTCGTGTTCAGCTAGCGCTTTAGCTAGCTTCTTTTTACCTTCCTTGAACGTTTCTTCATCTTTTATCTCGACATTGTTATCCTCGGGCTCTTCAGCCATTACGAATTTCAGACCTCTAGAGGCCATGACCGCACCGAGACCTCCTCTACCAGAATATCTAGAAGACATACCTTCCGGGTCTGTGTAAGCGATACCTGCGTTGGAAGCTCCCATCTCCGCAGCTATACCCGCTCCTGCGATCTCGATGTTCTCTCCGAATTCTTCGTGGAGTTCCTGGAAGGCTTGGTAAAGCCCCTTTCCCAGCCACTCTCTAGCATCTACAAGTTCCCCTCCGCTTTCATCCAGCTTTAAGAGATAATACTTGTCCTTTTCCGCTTTTCCTTCCACTATTATCGCTTTTATACCTTTTCGAGCTATGCCCCTGGCGAACGGAGTCCCTGCATTCGATTCTTTTATGCCTCCGGTCAGTGGAGATTTTCCTCCAGCGGATAGTCTTCCTGAGTTCGGTGAGCCTGTTCCCGTTACTATGCCCGGTGCAAAGACCAATTTGTTTTTCGGGCCAAGGGGATGAGCCCTAGGGGGTACTTCGTCCGCCACTATCTGAGACGTTAAAGCTCTCCC
>SL_5KL_010_SEDDRAFT_10001362_pt1 | contig 14809 bp, 14 predicted proteins | sample SodLakKL_010_SED_FD_9118 | JGI IMG/M metagenome (IMG submission 9118)
GGCTGATTCATCATCGACGTCTTCGAGTTCGTCGACCATCGTCTCAAGTTGAGCGAGTGGTGTCTCGACTCGCTTGACCAACCCCTCAAAGCGGTCCAACAGGACGTTCGCATAGCCGGCGAGCCGTGGCGGAAACTCGGCCAGTTGGTCGCCGAGCGACTGGTCGCCAGACGGATCGTACAGCTCATAGCGAGCCAACAGCCGGTAGGTTTCGGTTTCGATTACCTCTCGGCGTGTGTCGGCGTCTGTCGCCTCCGCGCCTTGGTCGCCGTATTTGATCGCCGTCCGGAGTTTGCCGGTGAGATACTCCGCGATATCGCGTTCGATCTCGTTGCGGTAGGGCTCGACAACATAGTATTTTGTCTCGTTTTCTTTTGTCGACCGGAAGATTATCACGAAGGCATACGGTTCGTTGACCCAGTAGCGTTCGATCTCCCGAAAGTGGGTCTTTTTCGCCATCGGCACCGCCTTTTCGAGATCGTACCGGTTGACGAGCGTTGCCGAACCCTCAGCGTCGGAAAAAAACGCATCCTCGTCGACCTCGGGATGGATNTCGACCGTTCGTTCGTCGACGAGGTCGGCCAACTGTTCGGCGGTTTCAGCCCCGCCGGCGAGCATCGACTCGAGTGCGTCACCCCGAAATCTCAGCGCCTCGTCGCGGTCGAACGGGATGATCTCGCCGTCGTCGGTCCGTGGGCGCGTGCCGTCAGGTTCGTAGTAGTACAGGCGTTTGTGGTGTTCCCACTGCCAGATGCCTTTGCGTACGGGCGTTGTTTCGGGCGCGCAGTACGACTCGAAAAACCGCTGGAGGCGGTCGGCACGCTCTGCGGCGGCTTCAACCGCCCTGTGGGGTGCCTTGATGGGTGACGACGGAGGGCGAGCCGAGGCGTCCGCATCCGAGTTGCCCTGCCCGGAGACCTCGGCGTCGTCGACTGACATAACCTGCCATATCCGCTATTTATATATATAGCTCTCGGGGCCGATATCAGATATGATAACTGGCCGGCGTGATCGCGTCGACAGGTGGGTTACTGTCGGCTGTTTGGGCAGTCGTCGGCCGAGTTCGCTGTTATGGGACTTTGGTCACTGCATAGCCGAGTGCCTCGACGGCCGCCGCAATCGCCTCATGGTCGGCGGTTGCCTCGTAATAAAAGACGAGATCGAACGTTCCCTCTCGCAGGAGCTGTTGACACTCCCAGACGAACTCTTCGTCGTCGACAGTCAGGCCCTGAAACTGATTCGACGAGAAATCTGTGTTGTCGTTGCCCGCATAGATGTAGCTCTCACCTTTGCCGGCGTGTTCGGCGATGATATCGTTGAGTTCGACGGTGAGTTCGTGCATTTCGAGGTCCTCTTGACCCGACAGATCGGTGTGGACGATCAGACCCAGCAGTTCGATCTCGCCGGGTTCAAGCAGGGCTTTCGTTCGCTGATACAGATCGTTGTCGAGAACATCGCTCATACCATCCCGTCTGTGGTCGACCAGTAAACGACTGCCGATTGCTAGCCACCACGAGCGGCGATGATGACTGAGCGACAGCTCAGGGATAGCGTTTTATTATCAGTCTCACGTAGTATGCTGTATGTCCGAGTCGGTCCGACGGTTCGTCATTGGTCGTGACCGAACGGTCACCCAGCAGATTCTTGCCGTTGCAGCCGTGCTGAGCGTCACCGCTTTCAGTACGGTTGCGGTGCCGACCATCTGGGCCGAGTATGTCTCGGCCAGCGGAGCCGAAACGATGCGGCTGGCGACGGCCGGCGCGTTCGTGCTGTCGGTGCTCGCCGCAGTCTATCTGTTGTCGACGGTCGGCGATATCAACCCGTACGTACCCACTGCAGCAGTGTTTGTCGTGCTGATCAGCTACGCTGTCTCGGGAATCGTCACCGGCTCACAGCTCGTGTTTTTCGTCGGCCCGTCGATTTTTCTGGGGATTCTGGCCGCGCTGTCGGCGTACGCCAACGACGGGGCGGTTGCCTCGCTGTCGGTTGTCTTCTTTCCGGTGTTCGGCTATATGATCAACGCCCCTTACGGCATCGCCGCAGGCTTTGGGACCGTTGATCGGATCCGCATCGCGCTTGTTTTTAGCCTGCTGTTTACCCTTTCAATCGGCATTGCAGGATTTCTGATCGGTTCGGCGATCCGCCGCGTTGTCGACTACGCCGGGCTGTTTACAATCGAAGAGTTGGCTTCATTTGAGGGCGTAGATGCGACCGACACATCCGAGGTTCACCGCGACGTCGACGTCGAAGAACAACAATAAGAAAAGACCGTTCAGTCGGAGACTGCGACTGGCTCGCTCTGGTCGGCCATCGCTAAGACGTCATCGAAGAAGTCCAGCGAGTCGTTCGGGCCGGGGTTGGCTTCAGGGTGGTACTGTCGGGTAATGATGCCGAACTCTTCGCTGGCAAGTCCCTCGGCGGTGTCGTCGTTAACGTTGATCTGTTTTACAGTGAGTTCGCCGGGATCGGAGACGGTATAGCCGTGATTCTGGGTTGTCATCACGACACGACCCGAATCCAGATCGCGGACGGGCTGGTTGACGCCACGGTGGCCGAACGCCATTTTCTCGGTGTCGCCGCCGAACGCACGGGCGACGATCTGCTGGCCGAGACAGATGCCGGCAATCGGCAGTTCGCCCGCGAACTCTTCGACAAGCGACTGGGCATTGGTGAAGTTGGCTGGATCGCCCGGGCCGTTTGAAATAAACAGCACATCCGGGTCGAGTTCGCGGATTTCGGCGGCTGAGACGGTGTACGGCAGGACGTGGACATCAGCACCGCGTTTGGTAAGCGACGAAATAATCGAGCCTTTCGCGCCGCAGTCGACCAGCGCGACATCGTAGGAGCCATCACCGAGATGCGTTTCGGTTTCGGGAATGGTGACCTGCTCGCCGATATCGACGTGGTCGCTCATCGCTTTACACTCGGCGAGTTCGGCTTTGGCGTCTTCGGGGGTGACACCCTCGCCAGCCGCAATACCGCATTTCATCGCACCCTCTTCACGAATCGAGGTCACCAGATCACGGGTTTCGATGTGGTCGATGGCTGGAACGCCTTCGCTTTCAAGCCAGGCTGCAACGTCGTCGGTGAACTCCCGAGCGACTGCAGCACGGGGGTGAACACGNCCGGATTCGAATCGGTCGGCTCGGACCCCGTAGTTNCCGATCANGGGATACGAGAAGGTCAGCACCTGTTCTTCGTAGGAAGGGTCGGTGAGACTCTCTTCGTAGCCTGTGTAGGCGGTTGTGAAAACNAGTTCTCCACGTGTACGGCCTGGCGCGCGACAGCGGGCCTCGATGACGCGGCCGTCGGCCAGAGCGATGTAGGCGTCCGACATTACGAGTAACGTATCGTTTGTCGTTCTTAAGTGCGTCGTTCGAAGCTGAACTACGAAATTCGTAATCGGTAAACCCCTCGGCACGCATGGGGGTGTATGGACGACCTCGACCGGGAGATTCTTTCTATTCTGCGCCGGGACGCCAGAACGCCCTACACGGAGATCGCCGCCCAGGTCGGCACCAGCGAAGGCACCGTCCGCAACCGCGTCGACCGACTCACCGAAAACGGCGTTATCGAACGCTTTACGGTCACCACCCAGACGGGCAATGTCAAAGCGATGATCGAGATTTCGGTCGATATGAACGTCAACACGAACGAAATCTCCGCACGGATGGCCGACTGGGAGGAAGTCGACTTCGTCTGGCAGGTTTCGGGCGAAGACGACATCGTTCTCGTCGTCGACTGTGTCGACACCCAAGCGGTCAACGACCTCATCGGGCAGGCCCGCGAGATGAGCGAGGTAAAGGGAACTACCACACGGCTGATTCTCGACGAACGACTCGGTTAACTGTTGTCGGCCAATTTGACTGACTGCTGTCAACGCAGACAACTACTTGCACACACCGACTCGCCAGATGGCAGTGCCGAAGCCCTTAGGCGGCGGCCCGTCCCACACCAGGTATGAACGATTCGACGCGCGTCGACTGGCGGCCGTGGGGCCCAGCGGCTTTCAGCGAGGCCGAACGCACCGACACGCCGGTTTTGTTGTCGCTGACCGCAACGTGGTGTGGGGCCTGCCACGAGATGGACGCCCGCACCTACGGCGAACCACGCATCGCTGCGAACATCAACGACAGTTTCGTCCCAATCCGCGTCGACGTCGACCGTCAGCCACGCGTCCGAGAACGCTACAACATGGGCGGGTTTCCGACCACCGCGTTTCTCACTCCAGCGGGCAAACTGTTGTCGGGAGCAACGTACCTCGGCCCGGATGGCATGCGACAGGTCGTCGACCGTATCCGCGAGCTATGGGCCGAAAAAGGTCCAGACGCCGGCCGGGTACCGCGCGCGCTTACGGATGAGCCAACCCCCAGCGGTGAGCTCACAGATCGAATCGACCAACACCTCGCCGGCCAACTCAGCGAGCAGTTCGACTCCCAACACGGCGGCTGGGGCACCGATGCGAAGTTCCCGCTACCCCGAACAATCGAGTTCGCACTCAAGCGCGAGCGCGCCCAGGCACTCCAGACGCTGGATGCCATCGCTCAACACCTCTATGATCCCGTCGACGGTGGCTTCTTTCGGTTCGCCACGGGCCGCGATTGGTCCGGTATTCGGTACGAGAAGGTCCTGGAGGAAAACGCCGCGCTGCTCCGGGCGTTCGCCAACGCCTACCTGTACACTGGCGAGGAGGCCTACCGCAACCCCGCCGCTCGAACAGTCTCGTATCTCACCGACACGCTGTGGACCGCCATTGCGGTCGGCGGTAGCCAAGGCCCCGGTCAGGGAGCGGCCTACTACACGCTGGATGCCGCCGAACGCGCNNAGACGGACTCNCCGCGGACGGATCTCACCGTCTTTGCGGGAGCCAACGCACTGGCCGTCGACGCGCTTCTCACCTACTACAGCTACACTGACGACGAAACCGCCAAACACTACGCCGAACGGATCATTGACGCAGTTGAATCCGAGTTAGTCGACACCTACTCAGGCGTAGTCACTCACTACCGTACTGGCGACGACACTGGCGAGAGCCACCTGCTCGAAGACGCTGGCCGTGTTGTCAGCGCGTGGTCTCGCGCCTATCAGGTGCTCGGCGACGACGAGTATCTCAAGGTCGCCAGACGAGTCGCCGACGAGGCGATTGANGAACTCCAAACCGAGGAGGGTGCGTTCCGCGATGGGCCAGCCCGCGGCGAGGGACTGTGTGACCGCCCGNTGTACCCGATTGATACCGCCGTCGAGTTCGCCGACGCCCTGTTTACGTTGTCAATTCTCGCCGACGACTCAGCCTATCGCGACCGTGCCGTCGAGGGGATGGAGGCCTTTGCCGGCGCGTGGGATCGCATCGGCGTTCAGGTTGCAGCCTACGGTAGTGTGACAGCGAGGCTGCTCGGCGAACCGCTGGTGATCGAAGTCGGCGGTTCTGCCGGCTCGGATCTCCACCGGGCGGCCTGTCGGGTGGCCGACCACGAGCGCATCGTCATCCCGAATGCTACGGGCCTTGCTGTCGACGAAGCCAGTGTTCGAACCAGTGATGAACCGCCCGTCGACGATCCTGACCAGCTTCTCGAACAGGTCGCTGGAGCTGTCGACCCATAGCTGTTGGCTCTAAACTGCCGATGTGTTTTTATCCCTGCAACAGAAGGTCAGTGTATGACTAATCTCCGCGACCTCGGCCTTTCGGAGTACGAGGCCCGCGCTTACCGCTCGCTACTTCGGACCGGACCAACAACTGCAAAGGAGTTGTCACGGACAAGCGAGGTGCCGATGGGTCGGATTTACGACGTGCTCAACGGCCTCGAACAGCACCAGTTGGTTCGCTCGCAGGCGGCGGGTCGACCCAAAAAATACCTCGCAGTCGAACCTGAGATCGCGCTGGATCGGCTGTTGGATGCCAAAAAGAAAGAACTTGAAGCCAAAGCCAAGCAGTACGAGACGGTCGTCGAGACACTGGTCGACGAAATGGACGCCGGCACGCCGGTCGACGAGCAGTTCTGGACCGCGGCGGTTGGTCCGGACGAAACGCTCGATCTGCTGTGTGAACGCATTTCGGCAGCCGAAGACGAGTTGATATACGTGGCGGGCTCGCCGGCTTCGGGAATCGACCTCCAGCAGGCAAGCAGCCGACTGACCACACAGCTCGAAGACGCCCTCGGCCGTGGCGTCGACATCGAACTGTTGATTACGCCCTCGGTGGTCGCCGAACTGCCGGAACGGAACGTCGCCCAACACCACAACCGACTCGGTGAGTACGAGAACTTCGCGGTGCGGACGCTCGATACTGTCGACTGGACGTTTACGCTCATTGATCGAATCGAAGTCTGTATTGCGGTGCCGAACCCGATGGATCCGACCCAGTCGTTTGCGATGATCGATCTGAAGGATACAGCGTTTACCGGTGATCTCCGCGAGGAGTTCCAAATGCAGTGGGAGCAGGCCGAGCCGTTCGAACTCTGAGTGTGGCAGTTCTACTGTTCAGGCCTCGCCGTTCAACTCGGCGCGAAGCTGGCCAAGCGTGACCTCACGTTCGGCATGCGCGTTGTGCTGGTGGATCGACTCATCGTTCGACTGTTTCATGCGGATAATTGCTGAATCATCGAGCTGGTCGAACTCTTCGACAGCCCCCTCGGCGAGTGCGCGGACACAGTCTTCGACAAACTTGGCATCCGAGTGGGCCTCGAACGTCATATGATCCTCGTCGGGACGTTTGGCCATGTTGTAAATCCGCGCGCTCATTGAATCTCGCGCAATGTCGATGATGTCGCTGAGATCAACGTCCGGACTGCCCTCGCTGGTGACCGTTAGCGTCGCGTGGCCGCGCTGGGAGTGGCCCGGCTGAGGGACGCGTTCGAGGAACTCGTCGATAATCTCGCGGTCGACATCCAGTGCTTGGAGTTCGTCCCGAGCGCGGGATTCGGACATCCCTTGCGAGCACGGACAGACTGTCATCCCCGTCACTTCCGCGCCGATTTCGGCGTGGGTTGCCTCATCGGTGGCGACCGCACTGGCGATGATCGTCGCCGTGTTTTGGGTGTCTTTGTCGCTGGCGGGAGTTTTCTCTCTGGTGATTAACTCGGCGGTCATCCGAACTTCGGCNGTCGAGGTGTAGTCGTGTTTGTCCAAAAGGCGTTCGGCAGTATCTCCACAGACGTCCTCGACGCGGTAGGCTTCGGCTTCGGTCGTCTCTTCGAGAATCTCGTCGATAACCTCCATGTTCCGGCTCATGTCGATGCCTTTGCGGCCGCCCGGCAGGTCGACGAACACATCGAACTCTGCCATCAAAACGATTGGCCGCTTGCCGTTGCGGGCGAGTTTGACGAGTTTTTCGACACCTGTCACACCGACCTGGCTGAGCCCGACGGCGACCTCGGGTCGGGAGGCCTGCACATCAGGGAGCTGATGACTCATTATCTCCTGTTGGTGTGTGAACTGATTAGGGCTTTCGATGGCCGAGACGAGTAGGGGTGTCGTTGAGACGCGCTGTGTTACCGAAATTGGCTAGCTATGGCCAGTCGTCTCTGGTTTCTTCGGCGAAAAACTCCTCGTCGCTGTCGTCGGCTAGCTCCCAGTCGGCGGCCTCGGCGGCCTGCTCTAAAGGGAGATACTCCCAGCCCGTCGACTCGGCGATTTCAGCGTCTTCGTCGGTGGTGCCAATAAAGACGTGCCGTTCGGTATCGAACTGCTCGGCGACGTTTTCCAAGCTTTCGGTGACACCGCGTGGCCCCGAAAAGAAATCCTGACGAACCCGGTGTTTACGCGTGAAGTTTGTGACGACGTAGGTGGGTTTGTCGCTGACAACGCCGACGTACTCGGTCCACTGTCTGGCGTCGTTAAACACGACGTTCGGGCTCGCCAGCGATTTGAGTGCCGCAAGCTCGAACGCCAACGTCATATCGCCGCTGGCTCCGTCCATACCCTGGATTGCCTACGGCCGCCAAAAACCGCTTCGTTTCGGGCCTTACTGTTCGTGGGCTGCCGCGAAATCGTCAATCGACAGCGACTCTTCCAGCAGCGCCTCGGTGTTGTCTGCGACGTAGACCTGCTCACGCATGAGTTGTTTGAGCGTGCTCTGTGGGGCCAAATCCCCAATCAGTACGCCACCGACGACCTTGCCGTCTTTGAGCGCCACGCGCCGCCATTCGGTCTCAGAATACTTTTTCGAGACGTACTCGTCGCCAATCGTCGGATGGCCGAACGAGAGAAACGGGAAATCGAAGTGCGTAATCGAGTACGACGAAACCCACCGGAACTCCTCGCTTTCGGCCTCGACCATGTTTTTGGCCGCAATCGTCCCCTGTTCTTTCGCTGATCCCCACGAGCCGTTCTGGGCTCGTTCGCCCAAAATCACGTCGTCGAACCGGGTGAGATCGCCCGCCGCGAAAATGTCCTCGGCGCTGGTTCGCATGTATTTGTCGACCACAACGCCGTCGTCCATTTCGATCTCAAAGTCCTGCAGGAGTTCGAGATTGAAATCCAGCCCGATGGCGATGCCGACGAAATCCGACTCATACCGCTCGCCGTTGGGATCAACCGTGGCGACAACGTGGCCATCGTCGTCAGTCTCGAAGTGGTCGACACCGCTGCCGAAGACGGGAGTCACGCCGCGTTCGCGCATGGCATCGTGCATGATCTCAGCACCCTCTTCGGTGAGCGCATAGCGCCACCAGCACTCACCACGCATGAGGTAGTTGGCTTCGACTTCCTGGGCCCCACAGATGGCTGCCAGATCGATACCAAGCAGCCCTGCGCCGATGATGGTTGCTGAGTCTGCTTTTTCGATGTGTTCACGGATGTTTCGGGCGTCCTGGAACGTCCAAAAGTGATGGATGCCGTCAGCATCGCTGTTGTCGACGGGTAACTGGGTTGGTGTGCCGCCGGTTGCAATAAGTAGCTTGTCGTAGCCGATTGTCTCGCCGTCGTGTGTCGAGACCGTGTGACCATCGGGGTCGATATCCGTAACGAGTGTGTTGAGTTGCAGATCAATATCGCGTTCGTCGTACCACGCTTCGTCGTGAATCGAGATCGGTGCCTCTGGGAGTTTGCCTTTGGCGAACTCCTTGATCAGAATACGATTGTAGAGGGCTTCGCCCTCGTCGGTGATCACCGTTATCTCGGCGTCGGGTGCTTCTTCGCGGAGCGTTTCTGCGGCTGAACTACCCGCAATCCCATCGCCGATGATCACATACGACTCGGTCATACTCACGCGTTTGGGATCAGCCCTAAAGTGGGTTGCTATCGGCGCGAACGTTCGTGATAGATCGATAGACAGTCTCTCGACGGTGTTTTCGAGGCCCATACCACCTACACTGTCGTCGGCCGAAACGGCCCTACGTCGTGGCCTTCAAGATGCTCGCGGTTCTACACTGGATGATGAAAATCCGTCAGAATCTGCGCCACTGGGCGGCCAAAAAGGCACTCACCACACCTGTCGTCAGCAATGTGGCGAACGACAAACTTGTCGACCTGCATACCAAAATCTTCCTTAAAAAGGCCGACGAGGCCCACCGCGAGGATCGTCGGGCACATCTCGACGGCTTTTTTGACGCCACGATGGACACCTACGTCGCCGCCCTCGAAGCCGGCCTCAGCGAGGCGAAAGCCCGCGAGATCACCCACATTCAGGCCAACTTCGATTTCTTCAACCATGGCTGGACTGAAATGATGGAAATCCCCGCCGAGGAGTTCGAAGCCCACTTCCGCCGCTATGAGGCGTTTTTCAAACGCCACGGCATCACGGTCGACGATCCGCTCGGGGAGTTCCGGCCCGCAAGCGGGATTCCAACTGCAGCTAAAACCCCTGAAAAACGCGACCGACCGGCTTACGAGAACGCGATTGCCGGCTTTGCAGACGACGTGTACGTTCAGGACGAAACCGGCACTGTCCACGTCGGCGGCGATACGGACGAGCCGGCAGCCGTCGATCCGAGCGACGCACCGGGAATCGATTCGACGGATCTTGCCGACAGCTAATCACTCGACAGCAGAACGTCTCCGTCCATTGCCGAGGTGCATTTTATCCGGGTGCTGTGTGATAGTATAGAAACAACGTATCCTTTTATACTTGGTCAGTAAACGGTAGGTATTCGGGGCAATGAAACACCGCGCGAGTACACGACGGCTTGGAGCTACAACCGCTGACAGCCCCCAGTGCGATCAGTCGCAGCAGTGTGATTCAACACATCGACCAATGCCCACCGGTCGTCGACGCTGCCTCACCGACGGTGGAACAGTTATCGACAGTGACGAACTTCGTGCGGCAGCCGCCCCGGCCGTATTCGCCGTCGACGAGACCGGAATTCTCACCGGCTGCAGCGACACGTTAGCCGGCCGAGTTGCTGGTGAGGATCCCACGGGCTCGCCGCTGTCGTCGCTGTTTTCAGTTCCCGCCGACAGTCTCATCGATCGCCTGCTGGCCATCTCCCAGATGCTCCGGGAAACCGAGGCGTCGACAATCACCGAACGCGACTGGCTGCTTCAAACAGCCGACGGCAGCCAGCGCGTCGCCGTCGAGTTTACCACCCCTGATTCGGTCGACAGCACCGAGGTGTGGCTTGTCGGTGTGGTACGGACCGCTCCGACCGACCGTCTCGAACGCCGTCGCCAGCCAACCGGCCGGCCGGACCGATTCAGACAGCTGTTCGAACAGCTACAAGACCCTGTTGTCGAGGTTCGGTTCTCCGATTCCCAGCCGATTGTCGTCTCGATTAATCGGGCTTTCGAGGAGATGTTCGGCTACAGCGTCGACGAGTTGGCCGGCGAGCGGCTCAACGAGTACATCGTCCCAGCGGCCGCAGCCGACAACGCTGAAACGCTCGACCGGGAGGCCGCAAGCGGTGGGTGGACCGCCGCGGAGGTCGTCCGTGAGGCGGTCGATGGTCCCCGACTATTTCTGTTTCGTGGCATACCGTTCAGTCACAACGGCACCCAGCGTGGCTTCGGCGTCTACACCGACATCACCGACCGCGAAAGCCAACAGCGCTACCACGAGGTGCTCAACCGGCTACTTAGACACAACCTCCGGAACGACCTGAACGTGATTCTCGGGCTGGCCGACCAGCTGACACAGTCGCTTGAGACAAGCGAGATGTCGACGGCAGCCGTCGGCAACCGGCTCAAACAGCGCGCGCTCGAACTCGTCGAAACGACACGCCGGGCTCGCGAACTCGAATCGGTGATCGACCGTTCGGAAACTGAGACCGCACCCATTGCAGTCGACGACCTCGTCGAAGAGACCTGTGCGAAGCTCCAAACCGACATACCGGCTGGCCAACTTATCGCCCGGACCGACTCGCCGGCGGTCGGCATCGGCGGCTCTGCGCTTCGAGAGGCAGTCGCCGAATTAGTTGAAAACGCCTTCGAACACACCACAGCCGAGCCCACAGTTGAGGTTCGGGTCGAACACCACCGTCGACGCGGCAAAATAACGATTACCGTCGCTGACGATGGCCCCGGCATCCCGCTCGATGAACGGGCAGTGATCGACGGCAGTCGGTCGATTTCACCGCTGGAACACGCCAGCGGGCTCGGGCTATGGCTGGCGAAATGGATTGTCGAAGCCTATGGCGGCAAACTCGCCTTCGTCGGCCCTGACGACCGCCTTGGTGGAGCGGCGGTCGAACTCCGACTCCGGCAGGCTCCATCGCAGTCGACGACCGTTCCAACGGGTGTTCCGACAGAACGCGACACTTAACGGTGTTGCCACAAAACGAAATCTATGGCAGAACCACGCGTCCCCGGCGGGCGCAGCGAGGTCCTTGAACTCTCCTGTGGAGAGACAGTCGCGGTCGACGCCTTCGACCTCGGCATGCGGGAGTTCGACTGTGCGTGTGGCTCGACCCACGGCGTCGTGATGGATGTCCATCCACCCGACCGTTTTCTCCCGGAGTTTCTCGTCGAGGTGCTTCGGGAGGCGATCGAGACGACAAGCGAGGAGATGCCGGAGTTCGATACACCGCACCTTTTGGGCATCGTTCTCGAAGAATTTCCCGAGTTAGTCGTCTCCTACGACGCCTCAGAAGACCATGATGTCGGCTTTGCGATGCTGTGGGTGAGCGATTTCGATTCCCGTCGACTTCACGAGATAATCGTCGAACTCGTTGTCGAACTCATGGAACACGCCGTCAGCCACGCCGACGACACTACCGCACTCACCGAGTTCGAACAGCAGATGCACGCCTTCGATGTCAGCGAGTTCGTCGCAGAGTACCGCGCCCAACGCGATCTCAGCGACGAAGACATCTACTGACTGTCTTCATGTGATCAGAATGTGTCATATCCTAATCGGATAAATATGCGACTATCAGACAGTAGTGGCTTGTTTTCCGGAGTGTCTGACAACCGTCACACATACAACTAAACGGGTGGACGACGAGTTGTGTGGTATGCGCACCACGCACAGAGATGTCGACCGACTTGAAGGTGTGCTCACAGCCGCAGACGAACCGCTTACCGCCCGGGAGATTCTGACCGAACTCGAAGCACGCGACGAGACGAGCTTCGAAAGTCCTCATCAGATTGCGACCGTTCTCGGTCGGTGGGCCAACCAGGGAGCCGTCGAAGTCATTACTGACCAACCCTATCGCTACAAGCTCAAATAACAACACACCTNGTCGCCGCTGGGGGTCGGAACCGTAGGCGTCGCTTACTCACTGGTCGACTGAGTAATGGGCCTCTAACCAAATGAGTCGACGGCTGACCGCCGGTAATGGCCCCTGCAATCGTCCATTTCACCGTTGGATTCGTTATCGTCCTTGCCGTACTGTGGGTAGTTCCAATTACACGCTACCGGCTGACCGTGGCGTTTCTGGGTGGGATCTGGGGTGTTGGCCCTGATATTCATAACCTGTTTGATGGTGCGCGCGGTGAGCAACTGCGAGAACTCCACGACAGTTCGGTTTCCGACGTATTCTTTTTCCACTACACGCTGGATCGGCCGTTCTTTCGAGAACTCAGTATCGAACTCACGTTCCTGTCGCTGGCCGCACTGGGAGTAGCGTTTCTACTGTACGACTGGCGATTTGGTCGACGCAGCCCGGCAGTTACACTGTTCGGAACTGCAGATGAAAGAGACGACGAATCCAAACGCTCAAACACATCGAATCAGGAGAACCGGTAGGCCCAGCTCGGGTGTGGTACGGACTCACTTTCGAAATTCGGAAAATCACTACGGATCTCGCAATTTATCGTCGGCCTTATTACGATGAACGTACTCCGAGCCGATAATGAGCACCGACAGCAGTTCGGCTGGTTCACAGACCGATGCCGAGGACCGCACGATTCTTTTGATCGGCAGTGGGCCGATCCAGATCGGACAGGCCGCAGAGTTCGACTACTCGGGCGCACAGGCCTGCCGGGCACTCCAAGAAGAGGGCGCGCGCGTCGTGTTGGTCAACTCCAACCCCGCGACGATCATGACTGATCCACAGATGGCCGACGAGGTGTACATCGAGCCGATTACGACCGACGCCATCACTGAGATCATCAAACAGGAAAACCCCGACGGCGTCATCGCCGGCCTCGGCGGCCAAACCGGCCTCAACGTCACCGCCGAACTCGCCGAAGAGGGCGTCTTAGAGGAGTACGACGTCGAGATCATGGGAACGCCGCTGGATACGATTTATGCGACCGAGGACCGTGATCTGTTCCGACAGCGCATGCAGAAAATCGGCGAGCCCGTCGCCCGATCGACAACGATTTCGCTCGATGAAGGCGAATCGGTCACTGACTTCGACGAACAGACGTTCCGCCAGCGCGTGCAGACGGCAGTCGACGAGGTCGGCGGCCTGCCCGTCATCGCCCGGACGACCTACACGCTTGGTGGGTCGGGCTCTGGAATCGTCGACGATTTCGAGAAACTCGTCGAGCGCGTGCGCAAAGGACTCCGCCTCTCGCGCAACAGTGAGGTCCTCATTACAGAATCCATCGCCGGCTGGGTCGAGTTGGAATACGAGGTGATGCGCGATGCCGATGATTCGTGTATCATCATCTGTAACATGGAGAACATCGACCCCATGGGGATTCACACCGGCGAGTCGACGGTCGTCACCCCCTCACAAGTCATCCCCGACAAGGGTCACCAAGAGATGCGGGATTCGGCGCTCAAGGTCATCCGCGAACTCGGGATTCAGGGCGGCTGTAACATCCAGCATGCCTGGCGCGACGACGGCACACCCGGCGGCGAGTACCGCGTTGTCGAGGTCAATCCGCGTGTCTCTCGCTCGTCGGCGCTGGCCTCAAAGGCAACAGGATACCCCATCGCTCGCGTGACCGCGAAGGTCGCACTCGGCAAACGCCTCCATGAGATCACCAACGAGATCACCGGCGAGACGACCGCTGCCTTCGAGCCGGCGATTGACTATGTTGTCACCAAGGTCCCACGCTGGCCGATAGACAAGTTCGAGGACGTTGATTTCGAGATCGACACCGCGATGAAATCGACCGGCGAGGCGATGGCCATCGGCTCGACCTTTGAGGAGTCGCTGATGAAGGCTCTACGCTCTTCGGAGTACGATCCTGCCGTCGAGTGGAATGCAGTCGACGATACAACGCTTACGAGTGAGTATCTCGAACGCCCTTCGCCGGATCGCCCGTATGCGATGTTCGAAGCCTTCGATCGTGGCTACTCAGTCGACGAGATCATCGAACTGACGGGGATCGAAGAGTGGTACGTCGAGCGGTTCAAACGCATCGCCGACGCCGCAGCCGACGCCCAGAACGGCGAGTTCACACCTGCCGCAACCGCCGGCTACACCAACAACGAGATCGCCTCAATGCCGGACGGCGGCGCAGATGTCGGAACGGTCGAACA
>SL_5KL_010_SEDDRAFT_10001363_pt1 | contig 14808 bp, 10 predicted proteins | sample SodLakKL_010_SED_FD_9118 | JGI IMG/M metagenome (IMG submission 9118)
GTAAAAGTTTTATTTGAGAAAGACAATGCATTAAAACCGGGGCTTATCCCGGCATTGTTCAGGTTATAAAAATATATGGCTGGTAAATATACAAAAATCCAGAAACACACCGATAAAGTGGGCTTGGCTCTGATCGTTGAACCCCCTTATCGGGGTTCTTCTCTGCCGCTGATCGTGGCAGGCGCAAAAGCCTCAAAGAAAAAGGCATGCCGGTTCTGCAAACAAAAGGAAAAGCCCATCTTATCTCCGAAACCCTTCATTAGCACATTGGCACATTGACACATTAGCAAATTACCACATTAAAACTATCTTTGCGATAAAACAACGCCTATGTCGTGGGAACATATCCTTCTTGTTGTCGCCGTGGGCATCCTGACGGGATTCATCAACACCCTGTCGGGCAGCGGCTCCCTGATCAGCCTGCCCATCCTGATGTTTATCGGGCTAGATCCGCACGTGGCCAACGGCACCAACCGCATCGGTATCTTTTTTCAGAACCTGGTAAGCACCACCAACTACCACAGGAAAGGCATCCTGGACGTACGCATGGGCATCGATGTAGCTATCCCGGCCATCCTGGGAAGCATCGCCGGAGCTTTTGTGGTCACCGGACTGAGCGAACGTGCGGTGGAGGTCTCGGTGGCAGTTGTTTTGCTGATAATGCTTGTTCCCCTCTGGCTTAAACCCAGGCAATGGCTCGAGGGCAAAGACATGACCCACGTGCCTCAGAACAAGCTGCTGCGCTTTGTCATCTTTTTCTTCGTGGGAATGTATGGAGGCTACATCCAGGCGGGCGTGGGCATCTTTCTTTTGTCGGCCCTCGTGCTGAATGCCGGCTACGACCTTGTAAAAGCCAATGCTCTCAAAGTTTTCATCAACCTTATATTTACACCTTTTGCCCTGGGCGTATTCATTTACCTGGGGCACATCAACTGGGTGGCCGGCCTGGTCCTTGCCCTCGGAAACGCCATCGGCGCCTGGTTCGCAAGCCAGTGGTCGGTAGCATGGGGACCGGCGTTTGTGAGGTACGTGCTGGCCATCGTGATCCTGGGATCCGGTGTCAAACTTTTGTTTTTCTGATTGCCTCAGGGTTGACGTTACCTTTAAACATGCGAAACTCAATCTTAACCTTAACCTTAATCTTAACCTTAATCTTAACCTTAATCTTAACCTTAACCTTAACCTTAACCTTAGCCTTAAACATATTATCTTTGCACAAAGGCCCCTAAGCATAAGGTTACACAAGATAACTGAAACGCAATAGCATCATGTCATCCGCACTCTACTGGTATGCTATCTATACTCGCTCACGCTTTGAAAAACGGGTCCGCGATCACCTCCGTGATGACGGCGTGGAGGTTTACCTGCCTCTGGTAAAGCGCTGGCGCATCTGGAGCGACCGCAAAAAACAGGTAGACATGCCCCTCTTGCCATCCTACATGTTCGTCAAATCCTTTCCCGGAAAATCCAGCCAGTATTTTGACATCCTGAACACCCCCGGTGTTGTTCGTTTTATTACCTTTGAAGGGATGCCTGTGGCCGTTCCCGAAAAGCAGATCGCGGCACTCAAGCGGCTGAACAGCCAGGGCGTCGACATGGAGTGCATGGCCGAATGCCCTCCCCGGGGAAGTCCGGTTAAAGTAGTTCAAGGCCCGATGAAAGGATTTACCGGGGAGGTGGTTTCCATCGGCAAGAACAAAAAGGTAGTGCTGCGGCTGGATACGCTGGATAAGTGTGTCACACTGAATATTCCGTTGGCGATGGTGGAGGCGGCAGGGAAAGAGTAAGTAAGAAGCAGGCAGCGTTTATAACGTAAAATGAAAAATGAAGAATGAAAAATTCTGCACGCTCAGCGCTGGGAACAGTTTCATACATTCCTGCCAAAAGCTAAAAGCCAAAAGCCAAGAGCCAAAAGCAGACCTTTCGACCTTTTGACATTTCGACTTTTAGACATTTTGTCTTTTTGTCCTTTTGTCTTTTTGTCTTTTTGTCCTTTTGTCCTTTTGTCTTTTTGTCTTTTTGTCCTTTTGTCTTTTTGTCCTTTTGTCCTTTTGTCTTTCAATAATTTATGACATGAAAAAGATCCTATCCGTAGTGGGCGCCAGGCCCAACTTCATCAAGATAGCGCCCCTGGCAAAGGCATTCAAAAAATACCGCAAGGAGGTAAAACACCTTCTCTGTCATACCGGTCAGCATTTCGACAAACGCATGTCAGAAATCTTTTTCGACGAGCTGAAGATGCCCGAACCCGATTTTAACCTTGGGGTAGGCGGTGGGAGCCATGCGGAACAGACTGCACGCATCATGCTGGAGCTGGAAAAGGTGTTACACCAGGAAAAACCTCACCTGGTGATCGTCCCGGGCGATGTGAACTCCACCCTGGCCGCCGCGCTGGTGGCCTCTAAAATGGGCATTCCCGTTGCCCACGTAGAAGCCGGCCTTAGAAGCTTCGACAAAACCATGCCCGAGGAGATCAACCGCATTGTAACAGATGTGGTCTCCGACTTCCTTTTTGTGACAGAACACAGCGGCATGCACAACCTGCGCGACGAAGGGGTGGACGACAGCAAGATCTTTTTCGTGGGAAACACCATGATCGACTCACTGGACGCTAACTGGGATGCCGTAGAGTCCAATACAGTCACCGACAGGATGGGCCTCACAAAAGGCAAATACATTGTGGCAACCTTCCACCGGCCCACGAACGTGGATGACAGGGAGAACCTTGCAGAGATCATGGACACCATGGGAAAACTTGCAGGCGAACGAAAACTGGTATTCCCGGTGCATCCGCGCACCCGGAAAAACATCAGGGCCTTCGGCCTCGAAAAAAAGATCCCGGGCAGCCTTATCCTGACAGAACCGCTCGGCTACCTGGAGTTCCTGTCGCTGATGCGTTACGCCGAGCTGGTGATCACCGACAGCGGCGGCATACAGGAGGAAACAACCTACATGGGCGTGCAGTGTATCACCGTAAGGAAAAACACCGAGCGGCCCGTGACCATCGATGTGGGGACTAACCACCTTGTCGGCGTAAGCATGGAAAAAGTGGAAAAAACAGCCATGGACATCCTTGACGGCATCACCAAGCCCGGCAGGATCCCGGAGCTATGGGACGGAAAAGCTGCAAAAAGGATTGCAGAGATTATCATGCAACATAAAGAATAATCCCCAAAAACATCCGGCAGGTTAAGCCTTACAAAAAATGAAGACTGAGCCCGTATGTCAGCGAGAAAACCCACAACATGATGCCCTAACACACATAAACATATCACAACCTTTAAACTGTATAGCTCCTGCGTCAGACTCAGATCAGATGCGAGGTGTCGAAAGCTGCCGGCATGGTCTGCTTTTTATGTAGTCTAAACAACAAGGGTATTTTTCATGTTAGCCTTGTATAATTACCAAACAGGTTGTAAGTTTGGCATGGAAAACATTTACTTCTATGACACTGAACGAAATCAAGGCCCCCGTCGACGAGCACCTGAAGGTGTTTGAGGCCCGTTTTAAGGATGGGATGAAGAGCAACGTGCCTCTGCTCGACAAGATCACGCGCTATATCGTTAAACGTAAAGGCAAACAGATCAGGCCGCTTTTTGTTTTCTTTTCTGCCGGCGTCTTCGGGGAAATCGGTGACCGCACTTACCGTGCCGCCACGCTTATCGAACTGCTGCACACCGCCACGCTGATCCACGATGATGTGGTGGACGACTCCAACGAGCGGCGCGGATTCTTTTCGCTCAACGCCCTCTGGAAAAACAAGATCTCAGTGCTGGTGGGTGACTACCTGCTGTCGCGCGGGCTGCTCCTCTCCCTCGACGACGATGACTTCGACCTGCTGCGCATCGTGGCCAACTCGGTAAAAGAGATGAGCGAGGGCGAGCTCATGCAGATAGAAAAGGCCCGGAGCCTCGACGTGGAAGAGGATGTGTACTTTGAGATCATCCGGAAAAAGACCGCCTCGCTGATCGCATCCTGCATGGCAAGCGGTGCTGCCTCCCTGCGTGTTGCCCCCGCTGAAGTGGAAAAGATGCATAAAATTGGTGAAACAGCAGGCATCGCCTTTCAGATCAAAGACGACATCCTGGATTTCGAATCAGGAAAGAAAAAAGGAAAGCCTACCGGCGCCGATATCAAAGACCAAAAGCTGACCCTACCATTGATATATCTTCTGAAAACCGTATCATACAAAGACCGGCGACACATCATCAACACCATAAAAAACCACAGCCAGGATCCTGAGCGGGTTGCTGAACTTATCGACATGGTGCAGGACCGGGGTGGTATCGAATATGCCCGGGAGTATATGAAGATATATAAAGACAGCGCCATAGAACTGATAAAATCCCTGCCCGACGTGCCCTCCCGGCATTCACTTGAACAGCTCATCGACTTTACCGTGGACCGGGAGCAGTAAGATCCCCTGCAATAACCCCGGCAAGCTTCTCTTCAACAAGACGTGCATGCGAGCGCATATGCGTGTGGTAGATGACGTGCAAAACGGTCTGGCCATCCGGCGTTTTTACCACCTGCACCTCCGGCGGAGGGGAGACGATCCAGGGCATTGACAACATCGCATTCGTGATCATCTTCTGCATCTCTCCCGGGTTCTGTCCCGGCAACAGGGCCACCTCGGCGTGTTGCGGCAAGTTGTCTTCCTTCCCCGGGGGAAGAGCAATAAGGTCCCTGTTTAAACGGGCGTAAGGTATCCGAACCACTTCGCCATCATCGTTCAAAAGCTCAACAGACAGGCTGCCCAGTTTCATTATCTTGCCCGACGCCTCAGAAGTTCGCATTACCTGTCCCGGCTCAAAGGGTTTTTCAGCCCTGATCAGCACCCCGGCGAGAAAGTCGCGTAAAACAAACCATGCCAGAGACACCAGCAGGATGACCACCATCGCCACAACAATGGCATCAAAAAAGATATGATCTCTGAAAAAAACATGCACGCCCCAAAATGCGTACACCACCCATATGACGAGCTCAAGTAGCGGCAAGACTTTTCTGCTTCCTTTCCGGACAGACTCACGAAGCACTTTTGCACTGCTCACGCGCCGCAGCAGGCCAAATATCAAGGCAACTCCTATACCGGCGAGTACGAAGATCAGAATGTTCATAAGCGTTTTTTCTTTTGCAGTTGTTCTGTAAGGTAAAGGTCAAGTCCCGGACGGATCGCATAAACCCCGGCAAACTTTTCGATCAGTATACCTGACCTTACAAGCTGACGTATCCCCGAAGCAACTTCAGCCAGCGGAAGGTGAAGGTTGGCAGCCAATGTCTCTGCATCGAAGCGGCGGTTGATAACAAACTGTTGCAAATAAAACCACTGTTCGGAACTTAGCGCATCAAAAGCCTTTGTGGAGGGCACCTGAAAATCATTGATGGCCAAATGCGACCCGGTTACTTTGGCTATGGAGGCAAGCCATAGCTGCATCGCCAGCCCGGGGTTCCCATAAGAGAGATCGAAAAGAGTGTTGAACATCCTGGCCTGTTCCCATGCTGTCATCTCCCCTTCGCTCTTCTTTTTCCAGGTAAAACGCATGCCACCGGCGTGGTGCCGAAGCATGACGAGCTCTTTCAGCTCCCTGGCATCAAAGGGTTCACAGCTGACGGTGCTCAGTGCATAGCTTTGCAATGCGGTCTGCCGGTTGATATACTCCAGCGCATATGGGTTCACGTTGATCACAAACAAGACCTTATGCCCGAAGCGATCAATCAGGTCTGTGATCATCCGGACGATGGCGTCGCCACCGGGACGCCGCTCCCACCAAAGGCCAAGGTCTTGTATGATAAGCACCTTACCCGCAGGCAGCGCCCTGAACACATCTTCAATATTCGTGTTTTGTGCATGCAACGCTTCCAGCAGCTTTTTGGTAAAAAGCGACACGTCGGCAGAACATGCCTGGGGAGCCCTTACTGAGTGAATGTGATCGCGGATGAAATGCTTCTCCGCAACCTTCCTCGACAAACTCGACTTTCCCGAAGTACGCCCGCCGGTAATGATAAGCGCCCCTGGAAAACCCGCCCTGAAGCGCCGGATAGCCGTTGCACAAGACTGCATCTCCGATTCCATCCCTACCCAAAAATCATCCCCGGCGCCCGACTGCCCACTGAACAACGAACCGTAATAAAAGGGCAGGCTCCTGATTACCTCCCCGGATGGAGTAATGGCCTCAGCAAACGCCAGCATCTTATCGTTTGACAACGCCATGCTGCCCTTTTGGTGTTCCACGTGACTGATCCACAACTGGCTCTCGCTTTTGCCATACAGCAAGCTGACAAAACGCTCACCAGCCACACGCTTTGTCCACTGCCACTGCTGTTTCAGTTCTTTCGCCATTCCACCGCCCGCCTCGGCCTCGCGTGCCTTCTTTCTGACCGCTATGCTCGATTTGCTGATCGTTGCGGCAGAAAGAGGCTCAAAGGCCTTCCGGAGGTTTTCAGATAAAGAGTCCTCTACGTCCTGGGCGATTTTTGTGATCTGTAACTTTTCCTGTTTGATCTTTTCAACAAAACTTCTGATCAGATCCAACGACTGCTGGTGCAAAGAAGCCTGATCAGCCGGAACATCCTCTTTGCTTTCATTCTCGAGACTAAAATTAAAAAGCCGGATAATGTCTTTTATTGAGGCAACTGCCTCCGAAAGCTTCTTGCTGACATCGTGAGCCTTTTTTATACCTGGGTCTATAAATGCCGATCCAAGGTAATATTCCACAGTTTTACGGAATCTCACTTCGGCTTTTTCTGCCTCCGAAAATGCATTTTCTTCAATCTTTTCTGCAAGATGCTCTCCTGTTATTTCGATTTTATCCGGTATGTCGGTCAGCAACTCACCGAGTTCGGCATAAAAGCCCTGGTATATTTCTGACACCGGGGGCGCCTGCAGGCTTTCATGCTCCAGGCGTCTGATCCCGGAGAAAGACCCAGGAGGTGTTTCAAGCAAGTCTTCGGCATACTTTTCATAGGCCTCCAGTTTTAGCAACAGCTCTGAATGCACCCTGGTCTTCAGGTCGAAGTGGAACTTTTCCATCCTTGCCCGGATACGGCTTCTCAGCTGCAATACAATAAAATCAAGGTTGGCTTTGTTGATGAAAGAAGAAAGGTTGGCCTGCCAGTGCTGTGAATACTCAATTATGTTTTCCACCATGCCGGGGTTTTCTTTTCCCCTGGCAGCAAGTTTGCTGCTGCGAATGTTGGCACCTGTGCTTTCCAGGTGATGGCTGAACAGCTCAAGGTCGTGCAGCAGGGCTTCGTAAACCTGTCTGCCCATATCATAATGAAAGCTCCTGCTTTCGTTTTCCAGCACCTCTATCCCGGCAAGAAACCGGCTGCGCTCCATCCGGATCAGCTCCCGCAACCTGGCTGTGTTTTGTGTTTCGCGACGCACTTTTTCGATCAACTCATACACGCCATACACGTTATTCCGGATCTCGGCAATCTCGCCCAAGCTATGCTTTGCATGGGATATCATAAGTTCTTCCAGCTGTTTCAGCCTTTTATGATAAAGAAAATACCGGGCAGCAGGCAATACATGCACCTTGTGATTCACCGGGCGCCGGGTGAGCCCGGAGACAATTCTTTTGCCAAGCTTGTACATACGGATCCGGAAAGTGTCATCCTTTTTAAAGACCAGCTCGGATCCTGTAAGTTTGATGCGGATATTTTCGGGCATCACATTGATCATCGCACGCAGAGCGTCCTGGTATTCTTCATTGGCTTTCTGCAGGATTGCAGCAATTGCCGGAAGCCGTTGGTCACGGATTTGCTGCAGCTGTCTCTGGGCATGAAAAGCAAAGTCGTTAAGCAGCCTGAGGTAAGACTTTTCACGCTCCCCCACTTTCTTTTCAGCAAATGTACGTTCAAGGGCATCCAGGTTGCGGTTCAGGAAGTGTTTTAATTCCGGAAAAACAAACAAAGACTGTTTTAGCATGCGCTCAGGGCCCTCCTCAAAATATTTTTCGGCGAAATGGCCCGACCGCTGGCCTATGTTATGCACTTCGTTGGCAATGATCTCGCGCGATGACAGCGACAGTTGTTTAAAAACTGCTGCAGAAGGGCGCTCTGTTGGCTCTTCCTCATAAAGATCATCGCTGTCTTCCTCTGTCAGCACGCTGATCTCATCGAAATAGCCAGACGCAGTAATCAACAAAGCCGTTCCCACACTGTCAACGAGCCTGTTTGCCCCGGAAAAGCCTGCCTGAAAGTTTTTAGGCGCCATTTCGGGAAGCTCCATGAGGGTAAGGTCTGTATCCCTCGACTCCGCTCCGATGATATGATGATCGGGCAGCTGTTCCACTGCGTTTTGAATAATTTTTACATCAGCCTGCATCCTGTTGTTCTCCAGTATCTGATTGACCAGGCTGTGGATGGCATCAGTGCGTGCGCTCTCCTTGTTGATGACCAGTATGCGGATGCGTGCGGTACGCCAAAGGTGACTGCTGGTAAGGAACTTCAGCAGAAGCATCGCCAGCTGAAGCCCCCTCCCCGATCCTTTCCACCAGAAGTCGATNGTCTTGTATTTTCCAAAACCACGCTCCTTGTCGTGGGACAGAAANGCACAATTATAATCCTGCCTTTTGAGGTTATGAAGCAGTCCTGCGAATTTCTCCGGCTTTCGGGTGTTTCGCGGCCATCCCATCAGCACCGTGTTGGGTTCGAAGCCGGTAAAGCCATACACCCTTGAGATCATGTCGATGCCTTCGTACACGTCGCGGCAGGTGTGCCGGCGGGTGAAGACGCCCTTGCGGACGGGCTGCTGCGCGCGCATCTCAGCCTCTCTGACCCCGAACAGCACGTCGCCCGAAGGCTGTTCGGTTAATTCAAAGTTGGTAAATACGCCCAGCTTGCCCACCAATGCCTTGCCCATCTCGATCAGGTGGGGGCGGCTTTTTTCTCCACCGCTGAACAGCATCACATTGGGGCGCCAGTGGTGCAATCGCTTGTCGCTTCCACTCAGGCGCTCCAGGCCGGTCTTGACGAGCGATGACCACACGCCCGTCCAGGTGTCGCCGCTTTGCAGGGCCAGTTCTTTCTTTTTCAGAAAGAGAAACAGGGAGATGAGCACCACGGAGGCGACTATGAGCGCCGCGAGGTCCAGTTGTATCATCACCACGATGGATGCAATGGCACCGATGATGCTCACAAAGCGCGGGATTTTGAAGGAAGGTCTGAAATCGCTGCTGGCCCAGCTTTCGACGGCATAAGTGATGTTAAGGAAGCCGTATATGATGATGAAGAAGGTGGTGACAATGCGTGCGATCACGTTCAGCTCCCCGATGAGGATGCCTGCCAGGGCGATCAGGAAGGCCACCACCAGTGCGTTACGTGGCTCGTTGGAAGCCCCGTGTCCGCGGGCAAAGAATCCGGGCAGGATGCGGTCTTTAGCCACCGCCTGCAGGATGCGTGGGGCCCCGAGGATGCTCACCATTCCCGATGAAAGGGTGGCGGCAAGGATCCCTGCAACGACCAGCGCCGGAAATCTTGAGATGGCAAACAGCACCCGGGGGTCGTGTATCAGCAGCTGCCGGTCTACTGTAAAGGCAAAAAACAGGGCCAGTCCGACATATACCAGCAAGCCCACCAGGATCGCCATGATGGTGCCCAGGGGGATGTCCCTGCGCGGATCCCTGAGATCGCCCGACATCGAAACGCCGGCCTGGAAGCCGGTGACCGCCGGGAAAAAGATGGCAAAAAGCGCGATCCAGGGCAGGGAGCCATCCGCAACGCCCAGGACGGGCTCACGGGGCGCCAGGTCGTGGCTTCCCGTAAATATGGAAAGCAGGGACAGGATGATGGCGCCCATGATCAGGTATTGGGCCTTGATGGCCAGCGAGGTGCTGATGAAGGTGATCACGGTGACCGCCAGCAGGGTGATCGTACCCGCTAAGCGGATGTTGTTAAGCGTGGGCTCCAGTCCGAGGATGGGCAGCAGGGTTTCGGCAAAACCCAGCAGGTAGAGGCTCACGCTGAAAGACAGTCCGACAAACAGGGCCACTCCCAGCGTGCCGCCAATGGGAAGTCCCAGGCTTCGGGAAATGATGTAGTAGCTTCCCCCGGTCTCCACCCGCTTATCGGTGGCCACGGAAGCCACACTCAAACCCGTGCTCACAGAGATGATATGCGCCACCAGGATGATGCCCAGCACGGACCACAGCCCGGCCTGCCCCACGATCCAGGGCAGCCGCAAATACATGATCACACCCAGGATGGCCAGGATGGAGGGAGTGAAAACCCCGGAAAAGACTCCGAATTTTTTTGCTTTAGCCACAGTTCAGCTTTTTTTAAAAGAAAAGTAAAGATATGAAAAAGTTTATTGAGGAATTGCTGCGTAATGGAATTAAATAATGCGAATAAGTAGCAAACATAGCGGTTTCATATTATTTGCCACCTGTAGTTACCCTATTCACTTAATTATTATTAATTTTGAATTTAATCCACATAATTTTCAATAACTCAACCATTCAAAAATTATGAAAAAAGTATTCATTTCCCTGACTGCTGTAGCCATTATGATTACTATCAACATCCATGTGAAGGCTCAAGCCAGCTTTGAACCCGGACAGCTGGGCATTACTGCCGGTGTTTCTTATGGGCTGGACCTTGAAGAACCCGCCTTTCGTGCAGGTCTGACCTACTTCCTCACGCAAGAGCTCAGGGCTGGTGTGGACTTTACCTACTGGTTTCTTGAAGATGTATTGATTGAACAGGAAGAAATAACCAATACCGGGTATGAGATTAACGGAAACCTTCACTTTCTTTTTGTCTCATCCCGCAATTTAGTGCTTTATGGCGCTGGCGCGGCAGGCATTCACTTTGCAAGCACTTCATCCGACATCCCAGAGTTTGACACATCTGATTCGGAGTTTGCCGTTGGCGCAGGAATTGGTGCGGAACTTAATTTCGGCATGCTGTCGTTTTTCGCTGAGCCAAAAATTTTCTTCAGTGGGTTTGACCAGCTGAAGCTCAACGGCGGCTTGCGGCTTTATTTATAAACATAAGACACCTGGCATGATTAGAGCACTAATGGCAAGACTATTGTCCGCTCTCTTCCTTTTTTCAACACTACCATTTTTTCCGGCCTTTGCCGGTGAAACGGAATGGCCTGCGGAAGAGGTACAGGTAAACATTAGTACTCCCTACCACACCCTGCGGACCCACCTGCATTTTTTGCAGCCCGACAGCTACGACGAGGAGAAGGCTGCGCGGGCGTTCCTGCACCCGGAGCTGAGCCCGGAAGAGGCTCGGGAAGCGGCGGTGAAGCTGAAACAGGTCTTCGATGGTAAGGGATATTACATTGAGGTAGATGATGCGCCCGCGGACCCGGACCACCAGGACACCCTCCACAACGAGCACCGGTACGTGCCCACGCATCACCTGCCGGAGATCTACCTGGCCAAACGCGGCGACAGCTGGCTATACAGCCTGGAAAGCATCCGCGAGATAGACCGCCTGCACCGCGAGGTGTTCCCCTTCGGTCCGGACCTGCTAATAGAATTGTTCCCCCGTACCGGGCAGTTCAAGTTTGCCGGCCTCTACCTGTGGCAGCACCTCGGCATCCTGCTGCTGATCCTCTTCAGCTTCCTCATCCACAAACTGCTGACTTTCCTGATCAACAAGTTGCTTTACAAGGGGGCCTCTAAAATGGGTTACGACAAGCTGGTGCGGCCCTACCTCCTGCCCGTGGCCAAACCTCTCAGCCTCTTTGTGACCTTCCTTTTCATACTCCTCGTGTTTCCGGTGCTGCAACTGCCCGTGGAGACCGCACGATACTTCACCTTCCTCTTCCGCGCCCTGCTGCCCCTGTTCGCCACCGTAATGTTCTACAAGCTGGTGAACGTGTTCTCCCTGTATCTCGAAAAGATAGCCGGTGAGAGCGGAAGCACCCTCGACGATCACGTGATCCCCATCATCCGGAAGGTACTCAGGGTCTTTGTGGTGATCGTAGGCGGACTGTTCATCCTGCAAAACCTCGACGTGAACATCACCGCCCTGCTGGCCGGGTTGTCCATCGGCGGACTCGCTCTCGCGCTGGCCGCACAGGACACCCTCAAGAACTTCTTTGGCTCGCTGATGATCTTTATCGACAAGCCCTTCTCGGTAGGGCACTGGATCACCAGCGGCGACATGGACGGCACCGTGGAAGAGATCGGCTTCCGCTCCACGCGCATCCGGACCTTCCGCAACTCCCTTATATACGTACCCAACGGCAAGCTTGCCGACACCTCCATCGACAACCACGGCCTACGTGAATTCCGGCGTTTCTTCATGCACATCGCCATCACCTACGACACCCCGCCCGATCTCATCGAGGTCTTCGTGGAAGGACTGCGCAAGATCGTGGCCGAACACCCCAAGACCCGCAAGGATTTCTACCTGGTGGAATTCAATGAGATGGGCGACTTCTCCCTGAAGATCATCTTCTATATCTTCTTCGCCGTGCCCACCTGGACAGAAGAGCTGCGCCACCGTCACGAGATCCTCATCGAGATCGTGCGCCTGGCCGAAAAACTGGGCGTCCGCTTCGCCTTCCCGACAAGCACCCTCCACATGGAAAACTTCCCCGGCAAACACAGCCTCACGCCGCAGTACGACATGACCATGGACGAGTTCAAGAAGGAGATGGAGGATTATTTTAAGAAGGAGCCGTCGTAAATAACCCGGGCTTTTCGTTTCTTCAGCAGGCATCAATCAAACCAGTTCGTATAAACCCGGTTTGAGTTCCTTTTTCTGAATTTCGCTCCGGGAGATCCTTTCAAATTGCGGCTTCATTCTATGATAACTTCTGAATGTATTGCTTTGCTTGTTCAAACAATCTGTTTATAAATGCATTGCGGCTATAGACTTGAGATGTGAGTACCCCGTTGCGGTAACTTATGCTACCACCCCATTCATCATACTTCTTGTTTTTGCAGGCTTTATCTTCGCGCACCCAGGATGCGCAGACATAAAATAAAACGCCCATGACAAGGTATTGACATACAGGGAGATGATTATATTCACGGGGACGTCCGGACTAAGTAGCCAAAAGCTAAAAGCCAATAACCAATAGCAGTCCTGTTGAAAACATAAACACCAGAGAACCTATTAGTTGAAAAATTACAAACAGGTGAATTCCACCCTCACGGCACAAAGGAAGTAATCATGTTCCTCAAGCCCCCGAACTGCACCAGGTCGAGCCTCGCCCGCCCGACCACGAGGCCGGACTCCGCACGGATAGGCATCTTGTTCTCATCGTCAGACACCCAGAGCGTCATGGGGTAAGGCTGGCTGAACACCTTGCCCTCCAGCACCTCAGGCTTGAAGCGCAGGGTATTAAATGTGCCAAGTTCAGTGGTTAACTGCTCACGGCCTTCAAATAGGATACGGCTCACATAAACTTTGCCGCCGTGATAAAAAGTCACTTCAAAGCTGTCGCCCGGCCGGGCAGACTCCATGTCAAAGGTGCGGGCAAAATAATATGCGGAGATGATATCCTGAACGAAAGCCGGAGACTCTATGACGGTGTCCCTGCTGTAGACAAGGCCTTTATCAGAATCGAAACGCGCGTCCGCATTCCGGCGGCTCCGGCCCTCACGAATGTTTTTATGAAAGCGCACCGGTGCCAGGTCTTCCTCGTGAAACCAGGACACATACTCGTTCTCAACCTTAAAGAACATGCTGAAAAAATTATTCGTGTTCGCCCTTCCCACGATCTTCATGGTTGGCTCCCCATCCACCGTAACCGTTTCGGGCATGATGGTCAGGGAGGCGTCTCCGGCCGTTACGTTGCCGGTAAAACGGCTGTGGTACATCGCCCGGAACACAAACCGCTCCCCTTTCTGAAACGCCCCGTTGTCAACCTGCCTGTCGCTGGCAAAACCCGCCACAGGCAGCAAGAACATAAACAGCCAACTACAAAGGCGTAAAAGATGGTTGTCACCGAAAGAAAAAGAAAACGAAGCCATGATCATTCCTTTAAAATGTTTTCCCCCAGGCCAAAGGGACTCAGCAAGCTTAATCCATTAAAATCCCTGACATTTCGACGTTGCGACATTTTGTCAAACATCAAGCAGATCATAACAAAAAACCCGGCCCGCATCATTCATTCTAATAACGTACATTCCTGACTTCTTCGTCTGCAAAAACCATGCAACATGAAAAAAGGCCCCTCCAAAATGGAGAAGCCCTTTTCAGTAAAATGCCCAGAGTAACCAGAAACGTGCAGAGCAAACGGCTGAAAACCGCCTACTTCAACACAACGACCGCTGCAGGGTCAATCACCTGGAAGGTGAACGACTCTGTGAAATACAATTCAACGGTCTTATTATTGTGTGCTTCGTATCCTATAGATAGATCCTGGCCGAGTACCAGGCGGAAGTCGCCGCCGCGCTCAGAAACGAGGAAAGATTCTTTCACATTGGGTGCCAGGATGATGCTTCCGCCCAGCAGGTTTTCAAGCTGGCGGCGGAGCGGATAACCCCGGATGAAGGAATTCACCTTTTGCCAACGCTCGGTGTTCAGCACCAGGGTGTATGGCCCTTCGATGGCGGCAGTCTTCATCTTACTGACTCCAAGGGAGACGGCATCGAGAATGTCTTCCGTGGCATCCGGAAATGGGATGGGGTCGTAATCGGAGCTGTCTTTCAACCCCGCAATGTTAGCTTGTTTGAAGCCTTCATAGATGGCTTTTTCCTCGAACTTTGCGATTTCACGCGCTGCATCTTCCATGGCCTCCAGGTCGATGTCTTCGGCACCGCGCACGATGTTATCGAGCTCCCAGATATTCAGTTTAAATGGAACCCGGGCCTCTACCAGGGGCAATACCTGGTG
>SL_5KL_010_SEDDRAFT_10001364_pt1 | contig 14805 bp, 14 predicted proteins | sample SodLakKL_010_SED_FD_9118 | JGI IMG/M metagenome (IMG submission 9118)
CCTCGGCCGCCGAGGCCGAGCCGCTGGTTGCGCGGGCGGACGCGCTGATCCTCGACATCCAGCTGGAGCAGGACAACGGCCTGGCACTGCTCCAGCGCCTACGCAGTGCCGGCGACGACACCCCGGCCCTGGTCCTCTCGGCCCATACCTTCCCGGACAACGTGGTGGAGGCCAGCAAGCGCGGCGCGCTGCAGATCCTCGCCAAGCCCATCGAGGCGGAGGCCCTGGCCGCCGCGGTGGACGAGGCGCTGAATCTCGCCCCCGGCGGAGCGCCGAGTGCCGGCCTGAGCGCCGAGGCCCACGACGTGCTGGGGACCTCGGCGGCGATGATGGAGGTCTTCAAGGCGTTGGGGGTGGCCGCGGCCAACGACCTCAACGTCCTGCTCACCGGCGAGACCGGTGTCGGCAAGGAGGTCTCGGCGGAGCTCGTCCACCGCCACTCCCACCGCGCGGATGGGCCGTTCGTGGCCATCAACTGCACCGCCATGCCGGAGAGCCTGCTCGAGGCGGAGCTCTTCGGTCACGCCAGCGGCGCCTTCACCGGCGCCAGCCGCGCCGCCGAGGGCAAGGTGGAGGCGGCCAACGGCGGCACGCTCTTCCTGGACGAGATCGGCGACATGCCGCTGGCCTTCCAGGCCAAACTGCTGCGCTTTCTGGAGGACAAGCGCTTCTATCGGCTGGGCGAGTCGACGCCGCGCCATGCCGATGTGCGCGTGATCGCCGCCACCAACCGCCAGCTCCTCGGCGCCGACGCCGGTCAGTTCCGCAGCGACCTCTACTACCGCCTGGCGCAGATCCCGGTGCACATCCCACCGCTGCGCGAGCGACTCGAGGACGTCCCGTCGCTGATCGAGGCCTTCATCCAGACCGCCAACCGCGAGATGAACCTGGATATCCACGGCATCACCCCGGCGGCGCGCCGCCAGGCCCAGGGGCACAACTGGCCGGGCAACGTCCGCGAGCTGAAGAACGCCGTCTACCGGGCCGCGGCCAAGCGACAACGCGGGCTGATCGACGCCCTGGAGCTCGCCACCGGGCAGGCTGGGCCGGCCACCGGTGACGACTTCGAAGCCGCCCTGGACGGCGCGCTCGACCGCGCCCTCTACCAGGGCGAGCTGCCGGAACTGCTCAACGAGATCGAGCGCCGCGCCGTGCAGCGGGCGCTGAAGCATTACAACGGCAACAAGAGCCGGGTGGCCGAGGCCCTGAACGTCTCGCGCAACACCCTTCGCGCGCGGCTGCAGGCCATGGAGGAACCGACGGAGTGAGGTGCTGGCTGCCGCGCAACATGGCGGTGCGCCTGGGCGCCACCTTCCTGCTGGTGACCCTGCTCGTGGCCCTGCCGCTGACCCTTTGGTTCGACCACTACGCCCGGGGCATGATCGAGGCGAGCGTGGAGCGCGCCGTACAGGGGGCGGATGCGCGCGTGATCCTCGACGCCGCGGTGGTCTCCGAGGCCTTCGACCGGGTACGGGGGCTGGCGATCCTGGTGGTCGGCCTGAGTGCGCTGCTGGCCGCCGGCATCGGCGCCCTGATCGCCGTGCGCTGGCGCAAGCGCATGCTCGGTCTCGTCGAGCAGGGCCACCGCCGCGCCCGGCGGGCCCAGGGCGGTGGCGCGCGCCCGGCCCACTGCCCCGGCACCCCGCAGCCGCGCTCGGGCGAGGATGAGCTGGACACCGTCGAGCGGCAGCTGCTCAGCACCGTCGATCAGCTGGGGCGTTCGCAGTGGCTGCTCGACAGCGTCGAGGACCTGGTCATGCTGGTGGAGGCCGACGGCACCATCCGCCACGGCAACGCGGCCATCGGCACCCGCTGCGCCAGCTGCCCGGTCCCCGACTGCCAGGGGGCCACGGTGCCGAACATCCTCGGCAACGGGCTGTGGCTGCGCATCCGCAGCGGCGTCGAGCGTGCCGGCTGCGGCACCTTCGAGCAGGAGGTGCAGCCGGGCGAGCGCGCCTACCCGGCGCTGATCTCCTACCGGGCGCTGGGGGAGCTGATCCTGGTCAAGATCACCGACCTGACCGAGTACCGCCGGCTGTATGAACACGTGGAGAAGCTCCAGGCCCTCTCCACCCTGGGCGAGATGTCCACCGAGCTGGCCCACGACATCAAGAACAGCATCGTGCCGGTACGCCTGCTCTGTGACGTGGCCCCGCTGGAGACCGAGGATCGGCAGGCGATCTTCCGCTCCTTGGATCACATCCACGAGCTGGTCAACGATTTCATGGCCTTCGGCTGCGGCCGCAGCGATGAGCGACGCGGCGGCACGCTGAGCGGCATCCTGCAGGACTGGACCACGGTGCTGCGCAACGAGGCCCAGGCCAAGGGGGTGACCCTGGCCACGGAGATCGGCGACAGCGCGGTGGAGCTGCCCGGCGGCTTTCGCATCGTCTACGCCAATCTGGTGCGCAACGCCATCCAGGCGGTGCCCGCCGGGGGCCAAGTGCAGGTCGTAGCGCGGGTGGATGAGCGCGGCACGCTGGTGCTGACGGTCACCGACGACGGCCCCGGCATCCCGGAGGGGCTGCGCGATCGGCTCTTCGAGCCCTTTGCCACCGGCCGGGTGGACGGCACCGGATTGGGGCTGGCCCTGGTGCAGCGCTACGTGCACGAGGCCGGTGGCGATGTCAGCTGCGATTCCACGCCCGGCGCCGGGACCCGCTTTACGGTGCAGTGGCCCGGGGCCGGTGCCCGACCGGGAAGTGCACCGACCCCGTACCCGGGCGAGGCCGCCCCGGCGTGATGCGCCATCGGGCGGTTGCGCCCACCCCATGGCGCGCATACGCTCGGCTCCATTCCCGGATCAGCCGCCACCCTGCGACCGCGACTCGTGCCGAACCCGAACCACACCACTGCTCCCCGACGCCCGGATGGCCGGAGGCACCGACGAGGGCTGCGAACCCTCTTTTGGGGCCGCCCGGCCCGGGGCCTGTGGGGCGCCGTCGCCGGCTTGCTGCTACTGACCCGTACCGTCGATGCCGTCGCCGGCGAGCAGGAGCGCGGCTACGGCGGTGTCCTGGACGAGGGCTGGCGGGTGAGCGCGGCCACCGGGAGCCTGGAAGTGGCCGACGCTGCTGATCCAGGCACCGCGCACACGCTGAGCGTGGCCAACGGCGCCCATGTCATCAACGACCGCGGGCGGCACTGGGACTTCGAGGTCGGCCTCGCCTTCACCCGGACGGCCTCCCACCCGGAGGACGCCAATGGGGCATCGGTGCGGGCCAACCAGACCGATGTCTACTACCAGGCGCGGCGGCTGTTCGGTGAGTCACCCTGGTTCCTGGGCTGGCATGTGGCGCTGACACGCACCAGCATCCAGCCGACGGCGGGCGCCTCGGACCGCGATCTGGGGTTCACCGCCGGGCTCGTCGCCGGCTACCGCGGCCCCGGCCGGATCGGGGTTCAGATTGACGGCCTGGTCACCGACCCGGAGCCCGATGGCCTGTCGCTGGGTTATGAGACGCGGCAGCTGCGCGGCGGCATCGTGCTGCGTTTCTAGGACCGTCGCCCTCCAGCGACACCCTGCGCGCATTGGAAATCAAAAAGTTACATTAGACCTGCCCCCGCAGGTGTCGCCGTTCGGCGACACGGCGGCGCCTGCTCCCCGCCTGCTGATCCGGCGACGACACCGTAACCCTCTGTTTTCGAACGCTTTCACCCATGTTGGCACGCACCCTGCTACAGGAGGGACGAGTGGTCGAAGTCGATCACGACAAGCGACTCATCACATCGAGCAACGAAGCAATCCGAAGCGGAGGTAACGTATGCAACACAAGCACTGGATCGCCGGTCTCCTGGCCCTGATGGTCGGTATGGGTTCCACCGCCGCCATGGCGTTCGACACCGAGGGCGAGGCAGACGACCAGTGGGAGGAGCCGGCTGACGACGGCTTCGAGGATGACGGCCTTGAAGACGACGGCTTCGAGTTCGAGGAGCAGGACGACGAGGTCGATCCCTGGGACGAGGATGCCGACGACGCTGAGGCCGACGACGAGGAGCTTGACTGGTAAAGGCTCCGTGTAACCCTTTCGGGCTCTCTAGGGAGGCCCCATCCAGGACGGATGGGGCCTCCTTTTCATTGGGGCCCCGGCAGATGCTGCCGCCGGGCAAAAAAAAACCCCGGATCCAGGGGGAACGGATCCAGGGTCAACGATCAACCCGGCCTTGGGGGCTGCCGGGTTGAGTGCGCCACGCTAGAGAGGAGGTTGTGGACCGCACATCAGCGACGCTCATAAAGTGCGACCATCCGTCACGCCGAAGAGTTCCCGACCCCGAACCACGCATCGAGGACGGCGGTCAGTTCGTCGACCCCCTCGCCCTTGAGCGCGGAGAACAGCTGCAGGCTCGGCAGCGCCACGCCGGCCTCGGCAGCGGCCTGGCGCACCGCCTGCAAGCGGTTGCGGGCGGCGCCGCGCTTGAGCTTGTCCGCCTTGGTCAGCACCCCGTGAAGCACCAGCCCGGCATCGGCGCACCAGCGCAGCATCTGCAGGTCGAGCTCGGTGGGGGCATGGCGGACATCCATGATCACCACCACGCCGTAGAGCGCCTGGCGGTTGCCCAGGTACTCGGGCAGGGCGCGCTCCCAGCGCCGCTTCACCGCCTGGGGGACCTTGGCGTAGCCGTAGCCGGGCAGATCGATCAGCCGGCGGGTCTCATCCAGGTCGAAGCAGTTGATGGCCTGGGTCCGCCCCGGGGTGCCGCTGGTCCGCGCCAGCTTGCGCTGGCCGGTCAAGGCGTTGAGCACGCTCGATTTGCCCACATTCGAGCGCCCGGCGAAGGCCACCTCGATCCCCTCGTCCGGGCCCAGGTCGGCGGGGGTGGGGGCGCTCATGCGAAAGACGGCGCGGCGGTAGATACGGTCTGCGGTCATGCCTGCCTCGATTGCCACGGGTATTCGGTCCGACCATGGTTTCATAGACGGGGCGTATCGTCGCCGGTCGGCGCCGGCGCGGACAAATTGACGCTTGCCGGCGCTGCTGCTATAAGTGGCGACGTTCTGCGTCCACGTTACGCACAAGGAAAGCCCACTCCATTAGCGGAGCGAACACAAGTCATGCACAAGCGCACCCTGACCGGCTACATGGTCGCTGCCCTCGCCTTTGGCGCGACCACCGCCCAGGCCGAGGTCGACCTGGACGCGGGCGAGCAGCTGAACAACGAGGTCTGCGTGGCCTGCCACGGGGCCACCGGCGTCAGTGACGTGCCCGAGTGGCCCAGCCATGCCGGGCAGCACAAGGACTACATCGTCTACCACCTGGAGCTGTTCCGGGACGAGAACCGCTGGGACCCGGAGTTCCTGATGACGCCCAACGCCACGGAGCTCTCGGATGAGGACATCCGCAACGTGGCCGCCTGGCTCGAGAAGCAGGACCCGCCGCCGGCCCAGGAGGTCGATGAGGACCTGGCCGAGGAGGGTCGCGAGATCTACCACAGCGGCATCGCCGACAAGCAGGTGCCCTCCTGCGCCTCTTGCCACGGTCCCAACGGCGAGGGCATCAAGGGCGGGCAGTTCGCCGCCGTGGCCGGGCAGATGGAGGTCTACCTCAATGATGCCCTGAAGGCGTTCAAGAACGAGGACCGCGTCAGCGATCGCAACCGCATGATGCGCGACACCGCCGGGCGCATGAGCGAGGAGGACATCGAGGCCGTCTCCGCCTACATGGCGAGCATGACGCTCCTCGACGACGACGACGAGTGATCGCGGCACGACTCGGTCTCTACCGCCCTGAGCGCGAGAAAGCCCGTCTGCCCGCCGTGCCCACGGCGGCAGGCGGGCTTTTTCGTATGCCGGGGGCAGCACGCCTGCCGCGACGCCATCGCCCGAGTCGCCAGCGATGACCAACATCTCCTACCGACTGCGCGAGGGCGTCTACGCCACCCTCCACCCGACGCTCTCGCCCGAGGCGCCGGCCACCATCCGGGTGGTCAGCTACAACATCCAGAACGCCATCGCCACCTCGCGCTACCACCACTACTTCACGCGGGGCTGGAAGCATGTGTTGCCCGACCGGCAGCGGCAGACGAATCTTGAGCGCATCGGCCGCTGGATCGAACCCTACGACCTGGTCGGGCTGCAGGAGGTGGACGCCGGCAGTTTCCGCACCGGGTTCATGAACCAGGTCGAGCACCTGGCCTACAAGGCGGATTTCCCCTACTGGTACATCCAGACCAACCGCAACATGGGCCACCTGGCGCAGCAGAGCAACGGCCTGCTGGCGCGCTACCGCCCGGCGGAGATCCGTGAGCACCGCCTGCCCGGGCTGATCCCCGGGCGCGGGGCGCTGCAGATCCGCTTCGGCGCCGGCAGCGAGGCGCTGAATGTCATTCAGGTGCACATGGCCCTGGGCCGGCGGACCCGGCTCCGGCAGATGGACTTCCTCGCCGAGCTGGTCAACGCCCACCGGCACGTGATCGTCATGGGCGATCTCAACTGCCGCACGGACAGCCCCGAGCTTGTGCGCCTGGGCCAGCGCACCGATCTTTCCGAGCCCATCCGCGGGCTGCACACCTTCCCCAGCTGGCGCCCGCGCCACAACATCGACCACATCCTGATCAGCTCCACGCTCCGGGTGCAGCGGGCCCGGGTGCTGGAGTATCCCCTCTCGGACCACCTGCCCATCGCCATGGAGCTGACCCTGCCGGAGGCGGTCCAGCTGCCTGCGGCATAACGCGCAGGGGTTTGTTGCCGCCCGCGGAACTGTATTACGCTCCCGCGTCAAGTTCCGACGGGGAGCACGGCCATGACGGATTTGCGGCAGTCGATCCATGGAGAGTGGGGATCGCGGTGGGCCTTCATCCTGGCGGCGACCGGATCCGCCGTGGGCTTGGGCAACATCTGGCGCTTCCCCTACGTCGTCGGTGAGTACGGCGGCGGCGCCTTCATCCTGATCTACCTGGCCTGCATCCTCGCCATCGGCATCCCGGTGATGATGGCCGAGATCCTCATCGGCCGCCGTGGCCGCCAGAGCCCCATCAACACCATGCGCGCCCTGCCCGCCGAGTACGGCGCCGGGCGCTGGTGGCAGATCCTGGGCTGGCTGGGGGTCTGCGCCGGCTTCCTGGTGCTCTCCTTCTACTCGGTGGTGGCCGGCTGGTCGCTCGCCTACGTCCCCTACACCGCCACCGGCACCTTCACCGGCGCCGAGACCAGCCAGGTGGAGGAGGTCTTCAATACGCTGCTGGCCAGCCCGTGGCAGATGCTCTTCTGGCATACGCTGTTCATGGGGGCCACCGCCTTCATCGTCCTGCGCGGCGTGCAAAACGGCCTGGAGCGGGCGGTACGGCTGCTCATGCCGATCCTCTTCCTGCTGCTGCTGGTGATGGTCGGTTACGGCATGGGCGCCGGGGCGTTCGTCGAGGCGATGGACTTCATGTTCTCACCGGATTTCAGCGCCATCGGCGGCGATGCGATCCTGGTGGCNATGGGNCAGGCCTTCTTCACCCTGAGCCTGGGTCTGGGGGCCATCATGGCCTACGGGTCCTACCTGTCGAAGCGCTCGTCGATCCCCGGCAACAGCGGCCTGATCGCCGGCGCCGACACGGTGATCGCGCTGCTCGCCGGGCTGGCCATCTTCCCCATCGTGCTGGCCGCCGGGCTTGACCCGGACAGTGGGCCGGGGCTGGTCTTCGTGACCCTCTCCTACGGCTTCGGGCAGATGCCGCTGGGCGCGCTGTTCGGCACCCTCTTCTTCCTGCTGCTCTCCTTCGCCGCGCTCACCTCGGCGATCTCCATCATGGAGCCGGCTACCGCCTACCTGGTGGAGACCCGCGGCTGGACGCGGCCCAAGGCGGCGGCGGCGGTGGCGGCCGCCGCCTGGCTGGTGGGCATCGGCTCGCTGCTGGCGTTCAACGCCTGGGCCGGGTTCACCATCGCCGGGCTGAACTTCCAGGAGCTGGCGGAGTACCTCTCCACGAGCGTCATGCTGCCCCTCGGCGGTCTGCTAATGGCCCTGTTCGCCGGCTGGGTGCTGCCGCGCAGCGTCACCGGCGAGGAGCTGGCGCTGCCCGGGTGGCTGTACCGGACCTGGCTGGTCCTGGTGCGCTACATCGTGCCGGCGGCGATCCTGGTGGTCTTCGCCAACAGCCTCGGGCTGATCGGCTGACGGCCGGCCGGGGCCGCCGAGGCGGCCCCGGCGTATCGGGGAGCTGGGTCAGGCGCCGCAGGTGCAGCTAGGCGCTGCCGCGGTGGCGCTCCTTCAGGCCCACGTAGTGGTTGGCGGAGTAGCGCAGGTGCTCGCGCTCGGCGTCGGTCAGCTCGCGCACTGCCTTGGCCGGGTTGCCCAGGTAGAGATAGCCCCCGGGGAGCTCCTTGCCCGGCGGGACCAGGGCACCGGCCCCGATGATGCTCTCGGCGCCGACCACGGCACCGTCGAGGATCACCGAGCCGATCCCCACCAAGCAGTGATCGCCCACGCGGCAGGCGTGGATCACCGCCTTGTGGCCGACGGTCACTTCCGCCCCGATCAGCGCCGGGAAGCCGCCGGGGCAGTAGGGACCGTCGTGGGCCACATGGACCACCGCGCCGTCCTGGATGTTGGTGCGCGCACCGACCTCGATGCGGTGGACGTCCCCGCGCAGGACGGCCGTGGGCCAGACCGAGACCTCCTCCTCGAGGGTCACGTCGCCGATGACCAGGGCCGTGGCATCGACCCAGGCCCCGGGACCGAGCTGTGGGCGGATGCCTCCGAATTCGCGGATCATGTCGGCTCCCGTTTGATTACAGGGTCACCAGCTCTTCGGCGCTGGTGGGGTGGATGGCCACCGTGTTGTCGAAATCGGCCTTGGTGGCCCCCATGCGCACCGCCACGGCGAAGCCCTGGAGCATTTCGTCGGCCCCCTCGCCGAAGAGGTGCACGCCGACCACCCGCTGCTCGGCACCGACGGTCACCAGCTTCATGGCCGTACGCCGCTTCACCTCCTGGGGGGCCAGGGCGTAGTTCATGGGGAAGAAGCGGGTCTGGTGGCAGGTGACCTGGTCGGCGCCGTAGGCGGCCTCGGCCTCCGGCTCGGTCATGCCCACGGTCCCCAGCGGCGGGTGGGTGAAGACCACCGAGGGGATGTCGCGGTACTCCAGGCGGCGATCCGCCATGCCACCAAAGAGCCGATCGGCAAGCCGCCGTCCGGCGGCGATGGCCACCGGGGTGAGCGGGAAGTCGTTGCCGGTGACGTCACCCACGGCGAGCACCGATTCCACCTCGGTGTGCTGATAGTCGTCTACCGGGATGGTGCCGTCGGCCCGTGGGGTGATGCCGGCGCGCTCAAGACCGAGCCCGTCGGTGGCGGCCTCGCGGCCGATGGCCCAGATGACGGTATCGACGCCCTCGATGCGCCGGCCGTCCTCGGCCACCAGGGTGTACCTGCCGTCCGCCTGGCGCTCGCAGGCGGCGGGGACGAAGTGGGTGCGCAGGTCGAAGCCGTCCACCTCCAGGCTCTCGGTCAGGGCCTCGCGCAGCAGCGGGTCGAAGCCGCGCAGCGGGCCATCGCGGCGCACGGTCAGGGTGGTCTCGGTGCCCAGGTGGTGCAGAACGCCGGCCAGCTCCACGGCGATGTAGCCGGCCCCCACCACGACGGCGCGCCGGGGCTGCTCGCGGAGCTGGAAGAAACCGTCCGAGTCGATGCCGTGCTCGGCACCGGGGATCTGCGGGCGACTCGGCCGCCCGCCCGGGGCGAGGAGGATGTAGCGCCCGCGCAGGGTCTGGCCGTCCACCTCGACGGTGTGGGCGTCGCGCAGCTGCCCCGTGCCGCGGTGGAGATCGATCCCGGCACGCTCGACGTTGGTGGCGTAGATGCCGTTGAGGCGCTCGACGTAGGCGTCGCGGGCACGACACAGGGCCGTCCAGTCGAAGCCGGGGGCCTGCTCCAGGCTGAAGCCGAAGTCGGCGGCGCGCTCGAGCGCGGCGGCCGTCTCGCTGGCGTACCACATGACCTTCTTGGGCACGCAGCCGACATTGACGCAGGTGCCGCCGAGCCGGTCGCGCTCGACCATGGCCACGCGGGCCCCGTGGGCTGCGGCGCGACGGGCCGTGGCCATGCCACCGCTGCCGCCGCCGATGACGATCAGATCGTACTCGTCCGTCATGGACCCTCCTCGACAACCATTCGGGCGGACGGATCCCCCCGGATCCCGTACAGGGTTCGTCCACCGCCTCCGTGCTAGAGTGTAACGCGTCCAGTTCAGAGGTTGTGATATGTCGCGAAACCCGCTGCTAGACGACCACTTGCTGCCGCCGTTCTCCCAGATTCAGGCCGAGCACGTCGAACCCGCGGTACAGACCCTGATCGAGGGCAGCCGCGAGGCCCTCGAGACGGCGCTGGCCTCCGGCCCGCCCTACACCTGGGAAGGGCTGATGCTGCCCCTGGAGGAGGCCGACGACCGGCTGGCCCGGGCCTGGGCACCGGTGAGCCATCTGCACGCCGTGGCCGATTCGCCTCAGCTGCGCCAGGCCTACAACGCGGCCCTGCCGGCGCTGAGCGCGCACTACGCCGAACAGGCCCAGGATCCGCGCCTCTACCAGGCGGTACAGGATCTCTGCGAGCGGGCCGCGGCACTCGGCCTTGATAAGGCGCAGCGCAAGGTGATCACCGACACCCTGCGCGACCTGGAGCTGGCCGGTGTGGGGCTCGAGGAGCCAGCACGCAGCCGCTTTCGCGCCAACGCCCAGCGCCTGGCGGAACTCAGCGCACGCTTCCAGGAGAATGTCCTCGACGCCACCCAGGCCTGGCACCTGGACGTGGACGAGACCGCACTGGCCGGGCTGCCCGACTCGGCCCGCTCCATGGCCCGCCAGGCAGCGGCGGAGGGCGGCGTCGGTGGCTACCGATTGACCCTACAGATGCCCAGCGTCCTCGCCGTGCTGCAACACGCTGAGGATCGCGAGCTGCGCCGCGAGGTCTACACCGCCCACGCCACAAGGGCCTCGGACGCCGGCCCCAACGCCGGGCGGTTCGACAACACCCCGGTGATGGAGGAGATCCTGCGCCTGCGCACCGAGCAGGCCGAACTGCTCGGCTACCCCAGCTACGCCCACCAGGCCCTGGCGCGGCGCATGGCCGACTCCCCCGAGGAGGTGCACGACTTCCTCACTGACCTGGCCGAGCGCGCACGACCCCGCGCCCAGGAGGAGTTCGAGGAGCTGCAACGCTTCGCCTACGAGCGCGACGGCATCGACCACCTGGAGGTCTGGGACGTCGCCTACTACGGCGAGCGGCTGCGCGAGGAACGCTTCCAGCTCTCCGACGAGACGCTGCGCCCCTACTTCCCGGCCGAGCACGTGGTGGAGGGGCTGTTTACCATCGCCCAGCGTCTGTTCGGGGTGCGCTTCCGGCTGCGCGACGACGTCGAGACCTGGCACCCGGACGTGCGCTACTACGAGCTGCTCGACGCCGAGGGCGAGGCGCGCGGCGGCCTCTACGCCGATCTTTACGCACGCACCGGCAAGCGCAGCGGCGCCTGGATGGGCGAGTGCTGCAGCCGGCGCCGGCGCGCCGACGCCATCCAGCCGCCGGTGGCCTTTCTGACCTGCAACTTCACCCCCACCGCCGAGGGCGAGCCGGCGCTGCTCACCCACGACGAGGTGGTCACCCTCTTCCACGAGTTCGGCCACACCCTGCACCACCTGCTCACCCGCCAGGACTGGCGCCCGGTGGCGGGGATCCACGGGGTCGAGTGGGATGCGGTCGAGCTGCCCAGCCAGCTGCTCGAGAACTGGTGCTGGGAGCGCGAGGGGCTGGATCTCATGGCCGCCCACTACCAGACCGGCGAGCCGCTCCCGCAGCCGCTGTTCGAGCGCCTGCGCGCCTCCCGCGACTTCCACGCCGGGCTGCAGATGCTCCGCCAGCTGGAGTTCTCGCTCTTCGACCTGGAGCTACACCAACGCCGGGACGCCCCGGAGGCGGCCGGCATCCTGAGCACCCTGGAGGATGTCCGCCGCCGCGTGGCGGTGCTCCACCCGCCGGCCTGGCAGCGCTTCCCGCACAGCTTTGCGCACATCTTCGCCGGGGGCTACGCCGCCGGTTACTACAGCTACAAGTGGGCGGAGGTGCTCTCCGCCGACGCCTTCGAGCGCTTCCGCGAGGAGGGGCTGCTGGAGCGCAGCGTGGGGCAATCGCTGGCGGAGAACATCCTGGAGATGGGCGGTGCGGCCCCGGCACGGGAACTGTTCCAGGGCTTCCGCGGCCGGCCGCCGAGCATCGAGCCGCTGCTGCGCCAAAGCGGACTCAGCGACGACCCACCCCCCTCCTCCCGGGGGTGATCCGACGCCGAGCGCCGCCTAGCGAGCGGCGCTCGGGCGCAAGCGGTAGATCAGGTCGTGGACCGTGTGGCCCTTGCGCAGGCCGCGTCGCTCGAACTTGGTCTGCGGGCGCGGCGGCGGGGGGGGCACGAAGGCGCCCGGGCCGCAGGTGTTCTCGAAGCGCTCGTCGGCCTCCAGGGTCTCGAGCATCCATTCCGCGTAGTCGGCCCAGTCGGTGGCCAGATGAAGACGGCCCCCCGGGGCCAGCCGCTCAGCCAGCAGATCGAGGAAGGCCGGCTGGATGATCCGCCGCTTGTGGTGGCGTTTCTTCGGCCAGGGGTCCGGGAAGAAGATCTGCACCGCCGCCAGGCTCCGGGCGCTCAGGTGGCGGTGGATCAGCTCCACGGCGTCCACCGTGGCCACGCGCAGGTTCTCCACCTGTGCCTGCTCGGCGCAGAGCAGGCAGTGGCCCACGCCGGGGCGGTGGACCTCCACGCCGAGGTAGTCACGGTCGGGGTCGGCGGCGGCCATCTCCACCAGCGCCTCCCCATCGCCGAAGCCGATATCCAACACCCGCGGCGCCGTGCGACCGAAGAGCGCATCGAGGTCCACGGCACCCTGCTCCGGGACGTCGAGGCCGTAATGCGGCCAGAGCGCCTCCAGCGCGCGCTGCTGCCCCTGGGTCAGGCGGCCCTCGCGGCGGACGAAGGTGCGGGTCCGTCGCAGCTGGCTCACTCGAAGAAGGTCCCTTCCTCGGGGGACGACGCGCTGGCGTAGCGCCGCTTCGGGATGCGGCCGGCGCGGTACGCCTCGCGTCCGGCCTCGACGCCCTTGCGCATGGCCGAGGCCATGAGCACCGGGTCCCGCGCCCCGGCGATGGCCGTGTTGAGCAGCACCGCGTCGCAGCCGAGCTCCATGGCCACGGCCACGTCGGAGGCGGTGCCGACCCCGGCATCGACCAGCACGGGGACCTGCAGGCGGTCGACGATCTCCAGGATGTTGTAGCGGTTCTGGATGCCGAGCCCGGAGCCGATCGGGGCGGCCAGCGGCATCACGGCAACGCAGCCGATCTCCTCGAGCCGCTTGGCGGCGATCGGATCGTCGCTGGTGTAGGCCATCACCTCGAAGCCTTCGGCCACCAGCTGCTCCGCGGCCTCCAGGGTCCCGGGCACGTCGGGATAGAGCGTGCGCTCATCGCCGATGACCTCGAGCTTGACCAGGTTGTGCCCGTCGAGCAGTTCGCGGGCCAGCCGGCAGGTGCGCACGGCGTCCTTGACGGTGTAGCAGCCGGCGGTATTGGGCAGGATGGTGTAGCGATCCGGTGGGACGGCCTCGAGCAGGTTGGGCTCGTCGGGGTTCTGGCCGATGTTGCTGCGGCGCAGGGCTATGGTGACGATCTCGGCGCCACTCGCCTCGATGGCCGCACGGGTCTGCTCCATGTCGCGGTACTTGCCGGTACCGACCAGCAGGCGCGAGTGGTACTCGCGCCCGGCGATGACCAGGGGATCGCGATCCGCCATCTTTCTCTTGAACTCCGTGGTGATTGGGAACCGGGTCAACCGCCGCCGATGGCCTGGATGACCTCCACGCGGTCGCCATCGGCCAGCTGGTGATCACCAAGCTGGCTGCGCGGGACGATGGTCTCGTTGACCTCCACCGCCAGCCGCTGCTGCTCATCGACGCCGAGCCGGTGCAGGACGTCGGCACAGCTCGCCCCGGCGGGCAGGGTCATGCCCTCGCCGTTGACCTGGATCTGGATGCTGGTTGCCGTATTCATCGCGGATAGTCTAACGCGGTTGCGGCACTGCGGCACCGGTTGTCCTCGCCGGCCTGCAGCGCTATGATCTCACCTGTCTGCAGCGGGTGTAGCTCAATGGTAGAGCTCCAGCTTCCCACGCTGGCGATGTGGGTTCGATTCCCATCACCCGCTCCAATCCCCTCTCCGCTCTTCGACCCGACAGCCCCGGGCTGCGTTCAGCCGGTCTCCGCCGCACGGCGGTCGATGAGGTTCAGGTCCACGGCCAGGGCGCCGCGGTTGTGCAGCAGATCCGCCAGCGTGTAGCGATCGAGCACCGCCAGGAAGGCCTGCAGCGCCTCATCGAGCACGGCGCGCACGGCGCAGTTGCCCTCGATCCGACAGCGCTGATCCTCCTCCCGGAAGCACTCCACCAGGGTGAAGTCCTCCTCGGTGCGCCGTAGCAGCTCGCCCAGGGCGATCGCCTCCGGCGGCCGGGCCAGGCGGATGCCCCCGCGCTTGCCGCGCACGGTCTCCACAAAGCCGTGGGCGGCGAGTCGGTTGACCACCTTCATCAGATGGTTGCGCGAGATGTCGAAGCGCTCGGCGATGGCGCCGATGGTGACCAGCTCGCCGTCGGAGGTCCCCAGGGCGAGCAGGACCCGCAGGGCGTAGTCGCTGTGTCGGGTTAGACGCATGATCCGGCTCCGTCGGCTGCCCCGGACACTATAGCAGTGCCCGGGGCCGTCCGGATCAGCCCAGGCCGATGATCAGCAGCGGCTCGCGGGTGATGCTGTAGAGATAGAGGTAACCGAACACGGCGATCCCGCCGATGAACGC
>SL_5KL_010_SEDDRAFT_10001366_pt1 | contig 14801 bp, 13 predicted proteins | sample SodLakKL_010_SED_FD_9118 | JGI IMG/M metagenome (IMG submission 9118)
ACATCGGTGAACACCGACGCGATCGTGTTATCGTCGATTTCTCCCTCACTGTCACCAGCAAAGACGGCCAGTCCTGTCGCTGCAGTGATCGCTACACGGGTGCCGATCACCACATCGAGCTCGGTCCGAAGCCGCCGCGTGGTTTCGACCACGGTCGTGATCACATCTTCCGGGACGTCTACGTGTGCGCGAACGATTTCTCGTTCCGTCTCTTCATCGTGGTAATCGACCGAGACGCCAACCATTCGGTCGAGCAACGCATCCTGTGGTTCGTGGACGCCGGCATATTCGGCCGTGTTAGAGGTCAGGATCGCGCGAAACTCGGGGTGTACGTCCAGTTTCCGGTCGCCACCACGTTTTGCCGGGCGCTCGAGGACGCCTTCCTCGAACATCGACAATAACACGTTGTGTGCAGCCGGATCACTCCGTGAAAACTCGTTATAGACGAGTGTTGCGCCCTCACTGGCTGCAACGGAGAGTGGGTTGTCAACCCACCGTTCACGGACGACCTCCGTGTGTTTGTGGACCCCGCTGACGTAGCGGTCGTCCTCGACGTATCGTTCACCACCGGCGTGCGCCCCAGTGAGGGTTGCGGTGTTGACGGCCTCGTCGCCGTCAATCCAGACGACCGGGCGGCCCCGGTTGGCTGCCGCAGTGAGGGCAAGGGCTGTCTTTCCACACCCGGTCGGCCCGATGACGTGCACGGGTTGGTCGGCGTCGAGCCACCCGTTCACCCGGTCGATGAGTGCGTCGATGGCGTCGGTCCGGACGAACGGATCGGGAGCGACCGCATCCGGTTCGCGGAGAATCGACTCTCTCGAGCGAGCCGAACCAGCCGCTTCATCCGCACCGTTATCGAGGTGCTTTTTCGCTCTCCCTTGCTTCTCACTCCGATCGCTTCGGATCTTGCGCCCGCGAACCTTCCGTTCACGTCCGGACGATGGTGGTGCCATCGAGGACTTATTCCGCCGCCGATTGCGGCGAGGATTCCGGTCGTCGCTCGATTTCGAGCTCCTCTAAGTCTTCGAGGTCTCCCTCGGCCGTTGCCCGCTCTATCTTCGATATCTCTTCGGCATAGTGGAGGAAGGTGTCCACCGATGCGACGACGACACGGGCTTCGATAGTCAGCAACTCGATACCGACCACGGAGATCCGTGCCCAGACGTCGATCACGACGCCTTTGTCGAGGATACGGTCCAGTACTTCGGCAAGACTCGAGGAATCCGGTCGACGTTGTGGTTGTGCCATTGCAAGCCATGTCCGCGGGGAAGCTGTTTCACGGCACGCGCTGCACGTGCAAGCCAAATGATTCGGTGGCTTTCTATAGCTCTTCGACCAGCACTCGAGTATGCATGATATCTGTATCGTTGGCGGTGGTGTTGCTGGCCTCGCCGCATCGATTTTTACGGCCAGAAACGGGCTGGATACCCTCGTGATCGACGGCGGTGAGTCGATCCTCGCCCGGAACGCCAGCCTCGAGAATTATCCCGGGTTTCCAGATGGCGTCGACGCCCGCCGGTATCTGCAATTGACGCGTAAGCAAGCCCAGACGTCGGGTGCAGCGTTCGAACTCGGTCGTGTTACTCGTGTTACCCCACGTGAGCCTGCTGACCTGGACGCTGGCTTCGTGCTCGAAACCGACGGCGGAGGTCCGCTCGAGGCCCGTCGCGTGATCGCGGCGTCCTGGCCCGACAGCGAGTATCTCGTTCCCCTCGACGTTGGCCGAGAACAGCGCGGGAGCAAGTACATGGTCGCCGTCGACGAGGCAGGACGAACAGCCGTCGACGGGATTTACGCGGCTGGACGCCTTGCGGGGGAACCCCATCAGTCGATCGTCGCCGCAGGGCACGGTGCAAAGGTCGCCCTCGCGGCGATCCACGACGCTGACACCGCGTTCTATCACGACTGGGTTACACCGGAGGGATACTTCACCGGCCGCGGGCGAGAGATTCCACCCGGCTGTGTAGAAATCGACGAGGACGAACGCAGACGGCGTGATGAAAAAGCGAGAGCGACCATGCTCGAGTCTCTATCCGAGCCACTCGAGGAACAGCCGACGATGCATCCGTCAGTCGACACGGACACGGTTTGAGCTGGCGGCGTAAGTCGAATTGGTATAGCGGGAAGCGTCACCAAACGGAGTCAGGTCTGGACCAACGCGACCCAGAAATCCTCAATTTCGGTCGCGAACTCGAGAAAGTCCGCTGGTTCGATTGGCTTTTGGACGAAGCAATCCGCCTCGAGACCATGTGACCGCACGATCTCCTCACCGACTGTCGAACTCGTCAGGACGACCACGGGAAGGTCCTTGAGCACGGACTCCTCCTGTAATTCCTGTAATAGCTCGACCCCGTCTGTGTCGGGGAGTCTCGGTTCCAACAGGAGCAAATCGGGTTTGGGCTGGTTCGCGTGCTCGCCTCGCTGGCAGAGATACTCGAGTGCAGACCCGCCGTTCGTCACAGTATGGACGGTGTTTATCAGATTCCCCTCAGTGAGTGATTCCGAGAAGAGACGGGCATCACCGGGGTTTGGCTCGATCAACAGGATATCGATTGGCTCGAGTTCCGATGTCGATTCTGCCGTCATTGCCACCACTACCTAGCGCAGGAACATAAGCCTCGCTACAGTTTGAACCAGCCTGAGAAGTAGCCAGCCATTACGGGCCAAACAACAGTACTGCACTGCAAGATGGCCAATTATTACAGGCTACTCGAGATCGTACGTCTCGAGCAGGACTGACTGCGAACCGGATGAATCCACCCAGATGATCCGGAGTTCGTCGGGGCTCTCACAGTCTTCATCAAAATCCTCCTCTTTGATCGTATCCCCTTGCTCTATGACCCCTTCCCACGTATGGCAGAGTTCGTTGCTCTCGTTTCGGATCTCGAGGTCGCCCGGGATCGGTGTGCTCGAGGCGAGGACGAGGGTAATATCCCCATCCCCGTTCTGATCCATCACAACGTTCGTATCCGGCGGCGGTTGATTCGGCCCCGACTCGAGCACGAACGCGCCCACGACAGCCATCGACAGCACCGCAATCGCCACTAACAGTACGACCCCGATCACCGGCGACACGCCACGCTCGAGCGCGTTGTTGGCTCCCTCCGACGAACCGTCACCTGTTGAGACCGTCAGTGACGAGCGTGCTTTCATCGTCCAATTATTGCTTGCAACGAACAAATACCTACCGACCGAACGGTCTGTCGAAGCGTTCACACTCGGCCGCCAGCGCTGTTTTTCCCGGATCCAGCGGACACTGATACTGTCGACTGTACGTCGTCCACGGTTCTTTCCTCCCCGGGTTGTGAGAATCCGCACACAGGTACAGCCAACAGCATGAGCCATACGACCGTTCGCGGATGCTGGGGCCAGATTCAGCATGGCGAGCGTGCTGAAGGTGTGAACGAACCAACACTCCCAGACAGCGGATACTATAAACCACCAACACCCCAATGATCGGTAATGACCGATCTCGAGGGAGTGAACGTCGCTCTCGGCGTCTCCGGATCCATCGCCGCCGTCAAGACCGTCGAACTCGCCCACGAACTCCGCCGCCAGGGGGCCAGTGTCCGCGCCGTCGTCTCCGGAAGTGCCCAGGGAATCATCCACCCCTGGTCGCTCGAGTTCGCCACCGAGAACCCCGTTGTCACCGAAATCACGGGGCACGTCGAACACGTCGAACTCTGTGGGTACGACGGCTGGGCCGACATATTGTTACTCGCCCCGGCAACCGCGAACACCATCGGAAAAATCGCGAGCGCCGTCGACGACACACCCGTGACAACGTGCGCGACGACCGCACTGGGTGCTGACATTCCCGTCGTCGTAGCCCCCGCTATGCACGCGCCGATGTACGAACACCCCGGCGTCCTCGAGGCCATCGAAACCGTCGAACAGTGGGGCGTCGACTTCGTAGCCCCACGCCTCGAGGAAGGAAAAGCGAAAATCGCGACCGAAGACGCGATCTGTACCGCCGTCGCCCGCGCAACGGGTGTGACTCCACTCGAGGGGCAGCACATAGTCGTGACCAGCGGGGCGACGAGCGAATCGATCGATCCCGTTCGTGTCCTCACGAATCGATCCTCTGGTACGATGGGGCGAGCGGTCGCGCACGCCTGTCACGTCCTCGGCGCGCGAGTAACTCTCGTTCACGACGGCCCAGACGTCCCCTACGCCGACGTTCAACAGGTCGAAAGTGCAGCCCAAATGCTCGAGGCCACACTCGATCTCACCCCCGCGGCTGATGCCCTCGTCTCTGCGGCCGCGATCGGCGATTACACACTCGAATCTAGTCCCGAGAAGCTCCGTTCCGGCGAGCCCCGAACGCTCGAACTGGAGCCAGTACCGAAACTCCTCGATACCGTCAGGGAGTCCCACCCGGACCTCACGATCGTCGCGTTCAAGGCCGAAACCAGCGGTGAGGACGAGGCGATGGTCGACGCGGCCAGGACGCTACTCGAGCGCGTCGGCGCGGCGTTCGTCGTCGCAAACGATGCGAGCGTGATGGGGCGTGAACAAACACGGGCCCTGTTGGTCCACGCCGACAGCGTCGCCGCATTTGAGGGGGAAAAAGAGGCGCTTGCTCGAGAGCTCGGCGAGTCACTGGGTGTCATTTTGGAAGGGGAATAAGTCACAACCCAAGACCGTCGTCAAGAGAATTATATAGGTGGCGTCCAATCCGTTAGTCGATGGTGCGTTCGACACCACCGCTTGTCAACGTGTCCACCTATCTATGAGCCTACAGCGAGAAACACACAGCCCCCAGCTCTCGAAGGGCGAAATATTCGAAGTCCTCCGGAATCAGCGGCGCCGATATGTCCTCCAGTTTCTCAAACAGGACGGAAACCCCGTCGAACTCGGCGACCTCGCCCAGCAAGTGGCGGCCTGGGAGTACGAAACGACACTCGAGGACGTGACGCCGGAACAACGAAAGCGAGTCTATACCACACTCCAGCAGACCCATCTCCCGAAGATGGATACCGCCGGCATCCTGCGATTCGATTCCGACGAAGGGATTATCGAACCCACCGATCGAACCAACGATCTCAACGTTTACCTCGAGATCGTTCCCGGCAGTGAGTTCGCCTGGCGTGAACTGTACCTCTCTCTCGGGGCTATCGGCTGTGCGCTTGTCGCTGCACTGTGGCTCGAGATTTATCCGTTCACCCTCGTGTCCGAACTCGCCTGGGCGGGATTGCTCTCACTCACCGTCACGATCGCCGCGACAGCACACATCTACTACGAGCGGAACATGCGGCTCGGACAGGGGGAGGCCCCACCGGAATTGTCCTACCGCAACGGTCGGTAACGCGGATCGTCACCTTTTACTCGATATCCCACGCATCCACGACATGGATCAGTTGAAAGAGTCACTCCTCGAGGCTCCTATCATCGAAAAAGACGGGTATCACTACTTCGTCCATCCGATCAGCGACGGCGTTCCAAAGATCGAACCCGGCTTGCTCCGTGAAATCGTAATCCGGATCACGCGAAAAGCCAATCTCGAGGAAGTAGATAAGATCGTCACCCCCGCAGCGATGGGCATTCACATCTCGACCGCCGTGTCGCTCATGACGGATATCCCATTGACGGTGATCCGTAAACGACAGTACGGTCTCGAGGGTGAGGTATCACTCTCTCAGCAGACCGGTTATTCCAAAAACGAGATGTACATCAACGACGTGCAAGCAGGCGATCGAGTGCTTGTTCTGGATGACGTCTTATCGACCGGTGGAACACTCACCGCGGTTATCGGTGCGCTCGACGAGATCGGTGCCGAGGTCGTCGATACTGTCGCCGTCATCAAGAAAGTCGGTGGCGAGAACAAGGTCGCAGACGCCGGATACGACGTAAAGACGCTGATCAACGTCGACGTGGTCGACGGTGAAGTCGTGATCGTCGACGAAGACGGCGACGACTGACGCTGGCAGTCACTTTTTGTCTCCCCAGGGAGCGATGGCCGATGGCCGACTTTATCGCCTGTGGGGCCTCGAGAGTGACTTCGGGCCACCTGCTCAGTCGTCGGTCGCGGGCGACTCGACAACCGCTGTCGTATCCTGCTCGATCAGATGGCAGGAAGCGCGGTGATTTTCCTCGATATGAATCTCCGCAGGTTTCTCTTGGCGACACACTGTCTCGAACTCCGCCGATAACACCGCGCTCGCTTCCTCGAGGTCGTGGGCAAACACCAGTTCGATCGAGTCGGTGAGCGTTTGTTCGGCTGTCCCGTCTGCCAGTGACGGTGGAATCTCGAACTCTTCTCTGAGGCGTGTCTCGAACGCCTCCAGAGGGACTTCTTCGATATCGTCATACCCCTCCTGTTCGGTGACGACTCCTTCGAAAATGGACTCCACGTCGATGTTCTGATCGTGCACTCGATAGATGTAGTCCATGAGATGACGCCACGTTGCTTGCTCGAACGAATAGCCATCCGGTTGGATAATCTCCGGACAGCGGGTGTGAAACCGACACCCGACGGGAGGATTTGCGGGACTCGGAACGTCCCCTGAGAGGGTCACTTCGTCACGTGATCGATGTGGGTCTGGAACCGGAATCGAGGAAATGAGCGCGCGGGTGTACGGATGTTGTGGGTTAGTGAAAATCTCATCCGTCGGCCCCTCTTCGACGATCTGGCCCAGGTACATGACACCGACTCGGTCACAGATTTCACGGATGACACCCAGGTTATGACTAATGATCAAGATACCCAGGCCAAACTCGTCCTGTAAGTCTTGCATGATCGAGAGAATCTCGGCCTGAATTGAGACGTCCAGTGCGGACACTGGCTCGTCTGCCACCAGAAGGTCAGGGTTGACCGATAATGCTCGAGCCAGGCCGATCCGTTGTTTTTGACCACCGCTGAACTCGTGTGGGTACCGGTCGGCGTCGGAGGCCTGCAATCCAACTTTCTCGAGCAGGGTTCCGACGATCTCTCGTCGACGTGCCCGGTCGTTCATACCGTTGACGTACAACGGTTCGGCGACCGATTCACCGATCGACATCCGGGGGTCGAAACTCGAGTCCGGATCCTGGAAGATCATCTGGGCCCGTCGTCGAAACCGTTTGAGTTCTCGTTTGGAGAACGTCGTCACGTCCTCGCCATCGAACAGCACTTGCCCATCAGTGGCCTTTTCGAGCTGTAAAATCGTGGTTGCGGCCGTCGATTTACCACATCCCGACTCTCCGACGATCCCGACGGTTTCTCCGCGCCTGACACTCACGTCGATCCCGTCGACCGCACGGACGCGTCCGATTTCACGTTTCAGGATGCCTTTCGTGATCGGATAGTGTTTCTTGAGGTTTCGGACCTCGAGCAGTGGTGTCTCGGCGCTCATAATCTGTCACCTCCGGCCTCAGAGTGGGCACCAGCCGTTGTTTCCCGGGCAGTCGTTGCTGTACCCTCACCAGCCGTGTCTTCGAGAACGACAGATGAGTCATACATGTCGTGGTAGTGAATACACGAGACCTCGTGGTCGGGACCGGTAGCCTGGAAGAACTCGGGTTGGTCACCGACGAAACAATCGTCGATGGCGTACTCACAACGATCTGCAAACCGGCAGCCATCGGGTGGGTTCGTGACGCTTGGTAACGTTCCACCGATGGGTTCGATGGTTCCGCTCGCACCGGGCAGACAGTTCAAGAGCGCTCGCGTGTAGGGGTGTGCGGGTGAGTCATACAGGTCGTAGACGTCTGCCCGTTCCATCACCTTACCGGCGTACATCACGATGACACGGTCGGCGATTTCTGCGACGACACCGAGGTCGTGCGTGACGAAGATAATCGACATCCCGAACTCCTCCTGAAGGTCCATCAGCAACTCGAGGATCTGGGATTCGATCGTGACGTCGAGTGCGGTCGTCGGTTCGTCGGCGATGAGCAGGTCGGGTTCACAGGCGAGTGCCATCGCAATGATCGCCCGCTGTTTCATCCCGCCGCTGAATTCGTGTGGATAATCGTCAACGCGCGAGGCGGCTTCGGGAATACCCACTTCGTCCAAGAGCTCTATCGCTCGTTCTCTGGCGGCGTCTTTCGAGAGATCCTGATGGGCCTGAATTGCCTCGCGGATTTGCGCCCCAACGGTGTAGACGGGGTTGAGCGCACTCTGTGGGTTCTGGAAGACGTGACTGATCCGCCCGCCGCGAATCTTTCTGATTTCATCGTCACTCATTTCGGTGACGTTCTGTCCGTCGAAGATAATCTCGCCACCGGCGATTTCGCCGGGTGGCATCTGCAAGATGCGAGTGATCGATTCAGTCGTGACGGATTTACCGCTGCCACTTTCACCGACGATACAGACGGTTTCGCCCTGATCGACGTCGAAGCTGACGCCGTCGACGGCGTATACGGTACCCTCGTCGGTGTGAAACACCGTCTCGAGATTCGTGACTGAGAGGAGTGGATTGCTGCTCATAGGTTAGGTTTCGTGTCGTGGATCGAGTGCGTCTCGCAGGGCATCACCGAGGAAGTTGAACGACAACACGGTGAAAAACAGGAAGATCCCTGGAATCGTTGCGACCCACCAGGCCGTCGCCAGGTGGTTCCGGCCATCCGAAATGATGCGCCCCCACGACCAGATGTTGGGGTCGCCAAATCCGAGGAAGGCCAGCACGGCTTCAGTCAGGATCATCACTGGGATGATCAACGTCGCTGCCGTGATGATCGTGTTCGACACGTTTGGCAGAATGTGGCGTCGAATAATGTAGGCCTTCCCTGCACCGGCGGCCTCGGCCGCCTGGATGTAGGACTCTTCGCTCCGTTGGAGTGCTTCCGACCGCACGAGGCGGGCAGTCCCACCCCAGCCAGTAAACGCGAGGATAACGATCAGGAGGAAGAGGCTGCCACCGTAGATGTAGACGAGCAGGACGATCAGGAAGAACGTCGGGAACGTCATCAGGAGGTCGACGAAGCGCATGAGCACCTCGTCGATCCAGCCGCCCGAGAACGCAGCCGTTGCACCGACGACGCTCGCAAGGATGATGCTGAACAGCGTCGCGATCAGGCCAACCTGGAGGCTAACCTGTGCGCCCGTAATCGTGACCTCGAGGATATCTTCTCCAGTTCGGTGGGTACCGAAGGGATGTGCCCACTCCCCACCGAAGAAGACCGGTGGTGCGTTTGGATTACCCCAGTTTGGCTCGGGGTGGCCGATGATGAGTGGCCCGACGGTCCCCATCACGAAGATAATCGCGAGGAAGCCGAGACTCCATATCGCGGCCGTATTCTGTTTGAACTTCGACCAGTAGTACATCGTCATTCGCTTGTTTTGGTACAGGGGGACGACGACGTACCAGAACAATGCAACCAATGTCAGGCCAAAGAGCCAGTCGACGTTATTGGGGTTCAGTGACAACTCGAAAAGTATCAGGTCCTGTTCGAGGACCGGGTGACGCTCGGCGACAAAGAGGAAATCATAGAGCCAGAGCAGGCCAACGGCAAGCAACGACAGCGTCGATCCGACCGTCTTTCGGTCGAAATTGAACCGCCCCGTCTCGTACTCCTCCCAGTCGATCTGTCCGATTTCGATTCTATCTGGTGAAGTGTCTGTTGCCATTAGTTTCTCCCCTCGTAGGTAATCCGTGGGTCAAGCACGGTGTACAGGATGTCCTGTAGCAAGTTCCCAAGAATCGCGATAATGACCGGGACCAGCGTGGTCGCGAGGACCAGTGGCGTGTCCATGTTGATGATCGCATTGTAGCTCACGAGGCCGAGGCCGGGAATACCGAAAATCACCTCGATGACGTACGCCGAGGCGAAAATGATCCCGACGAAGTCAGCGACGAGAATCGTGGCCAACACCGGCGTTGCCGGGCGGAAAATATGTCTGAACATAATCCGCCACTCGCTCACTCCTTTCGCACGAGCGGTCTTCGTCCACTCGGCATTGACGTACTCGAGGGTTTCAGCCCGTGCATACCGCATCTGGGAGGCAACCGCCGCCGTCGTGAGAACGAAGAACGGTAACACTAGCTGATAGGCGTGCTCGAGCGACCAGTAATCGACCGTCGTGTCGTAACTGGTGGGGAACCACTCGAGGACGACGCCGAAGATCAGGATGAGCATGATCGCCAGCCAAAAGTTCGGGACGCTGATCCCGAAGAAGGCCCCGAAGGTCGCAGCGTAGTCGGTTTTCGTGTACTGGTTGTTGGCCGAATAGAGGCCAACGCCAAAGCCGATCAACACGGCCACGATCGTGGAGGGAATCACGATCGCTGCGGAGTACACCCACGAATCGGCGATGACCGTCATGACGTCTGCGTTGTAATTGAACGAATCACCCCAATTGAGGGTGTACATGTCGATCATGAAGTCGGTGTACTGCTCCATCAACGGCCGATCTTCACCGCGAGTTTGTTCGTACGTCTCAACTGCCTCTTCTGGATCACCGCCCTCCTGTGCGGCATCGAACGCGACGGTACTCGCCGTCGGGTTTGGGGAGGCAGCCAGGAATCCGAAGGTCACGCTGAGGATGATAAACGACGCCAACAGCGCCCAGAGACAACGCCGGCCGATATACCAGGCCATGCTCATGGTCTGGTACCCCCGTTAGAAATGGTCACAAGAGTGAGCGGTGAGCACGCGAAACTATCGTACATACGGTATTTATTATCAGGTTTTGAAAGTCGTGTGGTCGATGACACGGTCGAATTCAAACGGGATCCACCGGACAATGCGTCCAGTGGCCGCGGTCGTGGTTAGTTGTGGATATCTTCGGTCATCCAGAACGAGTGGGATTTATAGCCCCACGACGGGGATGGATCCTCGGTGAACATAACCTCACTCTGGTAGCCGATGATGTCGTCCTCGAAGTAGAGGAAGTTGACCGGCAGGTCCTCGCTCAGGATTCCGAAGATTTCGGCGAAGATGGCCCGTTGTTCGTCTTCATCCTCGGCTGCTGCACCCTCGGCGATCAACCCACCGATGTCCTCTTCAGGCACGTAGCCGTAGAAATTCGTCCCGGAATTTGCCGTCCAGAACGCTTCGATTGCAGCTGGTGAACGCGGATAGGTGTTGAACCCGATGCCGGACATCAGATCCCACTCCCGTGCACTGGTGAGTGCCTGTGGATCTTCAGCTTCAGGATCGTTGAAAATCCCGGTCGGTTCACCGTCCTCGGCAACCTGTGCATACTGGTCGAGCATCGTGTCGAAGGGCACGGCATCGGTATCGACATCGATGCCCAGTTGCTCGATTTCGGAGACGACGTACCGTGCAGCGTCCTCGGTCAAGTCCGCGCCACTTGAGTAGACGTACGTGAGGACGACTGGTTCACCATCTGGATCGAGGAGTGTGTCACCATCGTACTCGTAGCCGTCGCTGAGGTTGTCTTCGAGCATCTCGCGAGCGGCCTCGACGTCGTAGGAATCGCCCTGTCCAACCGGGTTGACCTCACTGTCATCGTAGAAGGCCGAGTATTCAGGCTGGAACGTCTGTGCAACGTCGGCAAAGCCACGGTAAATATCGGTGGCAATGGTCTCTTTGTTGATCGCCATCGATATTGCACGGCGAACCTCACGCTTGCGCAGCTCTTCCCACCCGTTGGCTCGCTGGTTGAAAGCCATGATGCTGCAGTACGGTGTCTCCGAGGAGATCAGTTCGTACTGATCGTCATCTTCGAAGTTTTCGACCTGATCCGCTTCTATGCCGAGTGTCGAGAGGTTGCCCGTCTCGAACTCCGCACGCCGGGTGCTGCTCTCCTCGAGGATGTTGATCGTGTACTGCTCGAAGTACGGTGCGTCTTCCCAGTCTTCACCCTCCCCGCGGAGATAGTAGTCGTCGTTTCGAACGGCGACGAACCGGTCTTCGATGGCGCGCTCTTCGAACGTGTATGGGCCGAGATTTCCGGTGTAGGCGAACTCCTGGACCGCATCATCGTCGTTCAGTTCGCTGCCGGCGTCCTCGTTCCCGTCCTGGTAGTCCTCGAAGTACGGTTCGACGAGGGCCTGTGGCAGAATTTCCGTCCCCCAGAAGGTTGGCTGCTGGATGAACAACGGATCGGGGTCAATGAGGGTCACCTCGAGCGTCGTGTCATCAACTGCCTCGACGGATTCAATGCCGTCGAAGTCCCCACGGTTGACATACGAGGTCCAATTGTCCTCGTACTGGGCGATGTTCTCGATGTGGAACACCCAGTCGTCAGCCGTCATCTGGCCATAATCGTTGCCCCACTCGAGGTTGTCGCGGAGGGTAAACGTCCAGGTCTGGAAGTCGTCGGTATCGTAATCTTCGAACCAGTAGCCGTAGAACTCGTCGTTCTCGTCCAATCCGTATGGGCCGTCGAGCAGTGGGCTGAGTCGGGCAGCCGAGGTCGTGTCGTTGATACGGAGTGGGTTCAGGTCGGACGCTTCCGAAGCTGACGAAACTCGCCACTCCGAGTGAACCTGTCGTTCACCAGTGTCTGCGTCCTGGTCGACGGAGTCGTCCCCCACTGCGGTGTCATCATCGTCGTCTCCACCAATACATCCCGCCAACGTCGCTACACCTGCGACGCCTGCAAACGATAGCACCTTCCGGCGACTGACGCCAGTCGCCTGCAAATCTTGCTTCGGCATCGATTGAGTACAGATGCTAACCACATAAATACCTTCCGACTGTTTACTCCCTGTCCTAATGGCGCACGATAAAGGCAACAAGACAGAACATAGGTGAACAATTGTCCAATCAATGGTGGATGTGTTATGTGAGTATGTGCCAAATTGACTTACTATTGGTTTTCAGGCAAACTTAACCGTGTTCTTTCAGTGAGTATCCTCGGTTTTCGGTGTTACATCGGCCATCTCTCCGTTTATTTTTCTCAGACATATTACTGCGAAACCTACTATTCTAGTAACAACTGGTATCCTCGGTAGAAAGCAGGTTGTTCTATTGACATCATAGTGTCGCTGGCCGCTCATTAGGGATGATCGGCCCCACCTCGCTGTCCTGTGGGTGTCGGTGTGTAATCAATGGACACAAAGCTCTCGACGGATGGCATCTGAGGTCGAACAGAGCAAAAAGGGATTTACGCGACGCCACCGTCACTACGCTGTTCACTGCGCCTTATTCAAACTACTCCATGCAATGGATGGCACTCGAGAGTTTTACTCGCGTCAAAACATAGCGGGAGGTAGATTTGAACGACGCCGTCACCATCGCTCTGCTCAATGCCGCCTTATTCAAAACACTCCATGCGATAGACGACGCTCGCGAATTTGCTCGCGTCAAAACATAGCGGGAGGTAGATTTGAACTACGCGGAGACCGCTCGCTACACTCCCGTCCTCCTCTCGTTCAAACAACTCGTGCGATCTTCGTCGCTCGCGAATTTACTCGCGTCAAAATATAGCGGGAGGTAGATTTGAACTACCGATCTGCGGGTTATGAGCCCGCCGGAATCTCCTGGCTATCCCATCCCGCTGTCTCATCGTAACCCGGAACGGTAGTTAAGGGTTGTGATTCGAGAGACGGCATGCGGATGACTGTCGAGATCGTTACTCTCGCCTCGAGCAGACTCCTGACTCGAGGAAGCGGCCAGACTCCCGTGCCAAAGGTCATAGTGCTCCGGCCACTCTACCAAACGAATGCGTCCTGACGCCCCCGGATCGCCCTACCATCTCGACGAGACAGACCAAGAGATTATTTATGCACTCATGGATGATGCTCGGAACAAGACGCCGCCGGTCATTGCTGAGGAGATCGATGTCTCACCCGGGACGGTGCGTAATCGCATCGAGACACTCAGAGAGCACGGCGTGATCACCGGATATCATGCCCAGATCGATTTCGAGCAAACCGATACCCGTCTGACCACCCTGTTTATGTGCAGCGTACCGTTCGCAGATCGAAGAACGGCTGCGCGGGTCGCCTACGAGATACCCGGCGTGGTCAACGTGCGGCTCCTAATGGGTGGCCGACGCAACTTCCACGTGCTGGCAGTTGGTGAGAACACGGCCGATCTTCGACGGATCGGCACAACACTCTCGGAGGCGGACATCGAAATCGAAGACGAAATGCTCGTTGAAGACGACGAAACCCGACCTTACGCTCCGTTTGATTCCGCCTTCCAGGAGCGGACCTCTCCACGAGAGTTCGCTCATATTGCCGGCGACAACGAGGTCGTCGAACTCACCGCTGAGCCAGAGGCACCGATAACGGGGAACCGCATCGCCGAAGCGGCTGAGGTCGGTTTACTCGAGCAAGATCCACTCATTGTTGCGGTCAAACGTGGTGAAGAGATGCTCACCCCACACGGGGAAACCGTTATCGAGTCCGGTGACGTCGTCACGCTGTTTGCGGTCGGTGGGATTACAGATGAGACGGTCCACAGTTTCGTCGATCAACCAGCCGCTGACACGGAGGTCACCGATGAGTGAGAGAGACGGCGTTCGACCGATTGCTGGTTCCGCTTTCGACGGTCGAAGACGCCACGCATACTGCCAGGTCACTGGAGGCGTATCTGCGTGAGGCGTCGTCAATGGGTATCACGCTCGTCCACGTTAGCCAGACGAGCGACGAGGAGGGTGGAAAAACAGGTGACGGTACCGAGAGCCATCCGTTCGATGTTTTTAGCGAAACGCTTGGAGACCTCGGACCGTTCGAGACCGTCGAACACGAGGGAGACGACGTCGTCGACGTGATTCTCGAGACGGCAGACGAGGTTGGGGCAACCGCAATCGGATTTACGCCGACGTCACGACGGCGGTGGGAGACGGTCCTCGAGAGAGGGCATACGAACCAGTTAGTCGACAGCGCAACACGTCCAGTTGTCGTCTTCCCGCATCCGGATACTGAGGAGGCCCACGGGCCGGCCGTCTCGCTTGCGACGGG
>SL_5KL_010_SEDDRAFT_10001369_pt1 | contig 14793 bp, 16 predicted proteins | sample SodLakKL_010_SED_FD_9118 | JGI IMG/M metagenome (IMG submission 9118)
CAATGATCAGGGCCAAGCTGCCGGATGAGCAGAGACCTTCAGAGACCTGAGCGAGGTGGAGAGTCCCCACAGGAACTGGAAAAGACCCTTGAGGCCCTGGGAGAACTGGGGCCGGAGCTTATCGTCCCCTGCCACTGCACCGGAGAAAGGGCTGTGAAAATGCTGAAGAAGAAACATCCGGGAAAGGTCATGGAAGGCTTCAGCGGTCTGGTCCTGGAATTTTGAATGCACTTTCCCAGATATCCGAATATTTTTCAGGCACAGGCATCATCCGCGGCACCCGGCCCAGCGGGTTCTCGTCCACCTGCAATCTGCACCCGTAGCTCTTTTCCAGCAGTTCTTTGGTAAGCACCTCCTGCGGAGGGCCAAGTCCTGCCTGGATCCCGCTGTGCAGCAGAAGCAGCCGGCCGGCGTACATGGCTACCAGGTTCAGCTCGTGGGAAACCATGACCACGGTGATTCCCTTTTCCCTGCGCAGTCTGTCCATCAGATCCATTATCTTCACCTGGTGTGCCGGATCCAGCGAGGCTGTAGGTTCGTCCAGAAGAAGCAGATCAGGCTCCTGACAGATGGCCCTGGCAATAAAAACCCTCTGGCGCTCCCCCCCGCTCAGCTGATCCAGGCGGCGGGCGGACAGGTGTTCCACCTCCATGACCTGCATGGCCTGCCCGGCCAGTTCCAGATCCCTGTTGCCCTCCATCTCCCACAGACCCAGGTGCGGACTTCTGCCCAAAAGCACTGTCTCCCCGACCCTGAAAGGGAGCTCAAAGGGTACCTCCTGAGGCACGGTGGCCACGCGCCTGGCATAATCCCTGCGGCTGTATGACTTGAGCGGCCGGCCCATGATCTCCACAGACCCGGACGAAGGGGAAATCAGTCCGGCCATAAGGCGCAGAAGAGATGTTTTGCCTGCCCCGTTGGGACCGATAACAGCAAAGAACTCGCCCTTGCTGATGGTGCAGGAAATGCCGCGCAATACCTTTTGCTCACCATAACGTAAGTGGACGTTTTGAACCGCCACTGCATTCATCTCCTGGACCTCCAGAGCAGAAAGATGAAAAGGGGAGCTCCCACCAGGGCTGTGACCACCCCCACTGGCATTTCTCCCTCCTGGGGGAGGGTGCGTGCGGCCAGGTCGCAGAGAATGAGATATGCGGCCCCGCCCAGCAGGCAGGCCGGAATAAGGAGACGATGATCCGGTCCCAGTAAAAGCCTGAAGATGTGGGGAACCGCCAGGCCTACAAAACCGATAAGTCCGGACTGGCTGACCACCACGCTGACCATGAAGGAGGTCAGTACCAGCAGAACAAAGGAAACCAGCCGCACATTCACCCCCATGGAAGCGGCTGTGTCCCGGCCCAAAAGCAGAAGGTTCATGGGCCTGGCCAGTAGAAAGATCCCTGCCATGCAGGGCACAACCGCCAGGAGCACAGGCGTCTGCTCGGGGCTGATCATGGACAGATCGCCCATGAGCCAGAAAAGGACATGGCGCATCTGGGCGTCCTGGGACAGGGAGATCAGAAACATGATCACCGCCCCGAAAAAGGCGTTCATCATCACCCCGCCCAGGATGAGGGAATCCCTGCGCAGAGGAGATCTGCCCCCGGCCAGGATCAGAACCAGGCCCAGGGTGATCATGCTTCCAGCAAAAGCCGCGGCTGAGACCCCGGGGAAGGCAGCCAGGCCGGCAAACATGCCCAGAATGGCCCCTACAGCGGATCCTCCGGATATGCCCAGTATATAGGGCTCAGCCAGGGGATTGCGCAGCAGGGCCTGGAAAACAAGTCCGCCCAGGGCCAGTGTGCTTCCGGCCACAGCAGCGAGCACCACCCGGGGCAGGCGGATCTGCCAAATAATGGCCGATTCCATGGGATCGAGACTGCCTCTGTGAAAAATCACTTCCCAGAACCTGTCCCACATGCTTCCTGCTGGACCGGTGCCCAGGGCCAGGACACCCGCCAGAAGCAGAATAAGAGCAAGCACCAGGACAGATGCCAGGATTTTCCTGTGCAGGGGTGCAGAATCAGTGTCCATGATCTTCTGAAAAAAGTTCGGGATGGATGATCTGCGCCAGCCTCTCCAGGCCTTCCACCAGTCTGTGGGTGGGACGCTCAAAAATATCCGCATCCACCACGTGGACGCGACTGTTCTGCACCGCCCGCAGCTGAGGCCATCTGTGCCAGCTCTGCAAGAGATTCTCACTGCTCCTGCCCCCGGCCATGGAGGCTATGATTACAACTTCAGGGTCCATGCGCAGGATATCCTCCCAGCCCAGCCTGGGATAGCGCTCCATGTCCGCAAGGACGTTTCTGCCCCCGGCAAGGTGGATCATTTCATGGATAAAGGTGGACTTCCCGGCCCCGATAACCGGATCCGCATCCGCCTGAAAGAGTATCGCGGGCCTTGAATCCTTTTTTGCAGCCTGCTTTTGGACAAGGTCCATGCGTTCCCGCATGTCCCTTATCAGTGCCTCCGCCTTGTCCATGGCTCCCAGAACCTCTCCCAGGGCCTGGATGCTCTGCATTATTTCCTGAATATTTCCGGAATCAACCGCAAAAACAGGAATGTTCAGGTTTTCCAGTCGCTCTACGGTGTGCCTGGGATTACCGTCCCGGATGGCCAGCACCAGGTCTGGAGCAAGACTTAGAATCCTCTCCAGGTCCGGCCGGGCGTATGACCCCACTCTTGGGAGATCAGCCGCCTGGGGGGGATGATTGCTGAACTGTGTGGTACCCTTGATGATGTCCCCTCTGTCCAGGGCATAAACCAGTTCGGTTATGCTCGGGGCCAGGGAGACCACCCGTTCTACCTGTTCTGGAACCTGCACCTTTCGCCCGATCACGTCAGTGATCTCCCTGGCCTGGGAGGAACACGGAACCAGGACCAGACAAATGAAAAAAACTGCTGCGGCCTGGACAGAACGGCCTGAAAACACCGGCCATTTAGAATTCCTCATGAGTGAACCCCGCTCTTATTACTGCAGCTGGAAACGCACCGGAAGCCTGACCCGGCTCTTGACTGCCCGGCCTCCTCTGCGGCCCGGCTCGAAGACCCACTCCTGCACCGCCTCCTGGGCTGCCCTGTCCAGGATTGAATATCCGCTGGACTCCGCCACCTCTATCTCTTCCACGCGGCCCCGGTCATTTACCACGACCTCCAGAATCACCGTACCCTGCTGATTTCTTATCATGGCCCGGCGCGGGTATTNNGGNGGGGGATTATCCCGGTACAGGGGACGGGCCTCTTCCAGCTGCTGGTTCTGATCTTCTACAAACAGCTCTTCTTCGGGGTGTGCCTCTTTTACNNACCTGGACATGTCCTGAGCAGTCCCGGCCGGTTCTTCTTTTTTCCCGGGNCCCAGGTGCAAATCCTTATCAGGGTGAACATCCGGTTCAGGTTCCGTCTTTTCCTGCCCTTCTGCTGCCGGATCAGGCCCATGCTGCGCAGAGGATTCCTTGCGGACCTGCAGCTGCTCATCCAGAACCGGGGATTTTTCAGGAACTGGTTCAGGCTCTGTTTTTTCCTGTTCCCGCTCCGGTTCAGACTCGGGAGCCGGCTGGGACAGGGGATTTTCAAGCTCATCCGGCTTCACCTGCTTCAGAAAAGCTTCGCTGGGTTCCGGATCCTCAGGCTTTGCAAGCTCGTATTCAGAGACTTTCTTCCTGGTCTTATCCTGCATATCCTGGCGGGAATAGTGCTCCAGGCTCACTGCAATGCGTTTTGACGCTGGAGCGTCCCTGCCTGTTCTTTCAGGCTCCCGGTAACTCCCCAGGATGAACACGATTCCGTGCAGAAGAACCGCCAGTACGGCCGCGGTCAAAAGCCTGGTCATGGCCGGGTATGTTCCTCCGCCTGCAGGGAGATATGCTCTATCCCGGCCTGCCTGATCCTGTCCAGGACAGCAAAAAGATGCTGGTAGACAATGCTCTGGTCCGCTACCAGGATCACCCCGGGATCCCTGCCCTCCCGGATTTTCTCCCGGAGCATGGATGCCAGTTCATTCATGGACACCTCTTCCTGGTCAACAAAAATCCTGTAGTCCTCCTGTACAGTAATTGTCAGGCGGACATCCTGATCTATCTCCACTGCAGTGGACCTGGGCAGATCTACAGGGAAGCTGCGGTGCACGGCCATGGACAGCATGGCATAGATGAACACCACCAGGACCAGAAAGATGATGTCGATGAGCGGCAGCATCTCGATGCGCGCCTTTTTCTGGACGGGACGGTTCAGTTTCATGGGCCCTGTTCCCTGCCCTGGGCCTGCTGTTTCTTCTCGTGCACGATTTCCAGGCTGGTGGCGTATCTTTCCATTATGGAGGCGGCATCCTCCACTTTGCTGTTGAAATATTTGAAGGGAAAAAGCGCCAGGATGGCGATGCTCAGACCGGTGGCAGTGGTGATCAGGGCCTGGGCGATTCCTGCGGTCACCTCCCTGGGTTCCTCGATGCCCCCTGCCCGGCCCAGGACATCAAAGGAATAGATAATGCCCATCACGGTACCCAGAATTCCCAGCAAAGGTGCCACGGTGATCATGGTGTCCAGGACGCCGTTGAAACGCTGCATGCGCTTGATCTCCTCGCCTGCCGCCGACTCCATGGCCTTGCCCATGGAAAAGTCCCGGTGCAGGATGCCGCTTACAAGCACCCGGACAACGTAATCTTTGGACCCGGATACCTTTCCCCTGATGGCCTCCCATTTTTCATGACGGTAGAGCTCCAGAACCTCGTTGACAAGGGCCGGATCGCGCCTCACATGGACCGTGATCCAGAATATGGCCCGCTCAATAATAACCGTCAGGGCAATGATGGAGCAGGCCAGCAATGGATACATCACCGGCCCGCCGCCGATAAAATAATCATACATGGCTTTCTGGCTTTATCCTCCCTGTATTAAGCTGTTCTCTTTTGATGGGTTCTTATTCTTATCTGCTTATCCACTGACTTCAGGCACCCCACATGAGATATCCGGATCAGAACCTGTAGCGCACGCCAACCATGTATTCCTGTTCGGGCTGGGGATAATAGTTGAACTCGTCGTTCCAGGCTGAATAGTATCCGTAATCTGAATATTTTTCTCCAAAAATATTCTTGGCGTGGGCAAAGAGCTCAAGCTTGTTGTACTGATATGAAAGATAGGCGTCCCAGGTATTGTAGGAAGACATCTTATCCTGGCTGTTGGAAAAATCATCTCCATAATACCTGCTGCCCACATAGTTGTGCTGCAGCCTGAACAAAAAACCGTTGAAACGGCCAAGTTCGATTCCTGCATGAGCTTTCCATGTCGGAACCATGGGTATGGTATTGTTTTTAAACTCTCCCCCAGTGATCCTGGCCCGTGTATACCCTGCAGAACCGAACAGCTTGACCTGCTCAAAAACCGTGTAATTGAGATCGAGATCTGCCCCCCTGTGTTCTGTCTCCCGCAGGTTCTTGTTGCGCCCTGTCATAAAATCCCCGCTCCAGACAATCTCATCATCCACCTTGAACATGAAGCCCCGCAGCTCCATCAGCAGTTTTTTGGAAATGCCCCAGCGCATCCCGGCTTCATATCCCCGCTGGGTTTCATGCTTCAAATCAGTTAATATTTTTCCGTCTGCAAGTCTTATGTATTCGTCCACAAGGGGATAGCGAAAAGCCTGATAAGCCCTGGCGTAAACCTTGGAATTTTTTTGAAAGGAATAAGCCAGACCCGCGTTCCAGGCCCATTCCGAATCGCCGAGGGTTTCCCTTTGCCTGAAAGACTGGTCGAGAAAATCAATCCCTTTGCCCCTGAGGGTATATCTTGTGTCCTGGTATCTGGTCCCCAGGTTCAAAACCAGATTGTCCAATATCTCCAGTTCATTCTGCAGATATCCTCCAACTGTCCTTTTAGTGTGATCAAGATCGCTGGACATCCACCCGTCAACTCTGGCCTCGTAATCGGTTCTGTACAGATCGAGACCCAGAGTAAATCTGTTGTCCAGTCTGCCCAGCGGCCTGTCCAGCACATATTTCGGGGTAAAACCCCAGGTCTGAATATCAAAATCTATAAAGCTGAATTCTGACGCAAGATTGGATTCACTGTCCTGCCAATGATAGCTGACCTGCGCATCCAGCAGGCCGTATTCGGTGAGAAACGATTCCAGGCCCAGGCTCAAAGCCATGTCCTGATCCCTGGCGTCGTCTTCCTTGTTTACCGCCTGCTTGCGGTCATCCTTCTTTTGAGCCCTGCTCAGGGGACCGGGCAGATCATATTCAGCCTGATTGGCATCTACCTCCAGGTAGACTCTGGTACTGTCTGTAAAATCAGCCTCAACCCTGGTGAACAGACCATAACTCTCCACCTCGGAGCGGTCCCGGTAACCGCCGCTCTGGTAATGATTCACCCCAACCACCATGCCAAATCTGTCCATTCCCATGTTCACTGATGCACGAGTGCCGAAGGTGTCGAAGCTGCCGCCCATTGCTTCCATATCTCCCTGCACGCCCTTTTCCGGCCTTCTGGTGATGATGTTGATCACCCCGCCCATGGCATTGTCCCCGTAAAGGACCGCATTGCCGCCGTGCATGACCTCGATGCGCTCCACCATGTCCAGGGAAATGGTGCTCCAGCGCACATTACTCAGGTCAATGGGATTAAGCCTGCGTCCGTTGATGAGCACGGCTGTGCGGTGCTGGGATCCTTCGCCGAAACCGCCCATGTCTATTATCTGGTTCACCCGGTTGCCGGACATGTCCCGGACATGCACACCGCCTAGTCCCCGCAAAACTTCCGGCACATTATGCGCCCCGCTTTTTTCAATATCCTCCCGGTCTATTATGGTGACCTTGGCAGGGACCTTTTCCATCTCCCGCTCAAACCTGGTGGCTGTGACCACCACTTCTTCCATGACCACGGCGTCCTTTTCCGGGGCCCAATCCGCCCCCGCCCAGGCAGTCCCGGCCAAAAAGACGAAAAGAATGACGAAAACCAAAATCCTCTGCATGTTCTTCCTCCTTTCCTTGATTTTTGGACCGGGAACTCCCAAAAAAAGACCCCCGGATCGACATTCATCGACCCGGGGGTCCCTGGTTTTCCCCTTTGGATCTTTCGCATTGCCCCGGTCCTCGAGGGTTGCTTAATTCGTCCAGGCAGGTCTTCTGACTCTCGGATCATCCTAATAGACGCGCCTTCCCGCCCTGCACCTGCTTTTCACAACCTGGAATGAACCTGAGGGAAAAGTAAGTGCCGGTCAGTGGCCATATTGCGCTTTTCGTCCCCGATTACAGCGGCGGGTCCGTTCCCGACTTGCACGGGATTCCCTGTTAAGCCCACTGTGGGCACCTGGACAATGTCAATGAACCAGATGATAAACAAAAAAAATGAACCTATAAGACACGCTTAAACAAAAAGGGATTCAAAGTCAAACGGGCCGGGATCAGAGATATTCCAAACAGGCAGCCATCCACAACAGCTGCGCAGATACAGGGAGATTCAGGCGAGATACGTCCTTGCTCCCTCGATCAACATGCATTAATGCTTCTCGAAATTCAGCATTTTTCATCCTTAGCACCGGGGAATTATATGCTTTTCATCCTGGCCTTTTTCCTGGTTTACCTGGGCATGCACATCTTTACCTGGTCCAGGCTTGCCTATCAGCTTTCATTGCCGGCCCGGGCGGTACTCACCGGTTACCTGGCCTGTGTCCTGCTGGCAATAAGCCCGATTGCCGCGCACCTAATGCCAGCCGCCTGGCCCGAGCCCGTTGTATATGTCTTCTGGCAGATCACCTTTACCTGGCTGGGGGTGATATTCTATCTCTTTTTGCTCCAGCTTGCCTTTTTTATCCTGGAACTTATAATCCGTCCAGCTGCCGGCAGGCTCAGCCCCAATACATTGTTCAGGGCTGCCTGGGCCATAATAATTACATCTTTTCTTGTGGTGGGGTACGGATTCATGGAGGCTTCCAGGCCGTTGCAGGTTACAGAATACGAGCTGTCCTCTCCTAAACTGGACAGGGATCTGCGGGTGGTCTTTGTGGCAGACATCCATCTCGGGGTCCAGAAGTCCCTGCAGCGCGTGGCTAATCTCAGGGACAGAATACAGGAGCAGAATCCGGACCTGATCGTGTTTGGAGGTGATATAGTGAATGACCACCTGGAATGGATGCAGGATGAAGCCGGGATTTTGAGAGAACTTGAAGCAGAACTGGGCAGTTACGGAGTGCTGGGCAACCATGAATTCTACGCAGGCATTGAGGGCTCCAGAGATTTTTTTGCCAATGCCGGCATAAGGCTGCTTGAGGACGAGAAGAAACACATCTCGGAAAGCAATATAACCATCATCGGTATCAGCGATCCTGCTCCGTTCAGGGCTTTCAAGCGCCACCAGAAAGAAACGGTCCGCCGCCTGACCCGGGACCTGGAGCATGACCGCTACAACCTTCTGGTAAGCCACCGTCCCTGGGGTTTTGATCTGGCTGCTGAATCGGGTGTGGATCTCCATCTGGCCGGACATACCCACAAGGGGCAGATCTTTCCCTTCCGTTTTTTTGTCAGGCTTAAGTACGACCACATCTACGGCCTGCTTACCAGGAACAATGCCCACTTCATAGTAACCAGCGGCGCCAGCAGCTGGGGACCGCCCATAAGGGTCCTGGCCCCGGCCGAAATAGTGCTGGTTAGTATACGGGCAGAGTGACAGATCCTGGCCTGAAGAACACTATTTCTCCTGTTTCATGATAAACATCCAAGTGACCTGGCCCTCTGCACAGGGCAGGTAAAGCAACCCCTGCCCAGATTTGACAGCAAAGAGTCCATAAACAGGCTCAGAGCAATAAATTGCATCTTATAGCTCTTTGCCTTTTCTGTCTTTCGTCACCTGCCTCAGCGCCTCCAAAAAGTCGCTTTTGCAGGCTCATCTTCACAGCCCGGCTGAAAAATATCCGCTCTTTACTCCCGGGGCTTCACTCCACCTTTTGGAAAGCCTTTGCAGCAGCGCTGCATACCGGGCACTTGTCAGGGATCTCGTTTTCCACTGTATAGCCGCACACCGAACAGATATAGTAATCAGCCTCCTCCAGACTCTCCAGGTTGTTCAGCGCCTTCTGGTACAGCTCGGCGTGGACCTTTTCCACGTCGTTGGCGAACTGAAAACTCCTCTTGACCGCGTTGCGGCCCTCTTGCCCTGCTTCTTCGATCATCTGAGGATACATGCTCTTGAATTCATGGACCTCCCCGTCTATGGCCGCCTGCAGATTCTCCCGGGTGGTCCTGACGCCGTTCATGTGCTTCAGATGCGCGTGAGCATGAATGGTTTCAGCCTCGGCCACTGCCCTGAACAATCTGGCCGCCTGGGAATATCCCTCCTTTTCGGCCTGTCTGGCAAAGGCCAGGTACCTGCGGTTGGCCTGGGACTCACCGGAAAATGCTTCCTGAAGATTCTTGTCTGTCTTGCTCATCTTGTTTCTCCTCCTTTGCTTTCAGATAAAAATAAAGATTGATACTGGTAGTTATTACCATCTGAGCCTGGTATTCTGTCAAGTAGTTTGACATGCTTTTCAGCCTCTTTTTTCACTGAGCAGCCTTTCAAGCCCGGCATCCATTTCTTCCAGCCGTTTTACCGGATCGTGGAGCACCACACGGCAGGGTCCTGCCCGGTAACCTCTTCTACAAACCTTTTCTCAATGGCCCCCACGATTATGCCTATTACCTGCTTGATTACCGTTCTGGAAGCAATCCGCCTGGTTCGTTCAGCAGGCAGCCTGCGGCTCTCTGTCCCTGCCGAAGGGAGAGATGGCGCGCAGGCGGCTTATGATTCCGGGAAGATTGTTCAGTACCTGGTCCACTTCTTCTTCTGTGGTGTACCGGCTGAGACTGAACCTGATGGAGCCGTGCACGTGGGTGAAAGGCACGCCCATGGCCCTGAGCACGTGAGAAGGCTCCAGATTGCCTGAAGTGCAGGCCGAACCCGAGCTGGCACAGATGCCCAGACTGTCCAGCGTGAGTAGAATGGCCTCGCCCTCCACGTACTTGAAGGAAATATTCAGGGTATTGGGCAGCCTGGACCGCCTGTCCCCGTTTACCCTGGCATCTTCCACAGAGTTGAGCAGGCCCTCTTCCAGCCTGTCTCTCTGTTCGGCCACCCTTTTGTTCTCCTTTGAGACGTCCGAAGCGGCCAGCTGCATGGCCCGGCCCAGACCCACGATACCTGCCGTGTTTTCCGTTCCTGCCCGGCGTCCGTTTTCCTGGTGTCCACCCAGGATAAACGGCCTGAACGGCGCTTTCTTGCGCACAAACATGGCTCCCACTCCCTTGGGGGCATGGATCTTGTGCCCCGACAGAGTCAGAAAATCCACTGGCAGTCTGCGCATGGACAGGTCAAACTTACCAATGACCTGCACCGCGTCAGTGTGAAAGAGTATTCCCCTTTCNTTGACCACTTCGACCATTGCCTGCACCGGGTAGACATTGCCGGTCTCGTTGTTGGCGTACATAACAGACACNAGAGCCGTGTCCGGACGCAGACTGTCCCTGAGCTGCTCAAGGTTGAGGCGCCCGGAATTATCCACAGGCAGATAAGTCACCTCGTATCCCCTGCCCTCCAGGTACTTGCATGTGTTGAGCACCGCCGGGTGCTCCACCCGGGTTGTAATCAAATGGCGCTTGTCCGGCTGGGAATTCACAGCAGCGAATATGGCCGCGTTGTCACCTTCAGTACCGCCGGAGGTGAAAATGAGCTCCTCCGGGGAACAGTCCAGGGCCTCTGCTGTGCGTTGTCTAGCCAGGTTCAAGTGCTTGTGCACCTGACCTCCGAAGGTGTGCATGCTAGAAGGATTGCCGTACAGGGTGTCCATGAAGGGCAGCATGTCCTCCATGACCTCGGGAGCGACCATGGTGGTGGCGTTATTGTCCAGGTAATTGACCTTCATGCCCGGACCTCCTCCACCACTATCTGGGAATCCACACGCTCCCTGAGCTTTTTTTCCACCACTTCCTTGGCCGTGAGATGGCTGGAAGGACATCCGGCACAGGCGCCGCGGAAAGAAACCATGACTTTAGTGCCGTCAATATCCACCAGTTCCATGTCGCCCCCGTCCTTGTGCAGGCTGGGCCGGATCTCTTCGTCCACCACTTTGGTCACCAGCTGCATGCGCTTGATATTGGTCATAGGTCTGGCTGCCGGAACCGCCTTGACCGGGATGGTGTTTTGCCGGCGAGCCTCCTCCAGGAGCCTTTCTATCTCCTGGTGACAATCTCCGCAGCCTCCCCCGGCCTTGGTATAATGCGTAACATCCTCCACTGAGGCAAGATCGTTCTCCCGGATGGCCCTTGTTATCTCTTCATCTGTAACCCCAAAGCATTCACAGACCACTTCGCCCTCAAGATCACGGACAGATGTCTTCTCTCCGCGCAGGTTTTTCAGGGCAGCCTCCAGGGCCTGCTGTCCCATCACCGAACAGTGCATTTTCTCCTTGGGCAGACCCCCCAGCTCCCGGGCTATATCCTTATTGGTTATCCGTGAGGCTTCTTCTACGGTCTTGCCCTTTAACAGCTCGGTAAGCACCGAGCTGGAAGCTATGGCGCTGGCGCAGCCGAAAGTCTGAAACTTGGCGTCTCGAATTACTCCGGATTCATCGACCTTCAAAAAAAGCTTCAAGGCGTCTCCGCAGGCCAGGCTGCCCACCTCGCCCACTGCATCAGCATCACTCATCTCCCCTGCATTTTTAGGATTCAAAAAGTATTCCTTAACCTTATCCGTGTACTCCCACATTGCTTTCTCCGGGATGGTTCATGTTTCACTATCCGGTGCAAACGCTTTTCACGCTGAATCTAACCGGTGGTTTTAATGTGTATACTTTGCCGGTCCCGGTCAATACCCGGAAATAAAATTCATACAAATATAGTCTGAAATCCTGAATTTCAAGGCCCTGCCTTCAGGAAAGTACAGCTCCAGCTTTCTGTCAGGATCATGCAGTTCCCATCCGATCATGACAAAAACTCCAGAAGATGGTAGCGCCCCTCAATTACAGCCGCTACAAAAAGCAGGGGTACGACAAAGACCAGAAAGACGCAGTGGACCCTTTTCCACCGCTCAAACCAGCTCAGGCGGACCGGATCACTCCGGTGACCCAGCCCCCTCCAGAAGCCCACTCCAAAAGCAATGAACATGGCCGGCCATTCGAATATGCCGTGCGGGACCAGCATTAAAACAAGTTCCAGCCAGGAGAACTGATCCATCCAGCCAGCAAACCAGCCCAGAAGCAGCCCATTGAAAATAGCCAGGGACACTGGCACCACCCCGAACAGGACAACAAAACACATGGCCAGATAGCTGGCAATCAGATTGTGAACAAATATACGCAGGATAAATTCCCAGGCGCTCAGATGGACAAACTTTTCCATGAGGGACTCGAGCTGTGCTTCCAGAAAATCAAAATGGCCGGGAAGGCTCCAGGCCACTGCCGCAGCCAGGCAATAAACACCTACAGCGGCCAGGATCCAGCCCCTGGCCGCCTTCACGGTGTCCATGGCCACAGAAGTTATATGCATGAAAACTCCTTGCATGCTGCGTCTGCAATTCTGCCAAAAGGTCTGCTGCAGAGGTATTAAGAAAAAGTACCCTGACAAACGTTAAAAGGCAAGCTGGGTCAGAGTCGGGTGAACCCGTACGTACCGCCTGCTTTACAAGAATCTCAGCTGTCTGACCAGGACCAGCAGGGCGGCCAGGATGGAAGTCACACCGCGCAACGGGAATGGTTAAGAAAAAGCTCGGTCATGGGGATGAACACGCAGGTCACAGGGTCTGTTTAAAGTCGTCGAGGGTTTTTGGTATTTTGACGTTTCCAGTGAAAAAGACCAGTGGCCCTGTTCAGGCAAGCCTGAGCATTTCCAGGGCTCTGAACGATTACGCTACAGTATTGTACTGGACCCTGGCATGCCGGCCGGGCGAGGGAGCAGGATTATTTATTTTAACAGCCTCAGTCTCAAAAACCCCTGAGGGTTCAAGTAACAATGCCCGTTAGGGCCAAGCAAGCCACCGGCTATGCAGGTGGTAAATACTGACTTTGGAGGTTTTTGCAGAACCGGCTGAAGTCCATCCAGGTAGTGTCAAAAAATCCCGGGTCATTCCCTGCGTACACCGCTGCCCATCATTTGTTAACCGGCTGCCGGAGCAAGTTCTCTCTGGGTCTTTAGCTTGACTACCTTTTGTTTGATGAAAAAAGCCAGGCCCGCTGCCAGAAGAAGAAACATGCCGGCAGTCATGAACGCCGGGGAGGCCTGTCCGCCTGTTGCCGACTCTATCATCTGATATACCCTGGAAAAAACAAAGCCTCCGACTCCCCAGGATGAAAATATTATCCCGTAATTGATGCCAAAATTTTTCATACCCCAGAGATCCTTGGTTATGGCCGGAAAAATTGACAAATTGGTTCCGTAGTTGAAGCCGATGAGGGTCGCCAGAAACAGCATGGCCAGGGCACCGGTTTCCGGCGAGTCCACAACGGTCATGGCGGTAAACATCAGAATGGCTTGAAATGCAAGCATCATTATGAGCGTGTTCTCCCTGCCGATCCTGTCCGAGATGACTCCTGCGGCTATCCGGCCCACGGCATTTCCCAGGGCGAGTATCACCACAGCCAGAAAGGCCAGCTCGGCCATGCTCCTTTCAGCCAGGGAGTTGATGCTGCTTATGACCATAAGGCCTGCACCCGCACCCATGAAATAGGTCAGCCATATCAGATAGAAACTGCTGGACTTAAGCATGTCTGCGGCAGTGTATTCTTCTCCAGAACTGCTTATTGAGGCTGCGGAAGCCCTGGAAGACGGAGTGTATGCTGCAGGTGGATTGACCAGCAGCATGGACAGGGAAACCACAGTGAGGAAAAAAGCAACTCCGAATATCTGCATGGCTTGAATAAGGCCGTAACTGTCAATGAGATAATTGGACAAAGGTGAGATATAAGCCGGTGCCAATCCGAATCCTGCCACCACCAGCCCGGCCACCAGACCTGTTTTTGCCGGAGAGAACCACTTGATGGCAGCCGGAGTAGCGGCTGCATACCCGCAGCCTATCCCTGCTCCTACCATCACCCCGAAGCCCATAACCCAGACCCAGTATTCTGTGGACTGGGATATGAGCAAAAACCCCAGGCCCACCAGGATCCCTCCTATGGCGGCTGTCAGCCTGGGGCCGAACCTGTCCTGAAATTTACCTGCCGGGATCATGGAAAAGGCAAAGACAAGACAACAGACTGCATAAGGATCATTTATTGCTGCAAGATTCCAGTTGAATCCCCCATCGGCGAACTCTTCTCCAGCCAAAATGCTTCTCTGGATTTCAGACCTGAATATACTCCAGGCATAAAGGATTCCCAAGGCAAGATTTATGCCGGTCCCTGCCAGGGTTACCACCCAGCCGTTCTTCAGAGAAAGCCCTGTGGGAGTCGTCATGGATTTCTGCATGCGCATTTCCTATTTTTAAGTTTTCTCTGACTGTATCCAAAATTCGATATCCTGCGCTCCTTTCCCTTGAAAAGATTACAGGTGCGCGATCAAAAAAAAATGGGCCGGCAGCAGCTAAGCCTGTGACAGCCGGACCATGATGGCATGCTCCATCGGAGCAAAGGTTAATTTCGCGAACGTTTACAAGGCCCAGAAAAATCAGTCAATGAAAAAAAGTTCAATTTTTCACAAAAAATGAAGGGATAGGACAAGGGCGCTGGGAAAAAAATTTGGTTCTTCAGCAAAATTTGTGGGTTCTTTTTGATTTTTCGTTCTCAGTTTCAATGAAAGTGGAGATTAAGCCGGGGCTGGCGTGGCGCTTGCGAGCG
>SL_5KL_010_SEDDRAFT_10001370_pt1 | contig 14786 bp, 16 predicted proteins | sample SodLakKL_010_SED_FD_9118 | JGI IMG/M metagenome (IMG submission 9118)
GATGTTGGAGACAGGGTCGAGACCGCCTCAAGGATAGGGGTATCGGCCTCGATCTACGCAATCTCAACCCCGATGACCTCGACGACCTCATCGAGGCCCTGGCCGACCTCGAGGTCGATGTAGAGAGCAAAGATGAAAAGGTCAGGGTATTCGTGGAGTAGGGTTGACAAAGTTAACCACCACCATCATAATGCGTCAAGATATTCACCCCACGCATTGAATATGATAATGGAGGTAACATGGCCAGAGAATGGAACGAGTTGACCAAGATGACCCAGGGCAAGGAGATGACGGTTGAGCGCGTACGCCTTGTCGAGAGCGGTGTTGCCATTGAGGGCAGTTTCGCACTGCCCACTCTGGCCAGTCTGCCGTGGGAGGACCAGGTCTTTGTGATGGCCTTCGTCCGCTCCCACGGCTCCATTAAGGAGATGGAACAGGTGTTCGGCATAAGCTACCCTACCGTCAAGAACAGGCTCAATCGCATAGCAAAGCGCTTTCCGTTTGTCGAAATCGTCCAGACCTCTCCCGAGGAAGAGGTGATCCGCGGACTTGAGAGGGGTGAGATATCGGCAGAGGAAGCGATAAGGAGGCTCGTCACATGAAACGACCACCGCTGTTTCTGCGGCTGAGGATCCATGGAGAGAAGAGAAGGCCGGGCTGCTGGCTCCCGCTTTTCATACTGCTGCCGCTGGCAGTAGCCCTTCTCATAGTCCTCTCGCCGCTCATATTGCTCGCTGCCATCATTCTCAGGCGGCGCGAACGGAGGAACCGCAAGGTCCAGCTGGCCGGGATTGTCCTGCGCATGCTGTTCTCACCAGGCGGTATCAGAGCCGGCTTCGGGCTACTCTGCTCAACTCCCGGTCTCCGGATCGACGTATCCGATAACGATGGAGTGTTTCAAATTTCGGTCATCTAGAGAACGAGACGAAGAAAACGAAAGGAGGGATAGAACAATGTCTGAAAGTCAAAAGAAGATCCTGGAACTACTGGAAAGCAAGAAGATAAACGTCGATGAAGCCTACCGGCTGCTCAGTATTCTCGAACCGGAGGCAAAGGCACGTGAAGGCGCTGCCGGTGCAGAAAGGCCGGTCAAGGCAACGGGCAAGTATCTGCGCGTCACCGTGCAGCCCGATCCCGAGCACGAGCGCGCCGGCGATGTCGACCGGGTAAATGTGCGTGTGCCCATGTCGCTGATACGCTCCGGTATGAAGTTCAGCGCGCTGCTGCCTGAAGAGGCCCGGGACAAGGTGGGCGATGCGCTCCGCGATAAGGGAATAGACTTCGACATGCGCAACCTTAAGCCCGAAGACTTCGACGAGCTTATCGAAGCTCTGAGCGAGCTTGAGGTGGACGTGCGGAGCAGCGATGGTGAGATGGTGAGGGTCTTCGTCGAATAGCACCACTGCAAAGCTATTGGGGCCGCTAGCCGGTCGGACCAACACGGGACCGGACGGGTGATACAGCAGCCTCACACCTGCATGATAGTGTGTATGCTGGAGAACGACAGGGAAAGGAGAACGAAGAACGATGCATGAGTTACTGGAGGAGTTGCTGGGGGAGTTCACCGGGGTGGAGTACGGTGAACTCCGCTATCATGAACGCAAGGCCCTGAATATCGGTGTCCGGCAGGGCGAACTTGAGATTGCGAACTCAACCATCTACAGCGGCGTAGGGGTCAGAGCCTTTTATCGAGGAGGATGGGGATTCAGCAGCACCTCGCGCCTCGAACGTGATAGCATAAGGAGAGCTGTCCATGACGCCATCAGTGGAGCCAGGGCCGCGGGCAAGAAGGAGGGGACCCGCCTGGGAGCAGCCAGCCTTGCCACGGGGAAGTTCGCTCCTGAGATCAAGGAGCCGGTAGGTGCACATCCCTTTGAGGAGAAACTCGACCTCGTACGTAAGGCTGAGGCCAGAGTGCGTTCCTTTCCTGTTATCGCCTCGGCAGCATGCCACTACCGCGAAACGCTTGACCACAAGCACATACTGACCACAGACGGCGCGCGTGCGGAGGTGATCGACTCCAAGCCCGAGTTCAGACTTATGGCGGTCGCCGCCGACGACGGCCAGCGGGTAGAGGCTTCTGAGGCGCTGGGAGTAACCGGTGGATGGAGCGATCTCTTCAGAAGGGATCCCGAAGAGATGGCGGATATCGTGGCCAGAAGGGCCGGCGATCTGCTTAAAGCCGAGCACCCTAAGGGCGAGCGCGCGGTGGTCATCCTCGACTCCGGGCTTGTCGGGCTTCTCGCTCACGAGGCGATCGGGCACACTGTGGAGGCCGATTTCGTTCTCGCCGGGGCGATAACCCAGGGCAAGCTTGGGAAGAGGGTAGGAAGCGAGATGGTAACCATGGTCGATAGCGGGCCCTCCCAGTACGGAGAACACGCCGCAGGAACCGTCCTGGTAGATGACGAAGGTGTCGTCACCGAGAGAACCGAGATTATCAAGAACGGCATCCTGCAGTCATACCTGCACAACCGCGAGACGGCAGGCATCTTCGGCGTGAGGTCGACCGGAAACGCTCGGGCCTACGAGTATTCAGATGAACCACTGGTCAGGATGCGCAATACGTACATAGAACCCGGGGAAAGGACGCTTGAGGAGATGATCTCCGAGGTCAAGAACGGATACCTGCTCAAGGGAGCCGGAGGAGGACAGGCCGATGCCAACGCGGAGTTCATGTTCTCGGTACAGGAGGCGTACAGGATAGAAAACGGCAAGCTGGGCGATTTGCTGCGAGGTGTGGCGATCAGCGGGCAGGCGTTCCAGGTTCTCGAGAGCGTAGATGCGGTCAGCAGTGAGTTCTGCTTCGACATGGGCGCCGGCTTCTGCGGCAAAGGACAGCTGGCCAAGGTTGATGGAGGAGGACCCTATCTCAGATGCAATGCTATCGTCGGAGGGAGAGCATGACAAAACTGACAGATTTCGGAGGATTAGCAGTAGAGGGGGCGATTAAGGCGGGAGCCGATGAAGCCGAGGCCTTTGTTGCCCAGGGCAAAGAGATAAGCGTGAAAGCGGAGGCGAACGAGCTCAAGCTGGCCACTTCTCACGCCAGGGACGGTCTCGGCGTTCGTGTATTCACCAAGAAAGGACTGGGGTTCGCCTCGGTCAACACCCTGGAGGAACGTCAGATAGGTGAAGCGGTCCAGGCAGCTACCAGCCTGAGCAAGGCCTCTCCCCAGGATGAGCACAACGCTCTGCCCGACCCGCAACCGGTGAGGAGGATTGATGGGCTGCATGACGAAAGCGCCAGAGGCATCGGTGTGGATCAGGCGATCTCGATACTGGAGGAGATGCTTACCACTGCCAGAGGCTATGACCCTCGGGTCACCATCGATAGTGCCTCCTTCAATGTTGAGGTCGGCAGGCAGGCAGTCGTAAACTCTAAAGGAGTCAGGACCGAGGAGGAGACGAGCACGCTTTCCTGTTTCATCATGGGAATGGCCCGTGACAACGAGGAGGTTTCGAGCTTCAACTATCGCTTCGACAGCACCAGGAGCGTGACACAGATGGATGCCAGGGGCAGGGCCCTGGAGTTTGCCCGTAACGTGGTTGCATCGCTCGGCGCAAAGAAGGGCGAATCCTTCGTGGGCCCAATCATCCTGTCACCGGACGCGGTGCTCGAGATGATGCTGCTCCCGATCGTATGGGCGATAAGCGCAAAGAACGTTCAGACGGGAATGAGCCGGTGGGCCGGAATGCTGGGTAAAAGCGTGAGCGCACCTCTCCTCAGCATCGAGGATGACGGACAACTGGCGGGTGGGGCGTGTTCGGCATCGTTTGATCGAGAGGGACTGCCGCACGAACGGTTGACCGTTATCAATGAGGGTATTCTGCAGACGTATCTCTACAACAGCTACACAGCCCGCAAGGACAATCGTAGTTCCACCGGCCATGCCTCGGGAGGCACTCGCTCTGTTCCGGCGATCGGCCCGACCAACCTGTTCATCAGACCGGGGCAGACGAGCAAAGAGGACCTGGTCAGCGGGGTTAAGCGGGGAGTTCTGATCACGAGATTCTCTTCTGCCCCGAGGCCTGTGAGCGGAGATATCTCCGGAGTGGTCAAGGGAGGTTTCCTCATCGAGAATGGACGGATCGCCCGGCCGCTGATCGAGACCATGATCTCAGGGAACCTTTTCGAGATGCTGCCCAGGATATCCGGTCTCTCACAGGAAACCGAGAGTCTGGCCTACCCGGGTGAAGTCGCTCTGGTCTCGCCATACATAAGGATTGACGACGTTACCGTAACGGCCGGCTGATGGCCGCGAATGAATGCTCACCAAAAGGAGGATAATGACAAACAAGACAGACCAGGCGGAGTTCTACAGGTTAGCAGAGAAGTTCATCGACCGTATCATGGAGGAGTCACCCGTAGCCGCCACTCAGCTGGGCGACCACCGCTTCGACGACCGGCTAGCAGACCACAGCAAAGCTGCTTTGGAAAGACGGCAGAAGGAGATCAGGGAGGCTATCGAGGACTTCGAGAGCTTCGACACCGCTGCCTTTGACATTGACGCCAGAATAGACCACCGGCTCATGATCCAGACGGCGAAATCGGGGCTCCGTGACTTCGAGAAGCTCAAGGGACACATCCGCAACCCCGGCAGCTACGCCAGCGAGTCCATGGCAGGAGTCTTCCTTCTACTGATAAAGGAGTTCGCACCGCTGGAGGACCGGCTCGAGAAGGCACTGGGCAGACTGCGGGAGATACCCAGAGTGCTGGAACAGGGAAGGGAGAACATCGAGCCCGAGACCGTTCCCCCGGTCTGGAACGAAATAGCACAGGAGTCCGCCCAGCAGGGCCTGGCGCTCTTCAACATGTTGATTCCGGCGATCGCTCAGCAGACGCCGAAGCTTGCGCCTCAGTTGAACGAGGCCAGTCAGAAGGCGGCTAAGGCTGTGCAGGATTATGTGGAGTTCCTGCAGCAGCGCGTGGCCCCCGCAGCGAAGGGCGACTTCGCGGTCGGGAAGGACATGTTCGAGGAACTGCTCCGTGAGGACCACATGCTGGACTACGACGCTGAGGGACTCCTCAAGACAGGCTGGAAGCTGTTTGAGGAGACGCAGGAGCAGATGAACAGGCTGGCCCGGGACATCGACCCGGAGAAGACGGTCAAGGAACTGCTGGAACAGGCCAAAGCCGATCATCCCGGGGCCGATGAGCTACTCGATGTCTACCGAAGCGAGATGGCCAGAGTGAGAGAGTTCGTGGCGGCTCAGGACATCGTATCGATCCCCGCGGGTGAAACCCTCAAGATCGAGCCTACCCCTCCCTTCCTGCGCGGAGTGATTCCCTACGCAGCATATATGATGCCCGGACCCCTGGAGAAGGTGCAGCAGGGTGTCTTCCTTGTCACCCCGGTCGACCCATCCAGTCCGCCCGAGCAACAGGAGGAGAAGCTCAAGGGGCATAACTATGCCAAGCTGCCGGTCACCGCTCTTCACGAAGCATATCCCGGCCATCACCTCCAGCTTGTTTATGCCAATACCGTCGGCACAATGCCGCGGAAACTCGGTGGATTCGTCTCCACCCTGTTTCCTGAAGGCTGGGCCTTCTACTGCGAGGAGTTGATGGAGCAACTCGGATACGTCGACAAGCCAATGCAGCGACTGGGGAGACTCTCCGACCAGCTGTGGCGGGCGGCCCGCATCATCCTCGATGTATCTCTTCACACCGGGAAGATGACCGTGGATCAGGGTATCGACTTTTTGGTGGAGAATGCCAGCCTGGAGAGGAGCAACGCCCAGGCCGAGGTGCGGCGCTACACCATGAGTCCCACCCAGCCCATGAGCTATCTCATCGGGAAGCTGGAGATCGTGAACTTGATCGATGAGTACAAGAGGATAAATCCTCGCGCATCGCTGAAGGAGGTCCATGATGCCGTTCTGTCCTGCGGATCTCCTCCGCCACGACTGATGAGGGAGAAGCTGTTTGCCGGGGGCTGATTGTTAGTTAGAAGAGCGACGAAAGGAACGCAGTGTGAACCAGAACGCCGTCGAGTACCTCTGTTGTCCCGCGTGTAAGGGAGAACTGGAGCTTAAGCCTGAGGAGAGGGAAGAGTCCATAGTGGTATCAGGGCGATTGGGCTGCGGGAAGTGCGACAGGGAGTACGAGATCGCTTACGGCCTTCCCAACCTGGTCCACCCCGAGCCTGAGAAGCTGCCCGACATCGACAGGCAGTTCCTCGACCAGTATCAGCGGATCGCCGCCTCGTACGACCGTATCATCCGGCTCATGATGCTCGCGGGCGCACTTTGGGAGCCCCGCGCGCGTCGTCGAGATCTGGTTGCTCCCCTGGAACTCAAGCCGGGTGATCTCGTCCTGGAGGTCGGTGCGGGAACCGGCAGCAGCCTTCCGCTCATCGCTGATAGAATCGGCAGAGCGGGAAAACTGTTCGCTATGGATCTCTCTCCCGGGATGCTCGCCGTGGCACGTGAGAAGATGGCCAGGAAGGGGATCCCGGCCGAGTTCGGACTCGGCAACGCCGGCTATCTGCCCTACAGGGACGGTCTGTTCGATGCCATCCTTCACTTCGGCGGCATCAACACGTTCGGTGAGAAGGAGAGGGCCCTGGCCGAGATCGTGCGTGTAGCCAGACCTGGAGGCAAGATCGTTATCGGCGACGAAGGACTGGTCCCGGGCAAGGAGAAGACCAGGTTCGGGCGCTGGCTGCTCAAGCAGAACACCCTGTACGCCAACAAGCCTCCCATGGACCTGCTTCCCGATGGGATCACCGATGTAGACCTCAGGTGGATCTGGCGCGGGCTCTTCTATGTGATTAGCTTTCGTAAGGCCGAGACGGTGGAGGAGCGGCATGTATAATGGGGAGCTCGGCCTTCGCTATCATGCTTTCGGGCTGAGCCCCAGGAGCTTAATGTCGGCTGACTTTCCGGAGATGTAGATGGAAACTGTACTACGGGTTAAGGATCTGACCAAACGTTACCCCAGGCGACGTGATAAGCCGGTGATGGCGGTCGACCACGTGAGCTTTTCGGTCGACAAGAACGAAGTCGTCGGGTTGCTGGGACCCAACGGGGCGGGGAAGACCACGACCATCAAGTGCATTGCCGGCCTGATCAAGGCGACCTCGGGGGAGATATGGCTCAACGGAGTCGAGGCCCAACGTCAACCGAAGAAGGCCATGGAGAGGGTCGCTGCCCTGCTCGAGGGGAACCGCAACATCTACTGGCGACTAACGCCGCGCGAGAACCTGGAGTTCTTCGCCGGGATCCAGGGACATCAGGTTAGGAAGGTGAAGGCATACATCGACGAGTTGATCGAGCTCTTCGACCTCAAGGACAAGGAGAAGACCTCGGCACGCATGCTCTCCCGGGGAATGCAGCAGAAGCTGGCCCTGGCCTGCGCGTTGATACGACAGACCGAGATCCTACTGCTGGACGAGCCGACCCTGGGCCTGGATGTCGAGACTTCGTACGAACTGAGGAACGTCCTGAAGGAGATGGCTGCCCGCGGCGAACGCACAATCCTGCTATCGTCACATGACATGCACGTCGTACAGGATATCTGCGAGAGGGTTATCGTCATCAACAACGGGCGGGTCGTTGTCGACGACCGGGTGGCCAACCTCATGAAGCTCTTCCAGGTGAGCGCGTACCGCTTTGAACTCGAGGGTCACCTGGTGAAAGAGTTGGAGATGAAGCTGAAAGAGCGGTTTCCGCTGCTGGCGCTCTCATCCACCGATCATCGCACCTACATCGATGCCGACCTCGTAGAAGGATCAGAACTCTACGAGGTGCTTGACATTCTCAAGGCCGGGAACATACAGGTGAAGTCGATTGGCCACAAAGAGCCCAACCTGGAGGAGATCTTCCTGGCGATCGTGAAGGGGGAGTTGAAATGAGGTACCTGGCAGTGTTCATGGCCCAGTTGAAGATAAGGTACATCTACCTCAAGCGTTACTACTTCGATACGATCTCAATGATCGTCACAATGTTCATCATCTTCCTGCTCATCTTCTACGGTTCGATGGCCCTGATGGGGGGTACCCCGGCCGACATGGGAGAGACGTTGGAAGGAATCGTGGTCGGCTTCATGGTCTGGAGCTTTGCGCTTGTTGCCTACGGCACGCTTTCGTGGGGGATGATCGAGGAAGCTCAGCAGGGCACACTTGAGCAGCTCTACATGAGCCCGCTTGGCTTCGGCTGGGTCACCATATCCCGCGTGGCTGCCCACTTCATCATCAATGTGTTCACGGTGTTCATCGTGCTGCTCCTGATGATGGCCACCACCGGCAAGTGGCTCAACCTGGATATCCTCAGCCTGATACCGCTGGTGTTGCTGACCATCGCCGGTGTCTACGGGATCGGGTTCTTCATGGGCGGATTGGCCCTGGTGTTCAAACGTGTGCAATCGGCCCTCCAGATCCTGCAGTTCGTGCTGGTGATCTTCATCGCCGCTCCCTTCGGGTGGTCGCCCTTCATGAGATTTCTGCCGCTATCCCTGGGAACGCGCCTTATCGGGCAGGTGATGATCGGTGAGCAGACGTTACTACAGCTTCCTCCCGGCGACGTCCTGTTCCTGGTCGGTAACTCGGCTGTCTACTTCGGCCTCGGCTTCCTGACCTTCAAGTTCTTCGAGAACATCGCCCGCGACCGCGGGTTACTGGGACACTACTAGGGAGTCCGGACAATGTCGAACGAGCCGCTCCACCCGGCGACATGTCCGGTTGGGGGCATCTCAGGCAGACCTGCCATGGGATGAAACCCTGCTCTTACTATAACTATCCATACCGTGTCTTGAGGATCAGTATCCTCGGGGATGCTCCAGGCGAACGCTCCTCTGGATGCAGGAATGTCGGTGGCAATCCTTGTGCAGAGAGGCTTCGACATCCGAGGTTCAGTATGTGCCGCCAGATAGATGTCGACCCTCCTTACACCTCTGGATTCCCACCTGATATCGTATGTCTGCCCGGTCACCCACTCGTCTCCACCATCGGGATGGGTAACAGTGATGTCGGGGCAGGCCAGGTAGAATGCCGCTATACCTAACCCGATGGCGATCACCAGGATGCCTGCCCACTTCAACCGGCTACATCGTACCGAGTTCGCCATTCTCCTCAAGCCTGACACCTTCTCCGGCTGCCTTTCTCGTCGTAAAACCGTGGCTGCGAGCAGTCCGGTCAGCAGCCTCTTCTTCACTGGAGCCCTTTCTACTGTAACGCTCACTGTCCGGAAAAGTTGCACGTCCTGAAGCATCCTGGAGTACTATACATGGTGTCGCGTCGCCCGTAGTGTCATCCGGCCGGAAGTTTCCGTCTATCGCTCGCCGGCGCAGAACACCGGCCTCCTCCTGGCTGGATTGCCCGAAATGCTGAAATCCTGTGTTTTCAATCAACAGGTTCCCAACTGAGGAAGGGATACGTCTCGCCGTCAACGATATTCCAGGTGTAGGCCTCATTCCTATCACCCGGATCAACTGCGATGATATCCCAAGGCTCGTCGAGGCCGTCTGTCGCAGTGTCCGAGAAGGTCGTTATGTCCATCATCTCGGCGGTTGTCTTGCCTGTACCTTCGCCACTCTGTTCGGTGCCTGAAGTCTCAACATCCCAGAACGAATCCGATACCATATCGCGGGAACCCTTGACCAATCCATAGCCATCTCTGTCTCCATGCACACTGCCCGTCGCGTAAGCCTTCGAGATTACGCCGAAGTTAGTTCCGACCAGTCCGCACCCGGGGAGTCCCAACACGTGAGCCGTTGAATACGAGTCTGACACCGAGCCTCTATTCCAGCCGATGAGCCCTCCGACGGCATATCCTGGAGGCAGTGATAGAGCACTGAAGAAGTGCGTGTCCGGGTTCACGCTTCCCGCCGAATAGGATCTCGATACCGAGCCTCTGTTTACCCCAACCAGACCGCCGGTGTAACCCGCGCCACGCACATAACCCGTTGAACTGCAGTCTTCCACCTCTCCGTGGTTTGTACCAACCACGCCACCCACGTGGCCATGTCCTGTAACATCGACGCCTGTTAGCCTCACACACCTGATCGTTCCCTCTTCAGCCACGAACCCCAACAGACCTACATGAGTATCGCGAGGCCTGTCGATGTACAAGCCGGAGATCCCATATCCCTGTCCGTCGAGCGTGCCTCTGAACGGACGTCGCGAACCACCGATCGGCTGCCATCCCTTACCATCATTGGCGATCGGGCCTGCCAGTTCTTCGTACCCGGTAGTACTGGAGTCCAGATCGTTCATGAGAGCAAAGCTCCTGTCCAGATGATGCCTGGCAGCATGCAGATCATACCAGTTACGTATCTCGGGGTCATAGGCAGGAACTCTGCAGGCCACGACTGCGAGAACCATGACGACGACTGTGGCTATTGCGACCAGAATCCTCTTCTTCACTGTAGGCCTTTCCAGTATAACGCGCACGGTTCGAAAAGGTTGCACTCCCAAAGACATCCCTATCATACATAGTATCAGGTCTCCTGTGATCTGCAACTTCCCCGGAGCCTTGACAACCGCTTCTGCGGCCGTCTATAATGCGCCTAATCAACTGCAGTTGCATAAACTCTAGTATGCTTGTATGAAGGAGGACGATGCACAACTTGAGGACGCTTTGCAGGCGCGTGGTTGCGCGATCTACAGGGAGGGTTGGAGTGGTGCTGAGTGCGGCTCTCGCGCTCGTGCTGATTCTAACCGCCTGTACTGCTGAACACCCCCTACCGACACCTAACGGAACCTCGCTCGTCGATGACCTGGGAAGACTGGTAGAAGTTGAGGGAACGCCTGAGAGAATAGTTTCGTTAGCCCCGGCTAACACCGAGATTCTCTTTGCCCTGGGACTGGGAGACAGCGTGGTGGGAGTGACCGACTTCTGCGACTATCCTCCGGAGGCTATGGATAAAGAGAAGGTGGGAGCATACTACCCGCCGGATATTGAGAAGATAATCGCCCTCAACCCCGACCTGATACTGGCTACCGACATCCACAGGCACGAGGCCATCCCCGCCCTCGAAGACCACGGGTTCACGGTGTTTGCCCTCGCGCCCCAGACGCTGGACGAGGTGATGGCCAGCATAGACAGGGCGGGGCAGATCACCGGGCAGGAAGAGGAAGCGCTTGACTTGATCGGCGAAATGCAGAGCCGGATCGAACAAGTGGAGGAAGCACTCATTGACGTCGAGGAGAGACCAAGCGTATTCTACATCACCTGGCACGATCCCCTGTGGACCGTGGGCAGGAACACCTGGATCGACGACCTGATTACGATTGCGGGCGGTGTGAACGTCTTCTCGGAATACTTCGAGAGCGGCGCCATGGTCGAGGTGGAATGGGTTATCTACCTCAACCCCGAGGTCATCATCGCCAGTAGCTGGTCGTTCGATTGGGCCAACAACGCTACCGAACTCGACGGCATTGATGCCAGGCTGAACAGCAGGATCTACCGGTCCGATGACAACCTGGTCCAGCGCTCAAGTCCCCGGCTGGTGAAGGCCCTGGACTGGTTTGCCTACTTCATCCACCCCGAGATATTCGATGAGCCCGAGGGCTGACCTGCAGCCAGTATTCGCTTTTCAGCCGGAAAGGACACCGAGATGAGAGAAAGAGGTCTGATACAGGTCTACACCGGGAACGGCAAGGGTAAATCCACCGCTGCCATCGGCCAGGCAGTTCGCGCCGCCGGGCACGGTCACAAGGTGGGTTTCATATCTTTCTTCAAGGATCCCGACGTGTTCGGATACGGAGAGTACCGGTCGATGGAGCAGCTCGGGATTACCATCTTCCTCTTCGCGAGGAAGCACCCTCACTTCTACAGGGAACTGGACCCCGAAGAGGTGTGCGAGGAGTGCTGCCGGGGGCTGGACTTCATCAGGGAGCTTCTGCTTGACCTATCGTGGGACATGCTGGTGCTCGATGAACTGAACATCGCCCTGCGCGACGGCTTTCTGAAGGAGGACGAGGTGATCTCTCTGCTGGATGCAAAGCCTCAGAAGCTTGAGCTTGTCCTGACCGGCAGGGGTGTTCCACAGAGGATAGTCGACAAAGCAGATCTGGTGAGCGAGGTAATGGAGATCAAGCATCCTTACAGCCAGGGTATACAGAGCAGGGAAGGCATCGAATACTAGCGGGACTTTCGAGGATGGCACGCACTGTATCGGAGGCGCTCAGCGAGCCCGTCGCCCGCTATCCAGCGGGAATCGGGATTCGCCGGCGAAGCAGAGTCTACTCCATGCTCCTGCTCGGCGCACTACTGATAGTGGTCATCCTGTTTGCCACCGGAGTGGGCAGTGTTCCCATACCCATCGCCACTGCCTTCGAGGTGATGGTCTCTCAACTGCCCTTCGTGAATATCACGCCTTCCGTCCCCGATGTTCCGGGAGGAACCCTGACCCTGGAAAGCCTGCGCATGATAATCCTGGATATCAGGCTTCCTCGAATTATCCTTGCAGGCCTGGTGGGGGCAGCACTGGCGGTGGCCGGAGCCACCTATCAGGGCCTCTTCCGAAATCCGCTGGCCGACCCCTATCTCCTGGGAGTGGCTTCGGGAGCCGGACTGGGAGCTACCGTTGCCATGCTCATTCCCTTTACACTGACGTGGGTTGCTTTCGGGGCCGTGCCGCTCTTTGCCTTCATCGGAGGCGTCGGTGCAGTCACCGTAGTCTACCTGCTCGGCCGGGTGGGCAAGACCATGCCTACCACCACCCTCATCCTGGCCGGAGTGGCTCTGGGCTCGTTCTTGGCCTCCATCACCTCGTATCTTATGACCATCGCCGGTGAACAACTGCAGGGGCTTGTGTTCTGGCTACTGGGCGGACTCCACTTCACCAAGTGGTCGGAGGTATGGGTGGTCCTTCCCGCGGTCCTGGCAGGCTTCGTCATCATCTGGATTCACGCACGGCCGCTAAACGTGATGCAGCTCGACGAAGAGCAGGCACAACAACTGGGTATCAACGTGGAGAGGGTCAAGCTGATACTCCTGGGCGCCGCCACCCTCACAACCTCGGCGGCGATCTGCTTCACAGGGCTTATCGGATTCGTGGGCATCATCGTGCCCCATGCAGTGAGGCTGGTCTGGGGTCCCGACCACCGGTTCCTGCTTCCGCTATCCATGCTGGTCGGAGCCATCTTCCTCATCCTGGCGGACACTCTGGCCCGAACGCTCGTGTCTCCTGCCGGGATTCCGGTGGGGGTGATCACAGCCTTCTGTGGGGCGCCCTTCTTTCTCTATCTCCTGCGGAAGAGAAAGGGGCTTGCCTTCTTTTGAAGGAACCGGACGCCATGATCAAACTGGACGGTGTAAGCGTAGGCTACAATCAAAAGGCCGTCGTGCAGAACGTGAACCTGGAGGCCGGGCCGGGCCAGATGCTGGCGCTGGTCGGGCCCAACGGATCGGGCAAGTCGACCCTGATCAAGGCGATGACGAAGGTAGCCGACCTGTTGTCGGGACGGATCTCGGTCGATGATCGCGACATCACGACTATCAGGCCCAATGAACTGGCCCGCCTTGTTGCGACTGTGCCGCAGACCCCGGTTCTGCCCGGCACATTCACTGCCTTCGAAATGGTGCTTATGGGTCGGACTCCCCACCTGGGACTTCTGCGTTACGAGGGCGGACAGGACGTGGCCACGGCATGGCAGGCAATGGAGGCAACTCGTACGGACTCGTTCGCTCAGCGCCGGGTGAGTGAACTCTCCGGAGGGGAAAAACAGAGGCTGGTCATCGCCCGTGCCCTGACCCAGCAGCCCAGAGCCATCCTCCTCGACGAGCCTACGGCGAATCTGGACATAAACCACCAGGTCGGCATTCTGAACCTGGTCAAGAGCCTCTGCTCCCAGCACAGCCTGACCGTGATCGTGGCCCTGCATGATCTGAACCTCGCAGCGCAATACTGCGACCGGATGGTCATGCTCAACGGAGGCGGTGTGTATGCCAAAGGTACGCCGTCCGACATCCTTACGGCTGCTAACATTAAGGATGTCTACGGGGCCGAGGTATGCGTCTATCCCCACCCCGTAAACAGGTTGCCCACCACTATCATCACTGCGGGCGGGAACGGTTCGTAGGCCCGGCCCCGGTTGCCGCTGTGCCCGACCATGGACTGGTAGAGCCTCAGCGGACTCAAGTAGTGGAAGAAGCCGTCTGTTGCTACAATACCACTCACACCAGTTGCACAGCTATGCTCCATGGACGAGACGACACATGACCGCGGTATTCACGATGAGACTCGATGACATACAGCCGAGCCAGCTTTTCATCAACTCGGAGAAGCTATCGTACGTGATGAGGAGCTACGCTCCTATAACACCCGGTACGCTTCCCCCCATTCCCGTCAAGGAGCTACGGGGCAAGACCGTCTTCACCGACGGCCACACAAGGGCCCTGGCTGCGCTCTTAAGCGGGCTGTCGGAAGTCACCGTCTACCGGGATGAGGATGATATGGATTGGGAGGCGTATGAGATCTGCCTGGACTGGTGTGAGGAGGCAGGCATCCGCACGATAGCAGACCTCAAGGACAGGATCGTGCCCCCGGCCGACTACCAGGAACTCTGGCTCGACAGGTGCGCGGAGATGCACAGGCAGTTGGAGGCTGAAGGAGCCTGAGAGCATCCACTGCGGCTGGCTCCAGCGGCGAATCGGGGTCGCGCGGCGCTGCTCAAGCGTAGTCTTGAAGCCTGCTGGCTTTCTCAGTCACCCCTGGCCGCCTTCTTAATCTCTTCGACGACCTTCTGGGCGAGATGGGCCGGCACCTCTTCGTAATGGTCGAACTCCATGACGAACTGGCCGCGGGCCTGGGTCATGGACCTCAGGTCTATGGCGTA
>SL_5KL_010_SEDDRAFT_10001371_pt1 | contig 14780 bp, 10 predicted proteins | sample SodLakKL_010_SED_FD_9118 | JGI IMG/M metagenome (IMG submission 9118)
TAAAGCTGATTGGCATAAAACCTGCCAAAGACAGGCTAATCTTCTGCCCTTTTTTAGGTCTCGGTCCGATCAAATGGCTTGAGTGATTTCACGAAAGAGTGCTGAGAAAGGATAAAGTGAAATAATTGGAAATTACTGCTATCATGAAGGGTGATCGCAAGGATTGCGCTTGCTTAAAAGAGTTTCATGCGTCAGAACTGAGAACCATCGCGGGCTCTTTTCTATTTGCATTTTTTTTGCGATAATGGTAGGGTGTATACATTGAAAACTGGTTAATAATATACTAACCCGGTTGTAACAACAGGCGGGTGGTATTGAGGAGGTCTATATATGAAGAAGTACAACAGCGAAAATATTCGCAATGTGGCATTAATATCCCACGGCAGTGCCGGAAAAACTTCACTTACCGAAGCGCTGCTTTTTACGTCAGGGACAATTAACCGCCAGGGAAAAATCGAGTCGGGTAACACCACTACCGATTATGACCCTGATGAAATCAAGAAACAGGTGACTATAAACCTGGGTCTGGCTCCCCTGGAGTGGGACGGGATCAAGATTAATTTGCTTGACACGCCGGGCTATTTTGATTTTATTGGTGATGTCCTTGGTGCTCTGCGAGCTGCCGATAGTGTTGTAACGGTCGTTTGTGCTGTTTCGGGTGTTGAAGTTGGCACAGAAAAAGTATGGGGTTACGCAGATGATTACAACCTGCCCCGTCTTGTGGCCATCAACAAACTGGATCGCGAAAATGCCGATTATGAAGGGACCCTGGAACAGCTTCGGGATAATTTCGGACATAATGTGGCCCCCCTGCAGATGCCCATTGGTCAGGAAGCAGACTTTAAAGGGGTTGTTGACCTGGTTAGGCAAAAAGCAATCATGTTTTCTGATGATGGTATGAAAACGACCGAAGAAGATATTCCCTCAGATCTGGTCGACAATGCCCGCGAGCTAAGGGAAAAACTGGTTGAAGCGATTGCCGAGGCCGATGACAGCCTCCTCGAAAAATACCTGGAGGGCGAAGAACTGACCGATGATGAAATAAACGAAGGTCTGCGACGGGGAGTCCTGGAAGGCAAAACAATCCCTGTTCTTTGCTGTGCAGCCTCGAAAAATTTTGGAACCCAGCCGTTGCTGGATCTGATCAAGCGCTACCTTCCCACCCCTCTCGATAAAGAGAAAATAAAGGGATATATCCCCGGCAGTAAAGATGAAGTTACCCGTAAACTTAGCAACGACGAGCCGATGTCTGCTTTTGTATTTAAAACTCTGGCCGACCCCTATGTGGGTCGGATCAACTACTTCCGAGTTTTTTCCGGCAATATCCAGCCCGACAGTCAGGTCTACAATTCCACCCAGGATTTGACTGAGCGTTTTGGACAGGTTTTTTCAATGCGCGGGAAGAACCAGATTCAGATGGAGGAAGTTGTTGCCGGAGACATTGCCTGCGCTGCCAAGCTCCAAAACACCGTTACCGGCGACACTCTTTGCGACAAGGGTAATCCGCTTGTTTTTCCGGCCATAGATTTCCCCGATCCGGTTATTTCTTTTGCAGTAGAGCCAAAAACTAAAGGAGATGAGGATAAGGTTGGCAGCGGGCTTTCTCGTTTCCTCGAAGAAGATCCGACCTTCAGGATGGAAAGGAATGTCGAAACGAAACAAACGGTTATTTCCGGCATGGGCGAACTGCACCTGGATATCATTGTAAACCGCCTGGCCCAAAAGTTCGGTGTAGACGTTGAGCTTTCCACTCCCAAAGTCCCCTACAAGGAAACAATAAAAGGACAGGCCCGGGTGGAAGGTAAGCACAAGAAACAGTCAGGAGGTCGCGGCCAGTTCGGTCATGTCTACATCGAACTGGAGTCTTCTGAGCCTGGCGAAGGGCTCGTATTTGAAAACAAGATTTTTGGCGGATCAGTGCCGCGGCAATACGTGCCGGCTGTAGAAAAGGGCATCCAGGAAGCAATGGAAGAAGGGGTGGTTGCCGGTTATCCGGTTGTGGATGTTTTAGTCAGGCTGGTTGACGGTTCATATCACACCGTAGACTCCTCAGAGATGGCCTTTAAGGTAGCCGGAGCGCTGGCTTTCCGTAAAGGAATGGATGAGGCAGGTGCCGTGCTGCTGGAACCGATAATGAACGTAGAAGTTCTTGTTCCTGAAGCATTCATGGGCGATATCATGGGTGATTTAAACAGTAAACGGGGAAGGATCCAGGGTATGGAGCCTGAAGGGAATATGCAAAAAATCAAGGCTCAGGTCCCGATGGCCGAAATGTTTAAATACTCTATAGACCTCCGTTCGATGACTCAGGGCCGGGGCTTTTTCAGCATGGAATTTTCACACTACGAAGAAGTGCCCCACAATGTGGCAGAACAAATTATTGAAGAGGCCCGGGCGCAAAAGGAAGAAGAAGCTTGAGACATTTACAGCCTGAGCTTTCCAGTGAACGGTGAAGTTAAGAGATAAAAAGGGTTGCCACAAAAGGCGGCCCTTTCGTTTTAGAATGTTTATTTTATCTGAAACGGTGATCAACCAGCCTGGTAAGTCGGTGCGGGGTTATTGACACCTGAATGTGCAGCCGGCTTTAAGTGATATTTTTTTGCCGCCCAAGGCCGCTTACTATCATACGGCGTATCTTGCCGAAAATTTTGTTGATGATTAGTTTGCAAAAAGAAAAAAGTGGTTTAATATCGTCTGTTGCCCAGATAGCGTGGGCTTTGTGGTGAGTAAGCCATGGCCGGATAACCTGGTCTGGCTTAAGCTGCCCGGACTTCAGGTAGGCGGCAACACTGATCATATCTTCGTATGCATGCCAGAAGGCCCAGGGTTTATCTTCCCTGAGATGGAAATCCGGAAGAGGGTTGCCAACCAGATCCCTGTACTGCACGTAAGTAAATTCAAGCCCGCACTTGTCGAATAGCACATTAAGCGTACTCAGGCGGGCATTGATCTCGATCAGGTATAATTGCCCGGTTTCAGGGTGCTTTTTAAATTCAATCTCCCCGTAGCCGCGGTAGCCAAGGCGCTCAATATATTTTTTGCCCATGTCGACAAGGGACTGATCGTGAAGGTGATGGGTCAGGGTTGAGGAACCGAAATTAATCGGGAACTGGCGCAGTTTTTGAGCTGTCATAGTGTGTGTAATTCGACCTTCCCGGTTTACATAGAAGTCAAATACAAACATCTGATCGTCGAAGCCGGGCACTATTTCCTGGACCATGACTGCCAGGCCGCTGGAGTACGCAGTTTCAAGAGCCTGCAGCAGTTGTTTTTCATGTTCGGCAAACAGGCATTTTTGGCGGAATACCTTGACAAATTCGTGAGACAGTGCCGGTTTAATGATGCAGGGATAACTAATGGACTCGGCAACCTGGCGTGGATCAATATCTTGATTAACAGTAAAAGTTTTTGGAGTTTGCAAATCATGCTTTTCAGCCAGGATGGAAAGGCCATTTTTAGTGATGATTTGCTCCAGCAAGCCCGGAGGGTTAACAGGAAAAAGGTAATAATGAGCCAGTTCTTCCGCATACCGGGAGATCAAAAGGGCATAGCTATCAGCGCTTGCCATCAAGACCGGTCTTTGCTCAAATTCTCGGCCCAGATCCATCAAAAAGTGGGCCAAAGCTGCTTCATCGACGTTAATATTAGGGCAAAGAATTTTTTGAGTTACATAGCGAGAAGATAGGGCGTAGGCATTGGGAAAGTAGTAGTCCAGTGCATAAACCGGTATATTCCTTCTTCCGAGGGTACGAATTGCTCCAAGCGCTGTATAAAAGTTCGCGCCTAACATCACTGCCGGAGCCTGATTTGCACTTTTCGGTTTTTTTATGATTGGCTGTTTCAAATTACTATCCCCTGATCCCGGTACCTAGGTTTGGATGTTCATGGCCCGCTTGAAAAATCTCCGGTTTGCCGTATTCAAATTAATGCTTCCAATTCATGATTATAACGTACCTGCCTGAAATATTGGGGATTTTCTTTGTATTTTGCCCTCTACCTTGATTCCCAGGGTATGATATAATCATAATGAATAAATAATCAGGCAAAGTCCAACTACAGTGGGGAGTTGTTGGCAATAATGAAGCGCAAGAAGGTAGCGGTCGTGTTCGGCGGAAGATCGGGAGAGCATGTTGTTTCTTTACGTTCCGCAGCCTCAGTTATGGATGCGATCGACAAGGAAAAATATGAAATTATTCCCGTTGGCATAACCAGGGAAGGAGCCTGGTTTACCGGCCCGGATGCCTGGTTGGCCCTTTGGGAAAACCGTCCTCCGCGCGAAGCGGGCGCAGCGGTTGTTATAACTGATCCCAATCGCCCCGGTCTGCTTGTGCAATCGGCCCTATCTCCTTCAGAGTGGTTTTACCAGCCTCTTGATATCGTATTTCCCGTCCTGCATGGCACCTACGGTGAAGACGGCACTATCCAGGGATTATTTGAAATGGCCGGCCTTCCTTATGTCGGTTCAGGAGTGCTTGCCTCCAGCGTAGCCATGGATAAAGTAGTAATGAAAACGCTCTTTAAAGAAAACGAGCTCCCGGTTGCCCGCTTTATCTATTTTTACCGCTGGGAATGGAACGGCAATGAACATTCATGGTTGGCCCGGGTGACAGAAGAAATCGGGATGCCCTGCTTTGTTAAGCCGGCCAACCTGGGCTCCAGCGTGGGTATTACCAAGGTCCGCACAGCCGATAAGCTGGTGGCTGCTGTTGAAGAGGCTCTTCTCTATGATGATAAAGTGATTGTTGAAACTTTCCTGGAAGGCAGGGAAATTGAATGCAGCGTCTTAGGCGATCTGGAGCCATATACTTCCAGGCCGGGAGAGGTAATTCCATGCAACGAATTTTACGATTACCGGGCCAAGTATATTGATGATCGTTCAGAGCTTGTTATCCCGGTTGAGCTGGGAGAAAATTTGGAAAACAGGGTTAGAGATTATTCCGCCCGGGCATTTAAAGCTATCGAGGCGAGCGGGTTGGCGAGGGTAGACTTTTTTGTCAACACCTTGACCGAAACTGTCACTTTGATTGAAATAAATACCATACCCGGTTTTACCAGTATTAGTATGTATCCAAAGCTTTGGGAGGCCAGCGGGATCAACTATGAAGAGCTTGTCGGCAGGCTGCTCGAGCTGGCTGAATGTCGTTTTCAACGCCGCCGTTCGCTGATGGTTTCTCCTCCAGAATAAGTAGCTTTTTGCTTTCAATAAATAGGTATAAATTTATATAATAGGATACAATAGCGGGGTGGTTAGTATCAAGGATGAGCGCCAGAAATCTCTTTTAGATCTAATCAGTGAACGGGAAGAATTGCCATTGGAGAAAGAAAAGCATGCCGGCACATCCACACCTGATGATTCCAGGCAGGAACTGGATTCTTTGGAAGAGGAAGCTCTGACCTGCAGGCGCTGTTCCTTGAGACTAAACTGCCGGCAGGTTGTTTTCGGAGCAGGCAACCCCGGGGCGGATCTGTTGCTGGTTGGAGAAGGTCCAGGCAGCGACGAAGACCGGCAGGGTATTCCCTTTGTTGGCAGGGCCGGGCAGTTGCTGAACCGGATTTTAGAGGCGGCCTCAATTGACCGGAATGAAGTTTATATCACTAATATTGTCAAATGCCGTCCACCAAACAACAGGTTGCCCTCACAACCGGAAATAGAGGCATGTCTGCCTTACTTGAGAAGGCAGTTCGAGCTGATAGATCCTGAAATAATAATATGTCTTGGATCCCTGGCTACAAAAACGCTGATTGACAAAGAGGCTGCCATTACGCGTTTTCGCGGGCAATGGCGCCAGATCGGCGGCAGGCGCTACATGGCGACATTTCATCCTGCCGCCTTGCTCAGGGATCCCGGTAAAAAGAAATACGTGTGGGAGGATTTTAAAAAAGTAATCAAGGTATACCATAATTCCGATAATGGAGGTTCATTCCATGAGCAATGAGCTCGTTTTAATTGTCGATGATGAAAAAACGCTGGTTAAGGCCCTGACCTTTAACCTGCAAAAAGAGGGTTTCCGGGTGGATACCGCTTATGATGGCGAAGAGGCGCTGGAAAAAGTTTTTTCCTTGAAACCGGATGTTGTAGTCCTGGACTTGATGTTACCCGAGGTTGATGGTTTTGAAGTCTGCCGCCGGATTCGCAAAAAACTGGAAGTGCCGATTATCATGCTAACTGCCCGTAGTGAAGATATTGACAAAGTGCTCGGTCTGGAACTGGGCGCTGATGATTACCTGACCAAGCCATTTAATTCACGTGAGCTTGTAGCCAGGATCAAAGCGATCTTGAGACGCAGTACAGCTTCGCAAGAAGAGTCTCGGAAACAAATACAAATCGGTAAGCTGCAGATTGATCTGTTGCAGCACAGAGTACGGCTGGGGGATAAAGAAATTAATTTGACCTCAAAAGAGTTTGCGCTGCTCAGCTTTTTGGCTCTCAATGCCGGCAATGTTTATTCCCGGGAGCAGTTGTTAGCCCAGGTCTGGGGTTATGACTACTATGGGGATGTCCGTACTGTTGATGTGCATATCAGGCATCTGAGGGAAAAGATTGAAAATGATCCGGCCAACCCGGAATATATTATTACTGTTTGGGGCACGGGTTATAAACTCAGGGAGGATATTTAATGTCGAGGTTTTACAGCATCCGGTTTCGTTTGACGGCCGTTTTTTTGGCCATAATCCTTGCTGTCATGTTGATTATAAGCCTCTTTTTATACTCCACTCTGGAACGTTACCACATGAACAACCTTCTGGAACATCTTCAGCGGACCGGATTCTTGGCTTCGGAATTCCTGGTTGGTCATCTAAGAGGCCAGATAGATACTGTTCGTTTGAGTTCCCTGGCTGAAAATATTAGCCGTCAGGCCGGTGCCCGGGTCGTATTCATTGATGACCAGGGCATGGTTGTGGGAGACTCGGTCCGGGTCGGTGGCCTTCTCAATCAGACTCTCGACCACGAAGATGTTAAAAATGCCCTTGACGGAGAAGTAAGCAACAGTATTACCTACAGCGAAAGGATAGGGCATCAGATTATGCAGATGGCTATTCCGGTCAAAGAAGGAAACGGAGATATCATCGGGGTTATTTTTCTTTCTACCTCGTTGGAAGATGTGCATCAAACCCTGGCCGATATTCGGATCTTCCTATTTTTATCAACGGTCCTGGCCATGGCTATTGTAGGCGGTGGTTCGATTGCCCTGGCCCGCCGTTTTACAGGCCCTCTGGAAGAACTTACTGTTGCGGCCAGAAAGATGTCTGAAGGCAAGCTTGATCAGCATATTGAATTTACTTCAGGTGATGAGATTGGTCGTCTTGCCGATCAGTTTAACGTTATGGCCAAGCGTCTTAACTACTATACCAATAATTTAAAGAAATTTGCCGCCGATGTTGCCCACGAGGTCCGCACACCTTTAACTACTATGAGCCTTTTAACTAAGTCACTCAAGGAGCATGATATGGATCCTGAGCAGCAGAAAGAGTTTGTCGATGATCTTGATAACGAGCTTGATCGCCTGGTCCAACTGGTTAATGACCTGCTGGAATTGTCCAAGCTGGAAAAGAACCGGGTCGAATATGAAGAGGTAACCATGAACTTCTTGCTCAAGGATATGATCAAGGAAAACAGGTATCGTTTCAAACAGTCCGGTGTGGATTTGATTGAACTTATCCCGGAGGAAATGATGAAAGTGTCGGCTGTGCCCATGCAGCTTCGCCAGGTTGTCTCTAACCTGCTCGATAACGCCCTGAACTATACTCCTACCGGTGGTTCTGTAACGGTATCTCTTGACCAGGTTGAAGGCGAAGTAATTATAACTGTGGAAGATACCGGTAGCGGTATTCCCAAAGAAGATCAGAGTTTCATCTTTGAACGTTTTTACCGCGTTGAAAAAGCCCGTTCCAGGGAAGGAGGCGGAACAGGATTGGGCCTGGCCATCGTCAGTGAAATTGTAGCCAAACACAACGGCAGGGTTTGGGTGGAAAGTGAAGAAGGCCAGGGAAGCAGCTTTTATTTTGCCCTGCCCGCTGTTGAATAATTGTTAGGGATATTTAACCCGGCTTCATTAAATTTTAATTGTTTTAGTTTTCGCAAGAGCCCGGGGGTATGATACAATATTTAACACTCTGGTTTTGTTATTCGGGGGTGTTTTTTGATGAAAAATGTCCAGCCATTTTATTATATAATTGCCCTGGCCGCTCTGTTTATGTTGGCCGGAGTATATATGCTGATCTTACAGCTAATGCCTGCGCCGGAACAAACAGGGGTAACTGTAGATCCCCAGGACCCCGATCAAGGTGGTGCGCTCTACGACCTCTGGTTTTCCAGCGCTGAAATATATGATCTCAGCGTTGACCACAATTTGACCGGGATCTTGTTTAGTACTGATCAGCAAATGATTAGTCTCCTTGATCAGGAAAGAAGATTACGCTGGGATAAAAGTTTTTCTACTGCGCCCAGACAGGCAAAACTATCTTCCTGCGGCAACTATGTCGTTACCGGCACAGAAGGCGGGTTACTTTACTTTACCTCCACCGATCTGGAGTTTTCCTGGCAGAATGAAGGGCCCCCTGTTGAACATGTGGCTATTGCTCCCAATGCCAACTGGGTGGCTGCCGCCCGGGTGGATGAAGAGGCTGAAAGCCATATCATCGAATTTTACAACCGGGACGGAGAACTGAAGTGGTCTCTTGATAGCGGACCGGTCAAAAACCTTTATCTTTCCAGTGAATACCTTGAACAGGCCAGTGTTTTCTTTACCCATATGGAAGATGAACAACCGACTTTTAGCGCGGTTAATATTGACGGTGAAGAGCTCTGGTCGTATGAAGGCAAACGCCTGACAGCCGTGTCGAGGCATGGAAGCCGCATGGCGGCTTCAGAAGAGAAGAAACTAACCGTTTATGATTCTCAGGGCCAGGCCTTATGGGAGAACGAAATACCCTTTAATCCTCAAACTGTAATGTTCAACCCCCAGAACTATAACCGTCTCCTGGTTTACGGAAACCAGGAGGGCGCTGATGAAAACCTGTACTATTACGATTTAACTGATAATTTACTATGGAACAAGAGGGTTGCCGATGGGTCCCTGTTTTCTTTTACCGCTGATGGCCAGTATATTGTGTCCAGTTCCTGGCGTCATTACCGCGAAGATTATACTCAAATGAAAATTCTTGACCGGCAGGGGGTAGAAGTGAACAGTTGGGAAGTGGCCATGCGGGTTGAAAAACTGGTCAAATCGGGTCATCCGCATCTCGTAGTAGTAGGTGGTGAGGACGGATATATTGATCTTATTAACCTGGAACCGCTACTCGCCGAAACAGAAAATGATGTAGCCAAAGTCCCTATTTATAACCCGGTTTCAACCGAACAAAAGGCTGATGAAATAAAGGTTCCCCTCTATTTCATAGATGAAAATTCAAACCTGGTCCCTGTCACCAGATCTTTAAATGAAACAGATGATCCAATTCAAGCTGCAGTAGAGGAATTGATCCGCGGTCCGGCCCGCGGGAGCGCTCTTTACCGGACCATTCCCCAGAAAGAGGTTCCTATCGAAGTTGAATTTTCGGGGGAAGAGGGTCTTGTCACTCTGGAAATACCGCCTGAACTGGCTGAATTAAGTGGTGAAGCTCCAAGTACAACTGCGCTTGATTCCCTGCTCCTTACCATCAGTTCTTTTTCTGAGGTTGAAGAAATTGTGCTGACGGTTGATGGAGAGCCCCTGGAAGTTTTTGGAGAAGACCTGGTGCTTGATCAACCTCTCAGCCCTTACCGGTGGGAAAAACCGGTCTATAGACCGGTTATGAGCGGTAATCGTTACTACTTGAAAGTGCAGGAAGCAGCTACGGAAAATGATAAAGAAGCTGATTTACAGCACCTGGTTGATCAGGCTCTTATATCATGCCGGGCTCTGCCGTTTGTTCCTTCCGGCCTGGATATAATTGACTTGCGGATCTCCAGGGAACATATCCAGGTTAACCTGACCGATTCTTTCAAGAAAATATTTCCGGAAAAAGGTGGAGAACAAGAAAAGCTGCAATCCGAACTGATCCTGGACTCGCTGATTATGACTGTTTTCGAAAACAGCCGAGTTCAGAGGGTTGAGATCCTGGTTGATGGCGAATATTGGGAGCCGCCGGAAGGGTATCCTTCACTGGGCCGTTTTCGCCACCGGCCTTATTTTATTAACCCGGAGCAGTAACCAATTAAGCAAGCCTCTTCAAAAAAGCGCCATACCCTGGCTATAAAAGGGAAAAATATTTGTAAAATAATAGTCTATAAGCTAAAATAAGTGATAAAGCGCTAAGGAGATAACGATATATGCAGAAATTAAAGGAAGAGATTGGAGAGGTACTAGCGCCTTTAGTCGATATGAAAGCCGATCGGGTCCGAGAACTGATTGAAGTTCCTCCGGAGCCGGAGTACGGAGACCTGGCTTTTCCCTGTTTTACACTGGCCAAAACCCTGAAGAAACCCCCACCAGTAATCGCAAAAGAACTTGCGGAACAACTTTCCGAACAGCAAGGTCACCTTTGGGAAAAAGCTGAGCCCCGGGGTCCCTATCTTAATTTTTATATTGCCCCGCAAGCCTACAACCTCGAAGTGTTAAAAAAAGTAGGAAATGAAAAAGACCGCTATGGACATGCCGATATTGGCAAGGGGCAGAATGTAACCGTTGATTATTCTTCTCCTAATATAGCCAAACCTTTCGGGGTCGGGCATATCCGTTCTACTGTAATTGGACATTCCTTGTATCTCCTTTACAGGGCTCTCGGTTATAACAGTATCGGGATTAATCACCTCGGTGACTGGGGAACTCAGTTCGGCAAGCTGATCGTGGCCTATAAACGCTGGGGTGAAGATAGCAAACTAAAAGAGGATCCCGTTGAATACCTTTACCGCCTTTATGTGCAATTTCACCAGGAAGCCGAAGAAGAACCCACCCTTGATGAGGAGGCCCGGTCCTGGTTTAAAAAGTTGGAAAGTGCTGATCCGGAAGCAGTTTCCTACTGGGAACATTTTAAAGAACTAAGCCTGGAAGCCTATGCTTCAATTTACAGCCGACTGGGCATAGAATTTGAACACTACCACGGGGAAAGTCACTATAACCAGATGCTTGAGCGCACGATCGAACTGGTTGAAGAAAAAGGAATTGCCAAAGAAAGCGAAGGGGCGCTAATTGTCGATCTGGAACCGCATAACCTCCCTCCGGTAATGCTTCGCAAAAAGGATGGAGCTACTCTTTATATCACAAGAGACCTGGCGGCGGCAATATACCGGAAAGAAACTTTTAACTTTGCCCGTTCACTGTACGTGGTGGGTGCTGAACAGACGCTTCATTTTCAGCAGCTTTTTAAAGTCCTTGAACTGCTCGGTTTTGAATGGTCTTCGCAATGTGTACATGTGCCTTTTGGCATGATTCGCTTCAAAGAAGGGCGCATGTCTACTCGGGCCGGGAAAATCATCCTGCTGGAAGAAGTATTGGACCGGGCAGTCGAAATGGCCCGGGAGATTATAGAAGAGAAGAATCCTGACCTGGAGGACAAAGAAGGCGCTGCTGAAGCGGTCGGCCTGGGAGCGGTTAGATTTGGGGATCTGAGTAATGACCGGGTTAAAAATATAGAATTTGATTGGGAGAAAGTGCTCGATTTTTCTGGAGAAACAGCCGCTTATATTCAGTATGCCCATGCCAGGATATGCAGTATTATTCGCAAAGCGGAACCCGGACTCCTGGACTGGAAAGACGAGGCGGCAGCCAGGCTAGAAAAAGAAGAGGAAATAACCCTGGTTAAAACCCTGGCCCTGCTGCCCGATAAAATTATTGATTCGGCTGAAAGTTATAAGCCCTCGATCCTGGCCCGCTACCTGATCGATGTAGCCAGGGAATTTAACAGGTTTTACCATAACTGCCCTGTTCTGAGCAGCGGACCGGAAATTAAACAGGCCCGGATGCTTTTGATTGACGCCACCAGGCAGGTCCTGGCAAACGGATTGGCCCTGCTTGGGATTGAAGCTCCTGAAGAAATGTAATAGTTAATAGGAGGTTAAATCATGCTGGATTTAAAATTTGTCAGGGATAATCCGGACCTTGTCCGCCAGGCGATGCAGCTTAAGGGTGAAGAAGGCGATCTCGAGGGACTTTTAACCAAAGATGCCGAACGGCGCCACCTGCTCAAGGAGGCGGAAGAATTAAAACAAATCCGTAACCGTGTTTCCAAAGAAATTGGCCAGTCTGGCGGAGATAGCAGTTCTGTAGAAGCTAAAAAACAGGAAATGCGGGAAGTCTCGTCAAAAATTAAAGAGCTGGATGAGCAGCTGCGCCGTGTTGACGGCGAAATGGAACGGCTGTTATTGGAATTACCCAACCTTCCCGATCCAGTAGTACCCCGGGGTAGTGATGAATCCGACAATGTAGAAGTCCGCTCCTGGGGAAAACATCCTGAATTTGATTACCCTGCTCTGGCTCACTGGGATATCGGGGCCAACCTGGACATTATCGATTTTGCCAGGGCCGGCAAAATAACCGGCAGCCGCTTTGCCCTTTATTATGGAGCCGGGGCCAGGCTGGAGCGGGCTCTTTATAATTTCATGCTCGACCTGCATACCGCTGAGCATGGTTACCGGGAAGTTTTCCCGCCTTTTCTTGTTAATGCAGCCAGTATGACAGGAACCGGCCAGCTGCCAAAATTTGCTGAAGATGCTTTTAGAATTGAAGGAACAGACCTGTACCTGATTCCCACCGCGGAAGTGCCGGTTACCAACCTGCACCGGGACGAGATCCTGGATGCCGATAAGCTCCCTCTTTATTACTGCGCTTACAGCGCCTGCTTTAGAGCTGAAGCCGGGGCTCATGGCCGGGATACAAGGGGTCTGATCCGCCAGCACCAGTTTAACAAGGTAGAACTGGTTAAGTTTACACGGCCCGAAGATTCAATGGACGAACTGGAATCATTGACCCGTGATGCAGAGAAAGTCCTTCAACTCCTTGGACTTCCCTACCGGGTTATGTTAATGTGCAGCGGAGATCTTGGTTTTGCCCCGGCAAAAAAATACGACCTGGAGGTGTGGTTGCCGGCTGCTGAAACATACCGTGAAATATCTTCATGTAGCAATTTTACTGATTTCCAGGCCCGCCGGGCCGGGATCAGGTACCGCCCGGAAAACGGTAAAAAAGCTCAGTTTGTCCATACTTTAAATGGGTCCGGAGTGGCGATCGGCAGGACTGTTGCCGCCATTCTTGAAAATTATCAGCAGGAAGATGGCAGTGTAATTATCCCGGAAGCGCTCCGCCCTTACTTTAACGGACGGGATCGCATCACGGCAAATTCATGATTGTAATAATTAGTTGGGGGCCTGTATTTTTGTAAGGAGGGCATTTATAAATGGTCTTTGAGCATTTAAGAAGCAGGTTGTTTGAAAAGGACAGGTTGGTTGGTCTGCTGGTTATGGCGGTATTTGCGCTTTTCATGCTACTGGTGCCTCCATATTTTGGAGTAACTCAGCTCAGGCCTTTAGGGGCTTCGATGTTTGCGGCAATAGCGCTGTCCTTTTTTCACCAAAAAGAAGAAGAATAGTAGAAACCCAATTGCCAAATCTCAGGCGGCTCTCTTAAATTGATTCCATGATAAATAAATATTTCATGATAAGTAAATAGAGAGGGAAATATAAGATCCGGCCATTGCGGGCATCAAATAAATACCTGGCAGTGGACTGTCTGCCAGGAGAAATATCTTAATCATGGCAAGAGCAAGCTTGCTGCTCTCACTGCAGCAGTTTTTTCTTATTATCTTCTTAATCGTTCAGTTCTTCTAGCAATAGATTCAACACCTTGGTCATAAAAAGAGCGTTAGCCATTTTCATAACGGTGGATGGTAAAGTCATCTGGGTCTACCATGGTCCAGAGGCGATTATTTCATTGTTGGTCTTTGGACCTAAATTTGCTTCTTTCAAAATAGTTTGGTTAAATGAATATATGGTCCTGGTATAAAACAATTTAACATTGTTGGATATATTGTAGCTGCCCTTAAAGACAAAGATCATAAAAATATTGAGCAATTATTGTGCTCATGCTTTCATCGACAAACAGATTGGGAGATGCTATGGTAAAAATATGGCAACAAGCATTATTTTTCCTAACAGCTTTGTCTTTATTTGCCCTGGCTATCCTTATATTAACCAGGCCTGAAATCAATGATGTGTCAATGTTTCCAGGCCTGTTTTTTCCATTTAGTTTTTCTGCTCATTCTTACAGCCGCATCCTGATATTTGGTTTTACCCTGTCTGGCTCTATGGGTTTGTTGTTTGGGTTAGCCCGACCGGATTTAAAAGAACAACTACTTGGTTTTTTGGCGATAATCAGTGCTTGCGGGCTAACTCTTGCTGATGATTATAGAACCTTCTTTTTATTCTGGGAAATGTTAACCATATCATCATCCGCTTTAATACTGTTTCATGCAAAAACCGCAAAATGGGTTTTTACCAGGGGTATGCGCTTTTTGTTTATGCATTTATTAGGAGGTTTGTTGGTTCTATTCGGCATACTTCTTCATTATGCTGAAAGTGGTTCTCTTGCCCTGGAGTTGCCACAGAGCGGCATGCTATTTTTTATACTTGGTTTCGGCATTAAAGCCGCTTTTATACCTTTCCACCTCTGGATAATCTGGGGATATCCGGCCGCTTCAATTTACTCTGCGATTATTCTTGTTAGTTTAAGTACTAAAATTGGAGTATATGCTATTGCCAGGCTTTTGCCCCCGTTAGAAATAATAGCCTATATGGGGGTTGTTATGGC
>SL_5KL_010_SEDDRAFT_10001373_pt1 | contig 14777 bp, 6 predicted proteins | sample SodLakKL_010_SED_FD_9118 | JGI IMG/M metagenome (IMG submission 9118)
GGCGTGTCGGATCCGGAGGCCGCGGCCGGGATCCTTGACGGGCTCGGGTTCGAACCGGCCGCGACCGTCGAGAAACGACGGGAGCGGTGGACGCTCGATGACGCGACCGTGACGCTCGATTCGGTGACCGACGTCGGCGAGTTCATCGAGATCGAGTTGACGGCCGTGGACGCCGCCGGGATCGAGGACGCGAGGGAACGCGCCATCGCGGCGCTCGATCGGCTCGGTCTCGACGCCGACGATCAACTCCGCACCTCCTATCTCGAACTATTGCTCGCGGAGTGAAAGGGGCGGGAGGTCGCTTGAGGAGGACGGCGTGTATTTATATACTGGACTGTGGCGGTTGGCGCGCTCCGGTGAGCGCCCGGCGGGCGCGAAGCCGAGCGCGAGGGAGCCCACGGCTGGTTGAGAANCCAGCCGTGGCGAGGCTGGGGAGGTGTGAGGCTGCGGTGCGGGTGCGGGTGTGGTTGTGAAGGTGGTGGTCGAGCCTCGATCCTCTCCCGTCGCTCCACGGAATGGCCTCGATCAGCCCCACTATATAAACAGCCGCACGAGATCTCACCACCAGGTATCACCACCAGGTATAAACAACCCCGCGCAAACGACCGCTCAACTCGCCCACTTCAGCGACCGGCTGATACAGACGAGAATATGTCTGAACAAGCGGATTACAACGGAGCCACCGGCATGGGAACGTCCGGTATGCGGACAGCGAGCGAAACGGTGACAGACGCGGAGGCTGCCGGTCCGGGAAGCGTTGTGGTCGGGTATCGCTTATATACTGACGGGTGACGGAGAGCGGCAGTACATAAAGGCCGGATGAACCACCGGCGGCGGAAAAGGAACGACCGCCTGGCCACAAGTCCGATCGGGTGGACTCGCTACGAACCTACAGGTATTTGCGTTCGACAGCCGTGCCGCCGGTCGTGGCGTCGCCTGCGACGGCTGCGACCGTGACGACGTCGCCGTCGAAGTCGGGGCCGAGTTCGACCGTGTAGGCCCCGTCGGCGTCGGGTTCGACGAGGATCCCACCGGGGCGGCCGTGCACGGCGACCAGATCGGCCGTCGTCTCCCCGACGATCCGGTGCCCGTCCTCGGTCGGTTTGGCCGTCGACGTCAGTTCCGGGGGCTCCGGACGATCGCCCTCTACGTACCGCTCGCGAACGACGGCGGGCGTCTCCACCGGCTCGCCCGCGTCGATGCCGTGGGCGAGCCGGATGAAGCCGGCCATCGACCAGGCGAGCGGGGTTGCCCCGCCGGTGCCCTCGCCGAACTCCCAGCCGTACTCGGTCGGATGCTCGCGGTCCCACACCTGCTCGGGGAGCATCCGCCCGGAGTTGCCGAAGCCGGCCATCGTCTCCAGGAGCGCCTCGGGCGCTAACGCCCCCTCGTCGGTGCCGCCGAAGGCGTCGGGGCCGTCCGCACGGGCGCGGAGTTCGTACTCGCCCCGCTCGCCCGTGAAGATGGGCCAGAGCCGGCCCTTGCCGCCGCCCGTTCCCGCCCACGGCGCGCCCGGATCGCCGGTCGAGATCTCGCCGTAGGCGTCGCCGACGTACCGGTACCAACCGGGTCCGTACGGCGTATCGACCCGGATCGAGTCGTCGACGACCGTCACCGAGTTGCGGATGATCGGGTCATCCGCCGGCTTGACGCCGAGGCGAACGAGTTCGAGGAAGCCACCGTCGATGATCTCGCGCTCGTCGTAGGTCGGGCCGTCGTTGGCGATCGTCCGCGGGCGGCCGGATTCTGGATCGCCGTCGGCGGTGATCCGCAGGTAGTACGGCGTCTCCGTGTGCCGATCGGTGCCGGTCTCGGTCGCACACCACTCCTCGACGCGCTCGGCCCAGTCGTCGGCGAGCGCGAGCCACGCCAGCGCGTCCGCACGCAACGAGTCGGCGTCCTCGGGGAGCCCGGCCGCATCGAGGTCGGCGTCGTCCTCCGATTCGACCCGTTCGGCCTCCGCGAGTGCGAGCGCGGCCCCGCAGACCAAGCCGGCGATCTCCGCGGCGATGCTGGAGGGCGAGAAGCCCGCCTCCTCCTCCCAGCGCTCCTGTGCCGTCTCGGGACCGTTTCGGGAGACGTACCCGAGCGACCGGCGGACCTGATCGTAGGTGTACTCCGCGTCCGTCAGCGTCACGCCGTGTTCATACAGCTGCCACGCCATCACCGAGGGGAACGCGATGTTGTCCATCTGCTCGCCGCCCCAGCGGGTGCGACCGTTGATATAGGTGTTCTGTGGTAGGAACCCGTCGTGATCCTGCTGGGTGTTGTAAAGGTACGCGAGCGCGTCCGCGCCGCGTTCGATCTCGCCGACCTCGATCAGTGCGGTGAACACCTGATAGAGGTCACGCGACCAGACGAAGTTGTAGCCGTAGCCGCGGTCCTCGGCGGCGTGTTCGGTCTCACCCCACGGCACCGACGGGCTGGCGATCCCCGCGCCGGCGTGCCGTTTGTCCTCGACGGCCGCGAGCGTCATGAGCGCGAACCGATACTGCGCTTCGAGGTCCGGGTCGCCGGCGACCGCGTCCGGGTACTCCCGGTCGGCCAGCCAGTCGTGCCACGTCGCCGCGTAATCGTCGGCAACCTCGCGGAAGGGCCTCGTGAGCGCCCCCTCCGCCTCGCCCAGCGCCGCCGCGGTGTCGGCCCGCTCCGCGAAGCCCAGCGCGAGGGTGTCCGACACCTGCTCGCCGCTCCCGACGAGCCCCGCGAGCACGAGGTTGCCGGTCGCCTCATCCGTCCCCTCGTCGCGGTCGCCGGCCGCGAAGAGTTCCTCGAGCGACTCGTCGCCCGCGTGCGCGGCGGTCGCCCATTCGAACCGGCTCGCGCTCGCGAGCACCAGCGCGACCTCGAAGGCGTCGCCGTCGGCGTCGACGATCTTCCCCGGTTCGCGATCCGGGTTGGCGTTGCGGGCGATCAGGTGATAGGCGTCCGTCTCGGCGTCCGGCGACGCGGAGTGGGCCGTGGAGACGGTCCCGCCGTCGGTGAGGTCGCTCCCGGGGGCGATCGACTCGAACGACTCCGACTCCGGGGGATTCTCCGGGTCGATCGCGGGGACGCGCCGGCCGTAATCGTCGACCCCGACGTTGGCGAGCGTCGTATCGGCGACGGCGTAGATGTCGTAGTCGCGACAGCCCTCGAAGGAGACGTCCGCGAGGAGCGCCTGTCCGTCGACGTCGACGGCGTACTCCACGGTGAGCGTCCACTCGTGGCCGTGGCCGTCGCCGGTCTCCGTGATGGTCTGGACGTACGCGAGCGCCTCCTCGTCGGCGGGCTCGGTCCGCCGTTCGATCGTCTCCGTGGTCGTGACGTGACGCGTCTCATCGAATGTCCGGATCGTGTAATCGGTCTCCGGGTCGGCGATCAGGAAGTCGAACGTCCGGAGGTTCATCACGTCGATTCGCGGGAATCGGGCCTCCGTGAGCGCGCCCTCGGTGAGCGTGAACCAGATCGGCACGGGCTCCGCCGCGCCGTGGTCCGCCGGCGTCCCGACGCCGAACTTCCGGCCGGTCGTCCACTGTGGCGCGGCCTCCGGCGCGGACGGCCGCTCGTTCGGCACCGGAAGCTTCCCGTATCGCGCGAGCGTGACCGTTGCGTGGATCCGGAGCGCGTGTGACCAGCCGAGCGGCGTGGCGCTGTCGAGGTCGCCGTTGTCGAAGACCTGTTCGGCGAGCAGCCCCGCGTCGTTCGCGAGCGGCCCCTTCGGCTCACAGAGCGCGTACAGCTCACGTGCCATCGAAAAGAGGGGTTCGCCGTTTTCATCGCGCTCGGCGAGTATCCCCCCGAGTTCGGCGGCCGCGAGCGCCCCCCAGAGGGTCGCCACGGACCAAACCTTCGCGCCGCCCTGTTCTTTGACTCGCCAGTCGTCGCCGACGAACCGAACCAGCCCCTCGATGTCGGCCGTCTCGTGGCGAAGCGCGTCGATCGTCGTCTTGGTGTGTATCCGCACACGGTCGAGGAATCGCTCGACATCGACGTCCCCATCGATCGGGGGCAAGGCGTCCGGAAGAGCCGCGCCGTCGGCATCCGCTCCATCGCCGTCCGCCGTCCGCTCCTCGGCGAGCGCGAGGTACTCAGCGAGCGCGTCGACCAGCCCGAACGTGCTGGAATCGGCGCGCGTGTCCCGGCTCTCCGCGGAGGCACGCTGCGGGAATCGATCATCGTCGGGGATCCATCGGTCGTCGAGCCCGACTAGGGCCGCATCCGCCGCCGCGGCCGCGCGAGCACGGAGGTCGTCGTCGACGGGGGTGCGGGCGACAGCCGCGAACGCGCGCAGGTACGTCGCTCCCGTGTGGGTGAACCGACCGATCGCGTTCTCCCAGCAGTTCTGACAGGCGCGGGGGAGCCCGTCGTCCTCACAGGTGTCTATCAGGAAGTCGACGGCCGCGGCGATCGTGTCGTCGATCCGCGCCGCCCGTTCCGCATCGAGGCCGCCCCGCCGTCTAAGCCGGGCGAGGAACGCGACGACCGCGGCTGGCTGGTCGAGCTGGTCGTCCGGGCCGGGATCACCCTTCGGCCCCTCGATCCGGGCGTTCGCCCATCCGGGCGCGACCGTTCCCGTGTCCGCCCACACGCGATGGGGCCAACTGCCGTCCGGGTCCTGTGTCGCACAGAGGAAGTCGGCGGCCGCATACAGCTCCTCGTCGGCCTGTAGGTCGAGTTCGTCGCTCGCGGCGAGCAGGGCGTTCGACACCTCGGCGTCGTCGCGGAACCAGGTGTAGCCGTAGCCACCGGAGTTCGAGTAGAAGGGGTCGAAATCCGGGCCGGCGATGCGGGAACCCGAGGGCGCGGTGAGCAGGTCGAGCGTTCGAAGGTCGGCCGCGAGCAACGATCGCCGCGGCGCGTCCTTCGGAACCGACGGCGCCCGCTCCTCGGCCGCCGCTCGGAGGTCCTCGGCGTCCGGATACGCCGCGGCCGTCTCCGAGAGCTCCGCCACCCACTCCGCACGCGCCGCTCCGTCGGCGTCGATCTCCGTAGTATCGGCGAGGACCGTGCTGGTCGCGACGGTGACACGCTCGGTGCGTCCGTCCCGTTCGAACGGCGCACGCACGATGACGTCGCCGGTCAGGTGGGAGTTCTCCCGGTCGTCGATCTCGCCCCGTCGGGGGAAGCCGTCGTCGCCCCCGCCGAGGAGGTCCGAGAGGGCGTCCGGCCGCTGTCCGTGTGCCGAGGAGAGCCCGGTCGAGGAGGTGAGGAAGTCGTGTTCCTCGCGGTGAAACACCTCGATGACGTCGCCGCCGTCGGGCCCGGTGCCGCGATGGACGAGGTTGCCGACGCGCCCCTCCGCGAGGTCGGGGGCGAACGAGCAGGCGACGACCAGCTCGGCGTCGGCCGGCGGGGATCCGCGAAGCTCGACGTGGGTGAGGTGTGTCCCAGCGACGGTCAGGTCGAACTGGTGGACGGTGTACCTCCCGGCGTCGTACTCGGTCTCCACCAGCGGCGTGTCGTCGTCGTAGTGCTGGCGTGTCGCGGCGAGCCCGTCGAACCATCGGACGCTGCTGCCGGCGAGCACGCCGAGCCGAAGTCGGTCGATCCCGCCGACGCCCGAAAGGGGGTACGAGCAGTCGTGAAGCGTCCCGTGCGGGCCGACGTAGATCAGCCGTCCACCGTCACCGGTGAACGCACCGGCCGTCGTGGGCCGTTCCCCGGGGAACCGTTCCCCATGGCGACGTTTATGTTCCGTGAGGGCCGTTCGCAATCTCATACCACCCATCGTGGCCTACTGGGCAAAAGCATTGACGAAGGAGGTCAACATGACTCGACCGTTCGTAACGTGGGGATCGTGGTCATTTTACGGGGATGTTGCTATCGTTACGCGCACGCTCGCCGAGCGGATCGGTGATAATGGAAATATTGCACGGGAGGGCAACACCGAAGACCCCCGGTAACGAGAATGCCACCATGCACCATCCCGGACCACCGCGGTTCCTCTCGACGGGCGAGACCACACAATTGGCGCCGCGGGACCCCGACCCCGAAGGGACGTATTCGTGGCGCGTCGTTACCTCGCCGCCGGGCAGCGAAGCGACCGTCGGCGACGACGCCGTAACGGAGTTCACCCCGGACGTTCCCGGGCGGTTCACGCTTGGACTCTCGGCACCCGATGGCGACCACCAACTGACGGTCCGCGCGTTCCCGGCCACCTACGAGGACGTCGATATCGCCGGCGGAAGCGGCACCGTTCTTCGCGACCGCGACGCCGACCGAGCCGAGGTGCCGTATGCGGCCGAGCGGGGACACGAGGGATCCGGCCCGCCGCGCGTCCGCCTCGACGCGACGGTCGAAACGGACCAGGACGGCAGGAAGGAGCCGACCGTCCGCGTGGAGGCGACCGCGAAGCCGAACCCCGAATCGACGCTCGACGCCGCGGACCTCGACGTCGCCTTCGTGATCGACGATCGCGACGTCGCCGCCGCGGTNGCCGAGGGACGGACGAACCCACGCGACGCGGTGTCGGTGACCGAGACGGCCGAGGGCGCGACCCTGCACCTCCCGGCGGCCACCGTTGCNAANCGGCTGCGCGTGCACGCCGTCTCGATCGCCCGCGAGCCGGGNCAGGAGCTCCGGTTCAGCGTCGCCGACGCGGTCGCCGTCGATCGCTCNTCGACGGGGTTCGAGACGATCCGTCTCAACCAGCCGCCGGCGTGGACGGAGAACGCCCGGGTGTATGAGATCTACGTGCGTACCTTCACCGACGACGACGCACCCGGCGAGACGTTCGAGGCGATCGCCGACCGGATCCCGGAGATAGCGGAACTCGGCGTCGACACGCTCTGGTTGACGCCGGTCCTCCAACACGACGGCAAGCCGCACGGGTACAACATCGTCGACTTCTTCGACGTCGCCGGCGACCTCGGAGACGGTGCGGACTACGAGGCGCTCGTCGAGACCGCCCACGACCACGGCCTCCGCGTCCTCTTCGATTTCGTCGCCAACCACACCGCCCGCGACCACCGGTGGTTCGAGGACGCCTATCGGAATCCGGAGTCGCCGTACCGCGACCGCTACGAGTGGCAGGACTCGGGCGAGCCGGGCACCTACTTCGATTGGGAGCTGATCGCGAACTTAAACCACGAGAACCTCCACGTCAGGCGGTTCCTCCTCGACGTGATAGANGAGTGGGCCCCGCTCGTCGACGGCTTCCGCTGTGACATGGCGTGGGCGGTGCCGGANTCNTTCTGGCGCGAGCTTCGCGACCGGGTGAAAGACATCGANCGGGAGTTCCTGTTGATGGACGAGACNATCCCCTACATCGCCGACTTCCACGAGGGGATGTTCGACGTCCACTTCGATGCNACNCTCTACTTCCAGCTTCGNCAGGTCGGCCGCGGCGCGGAGCCCGCGGAGTCGGTGATCGACGCGATCGAACAGCGCGCACAGGTCGGCTTCCCCGATCACGCCGGGTTCCTCCAGTACATCGAGAACCACGACGAGACGCGCTATCGCGTCGAGTGTGGCGACGCCGCCGCGGCCGCCGCGGGGGCCGCGACGGTGACGCTGCCCGGCATCCCGATGGTCTATGCGGGCCAGGAGATCGGCCAGCGCGGTCAGCGCGACGACATCGCGTGGGAACACGCCCGAGAGGAGGTACAGGCGCGTTACGAGCGGCTGCTCGCGACCCACGCCGAGCACCCGGCGCTCGGTCCCGCGGGCGACCTCTCCCGCGTCGACTACCACGTCGCGAGCGGCGACCTAACCGAACGCCCGCTCGTCGCCGACGGCGAGACCGTCCACCCGAACGACGTCGTCGCGTTCCGTCGGGACGGCGAGGCGGAGTCGCTCGTCGTCGTGTTGAACTTCTCGCCGGGCGAGGCGGCCGTCGCGGTCGACGTCGACCACGGCGAGGTCAACGTCGTGACCGGGGAGCCCTGCGTCACCGTCGACGCGGACGGCGAGGAGCGGATCCTCGCCGACGACGTGGCGGTCGTGCCGCTGGAGGACTGAACCGTGGGGAAGCTACCGTTCGAGGCCGAAGATGGCCCGGTCGAGCCCGCCATCCTCCCAGAACACACCGCCGAACTCGTCGCGCAGGCGGAGGCCGGCCGCGAGCACGCCGATGACGAGTTCGCGGCCGCGAGAGGGATCGCCGAGCGGCTGGGGGCACGCCCGATCCGCCCCGAGGGTGCGGATCCCGCCAAGGACCCGCCCGAGGGTGTCGCCTTCGGCTTCTGGACGCCCGACCTCGTCGCCGCGGGCGTTCCAGCGGAGGACGTCCGTCTGGAGCTGTTCATCCCGCTCGGCGAGGACGGGGAGGAAGCGAATACCGGGGGCGTGGCCGGTGGGAAAGCCGGGGGTGTGGACCCCGGACGAGATGACCTTCGGGAGGCCGAATTCGCGGTTCACCGGCTCCCTGTCGAACGGGACGGCGAGTTCCACTGGGTCGCCGTCGAGGGCGTTCCTGTCGGCACGGGCGACCGCCTCGGCGCGCTCTACCAGTTGGTGTACCCGTCGCGGGGGAGCGATGGGACGGACGGGGAAGAACCGGCCGAGGGCGGATCGACCGAGGGCGGCTGGAACGTCGTCCGCGACCCGCTCGCGTATTCGGTTCCGTTCGGCGCGTTCGCGCCCTCCGAGGTGTACGACTGGCCCCGACTCGATGCGACCCGGCCCGACCGCGACCACTTCCGGTCGTTCGGCACCGACGACGAGGCGCTCCCGACGACCGAGGACGACGGGCTCCCGCGCGTCGAGCCCGCGACGAGCATGCTCGAGATCCATCCGGGAACCTCGACCGAGGCGGGTTCGCTTCGCGCGCTCGCCGAGCGGTTCGAGACGATCGGCGAGAAGCTCCGATCGGGGGAGCCGCTCGACCCACACGAGCGCAACTACGCCGGCTACGACGCCGTCCAGGTGATGCCCGTCGAGCCGCTCACCCAGGCGTACGGCCGGCAGTGGTACTGGCGACCCGGCGGCGCACACGAGGGGGCGACGGAGGACGTGGATCGGGAGGTCATCGGCGACGGGGACGACACGACCGCCGCCGAGGGCGATATCCCCGCCGCCGAGGGCGACACACCCACCGATGACCCCACCCCCCACGACGCATTCGATCGCGACGCCGACACGGAGCGGGTGACCGTGGGGCTGAAACGACCGGACCAGACGAACTGGGGGTACGACGTGGTCGTGAGCGCCTTCTCGGCCGCGAACCCGGCGATCTTGGAAACCGGACGGCCCGACGAGTTAGTCGAGTTCATCGCCGCCTGTCACGCGATGCCGGATCCGATCCGCGTCGTCTTCGACGTCGCGTTGGGGCACGCCGATGACGCCGCCGCCGAACTCCTTCCGTCGCCGTTCTTCGAGGGCCCGGGGATGTACGGGCTGCATCTCGACTACCGACAGCCGGTCGTCCGGGCGATCCTCCTGGAGCTCCAGCGCCGCAAGATGGCGTTCGGGGCGGACGGGATCCGCGTCGACGGCGCACAGGATTTCACCTACCACGACGCCGAGACCGGCGAGGAGTTCCACGACGACGCGTTTCTCGCTCGGATGGACGAGGTGACCCAGACCGTGGCGGGGACGGAGTACCGCCCGTGGATGATCTACGAGGACGGCCGCCCGTGGCCGCGGGAGGACTGGGAGCTGGCCTCGACGTATCGGACGCTCATCGAGCAGCACCCGCACGCGTTCCAGTGGTCGCCGGTCACGTTCGCACACAACAAACCGGCGCTTCTCACCTTCTGGGCGACGAAGTGGTGGCGGATGCGGGAGGTCGGCGAGTTCGGGAGCCAGTGGATCACCGGCGTCGCGAACCACGACACGTTGCGTCGTGGGTCACAGGTGCAGATCTCCGACGACTGGAGCGGCGCGCTCATCAACCCCTATCTGGCCGAGACGCCGCCGGAGACGATCCGCGAGGCGTACGACAGCCCCGCGGCGCTCGTCTGGTTCCACGTCGCCATGCCCGGCGTGCCGATGGATTTCTTGCACGCGAACTACCGCGCGCCGTGGGGGTTCGTCCGCGATACCGACCCGACCTGGAACGTGAAGGTCGTCGCCGAGGAGGCCCCGTGGATCGACTGGCATATCCCCGAGGGTGCGTTCGCGGAGGGAGACGGTTTCCAGCGACTGAAGGCGCTCGGCTTTTCGAACCGCGGCGAGTTGCGCTGGTTCGCGCGGACGCTCGCCTCGCTCGTCGACGCCACCGGCTACGACGTGGAGACCATCGCCGAGTTGCTCTCCGTGCAGGGGACGCCGATGGGCGATGACCTCACGGCCGCCGACCTGCAGACGTTCTCGTTCGCGTGGAGCGCGGACGTGAGCGAGTATTTCGTGTTGGACCGCTGGCTCGACACACAGGACGACGAGCGGACCGCCTTCGATCGTGCGGTACGGGAGTTCAGACAGAACCGTCCGTGGCTCCGCGAGGACGTCGACCCCGAGCGTGGGGAGACGTTCGGCTACCGCCACCCGACGGAGGGGACGGTGCTCTACTACGCGCTCCGGCGGGACCCCGAGGGCGACGAGGACCTGCTGGTCGCCTGTAACGTGGAAGGGACACCGGTCGAGGTCGACGTGGAGGGACTTATCAAGGAAGTGCGCGGCGACCTCGCGGGCGTCGATGTCGGGGCCGAAGCCGACGTTCCGAAGCCCGACGAGGGATGGGAGGTCGCGCTCGCGCCGCCGACGCTCGAACCGAACGCGGCGGACTCCGCCGAGGCCGTCACGCTCGAAACCGCCGACGCGATCGTCTGGCGGGTGTAGGGGGACGGCGGGTTTAAATAGAGGTTACGCCCCGCCGTCCGGCACCAGCGACCGGAGGAGATGAACCGCCGGTTCCTTCGCCAGCGGCTCGTTGGCGTTCCCGCAGTGTGGTGACTGGACACAGGAGGGGCAGCCGTCGGCACACCCACAACCGTCGATGAGCCGGGCCGTTCGGACGGCCAACTCCTCGAACCGGTCGTGGCCGCGGCGCGTCAACCCGACGCCGCCCGGATAGCCGTCGTAAATGAAGATCGCCGGCCCACCAGTATGCGGGTGTGCGGGCGTCGATATCCCGCCCACGTCGCGCCGGTCACAGAGCAGGTGGAACGGAAACAGCGATATCAGACCGTGTTCTGCGGCATGAATACCGCCGTTGAACGCGTGGGTCCCGCCGCCGAGGGTGTCCTCAACGGCTTCGCCGGCTTCAGTATCGTCCCCACCCGCGCCCATCGTCCGCATCTCCCGCTCGATGTCCGCGGGGACCGGGAAGTACAGCGCCGTGGTCTCCAGCGTCGTGGGCGGCAGCGCGAGCGTCGACTCCCCGAGCGACTCCCCCGTCGTGCTGTCCCGTCGGACGAAGCCGGTCACCCGCTCGGTCATCGTCACGTCGGCGAACCGGATCGGGACGTCGGGGCGGGCGTCGAGGGCGCGCTCGCGTCTGTCGGACTCGACGACGATGTCCTTGTCCGTAAGCACCTGCGTGTAGTAGTCCGCCCACGTGGAGCGCAGTCGGGCCACGTCGCGGTCGAGGTCGAGTTCGACGACCTCGTAGGTCCGCCCCTGCTGGTGATAGATCGCACCCGGGTGGGCGTCCCGCAGGGCGTCCGCGAGCCCGAGCGAGGCGACGGTCTCGTTCGACCCCTCGACGATCAGGTCGACCTCACGGTCGTCGGCAGTGCGGAGGTTCATCGCGTGTTGTGGACTCCCGCCATCGCCGTGGATCCAACGGGGGCCCTCGGCGGTGGACCGCCGTGTCAATGTTCCGGCCTCCGTTAGGTCCGCGACGATCCCCGGGAAGGACGCACCGAAGTGCGTTTCGTCGTCGGTCGAGAGCCATGACTCGTCGGCCGCACAGGCGACATGGCGGGGGAGAAGTCGATCGTTTTCGGGGTCACAGATCGCGTCCTCGGGTGGGGCGGTAAAGAGCTCATCCGGGTGCTCCATCAGGTACTGGTCGAGGCCGTCCTCGCCGGCGACCAGGACGATAAGCGCCGGGTCGTCGCCGCGGCCGGCCCGGCCGGCCCGCTGGAAGGTCGACATCCGCGTCCCCGGGTAGCCGTCGAGGATCACGGCGTCGAGCCCGCCGACATCGACGCCGAGTTCGAGCGCGTTCGTCGACCACACCCCCCGGAGGTCGCCGTCGTGTAGCTTCGATTCGATCTCCCGGCGACGGTCGTTTCGGAGGGCCGCCTGATACGCGCCGACCCGGCCGGCGAGGTCGTGATCCCCCCGTCGTCGGAGTTCGTCGGCGCTCTCGGTCGCGTAGCGCTCGGCGGTCTGCCGTGAGCGCGTGAAGGTGAGCGTCTGTCGGCCCGACGCGACGAGGTCGGCGAAGAGCCGCTTGCTCTCGGTGTGGCTTGACCGTCGCCGGCCCTGCCCGCGGTCGGCCCAGTCGTCGTCGTACTCGGGCGGGTTCCAGAGCACCCAGTCGCGCGGGCCGCGCCCGGAGGTGTCCTCGTCCACCAGCGTGATCCCGCCCGGATCGCGGCCCGTGACGGTCGCGACGTGGTCTACGGGATTACCGATGGTGGCCGAACAGCAGATGAACTGCGGCCGCGAGCCGAAGCGCTCGCAGGTTCGTGCGAGCCGCCGGAGCGTCATCGCGACCTGCGAGCCGAAGACGCCGCGATAGCCGTGTATCTCGTCGATCACGACGTATTCGAGCGAGGAGAAGAACCACTCCCAGAGCCGGCCGGCGTAGGGTAACAGCGCGTAATGGAGCATATCGGGGTTCGAGAGCAACACCGTCGGTTGCCGATCCCGAACCGCCCGCTTTTCCGCGCGCGTGAGCCGGCCGGTGTAGGAATCGACGGCGACGCCGCTCGCGAAGCCGAGGTCGCGGGCGAGCGCCGAGAGCGACTCCTCCTGGTCGGCGATCAGCGCGTTCTGTGGGGCGATATACAGGGTCCGTCCCCCGTGATCCATCGCGGCCTCGAAGGCGGGAACGGTGTACGCGAGCGATTTGCCGCTCGCCGTCTCGGTGGCGAGCACGACGTCGCCGCCGTCGCGGGCCGCCTCGATCGCCGTCGCCTGATGGGTATATAAGCGATCGACGCCGCGGCCCGCGAGCGCATCGGCCAGTCGGGGGGCCAGTTCGATATCGGAAAAGCGTGGCTCGCGGGCCTCAAAACGCCGATGGTCGACGATCTGTCCGGCATAGGAGGGTCGCTCGCGGAGCCACTCGATGGGGTCCGACACCTCGGATCACCGTCCGCCGTCCGTGGCGGTCGCATCCTCGCCGGCGTCGGTGCCGTCCCCGGAACCGTCGGCGGCGGCGTCGCCCACGCCGAGCGCGTCAAGCGTGTCCTCGTCCGGGTCGACGACGTCCTCGATGACCTCCACGATGTCGACGCGGCGCCCTTGATACGTCTCCACGAGATGCATGCAGACGAAGTAGCTCGGGACGGCGGCGACGACCGCGAGGATCAGGTTGCCGACGAGCAGCCGGATCACGATCTCCGGGCCCGCCGACAGCGAGATGTCCGCGGGCGTCGCGCCCGGCACCGGGCCGAGGATCGCCACGCCGAGCGTGAAGCTCGCGGCGTACACCCCCCATTTCACGACGGGATTGAAAACGACGACGGAGGCGAAAAGCGCCACCTTGTTGATCCGATCGAAGAGCCACGCGAGGATCACGAAGACGATGAGCCCCGTCCCAAGCGTGGGCAACATCGTGATAAACACGCCCAACGAGAAGCTGCCCGCAGTCTCCCGGGAGCTGTACTCCTCGGCGAAGGAGCGTTGGAGTTCCTCCTTGACCCGGGTCGACCATGCCTCCGCCCGTTCGACGATCATCTATCCATGATAGCCCGTCCCGCGGAAAGTACCTGTCGGCGGGAGCGGTGGACGGAGGAGTATATAAAATATGCTCGCGAGTATATAAACGCCACCCGGTGGTCAGCCGAACAGCCGGTAGAACGGACGGGTGATGAGGAGGTGGTAGTCCGTCTTCGGGTCCCAGCGGCTGAACGCGAGGCTGTTCGACATCACCGAGACCGACGACCCGGCCATCGCCAACCCGGCGAGCGCGGGGTTCAACAGCCCGAGCGAGGCGATGGGGATGAGCGTCGTGTTGTACGCGAACGCCCAGAAGAGGTTCTGTCGGACCTTCGAGATGGTCGCCTCCGAGATGCGCAGCGCCTTCAACACGTCACGCGGGTCATCGCGCATCAGGGTGACGTCGGCGGACTCGATGGCGACGTCCGTCCCCGATCCGATGGCGATTCCAACGTGGGCGGTGGTGAGCGCCGGGGCGTCGTTGACGCCGTCGCCGACCATCACCGCGCGGCCCCCGTCGGCCTGGATCGCCTCGATGGTGTCCGCCTTGTCGCCCGGGAGCACGCCGGCCCGGACGTTCTCGGGGTCGATCCCCACCTCCTCGGCGACCGCCCGTGCGGTCCGCTCGTTGTCGCCGGTCAGCATCGAGACCGCGAGCCCCCGCTCGCGCAACGCTGCGACGGTCTCACGGGCGCTGTCACGGACCGTGTCCGCGGTCGCGACTACCCCGAGGAGGTCGCCGTCGCAGGCGACGAGCATGGCGGTGCGGCCGCTCGACTCCAGCCCTTCCATCGTCGCCTCCGCCGGGCCGGGGTCGATGCCGTGATCGCGGAGGAGCTTCCGGTTGCCGACGAGCACGTCGCCGAGGGGCGTGCTCGCGCGGACGCCGTGGCCGGGGACGTTCTCGAACCCGCTCGCGTCCTCGACCGTGAGCCCCCGCTCGCGTGCCCCGTCAACGATCGCCCGGCCGAGGGGATGTTCGCTGCCGGATTCGGCGGCCGCCGCCGCGCGGAGGAGCCGGGCGGTTGGGTCGTCCTCGTCGGCCGAATCCGCCATCCCGCCGGTCACGGCGACCCCCC
>SL_5KL_010_SEDDRAFT_10001376_pt1 | contig 14774 bp, 14 predicted proteins | sample SodLakKL_010_SED_FD_9118 | JGI IMG/M metagenome (IMG submission 9118)
CCTCCAAAAAGGGCGATAAACCTCTCGCAAATTTATTCATATAATCCTGCCATGAAGTTACCAAGACAGCTTCGCCAACCGGCCCTCTTGGAGCTATTCCCACGAACCCTGTATCTACAGGGCTAAAATGAATTCCGGCGGGTGTTTGCAAAGGTACTTCGTGAACATACACACCGGGAGTACGATATTGCGGCATTAGTTAATTTCCCTCCTCTTTACTATTTTCAAACTCTACATCAGGATCAGTTGTGAGTGTTTCACTATTAGTTGGTGCTTGTAATTCTTTGTATTCTTCCTTTTCTAAAACTTCCTCCGCCGGTTTTTCTTCTTTATCTGGTAATATCAGAAAATCATCTTTCCTCTTTTTAAATTCCTGTGTTTCCAGTTCGTATTTATGAACGTATTCCGTTGCCTTTCTTTTAAACCTGATTGCTCTTTTGGGTAAATACAGTATGGTAAATACGTTTAATCTATTTTTTAAATAAGGCACTAATTATCAGCCTCCTTTAAACTATTTTCTATTTCAATATCTTTAACTTTGTAGAAAGTTTTAACTTCATCTGATTCTAACTCCGCCGTTAATCTATACCTGAATATTGACCTAAACCTGCGGATCTTGGATTCATCCCTTTTTGTTTTCTCTGCATGAACCCTTTCCGCTTCTTCACTTGCCACTTTTTCTACAAAAAGGGAGAATTCTTCCTGATTATCGTCAAGCATGTAAATTGACCCACGAAAAGGAATGGTTTTCATTAACTGCGTAGTTAGTTCCATCAAATCTTCCTGATATTCCGTAGTAATGTTAAACTCCCAAAATATCCAATATGGAACGGGATAACGCCTTACTGTAATTTCATCTTCTGTTTCTTCTATTTTCTCATGTAACCACTGCTTTTGTCCAATCCTTTCTAAATCTAAAATAATGTCATAAATTCGATAATTGACGATAGGGAGTTTATCCTGTATTGAAGCTGAACCTTCTCCTTCACTCCGCCCATATTCAACAGTAGCATTTAATGTCCCATTTGGGCGGGTTACATACATATTATTTTGTAATAAACCTCTTATTTTAGCATTTATATCATTAATCCATGTCATTATCTAAAAATCCCTCCGCCAATTTCCCGCAGTTTTCTATCAATCACAGGTTCAACACGATTCCAAGCCAAATCGAATAAAGGACGACCATAGCCTATTTCCAGTACATCAGACAAACTTTGCATTGATATACCTCTTGGGTGCATTTCGTCTCCTCTTACACCAACAAACATTCGATAATTTACCGGGCCTCTTTCAACAAACTCTACTCGTATTCCTTGTAGAAAAGCATTGGTGTACTCATAAAAATTTGAATGACCTTTTCGTCTTACCCATGCTTCAGTTAACGGAGGCCATGTTCCGTAACCACCAGTAGCTACGCAACTTTGAATCTCCCTGTAATACATTTCTGCGCATTCTTGTAAAGTGCCTTCAATTTGTTTCCTCAATCTGAAAGAAAACATAGCGAATAAGCGGTTGGTTTGGCTCCATCTACCGAACATTTGTCCTGATACTCTCATTGTATCACGCCCTTATAGCCCCTACTGATACTAACCAGTGTTCCTTATAGTGAACGTAACGCATGACCTTTTTAATACGAAATTCTTCTTCCCCTATTACGAGTAAATCGTCTTGATTAAATTGTGGGATATTTTTTGCGTCTAATAATTTCTTCCGCCTTAGTTCTAAAGTAGGGATTTTGACTATAACCTCTGCTTCGTCTTTAGTCATACCCGCCTCATTTAGTAAATCTTCACTTGGGTCAAATAACACTATAGCTTTGATAAAGATGGGATGCTGATATTCCTTATGCCTCATTTCATCATATAGTGATTCCTCATGCGTTGCAACGAAGTATTTTTTTATTCCTACAGGACTACCAAACCTTGCTATTTGTTGGTCGATCCTTCTCGCCAGTTCTCTCTCATTCACCATAAAACTCCTCCGATATTGGGACTAAGAGGCCGGTTCTTACATCTCTCCTTGTTACTTCGTGGACTTGGATTATACCTGCACTTGCTTCGTTATACATATCTCCCATTCTTCTACCTAAATCAAAATACCTGCCCGCTACTTGGTGATCATGAGTATCAACTGTTTCGACCCTTAACCTCATCTTTGTTGCCCAACGAGAAGCCAACATATAAAATCCCGATGAAGCCGCTAACCATTGAATAAAGGGTGCGTATTCCGGTGGAAATTCATCCCAAGTAGCGACAGGATCATGTCTTAGTAAAGCACTATTTAAAGCCGCTTCCAATTCTGAATCCGCTAATTGAGCATAGTAGTAAGAAACTGTAATAAACCCTGTAATGGGCGGGGTAGAAAAAACGATAAACCCTGATTCATAATGAATTGTATATTCTATTTCGGGCTGGCCTTTACTGAATGTTACTGTTACTGGATAATCCTCACCCTTAAGAACAGGATAGTTAGCCAGTTGATACCCCGTTACTGTGTTATCAACAGGGATGACTTCTTCGTGAAACATAGGTTTATCCTGTAATAAACCCCTGATTACACTTTTGGGGATTACATCAAATGCCTGTTTCGGCACTTACCCCGCCTCCCCGTTTAAAGGTAGATACCCTTGCTCAACATAAGGAATCCCTTAACACTTTCTGGTACTTCTGTTTTTTGCCCTGCTACAAAGTTATACCATTGTCCGCCAATGTGTTTTCTGCCGGTAAATTTAGGAATAACTATTACTTTCCTTTCAGAAGGTTTTGTTTTAGCAATAGTAGGCGAAGGAGTAGCTTTTTTCACTTCTTCTTCCCTTTCAGGGGCCGGTTCTGGTTCACCAATATTTTCCTGTAGTTTAGCCAATTCATCCTCCGCCTCTTTGGTCACTTCATCAATATCCCTTTCCAACACTGCTTCTTGTTCAACTTCCGGTGCGTCCTTTTCTTCCATTTCCATATATTCCGCTTGTTCCACTTGTTCTACCTGTTCCACTTGCTCCTCTTGTTTCTGAGCCTTTTTCTTAGCCATAATTATCCCTCCCTAATCATATTAAGATGTTATACTGGTTTCCACACTGGTAACTTCCGTTACAGTTTCGCCCAAAATAGTTTTTTGGCTAACAGTAAGAGTATTGGTATCACTATCTGCGCCTGACCAGTCGCCACGTAAACGAACAGTTAATTTCAGTATTCCATTTCTCATTTCGGGAGTTAAGCCTTCCACAACTTCTGCCACTCCATCCCCAGCTGTAACTTCGCCAATAGTAACAGGCACTTCGCCAGTAAACCACCAGTGACGATTACCTTCGCTGTCCACCAGTTCTACAACAACCTTACGGGTGTAGGGAGCCACACCTTCTTGAACAGTTTCAATATCAGCGTCCAAAGCGTCCACAAATCCAACAGCTTGTTCATCCAATTCCATAGTAAAGGAATCATCCTGTGCCGCTTCTTCGATCATTTTCAGGGTAATTACAGATTCAGATACAGTTGCTTGAATAACCCCACTGTTACCATCAGCACTAAATTGTTCATTTTCCACCAAAGCGGCTTGAATTGCGGCGGCAATAGCATTGGAATCGTTGTTGTTTCCGACAGTAACATCATCTAAAACCAACTCTCCGCCATCTAAAACCTTCGCCTTAACAGTTACCTTAATGTCGCCTCCGCCATCACCTGTTACCAAACCGGCGATAGTTGCTGTAATTTCTTGATGTTCTCCCACATTTTGGAGTTCATCAACTGTATTAATAGTCTCTGGAGTAATTTTAAACTCTAAATCGCCGTTTACTGCTGAAAGTAGTGCTTGCTTAAATTCGCTTTTGATGATCTGCCGTATTTCCTGATCGTGATTGTGCCTTCCCGACATTTTCACTCCTCCTTAATTCAAAGTAGGGGAGATTTTAGAAAAACCTCCCCTTTTATTACCGAGTTTCGATACGAACAATGTTGTCATCGGTGAGAATTCCGGCTCCGAATATAGCGTACCATGCAAGTTTGTGCAGACGACCAAAGTCCTCAATCCCGCCATCTCTCATTTCAACGGGGAGTGCTACAGCGAATCCGTAAGCATTTTCTCCGAACATTACAGACTTGTAAACATTGTGGTCGAGAGTACCGGGATCTCCGGCGGCTTCTTCAGATTCCGTTTTATCCGTAATAGGCATTTGAGTAGTTTCGATAAAGATAACATCATGGATTCTTCCGATTTCTCCGGCGTATTGTTTCCCGTAAGCGGTAACATTTTGGAATTCACTGTCGTCCCTCACGCCTCTTGCATGGTGAGGATGGATGAAGCAGACATAATAATCGTTAGCATATTTACCAGCGTTGTTCGTAGCAAGAATTTCCACTGCGTCTTTCACTACAGCAGAATCAAACAGATCGCCAACTTCTAAATCCACTCTGGAATCCCTTTTACCCGCCAACACTACATTGGTGCAAGCAAGTACGGTATCCCTGAGAAGCGAATCCACCACTTTTGCGTAGTCCATACCCAACAGTTTTGCCGCACTGCCCATAACGTCATCGAAAGACGCTTGAAGCAGAAGTTCAGTTACAGCGATAGCATTCCCGTATTCATAAACAGTAATATCAATTTGAGAAGTGCTGAGTTCTTGAGTGGTCATAGCCACGCCTTCCGTTAATTGACCACCGGGAACAAGGTTATCGTAAGCAGTAATTTTAATGGTAAGACCGGGTGCTGAAGAAAGATCGGTTTTCTTCACGGCAAACTGTTCAAAACGCATAACAGGTTGTGCTTCAAATTCCAATTCCTTAGAATACACATCTAATATAGTTTGTGATAGTGGAGCAAATTGTGTTCCTGTTGCAACAGCAGTAGACACATTTCCTCCTGCCGCATCATAAGCAAATAATTGAAGATCAAATTCCCTTTCCTTACTCATTGACATATCCCTCCTACTGAGATTAAATCTTTCCTTCCAAAGCGGCCCTTTTAGCTTTATCACGAACTTTCGCCCATTCTTCGGGGGTCATTTTCTTAATGTCCTCCGAAGAAACTCCAACATCTTCAGAAGGAGTGGAAGGATTAGTTACTTTCGGAGTACTGGTTCTTCGCTGTTGCTTTCTTTCTTCCTCATCAATTTTAGCCTGTTCTTCTAAAGACGACTTGGTTCTTTCTACTATTTTTGAATATTCCTGTTTAGCAAGGTCTATAGAATCATCAATTTCTTCCTCCGAACTTCCGCCGACAAGGGCAGAAACTAATTCCTCTCCTTCTTCCCTCAATCTTCGTTCCTTGTATGCGGCTAATTCAGCACTACGTCTCTTTTCGGCTTCTGCTTCCCTTTCCGCCTGAAACCTTTGTTCAAGTTCTTCTTGATTTTCCCTTAGTTTGTTAATTTCTTTCTGTAAAATTTCCACTTCTGATAAATTTTCGTTTTCTTTAGTTTTAATTTCCCCTGACAATTTACTTACCTCCGCCTGTAATCTTTCAATTTCTGCATCTTTATTCTCAATGGATTTATACAACTTGGCTTTTTCCTGTGATCTTGCCTGTTGAATTAACTCGGAAACTTGAGGCAACTTCCTTACTTCTTCGATACTTAATTTAGTTACATCAATTTTCTTGGGTTCATCAATTTTCGGCTCCACTTCCGGTTCCTGTGGTTCAATTTCCGGTTCATCTACAACTTCTTTTCCTGCTTCTTCCGGTTCCCTGTATTCCTTATCCGTCATCTTCTTTCTACCTCCTTATAGGTTTAAATAACCGATATGATACAAAGGTTTAAGATAATATCTCGCTCTTGGTCTTGGGTACTCTGGTAATTCATCTAAACGATATAACCCTTGTGGGTCAACGTGAGAAAATTTCTCTAAAACCGCCGGGTTTTCGTAAGATGCTATTTCATAACATATATCATCTTCGTTATAATAAGGTTGTAAACAAAATCTTACATAGCTAACGCCCACCCTTTTGAAAAACTCAACCGCCGTTTCGTGGTAATACCTGTTTTCTTCTGATATTAGTAATGTTTCACCCCCGCCTCTTAGTGATCCGCCTGTAATATAGTCAAAAGTATAAAATACTTCCTTTATCTCCTGCCGTATATTGGAAGTATCTTCTTCATTAAGGGTAATATATAAATTCTTGTTGATAACTGTAAGAACACGCTTTTTCAGTCGTTCCAAACGGGCATCGAATGTTGACCCTTTAAACGGCTCGGTTGCAAATCGTTTTAGAAGTATTATATGAATATCATTTAACTTCTTATTTGGTAATCTAACCCCTGCCATATCTTCGTGTATCTGATTGTAGTGTTTTAATGTATCATAAATTATTTCTGAAACACCTTTTATAATAAGTTTTCTTATCTTGTTTATAGTTTTATCCGTTAATAAGGATAATCTTTCCTCATATATTATTATATCAGCTAATTTATTTTTGGGAATGATTTTATCAACATTTTCCGCCGATTCTTGACAAATTTTATTGAATTCTTTAACTCTTTGTGTTTGATACTTTAAAACAGGGTTTCTTTTAACTTTAATCGCCACTATCTATCCCTTCTTTTGCTTTTTCGTCAGGATGAATAATCCCGCCTACATTTGTTGCCATAGCTTCATTTGATAGTTGTTCTAAAGCAGATTCCGATAGTTCTTGTGCAGTAGCAAGCACCTGTTCCACCTTAGTAGTTTCAGCTAAAATTTCTTCGAGTTTCTTATCCGGCTCGCTTATGCCGAGTTCTACCAAAGCGTCCCGCCTACTTAGTAAGAGGTTTTTCAGTTTTTGTGAAATTAACTGCATTTCTATTAATTCGTCTTTGGGTAGCGGATTCGGGAATTCTGCTTCTGTCCAGTATTTAGCGTTTGCCGGGAGTTTATCGAATTCGTCCTGTTTAAAACTTGGGTGTTCAATAAGTTTGGCAAATTTGATAATCATTTTATTGATTTTTCTTATTCCTTCGCCGTAAGTAACCCATTTTGTTCTCGTCAGTTCGATAAGAGGTTGGTTTCTAATGTGAAGTGCGATTCCAGAGGTATTTGATATGTTCATATCTTTCCCAAATGCGTCCTCCGGCATACTCGCCAGTTCAAACATAGCCGTCCTGATTAGTTCGATATAATTAAGAGAAGCTGATAAGTCCGTTTGTAACTCCAAGTTTTCTACTTTACCATCTTTTGGTAAACCCGCCCAAACTTTCCTTGCCCCTTTCTGTAAGTCCTTTGCTTTCGCTCCGAAAATAACAGTAATCGGGGCGGCGTGGTAATTAATAATATCCGAAACATCAGTAGTTTTAGCATTAAACTCGTGTTGCAAAGGAACAATGTCTTCAATATCAGAAGCACCGAATGGTTCGCCGGAAACTGGTAAGTTTTTTATTCCAATAACAGGGATTTCACCAATAGGGTTTTCTCTTTCTTCAATTAACTCATTATCAAGGTATTCCCGTATTCTATCTCTTGTAATTTCTTCTCTGAAAATGTGGGTTTCTCTGTCTATAGAGCCATCAGGTTTTTCCCGTTCTACATGAATAGGGTATATTATTTTACATCTAACCATTGTATCTTTATCATGTCCATCCCAAGTAGGAAAGGTAGAATATGAAGGTAACACAATTAACCTTATTCTACCTTTTGGGTACTCCTCATATTTATCTGGTTGTGTATCAGGATCAAAATGCTCCACTGTTACCTTTACCCAAGTGTTTCCAGTAACTCCACCGCTTTGACCCATATCTAAACCCAAAAGTTCCCTGTTATTATCATCCCAAACCTCATCTAACACGGGCTTGGTTACATTCATAGCTTCGTTCTTTGTTTTAATGGAAAACCCTTTTCCCATTAAAAAGGCAACGCCTTTATCAACAAATGCTCTACAGTAGTTAGCAGTTACCTGTGGTTCGCCTTCCGGCCTTCTTGTTCTCCAATGTTTTCCTTTATACATTTTCCAATGCTCAAACTCTTTCATTATCCTGCGCTGTTCTTCAACACTAACTAATTGGTCAATTAAAATTGGATAGCCAACAACATTTTCAAACTTAGTTGCGGTTGTATAAGAGTTGTCAGTCATTAAATATCTCCCCTACCTTCAGCGAACTTTCCCTGTAATTTAGTATTCTTAACTCCCGTGTTTGTTTTAACATTTTCCTTCAATATTTCCTTGATTGCCTCCTTTCGATTCTTTTCATATTCCCGTAAATAATCGTTGTATCTATAGGTTTTACTCAATAGTTGTCTTTTTATTTCCTCTTTGGAAGGAGGACGTAAATGCTCATGCTCTGCTTCTTGTTCCATCCCACTTCGATCCGCTGTCTCCGCTGGTGTTGGTGTTATAGACGCTCCTTCTCTGTAACCCTCTGCCTTCGGAAAATTTTTGTCTATCACCGCCTAAAACCTCCTTGTAAGACCGCCGAATATCGGGTCTTGCTTCTGTAGTTCCAACAGGTCTGCGTTCTGGTGTCCAGTTAAGAGGTGCGCCTTTTTTGCTGATGTATCTCACAATACCCTTCGGAGTTCTACCCCTGTAATTTGTCAACGGAGCACGATTTACCAAACTCATGTCTACCCCTCCTTTAAAGTATTATATATTTAATTACCACTACTTGTCAAAGTTGGTTCAACAGTAATGGTTCCTGAAGCCACTGGTCTTGTTATTCCCTGACCAGTTGTTACCCTTGCTTCATGGTAATACTCACCCGGTTTTAGATTTTTGTTATCTTGTGGTTTTATATAAACAGTAAATACCTTTCCGTCAATACTTATTTCCTGCTCATTATTACTGGTTTTTTCTATAATTGCTTCACTATGTGGTGTCCAACTTAACTTCCATGTTACTGTCACTCCACCCCCTTCCAAAGTCTCTAAATCTTCAACTGTAAAAACATAAATATCGTGAGAATCAATATACATTATTTCGTCTTGATTTCTAACCGCCATATACTCACCACCGATCTTCAGGACTGTAAGATGCCCTGAATGATTTTATTAAGTCAAATTTTGCTCTAAAATGAGTTTCTTCCTTAAATACCGCCGTGAATTCTTTTTCTAAGTCGAATAAAGCCCTGAAGTATTTTTCTTCTGTGTATAGTGCCGTAAAATTCTTTTCTAAGTCGAATTTAGCCCGGAAATGCTTTGGTATCAATTCTATTATAGTATAAATTGAGACAGTTGTTAATAGTAGTTTAGAATTAACAGAAATAGTTATAGGAACAGGTAATGCAATAGTCTTTGAAACTACCGCCGAAGTTTCTGTAGTACTGGTTAAGGATATATCCTTTCTGCTAATCTTCTTCCCGGTTACATTTACTTTACTTTCCGCCGTTAAATGAGAAGTAGTAGTTTTACCTACCTTATCTGCTAAGTCCAACAATGATGTGCTTTGTAAGTCTGCTATACCCGTTTTTACCCCTATACCTGTTAAGAGAAGTTGAGAAGAAGTTTCTAAATTTATTACCGTTGAATGTGATATTCCTGATATAGCCGTTAATTTACTATCTACTTCTATAGGTGACTGTCCAGAAGCCCATTTTGTAGCAAGTGTGTTAAGTATAGTGTTAAATTGTAAAGAGGTAATACCTGTTCCAAATTTGTTTGCAATACCAAGTTCAATACTACTGGCGGATTCGATAGTAATATTTTGTTGTTTAAGTATTTTTATTATAACATCAAATTGGGAATTAGTGGTTAAAATAATGGAATCTCGTTTTACTCTTCTAGAAGATATTAATAATTGAGTATTTTCTTCTAAAACCACCGGTTTTTGTATTAATTTTCTACCTTGTAGTTTAAGAGAGGAGTTACTTTGTATACCTGCTGATTGTTTAACTTCTTTACTACCAGTAATCGTTAGTTTACTGGTTGCCGTTACAGGGATAAATCCTGCAATATATTCGGAGGATTTGTAAGATATTTCACTTACCGCATGAGATTCAAGCGATAAATCGCCGGTTCTAATAGTTTTTTCTGTAGATAAAGTTTTTCCAATAGCCAATAACTCTGTATCTTTTTTACCGTATTTTATTAGTTGTGTTGTTATTAAACTATTTTCCCAAAAGGTTAATTCTTTTCTTATTACTTTTCTACCGGCAACCGTCAACTGTGACGTTGTTTCTATTTCCGCCATTTGTTTTATTTGTTTTTGTTTTCCGATGGTGATATTAGATAAAGATTGTAAATTTATTGCCCCAACCGCCCACTTTTTAGCGGTTGTTTCTATAAGGGAAGTAGACTTAATGTGTGTTCTTCCCTCAAAGGGGGTTATTACGTTATACCATACTCTTAGTTTTGATAGTGCAGTAAGATTAATTTCTCTACTACGAATTGAAAAATGATCTGTTTCAGTTTTGCCTATTGTATTAAGGTTTGTAACTCCTATAGCAATTTTTGTTTCTTCAACTAAAACCTCTGAAGTAGAAGAAATTTCAATATCCTGTTGGCCAAGTTTTCTACCAGAAGCCGATAAATGACTATTAGATTTTAAATTAATTTGACCAGTTGCTTGTTTTTTTAAATCAGCCGTAATTTGTGATTCCTCAATTAAATTGAGATTATATTGACCAACTTTAATGAGTGAGGTATTTAATACAGAATTATTGGTTAAGCTAACTTCTTGTTGTCCGACTTTAACCCCATTAATTTCAAATTCGCTATCTGAAGTAAATTCTATTTTAACTAATTTTATAGACCTATCAGTTATATAAAACAAAGAATTAGAAGTTAATAAAACTTCCCCTTCACCAAATGCTTCTATTGTAAAGGTTTGTATTTCACTAGTAGCAACGATTATTCCGTTTTCTTCAGCTACGGCCTGATATTCGTATGTTACTCCTGCTTCTACTGAAGGAATAGTCCGTTGAAAATCCCCGGATTCTGATAATCCAATTTTAGAAGTAATAGACCACTCTTCTTCCGTTATTTTCCTATAACGGAAATAAACATCTATTTCTAATGTAGAACGAGCATCTAAATAACTAATTGATTTTATACCCGAACTTCCTGTTTTTACTGCTTCGCCAGTTACATTTAATTTTGATTCTCCGGTAATAATTACTTCAGTTTGATAACCTAAAATACCGGAAGATGTAAGGTTAGATTCTGCTTCTACCTCCGTTATTCCCGTTGATGTTTTATTCCCTATAGAAGTTAATTTACTATCCCCGCTAAAGGAAGCAAGTTGTTTTCCTGTTTTCCTCCCTTCCGCCGTTATTGACCCTTCCGCCGTTAAATACGCTTCCCCTGTAGGATGAATAATAATTTCTTCTGTTAAAACTTGAATTTCTACAGTAGAGGTTAAAATAGTAGAATATTTACCTGTTTTTATTGCTTCTTTTTCTATTAAACTGGTTGCTTCAATACCCGCCGGTGTTTTAGAAACTTTTCTACCAGTAATAGATAACGAAGAATTACTAGATAACGAAATATCCGTTAAACCTAATTTTTGTTCAGTAATTGATTCTTGTGATTTACTTTCTATTTCTACATCTTGTTTTATAAATTTCCGTCCGGTTGTTAAAAATAAAGAGTTACTTTGTAAATGCGTTTCTACAGTAGGATGGATTATTTCTATTTCGGAAGTTGCTGAAATTTTAGAAGTAATTTCTAAATTTATTGATCCTTTAACTGTTTTAATTCCGGTACTATCTACGGTAGAAATAGTGTTTAAATTGGTTTGCCCTTTTCCAATTTTTGTAACAGTTGATAATAAATTACTGTTACTTTCTAACCCCGCCGTTACTTTAGCCACTTTCTTGCCTGTTATCATTAATTGACTTTGAGATTTAATACTTACTTGACCTGTTTCGTATTGTGTTTCAATACCTGTTCCAGTAATTAAAAGTGAAGAATTGCTTTCTATTATTGCCGTTCCTTGATGGGTTTCAATTTCTTCTTCAACCTCAAATAACTCTGTGTCATTAAGACCCGCCCAACGTGTTCCACCACCAGAAGCTCTATAAGCTCTGTATCTAACTCCTGAAGCATCGTGTTCACCAATATTTAAAGTAGTATAACCATCTGCCGCTAATGTTACTCCGTCATAGACATTGTTCCAAGCTCCATCATAGTAAACATCAATCTGCATATGGGATACTTGATCGTTCTGTCTGGATGTATAAAGACGGACTTGATCAATGGTAGTTTCGGTGAAGTACATCTCAAGGTAAGTTGACCAACCTGAAGAGATATTAAAAGAAGCGTAGTTAGTCGTATCGCCATTATAGGCCCATGTGGGGTTAGCCCAACCATTTTCTGTATGAGAAGTAGGTCTAAACCATGCCATTATCCCCACCACCTTTCAGGGATAATAAGTGTTCCGTGTAAGGTAACTTGTGGATATTCAATATCAGGGTCAGGGTGAGCGATAATAACGATAAATTCCGTAACTTCTGTTAAAATGGAAAATTGCCCTGCCGAAGTTAAAACACTAAATCCTTTTCCGATTTTTATTCCATCTATTGTAGTGTTTGCTATAGATACTAATTCTAAAATGCCTTTTCCTGATTTTAACCCTTCCGCCTGTAAATTACTAAAAGAAGAGATACCTATTTCCTTAGATTTAACACCTCTACCTAATACCTTAAATAAAGAGGTAGAAGAAATACTTGTAACATGATGGGCAACCTTTTTACCTGATGTATTTATTTTATCTGTTGCTTTTAAATGGGTTTCTGTTGGGACTAATAATTGGTCTAAAAGTAATATTTTAGAAGTGGTTTGCAGATTTATTATGCCTTCCGCCGTTTTTGTTGCAGTAGTGATTATTACTCCATTACTGATTAAAGGTATAATACTTTGCCCTGTTTTAATTCCTTCCGCCGTAATTTCAGTAGAAGTTTCCAAATTTATCGTAGTTAATCCGATTTTATCTCCTTGTGTATTTAATTCAGAATCCCCGGTGATTTCAATATTTTTAGGGGCAATTTTTCTACCCGTTATTGTCAAAGAACTGACCGCAGTAATTTCCGTTATACCAGAATAAAAACCTACGCCGGTTAAGTTTAACTGTGAACCAGTATTTAAAAGTGTTATACCTTCTGCTACTTTTTTACCGGTTACTTCTACTGCTGAAGTAGTAGTTACATGAATTTCTGCTTCCATCGGCCTATAATCTTCAATACTAAGTTGACTATTTGCTTCTAAAGTAGTACTGAATTGGCCTGTTTTCTTACCTTCCGCCGTTAAATCAGAGATTGTGGATAGTTCAATACCAATAGAGTTAATTCTATTTTTAGTAATTAATAATTGAGAAGTTGCTTTTTTATAGGTTTCTCCTTTACCAATCTTTTCTCCGGTAGAAGTTAATTGACTAATACTTTGTTGTTGTATATCTTTTTGTGCAATTTTTTTACCAGAAACATTTAACCTACTATCCGCCGATAGGTAAAAATCAGAAATTCCCTCACGCTTACCGTCAACTGTGAGGGTTGAACTGTTAGTAATTTCAATATCTTGGTCTACCGTTTTATTGCCAGAAACTTGTGTTTTATCTATTGCCCTTAAATGAGCCTGTTGTGCTATAAGTGGTTGATCTAAAACCTTTATTTCGCTGACCGCCGATAATGAAACTTGCCCTATTCCTGTGGTTGTAGCGTCAATTTCTACTAAAGAATGGGAAGTTAAATCAATATTCTTTTTAGCGGTTTTCCTACCAGAAACCGTTAATTCACTATTCGAGGTTAAACTTACGTCAGTTTGCCCCGCTTTTTGACCCGCCGAAGTCAAATCCGAAACGGCGGAAAGAGGAACAAAATATTTTCCTTCCTTATTATAGGTAACTACAAGTAAAGTTTCCGTATCTATTTCCGCAGTTAAATCACGAACCGATTGATCCGCAACATTTAACTCAGAAACGGCGGTTAAATGAGAAGTTCCCTCAATTATTCCCTCTGTAATAAAGGTAAGAATATCGCCTTCAGCTATTATTTCTCCGTTTTCTTCGGCGACCGCCTGGTATTCGTAAGTAGTGTTAGCTTCTAAGTTATCTAATAATTTAGTGTAAGTCCCAGATTCAGTAACTTCTATTTTAGTGGTAGTAAACCATTCCTCTTCCCCAACTTTACGATACCTAAAATAAATATCTATAACCCTAACAGAACTGGCGGTTGTTTTAGAAGTAGATATAATAGCTACATTTCCAGTTTTTATCGCTTTACCGGAAATATTTAATGTTGAAGTAGTTGTTAATTCAGCACTACCTGTAGTTACTGATACATAACTACCTGTAACATCTGTTTGTGCTATACCTACTATATTAGCTGTACCTTTTATCTGTTTATTGCCGGTTAATTCAGTTTTACCTATCCCGCTTATATTAGCGGGTTGTTTAACAACTTTCCTCCCTTCCGCCTTTATTTCACTATTACTTGTAATATGAGCTTCCCCGATTGAAACTACTTCTTCCTTTTTTGTTTCAATATTAAATTGTGCTTCACTAATTATATTTGCAGGGGGTGATCTTGCCTTTTTTTCGGCGGTTAGACCAAAAGACGAAAAAGTTTTTATATGAGATTGACCTTGCTCTACTTGTGGTATATACACATAATGTTCAGTATTAATAGAAGATATAGAAATTAATGTAACTTGGCTTTTAACTAACTTTTTACCAGAAGTGATCATCTCGCTTACAGCGGTTATGTGTGCTTCACCAGAAAGTGGAACATCTACGTCTTGGAAAATAACACTATCTATGTTAGACCAATCACTGTAATCCCCATCTTCGTACCTTCTGACCCTATAAAAATACTCCTCTTCATGTTCAAACTGATCTGTATCAAGATAATCGGCAGGATCTTCTGTATTAGGATCAAGAAC
>SL_5KL_010_SEDDRAFT_10001377_pt1 | contig 14772 bp, 7 predicted proteins | sample SodLakKL_010_SED_FD_9118 | JGI IMG/M metagenome (IMG submission 9118)
ACATCGGCAGCTGGAATGTTTCAAGTGTCGAAAACATGAGTGAAATGTTTAAATCAGCAGATTCATTTAATCAGGATATAGGCGAATGGAATGTCTCCAATGTCACGGATATGAGCAAGATGTTTCGGGGTGCAAATTCGTTCAACGCAAACATCGGTAGCTGGAATGTTTCAAATGTCACAGATATGAGATGGATGTTTCGACAGGCTTATTCATTTAACCGGGATATCGGAAGTTGGGATGTTTCAAGTGTAACAAATATGGAATTCATGTTCGGGTCTGCAGAATCCTTTAACCAGGATATTGGAGGATGGAACGTATCGAATGCTGAGGATATTAATTTTATTTTTATGGGTGCTAAGCTCTCGACAGGCAATTATAACGCTATTCTGACTGAATGGTCACAACTTCCGCTTCAGAGAGATTTAAACTTTCACGGTGGATACTCAAAATACAATTTAGGCCTTCCGTCTGAAAGAAGACAATATATCATAGATACATTCAACTGGAGTTTCAAAGACGCAGGTAATTCCGGAATATGGGAAGGAAAACCAGAGGGGCTTTACTCCACTGCTCTATCAACAGATTCAATCCGTTGGAAGTGGGATGAGATCAGTGGAGCGAAATATTACCGGATTTACGACGGGTATGATAATACCGAACTTAAGATATTAGAAGGAAAAGAAAACACAAACTGGGTTGAAACCGGTCTAAAACCCAATACTTCATATTACAGGTATGTCAGAGCAGAAGCAGAAGAGGTTCTTTCAGACCCTTCGGAAGCTGTTTTTTCAAGTTATACCTTCAGTAATCCTGTTCGTCTGGATAGCAACGTATTAGCCTCAAATGCGGCATTTTTGTTTTGGGAACCTAATAAAAACCCCGAGTGGACAAGATACGGCATAAAACAAGCCGGGAATGAAAATTTCACTTCCGATGTCAATTCAATTGTAACACTGGATGACAATTTCACCAAAACAGAAACAACCGTTTTGCACTTAACAGAAAACAGCACATACTGGTTTAAAATATGGTCATACAATGAAGATGGAATAGCAAGTGAAGCTGATAAGATAATGGTTTACACTGGTGAAAAAGACGAAATAATATATTACCCTGACGAAAGCTTTACTTTAACTCATAAAACTGAAGATGACAGAGAAATTTCATTAACTGCTTCAGAAGATGTGTTTGATATTCCCGTTATTGCGACTTTAGAAGAAGTTACTGCCGATCATCCTAAATACAATACAGTACAAAAAGCCAATAATGCCACAAAAAATATACCGGCAGGAAGGCCTTGTGAATTCAGAATAAAAGATATGTGGGGAAAAAACATCCTTTCGGGTGATTTTAATCATACAGTAACCATCAAATTTAATTATCCTAATGATATCGACCCCGCTCAGGCAAATTACCTGAGGTTCTATTACTTAAATGAAATAACGCAGCGCTGGGAAGAAAAGGAAAACCACAAAATCAACACCTCAGAAAAATGGATTTCGCTTGATGTTGCAAACCTTTCAGTATACGGCGTTATGATAAAAGAAAGGGATGATTTTTCTGATCTTGTGGTTTATCCGAACCCTTTCAAACCGGATAAATCAGTAAACAACACCATTAAGTTTATAAACCTGCCCGATGAAGTGACGCTCAGGATTTTTAATATTGCAGGTCAGAAAGTTTACAAAAAAGACTATGCAGATACCCGGGGAGGAATAGAATGGGACGGAAAGAACAACAACGGAAGATCCGTAGCATCCGGCTTTTATATATACCTGCTGGAAGATGAAGACGGTGAAACGGAAAGAGGGAAAATATCGGTACTGCGATGAGAAAATTTATCTTTACAGTACTTTTACTTTTTGTTTTTACCGGATTATCTTCGGCAAGTGTTCATGACAGAGCAGGCACATCCGGGGCAGCATTTTTGAATATTGGCGTGGGAGCCCGCCCTCTTGGGATGGCCGGCGCCTATACGGCACTGGGCGATGATATTAATACCTTGTTTTGGAATCCGGCCGGTCTTAGCCTCACCCGGGACAAGGAAATTGGCTTAATGTACAGCAGGTGGCTTGAGACAGTTGATTACGGCATGCTGGCGTACAAGTTTCCCGAGACTGGTTGGGGAGGACATGTTGGAGCTGGATTAATTTATCTTGATATGGGGACCATAGAAAGCACTCTGGAAGATGAACAGGGATTATACGGGGGCCGGGACGGCACTTTCAGCGGAAGCGATCTGGCGCTTATAACCGGCTATTCTCAGAAACTAACAGATGAATTCACCCTGGGAGCAAATGTAAAATTCATCCAGCAGACAAATGTAGATGATATAGGCCGCACCGTGGCGTTTGATGTGGGCGGTTTATACAGCAGACCGGAAAGCAACGTAACACTTGCAGCAACTATAATGAATGCCGGTTTTCCTATAAAGGTGAGAGAAGAAAGTTTTCAGCTGCCGTTGAAAATAACGGGAGGAGTCGGGTATAGAGAGCCGGAAGAATTTAATATAGGTTTGGATATAAGCAAAAACATAGATGATTTTCTGACGGTTTCCCTGGGGGGAGAATACAAAACAGGTGAAATTTTAACCCTGCGTGGGGGTTACGAATACGGAAATAAAATAAGTGAAATGGGCTTTATTTCGGGAGCCCGTATTGGTTTCAGTGTTCTCTGGGAGGGTTTAAAATTCGATTACTCTTTAGCTCCACACGGAGACCTCGGCTTAACCCACAAAGCCGGACTTATACTTTATGACTTATTCTGATGGCTTTTAATCTTCCCTGCCCTCTACTGATGAACCCAAGCGCGAAACGATAAGATCAACTCTTCTATTAAAAGCTCTTTCTCTTTCAGTGAGATTTGCTGCAGCTATGTGTTTGTCAAAAACATCCTGCATTTCCATCTGCAGTTCAATCTGCTTTTCTCTTATTTCCATATGTACTTCCGCCTCTTCTTCCTCCGTTGCCGCCCTTCTGAGTTTTTCGGAATATTCTGATGGAACATCTCTTATTTTCTGCCTGTATTTGTTAATTTCATCAATATAATCTGTTTCAACCGCCGGATGATACTTACTGTATCCCCCGGCTGAAATTCTACCGGGAGGAAAACTCAGATCTTCAATTAAATATCTGGCAATAGTTGTTGCCCTGGAAGTGGAAAGTTCCCAGTTTGAAGGAAACTCATCCGTTGCTATAGGAACAGAATCTGTATGACCCTCAATTCTTACGTCATTTGGGATATCGATAATCTCTCCAGAAATATCCGACAGTATGGTTTTAGCCTCGGGGTAAATCTCCGCCGCGCCGGAATCGAACATAAGTTTTTCGCTTAAACTTATAACAAGACCCTTGGGGTTTATCTCAAGGTTTATCACATGCTCAAGATTGCTCCTCTCAGAATAAACCTCGAGTCGTCTCTTTATTTCCCTTAATTGAAGCTCATTTAGAGTCGCCGCAAGAGCAAACATCATGACAAAAAATATTAAAAGCTGGGTAACAAGGTCGGAATAGGTGGTCATCCATGGAGGAGAGCCCTTACCTATCTCAATATCTTCATTCTCTACCGTCAGATCGTTTTCTTCGTATGGAGCAATCGGCGACATTATTTCTTGCCTTTCCCCCTATTTCCCCCCTTGTTTTTAAATTTCATTTTTTTGTATTTTTTGGATTTTTTCCGTGACGATGACTTACCGCCCGATTTCTTTTTATCGGATTCGTCTTTTTCTTTTTTAACTATCTGTCCGGAATCTACAAAAAGAGAACGCGGTATATAAGCTTTCAGTTTGGAAACAGCTATAGAGGGGATTTCTCCCGACTGCAGAGACAAAACCCCCCTTATTATTACTCTTTTTATAAAAAGCTCTTCTTCCGAACGCCTTTTTAGTTTACCCGCTATAGGCAGGAAAAGAATGTAAGCTGCAAGAGCGCCGTAAAATGTGGTAAGCAGAGCAACCGCCATTCCGCTGGCTATCTGAGCCTGGTCCTCAAGTTGAGCCAGCATTAATATCAGACCCATAATCGTACCTATCATACCAAAAGCCGGTGAATACGTACCCAGGGTAACAAATATTTCCTGTCCGACACGATGCCTTTCCCTGGTAAAAGCAATTTCAGTTTCCATCTCCTCTTTTATAAGCTCATACGACTGTCCGTCCACCACCTTCTTCACTCCGTTTCTCAAAAAATCATTTTCCATATCTTTTAGGTCGGATTCCAGAGAAATCACCCCCTCTCTTGATGCTTTTATAATAAGGTGTCGAAAGACCTCAATATATGAAGCGGGGTCTTCCTGTTGTTCCCTGAATACCTTTTTTACAACCTTGAGGGCCTTCAGCACCTGAACCATCGGATAATTCACCAAAACAGCCGCGAAAGTTCCTCCAAAGGTTATCATGGCGGAAGGAATATCCAGAAAACCCTGCAAACCGACAAGCCCGCCCCTTAATGTAACTGAAGTAAAAACTAGAATGAGCCCGCCTGTTATCCCTATTATTGTAGTTAAATCCATTTCAGTAAGACTCCTCAGCTATTATTTTTCTAATATCATCCTTGGTAATAAGATTCACCTCTCTATGGTATCCCCTTATTTTTTTTATTATGTCAGAGACATTCTCTTTTACCATTATTTTATTTCCGTTTATAAGCGTAATAAGGGTATCCGGCCGTGTTTCTACTGTTTCTATAAGTTCGGCATTTAAGTATATTTTTTCTCCGTTTAATCTGGTAACAGCGATCATTTTATATAGATGACACCCCTTTATCTGTAGAATTCTCTGATCTATTCATAATTTTGCTGAATAAAGCCTTATTTGACTTCTCAAGAGCATCCATAAGCGCTGCATATTTCCTGGCATACTCTTTTTTCGCCTCGGTCTCTTTTTCTGCTTTGCGCGAAAGGGCTTCTATATTCTTTAAAGCAGTTTTTAATTTTGATTTTACTTCGTTACTTTCCTTTAAGTTTTTCTTAGCTTTCTGAGCGAATTTTTTTACCTCATCTTCTCTTTTTATCCATTTCTCCTTCCACTTTTTATGCAGTCTCTCAACTTCCTCTGCAATAACTTTATTTCTATTGCCATTCTCGGTCTTTTTATTTCTTAAAGAATTCTTAAGTTCCTCCTTCAGCTCTTTTATTATCAAATCTTTTTCGCTTCCTCCGGGAGAGGCCTTATATTCTAACTGCTGAATCCCTTTCTTAAGAGCCTGGTTCTGCATTTTAAGCTCCTTTATCCTCTCTTTTAATTTTTCTTTATCACTTTTTAACAATTCTTTGTTTGCAGACTTTAATCTTTCTATTTCTTCTTTCATCCTGTCTATTTCGGCATTAAGATTATTAACCTGCATATTCTTTTCGGGTAAAACTTTTTCAGCTTGAACTTCGATTTCTTTTTCCAGTTCTGATATTCTTTTGTTTTTGTTTTCCATACTGGCAAGCAGTGACTCCTTTTCAGAAGAAACCTTTTGTATCTTGCTCTTTAGCTGTTCCGCCTTATTTTCTTCTTCATCAATCTTTTCTGAAGCCGATTTTCTTAAATCCCGGATTTCCTGAGACTGCTTTGCAACCTGTTCTTTCAGCTCTTTTATCTCTTTTTCATTAGCGGCTTTCTTTTCTTCTGATTCCCTTTCAGAAACTGCAAGTTTTTCTTCCACCTCCTCTTTCTTTTTCTTTATTTTCATATAATCATTTTCTGAAAATCCATTATCTGCAGCTTCTAATCTTTCTTGCATTTTTTTTATGTTTTTCTCTTTTTCTTTTAAATCTTTTGAAAGTTCTTCTTTTGTTTTTTCCTGATTTTCCTTTATCTTAAGATTTTCTCTTTCCAGCTTTTCTAAATTGTGTTTTGCTTCTTCCAGATCTTCCTTAATCTTACCCTTTTCCTTTTTCAACTCACCTATGGTATAATAAAGCTCTTCTGATTTATCCGAATCTTTCACTCTTTCCATGTATTTTCGGGTTTGTTTTTTTTGTCTCTCAAGCTCCTGTTTTAGTTCTTCCAGAAGCCCTTCCTTTTCAGAAAGCTCCCTTTTTGTTCTTTCGTTTTCCTTGCGCAGGCGCTCTAATTCCTCTTGAAATCTCTCTTCAGATTCAGATATTTTTTTTCTACTCTCCTCCCATTTTTCATCCGCTTTACGCAGCACCTCCTCATAATCACTTCGTATTTTCTCAATCCTTTCTTTAAATCCCCCCTCTTTTTCATCCATTATTTCTTTTATCTTTTCGTTTTCATCTGCCTGCTCTCTGCATCTCTCTTCCAAATTCTCAACCTGCTTTCTGGCGCTGTTTAATTCTTCTTCGCTCGCTTTCAGCTTTTCTTCAGTTTCCGCAATTTTTTCACTGATTCCATTTTTTATTTTTTCTTTCTTTTCAGATTCCTCTTCAACTCTCTCTTCAAGAGCGGATATTTTCATATTAGCGCGCTGCAGCTCTTCTTTTAATTCGGACTCCTTATTCTGATATTTATTCTTTAATTCATTTATCCTGCTTTCGTGCTTTTCTATCTCATCCAGATAAGATTTCTCTATATTCTTAATCTTTTCATTTTCATCTGCCTGCTCTCTGCACCTCTCTTCCAAATCCTCAACCTGCTTTCTGGCGCTGTTTAATTCTTCTTCGCTCGCTTTCAGCTTTTCCTCAGTTTCCGCAATTTTTTCGCCGGCTTCATTTTTTATTTTTTCTTTCTTTTCAGATTCCTCTTCAACTCTCTCTTCAAGAGCGGATATTTTCATATTAGCGCGCTGCAGCTCTTCTTTTAATTCGGATTCTTTATTCTGATATTTATCCTTTAACTCATTTATCCTGCTTTCGTGCTTTTCTATCTCATCCAGATAAGATTTCTCTATATTCTTAATCTTTTCATTTTCATCTGCCTGCTCTCTGCATCTCTCTTCCAAATCCCCAACCAGCCGGCGGGCCCGGCTTAATTCTTCTTCGCTCGCTTTCAGCTTTTCTTCAGTTTCCGCAATTTTTTCGCCGGCTTCATTTTTTATTTTTTCTTTCTTTTCAGATTCCTCTTCAACTTTCTCTTCAAGAGCGGATATTTTCATATTAGCGCGCTGCAGGTTTTCTTTTAATTCGGTGTTCTCATTCTGATATTTATTCTTTAAGTCATTTATCCTGTCTTCATGCTTTTCCATCTCGTCGAGATACGATTCCTCAAGGTCCTTAATCCTTTCAGAATTTTCCAATGCTTCACTTTTTCTCTTTTCTTCTGATTCTTCAATTTTCTTTTCCAGCTCAGTTATGCGGCTTTTATAATCCTCTTCCTTTTTCCTGTAATCGGACTCTATTTGGTTTTTCTGCCGCTCCCACTCTGCTTTAAGCCACCCATGATTTTTCTTAAATTCTTCCAGCTCCCGTGTCACTGATTCAATTATTGAATCCTTCTGCTGACGCAGCTCTTTTAACGAATCTTTCGAGTGGGAAAGCTTTTCTCTAAGCACCTCTATTTTTTCGGCATAATTATCATGAATCTCTTTGATTTTAATACTCTTCTTATTTTTTATATTATTAATTTCCTGATTAAGTTTATAATCAATCTCTTCTTTCTCTTTTTCAATATCAATCAACTTGTTTTGAAGTTCTTTATTTCTCGCGGTTTTTTTATCATTAATTCGATTTAAATTTTCTATTTCTTCTGCATGTTTGTTTTTCTGCGATTCTAGTTCTTCAATCTTTTCTTCACTGCTGGATAGACTTTTCCTAAGTTCTTTAATATCACAGCGGGCTTCTTCCTCCCTTTCTTCTTTCTGTCTTTGAATTGAATTAATTTTTCTTTCATATTTCCTGCACTTTTTTTTCAATCTCCTGATCTTCTTTCCGGATTCATCTTCTTCTGTTTTTAATAAATCCTTTAGTCTTTCTATTTCCGTTTCATAATCGTTAACGGCTTTTTTATGATTTTCTTCTGCCTTCTTCTTTTCTTTTTCATATTCTTCGTTTAATTTTTCAATCTTATAATTAAGGTCTGCTTCAATTCTTTTTAAATCACCTATTTCCCGCTGGTATTCCTCTTCTTTAAAATTTATTTCTCTCTTAACTTTTTCTTCTTTAGAGTTTATTTCTGACTTAAGCTCTGAAACCTCATTCCTTAATTCATTCTCCCGCTCGGTAAAACTTTCCTTAATGCTTTTCTTTTCCTGATTAAAAAGTTCCTGCTGAGTCTTTATTTTATTTTCCTTTTCCGAAATTTCCTTCTCCAACCTCTTTATTTTTGACTCAGATTCTTTTTCCAGAAGATTTTTCTCATTTTCCAGTATACGCAACCTTGAATTAAGTTCCTGTTTCTTTTCTTCATACTTTTTAGTTACAAGCTCAAGCTCCTTCATTGCCGAATCTCTCTTTTTCTGGGATTCAGAAAGAGCGTTTTCATACTCAAGCTTCATCTCACTAATTTTTTCGCGATACTCGGACATAAGGCGCTCATTTTCATGGATTTTATCACGTATTCTGCTGTCTGAAACCTCTTTCTTCGTTTCATACTGATTCTGAATCTGCCAGAGATGCTTATTCAGCTGCTGGTTATCACTTTGAAGCTCGGCAATTTTCTTTTCGTATTCCATGCTTTTTTCTTTCAATTTATTCTGATAATCATTGCGAAGGTTTTCTCTCAGGCTTTCACTTTCAGAAAGCTTCTTGCTATAGTGAACTTTCTGCTCAACCATCTCTTTTTCCAGATTTTTAAGCTCTTCCTGAAGCCTTTCTTTTTCTTTTACCGCCTCATCCAGCTGCCTGCTTTTTCCTGTGCCCTGCAATACCTCTTTTAAAGCCTGCTCCACCTTTATCGCATTCTTCTCTTCTTCCTTATGCTTTATTTTTTCTTCGTAAGCCTCTCTGCGCGCTTTTTCAAGCTCTTTCTTCATTTGCTGAACATCTTCATTGACCTGTTTACGGGCCTCCTGCAATGCCTGCTGACGTATCTGATTCTGTGTTTTCTCCATTACAAGACGCTCTTTATTCTCCCGCTTTATTTCATCAATTGCTTTTTTCCACTTTTCTCGCTCTTCCTCAAGCTGTTTTTCTTTATTTAAATATTCCTCTTCAAGCTTTTCGCGAAGCTGGGAAAGTTCTCTCTGCCTCTGGAGAGTTTCCTTCTTTTCTTTCTCTAAAAACTTTTCCTGAATACGAAGGTTTTCTTCTTCCTTCTCCTTTAATCTTGAAAAAAGCTCCTGCCTCTCTTTAGCCAGCCGTTCTTCAAGACCCTTAATCTCGTCAGAAGCCTCTTGCGATTTTTTATTAAGCTCTTTCGATTCATCTGGGCTTTTCTTCTCCTTTTTTTGGGGGCCTGCGGAAGGTGGAAAAGGAGGGGCATCAAAACCGCTTTTCCCTCCGCCAGGCGGCGGGGGAGGACCGGGAAACATATTATTATTCTTTGCAGTCATTTTTATAAGATTCCATCTTTTTCCTCAGGATTTTTTTTCCTGAACTATTAAAGCTGATTGTTAATAAGTAATTTAAAAATATATTTGTTTCAACCCTCAGTGCGATTTAAGCCACTCCCTCAACTCATCATTCTGTGGATTCAGCTCCAGAGACTTGGAATAGGCATCCCTGGCATTGTTTTCATCCCCAAGGGCAAGGTAACATGACCCCAGGTACTGATAGGTCTGCCATACACCCGGATTAAAACTTATTGATTTATTGAACATTTTTATAGCCCGCTCATACTCTTCCTGTTTATAGGCATTTAAACCCTCTTCATAGAATTTGAATGCCTCTTCATCATTTGCACCGGTTTTTGATGCGGTACTGTCTTCCATCTGGGCTTTCTTCTCTAACGCCTGCTGAGCCGCCTCTATGATTTCTTCAAGCACGCCCTCTCTTTCCTCCTCACCCAGTTCTTCTTCCCACAGCTCTTCACTTTCACCTGAAGTTACTCCGGTTATTGTTCCCTCTCTTTCAAGTTCTTTTATTCTTGTAACTATCTGATTCTGCTTCTCTTTCATCTGCCCTTCGGTAATATTCCTGCCAAACTCTATTTCCTCTTTCAAAAGAGCGGCGGCGCCTTCACTCATGTTGTCCATAAATTTCTGCTTTATCTCTTCCGGAACATTTTTCAGCGCCATCCCCAGGTCCTTAGTATCAATTTCCTGAATAATCAGCTGCAATACCGAATCGCTCAAATCAACAATGTTTTCAAAACTGAATATCCTGCTTTTTACCTTTTCGGCAAACTCGGGGTCATCTTCCGAAAGAACCTGAATAAGTTTTTCCCTCTCCTCTTCATTCATAACCTCAAGAACAGAAACCAGCTGGTCAGCACCGCCGGAGACATAATCTATTTTTTTAGAGAGAAACTCATCTATATGCTGCATTATCTCTTTTGAGGTCCGCTGTATTTTTATTACACTTTTGGCCACCTCCGCTTTTATATCTCTGGGAAGAGCCGCCATAACCTTTGCTGCCTTGGGCGGGTCCAGATAATCAATTAAAAGCGCCGCCACATCAGGTTTCTCAAAAGTCAGCAAATATGCAATCTTCTTAAGGTCTTTATTTTCAAGAAATTTTAACGGCTTATACGTCATTTTCTTAAACTCCTCCTCTTCATCCCCCTCTTCTCCTTCTATTTCTTCATCTTCTTCAATCTCTTCTCCTTCTTCATCTTCTTCGGCTTCTTCGCCCTTTTCCTCCTCTTCTTCGCTTTCCTCCTCGACTTCCATTTCCCCTTCACTCATTCCCATGCCGCTGCCCCCGCCGGCGGCTCCGCCTGAATATTCGGTTTCAGATTTCATTGCTTTCAGATCTTTTAGGGTCTGAAGAGCGGCAAAAAGAAACCTTTTCAAAGGTCCGAAGAGAAATAAAGAGATAATTGTAAGGGTAATAACTACCAGCGCGATAACATAAAAATAAGGGTTAAATAAAAACCCGATAAAATCTATACCTCTCTCCGCAAAATCCACTGTTTTAAGCTCAATAAAATTCTCCCCATGCGGCGCAATATTGTTAACAATATCACGTACCATGGCCTCAGTAGTCACAACAAGTTCTTCGGGAATTGAACTGTCTATTATAAGGCTTACCCTTATCCCCCTTATAAATTCCGATGGAAGCGTCACCACATCCTCAATTGTTTTTCCTATGATTCTGCCTCTTCTTTCCTCATCCCTTTCGTCAAGCTGGGGCCTGCTGGGAATTCCGGGAAGAAAATCCTCCGAATCGGGCAGAACGTCTTCCTCTTCTTCTTCAACCTCTTCCCTCTGAACTCTGCTTCTCGATAAATCGGCAGTATCCACACCCACTATAACAGTCGCCTTATCTTCACCGACAATTCTTTCAACTATTCCGCTAAGATGGGCCTCCATCCTTCTTTCAGTCTCCATCTTCTGATTTAAAAGTGTCGTATAATCAGTAAATTCCGCGGCAGTCAGAAAAGGAACGCTCAAAACAATCACAAATTTTAAAATATTAATCTTGTTCATCTATTATTCCCTCTAATATTTCCTCTTCGGTAAAATCCCGCTCATCTACTCTGGTAAGCTCCCTTAAGAACAATTCAAGTTCGGTATCGGCAGGATTGAACTGAAGAGATTTTTCCCATGCATCAATAGCCCTTTCCCTGTTCCCCAGAGAAAGAAAACATGACCCCAGCCGCTTATAAGCCAGGGCATTATCCGGCTCAACAACCAACACATCCTGAAGCTCCTTTATAGCCTCGGCATACTGCGAATCATAAAATAACTGCAGGGCTACATGCAGCTTGTAATCAACGAGCGTAACACCTTCCGGAACACCTATCAACGGATCCTCTATCCCTTCAATTTCCCCAATCTGCTGAAGAAGGCGTATTGACGATCTGTCATCCGGATTTCTAGAAATTATATAGTTCAATGCAAGCAGCAGCACCTCTTCATTATTGTTTTCAATATACTCCCGCAATCCCCTTCTTAAAAGCTGGGAATCTTTTCTTCCGTCATCCCTCCTTGGAACTATTCTGGCAATCCTGGTCATGATATTGAGCTTCCGCGCAATTTCCCTGTCTTCCGGATTCATGCTGTAGGCCTTTTCATACAGGCTCAGGGCTTCATTAAATAACCCGGCGCGGTATGCCGCATCCCCTTCCACCTCAAACTCTCTTGCAGTTTTTTCCTTTATATCTCTTACGGATGTTCCGAAATTAATGGTTGCAGACAGCCTGTGGGACCCTCCCAGGTCATGACTGGCATAGGCGTAATCAAGTCCGTAATCATCATACCTTAGTCCAAAACCCATACTGAACTCATCCGGGTCCATCCCCATTCTCAAAGCCAGAAAGTCCATAGCCCAGTATTCCCCCCCGACATGGAAAGGCATTCCCGAATCCCAGCCTATTGCGCTCTTTACATCAAGCCCCAGGGTAAGCCTCTCCCTTAGAAGCTTATAGCTCATCCCCATTCTTATAACCATGGGCAGGTCTTCCCCGGTACCGTATGTAACGGCAAGTAGGTTTTGAAGGTTAAGCCCTACACTTAAGTTTTCTATAGGTGAGTACATTGCGCCCATGTCGATTATATAACTGCCGCTTTTATGGTCATCAAGAGTATGGCTCATCTTCTTTAATGTGGCGCCCGCCGAAAGGGTTTCCATTATTTTCTGTCCGTACGAAACACCGTAGGCGCTTCGCGCATCCTCAAAATCCCTTGTAATCCTGTTTTTGGCATCCCTGCCTTCAAACCCACCAAGAAAAAGCCTTGTGCCGGAAAATCCGAAGGTTCCGCCAAAACTGGTAGGATGCACATAGCTTATAAAATCATAAACAGTTCCTCCCCATAAAACAGAGTGAAGCGCCGTAAGCTCGCTTCTGTCAAGATGCGCAAGACCGGACGGATTCCAGTATGTAGCCGAAGCATCATCAGCTATGGAAACAAATGCTTTTCCCATACCCAGAGACCTGGCCCCGGCCCCCCAGGACATAAATGCGCCAGGCATGCCGCCCTGGCCGGCCCAGTTAACAGCAAGCCAGCCGTGCGCAAGAAGATAAGCCGCCGCTAAAACACCTTTTGTAATTTTTTTAATCATATTCAATAAAAAAACCGATCTGCCTCCAATAAAGACAAATCGGTTTATTCTGCGCAAACGGTTTTAGTTTAACGCTACAGTAAAACCCCGGCAGTTCAGCCCTCCGCAAAAAAACGGAGCTGCAACTTTGCGTACACCGGTTACCCGATGTTTGCCTTTATCAGAAGTTTTCCCTCATATTTACGAACATAAAGGAACTATTTCACTCCCATTAAATATATAACACGAAAACTCATCTTTTTCAACCTGAAAACGGCTAATTTTTATGAAAATAGAATGGTCAATTACAACTCAAAGGTTTTGAATTTTAAGACAAAGGCAGCTTAACAGTAATTAATGCGCCGCCTTCTTCACTATTATCTGCAATTATTTCACCATCATGCGCTTTAACTATCTGATATGACAATGCCATACCCAACCCTGTTCCGGCATTTCTCTTAGTAGTGTAAAAGTAATCAAATATCCTTTCTTTGTCTTTCTCAGATATACCGGATCCCGTATCTTTTACCTCTATTATTGCCTTATCTTTATCTTTGTGTGTTTTTATAAATATTTTTCTTTCCGATTCCTTTTCCGATACAGCGTCAGCAGCATTTGTAAGTATATTCATAACTACCTGTTCAAGTTGAATGTCATCACCGAAAACCTTTATTTTATTATCCATTTCCATTTCCACATCCGCTTTTACTTCTTTAATTTTACTTTCTGACAACTTTAGAGATTCTTTAATTATTTCTTTTAGTTCAATAACCTTTTTTTCACCGGTTCCCGGTTTTGAAAACCTCATTATATTTTTTACTATCTGCCCGCCTTTTTCTGCGCTGTCCATAATAGCAGAAATGTTTTCCTCCAACTCTTTTATGTCTTCCTCATTTAATCCTTCTTCTCCGCCTTCTGTTATTATAAACTTCATGTAATCCGCATTAACCAATATTGAGTTAAATGGATTGTTTATGTTGTGAGCAAAACCAGAAGCCATCTGACCAATGGAAGACATTTTGGATGCCTGAACAAGCATAGCTTCAGATTCTTTTACTTTTTCATGAAACTGGGCATTTTCTATGGCTAAAGCTGCCTGAGAAGAAAGTATTTTAAACATATCTATGTCTTCAGGAGTATAAATTCTTTTGTTTTTCTTCATACCCAGTGTCATAAAACCAATCATTTTATCTTTTATCATTGCCGGGACTATAAGTTCAGCTCCCGTATTTCTTATATGTTTTTTGGTTTTTGCCAAATCTTCCCCATCATTCTCTCTAAAATAATTTAGTATTTCTTCCCTCAATACAGGTTCATTCTTTTTGCAGAGGTACATAATCAGAGGATTTTTCTTGTTTAACTTAATATCATACTGTTTTCTTCTTTCCACCCCGTAACCTTTTCTAAACGTATATTCTTTTTTGGCCTCATCCCACAAAAATATTCTGGTATAATTTATTCCCACATTTATTGTTACTGTCCTTGTTATCCACGAAAGAAGCTCATTTGTATTCTTAGTCAAAGTCATCTGCTTACCAAGCTCTACAAGAGTTTCCTGGTATTGTTTTTGTTCCGTGAACAGAGTCCATTCTGCTTTTTCTCTCAGTTTAGCATATATTCCAGGACCTAAACTGGCAATTACTATTGAAATAGATATAGGAAAAATCCACCATTTTCCCCCTAAATTAGCAGCTAAAGCATCTTCTCCGAAAATTGCTATCCCAAAAGGTATAATTAATATACTCAGATATATTATCCCAAAAAGTGTTCCTCGAGTAATTGCTATACTGATATCCATGA
>SL_5KL_010_SEDDRAFT_10001378_pt1 | contig 14770 bp, 10 predicted proteins | sample SodLakKL_010_SED_FD_9118 | JGI IMG/M metagenome (IMG submission 9118)
GCGCAGGAAGAGATAGGCTATAAGGAGCCGCCGGCAGAGATCATTGAACTGGTGGATGCCCCGGTAACTCCCTCCATGCGGATAAGCCCGCGCAACAACGTGATCCTGTTGCTGGAGAACACCGGACTCCCCACCATCGAAGACCTCGCCAGCGAAGAATTGCGGCTGGGCGGCATTCGTTTCAACCCGCGCACCAACGGCCGCGATTTTGGCCGCTATCACATAGGCATGAGCCTGATGGATATTGACGGTTCCAACGAGAGACCGGTAACAGGACTGCCGGAAGATCCACGCATTCAACGTGTCTCCTGGTCGCCCGACGGGCAAAAGGTTGGCTTCACCCATACACACGATGAAGGCATTGAACTTTGGGTGCTTGACATAGCTTCCGCAGAAGCGACCCAACTGAGCGGCCCGGTGATCAACGATGTGCTTGGCAATGCCTTCAACTGGCTGTCAGACAGCGAAACCATAATTTACAATGCAGTGCCGGAAGGACGGGGCGAAGCACCCGAAAGGCCAAGAGTGGCCACCGGCCCCAACATCCAGGAGAGCGTAGGCGAAAGAGCTGCCGTCCGCACATTCCAGGATCTGCTTAGCGACAGGTATGACGAAGCCCTGTTCGACCACTATACCACCTCCCAACTGGTAAAAACCGACATGCAGGGCAATGCTGAGCCGATCTGGCAACGGGCCGTCATCTCGTCGTTTCACACATCTCCCGACGGACAATACATCCGGGTAACCACATTGCAGAAGCCCTACTCATACATAGTGCCTTTCTCTCGTTTCGCGCAGCGCTATGACATCATTGATGTTGATGGCAACCACATCAGAACCCTCGCTGACATCCCAGTGACAGAGGTGATGCCCCAGGGATTTGGCGCTACACGTGAGGGCCCCCGCAGCGTTTCCTGGCGTAACGACGCACCGGCCACCATATTTTGGGCAGAGGCTCTTGACGGCGGCGACCCAAATACCAAAGCCGAGTACCGCGACCAGGTATTTTTCCTGGAGGCCCCGTTCGAAGGCGATCCCACCGAAGGATTTAAAACAAACTACCGCTACAGCGGCATCACCTGGGGCACCGGCGACTTCGCGCTTGTGAGGGAATTCTGGCGCCCGACACGCATGGCCAGGATGAGTTCTTTCTATCCCGGAGACCCTGGGGCAGGCCTCACCTTGCTGAGCGAACGCTCCACCGAGGACCGCTATGGAGATCCAGGCAACCTGCAAACGGCACCGAATGAATATGGACGCAACGTGCTGATGTTTGACGAACTGGGACGTAACATGTACCTTGTAGGCCAGGGCGCTTCACCGGAAGGCAACCGCCCCTTTGTGGACCAGTATAACTATCACACCGGAGATACAACCCGGTTGTGGCGCAGCGAAGCACCCTATTACGAAAACCCGGTGCGCATCATCGACCCGGACAGGCAGCTCGTGATGACCCGCAGGGAAGCCGTGGAAGAACGCCCCAACTACTTTTTACGCGACCTGCGCAACGAGAGCCTCACCCAGATCACCGACTTTCCCGAGCCTTTCCCGCAAATGCGTGAGGTTCACAAGGAAATGCTCCACTATGAGCGGGAAGACGGCATTCCGCTCTCCGGTGAGATATTCCTGCCTCCCGGCTTTGAACCCGGTGTGGATGATCCCCTGCCAACCATCTTGTGGGCCTACCCAAGGGAGTTCCTCACGGCCGACGGAGCCGGGCAGGTGACCGGATCACCTTACACCTACACGCGTTTGGGTTCCTCATCCATAGTGATGCTCGTCACACAGGGATATGCCGTGCTCAACAATGCCTCCTTCCCTATAGTTGCACAGGATGACGGCGAGCCTAACGACACCTTCGTGGAGCAGCTCGTAGCCAATGCCGATGCAGCCATCAGCACCCTGGTTGAGATGGGTATCACTGATCCTGACAGGGTTGGCGTATCCGGCCACTCATATGGCGCATTCATGACGGCCAACCTGCTTTCCCACAGCGACATTTTTGCTGCCGGCGTGGCCCGCAGCGGTGCATACAACCGCTCCCTCACCCCTTTCGGCTTCCAGCTTGAGGAAAGGACATACTGGCAGGCCCCCGACCTGTATAATGCCATGTCGCCCTTCATGCATGCCGATAAGATGGAGGTACCCATGTTGCTGATCCATGGTGCCGATGATAACAACGCCGGCACGTTCCCGATGCAGAGCGAACGCTATTACGATGCCCTGCGTGGCCACGGCGCCACCGTCAGGCTGGTCATGCTTCCACACGAAAGCCACGGATACCGCGCACGCGAATCCGTATTGCACATGCACTGGGAATGGCTGGAGTGGTTTGATAAGTATGTAAAAAACAGGGAAATATAAAACATCAAAAACAGACACATTCATTCCTCTAACATTATTTAACTTTTCAAAGGGAAAATTACGTACCAGTCGGTATTTGAGATCCGAAAGTGTCTTGTCACCTTTGTCAAAGCAAAGATATCATCTGCGCCGCCGTTTTGGCGGCGCGGATTAAATATCTGTTGCAACCTGCGACGGCAGATATATATCTGCGGTCATTTCTTCATAAGTAATGGTTTTAAGGGAGAGGTAGTGACTCTCCCTTTTTTGTTCCTGCAAAAGGATGCTATGCAAATCATCGAACCAATGAACAAAGCCTGACGCTGCACCGTTACTCAGATATAACATCATATTCACATAAATTACACCAACCATGACAAAACTCAAAGAAGGCGATAAAGCCCCCGGTTTCAAGGGAAAAGACCAGGATGGAAACCTGGTATCACTGGATGACTTCAAAGGCCACAAACTCGTTTTGTATTTTTATCCTAAGGACAGCACCCCCGGATGCACCTCACAAGCATGCAATTTGCGCGACAACTATGACTACCTGCTGAAAAACGGCTACAAGGTTTTGGGCGTAAGCGCAGACAGTGAAAAATCGCATAAAAAATTCATCGAAAAGAACAACCTGCCTTTCCCACTTATCTCAGACACCGAAAAAGAAATTCTGAAGGCTTACGACGTCTGGGGACCCAAAAAGTTTATGGGAAAAGAATTTTTAGGCATCAAACGCACCACCTTTGTTATTGACGAAGAAGGTAAGATTGAAGAAATCATTGAAAAGGTGAAAACCAAGGAACATACGGCGCAAATCATCAAAGAATGATGCATATTTCCTCACCCCATTGACTCAGGCTGAGGAAGCGTTTTCGAAAATACTGACAAGGATTGAACCGCAACGCATAAGCATTGCGGTTCTTTTATTATAATGCAGTTCATTCGTTCTAAAATGCTATATTTGTCTGTAATCCACCTAATGTAACATCCAAAAATCATAAAAGATGACCAACGAAACACTGAAAAACCTTGAGCCCAAGGTATTATGGAAATATTTTGAAGCCATTTGCTCCATTCCTCATCCCTCCAAGAAAGAAGAAGCCATTGTGAATTATGTAAAGGAGGTTGGCAAGAAGCTGGGTTTGGAAACGGAAACAGATAAGGTTGGCAATGTGGTCATCCGTAAGCCGGCCACTACCGGCATGGCAGACAAAAAAACAGTGATCCTGCAGGGTCATCTGGACATGGTGCCGCAAAAAAACCAGGATACCGATCACGATTTTGAGAAAGATCCTATCGAGACGTATATCGAAGGAGATTGGGTAAAGGCTAAAGGCACAACGCTGGGTGCCGACAATGGCATAGGTGTGGCTGCAGCTCTTGCCGTCCTTGAGTCACCTGATATTCAGCATGGCCCCCTGGAGGCCCTTTTCACCGTTGATGAAGAAACAGGTATGACAGGAGCGTTTGCCCTTGAACCCGGTTTCCTTAAGGGAGATATCCTCATAAATATGGACTCCGAAGACGAAGGCGAGCTTTACATCGGATGTGCAGGAGGCATTGACACCAATGCGTATTTCAGCTACCAGGAAGAGCAAACACCGGAAGATCACCAGGCTTACGCAGTTAATATTAAAGGCCTGAAGGGAGGGCACTCCGGCCTGGACATTCACCTCGGACGGGGCAATGCCATCAAACTGCTGAACAGGTTGCTATGGAAAGCCAACCGTGAATTGCATCTCAGGGTGGCCTCCCTCGACGGAGGAAGCCTGCGGAATGCCATCCCAAGGGAAGCCGGCGCAGTGATCACAGTGCCAAAGGATCAGGCCGGTGCTTTCGAAGAAATGGCTATGGCCATGCTCGCCGACTGGCAAAATGAACTCGGGAAGGTGGACCCCGGCGTGGAACTGGTGGTCAGGAACACCGAAAAGCCTGAAAAGATCATGGATCTGTCATCCACCAAAAAAATACTGAATGGCGTTTATGGATGTCCGAATGGCGTGATTCGCGTCATCAGCGACATGCCCGATGTGGTTGAAACCAGCACTAACCTGGCGGTACTTAAGTCGGAAAACGGAAAGGTAGAGGCAGCTACCCTCCAGCGCAGTTCAGTGGACTCGGCCAAGGCAGACCTGGCCAACATGATGCGTGCGGTATTTGAAATGGGAGGTGCCGAAGTGCAGCAAAGCGGTGAGTATCCGGGATGGAAACCCAATGTAGACTCTCCAATACTGCAAACTATGTCAGAAGTGTATGAAAAGATGTACGGCAAAGTTCCTGAGCAGAAAGTTATCCATGCAGGTCTTGAATGCGGCATTCTGGGAGGAAAGTATCCCCAACTGGATATGATCTCCTTCGGTCCCACCATCAGGAACCCGCATTCTCCCGACGAAATGGTAAACATCACCACGGTGAAACTATTTTACGATTTTCTCGTAGAAACATTGGGTAACATCCCTGCAAAGTAAGCAAACATAAAACATGTTAACAATTTGAATTAATTGAGATATTTTTGTAAATTGCATATTCATCACAAAAACCCACCCCTATGAACGCGGAAAAGGTACAAGGACAGAAAGGCCTTCAAATTGGTCTTATCGTAGTAGCAGCAGTATTGTTGCTTTCACTTATTGGAAATGTCATTTATATGACAAGGTCAGGACGCCTCGCCGATGAGAAGGAACAGCTGATCAGTGAGAAAGAAGTATTGCAGAATGAGAAAACAGTGCTTGAAGAGTCTATCGAGGTGAAAGATGGCATTATTGAAGAGCGTAATGAAAAGCTGGAACTCCTGGTCGAAGAGCATGAAGCGGTGGTAGCTGAAAAGGATGCCCGCATTGCTCAACTAAGACGAAGGGTCTCTGCCACAGCCGACGATCTTGAAGAGCAGAAAGAGCTGAACGATGAGCTGGCCGGCAAAAAGGAAGAGCTGGAGCATGAAATTGAAAGGCTGACCGAAGAGATCTATGTATTGGAGCAGGAGATGGATGCGCTGGCTGCCGCCTATGAACAGCTGGAAGCAAGAGGAGAGGAAGCAGCCCTGATGAACGCTTACAATATCAATGTGCTTACAAAATGGGATCGCTGGCTCTGCGCCGACCGGTATAATGTGTCACGTGCACGCCGCGTGGATGAAACCCTGATCGGCTTTGAAGTGGATGGCAGCGTATTTACCGAAGCCGGCACAAAAGCGATCCACATGCTGATGTATGACCCCAATGATGACCTCATGTACCCATCAGGTGACACATTCCAGGCCACGGAAGGAAGGGAAGAAGGGGCACAGATTGACGATAAGTATTACACCGAGATGAGGGAGATAGAATATGCCCACGAACCCGTGATGCTTGAATTCAACATCCTTCACGAGGACCGCCTCCAGCCCGGCCCCTACCGCATTGAAGTGTATATCGACGGGCGCTTAACCCGTACCAGGGTCGTTACCCTGGAATAAAAAACCCTGGAAAAGTTTAACAATGTCCTTGTTATTTCAAAATTATTGTCTATTTTTGCAGCCTGAAAATTCAAAAGGCAGCCATCAGAAATATACGGCATTGTTAACGTCTTAAAAAGTACAGAATAATGAAAAGGACATATCAACCTTCGGTCAGAAGCAGAAAGAACAAGCACGGTTTCAGAAAACGCAGTGCGACAAAGAGCGGAAAACAGATTTTGGCAGCACGGAGGGCCAAAGGAAGAAAGAAATTGTCCGTTTCTTCAGAAAAGACTCATAAGTAGGTTTTGGTTAAGTAATTAGGTTTACTAAAAAAGACCGGTCCATTCGTTTGGACCGGTCTTTTTTTATGCATTTCTGAAAAAATAAGACTTCTGCTGTTTCTTCTGCCTGTCGGTCGTGGCAGCAAAAACCTGCTTCCCGGTATAGGGGTCGATGCCGGTATAGTACATAGTTGTTGCCAGGGTCATAGGTGTCGGTGTAAACTCCTGGACCTGTTCAGCTTTCAGATCCAGCTTTTTCAGAACAGCTGCCAGTGCACGCATATCCTCTTCCCGGCTTCCGGGATGCCCCGAGATAAAGTAGGGAACCATCTGCCACGGCAAACCTTCCTCACGGCACACTTTTTTGAACTGCGAATAGAACAGCTCAAAATATTTGAAAGAAGGTTTTCTCATAGTCCGGAGCACCGGGTCACGGGTGTGTTCCGGAGCCAGTTTCAGCCGTCCTGACACGTGATGCCGGAGCAATTGCCGGGTATAGACATCCAAACCGTAACGTTTTGCCACTTTGTCCGGCTTTCCCACGAGCATGTCATGCCTGATTCCACTGCCGATGGTCAGCTTTTTCACACCCGGGACCTGAAGGGCCTTCTCATAAAGGTCTATCAGCGGGTGATGGTCGTAATCCAGGTTTTTGCATATTTCAGGATTCAGGCAGGAGGGCCGGCGGCATTTTTTACAAACCGACACATCCTTACCTCCCATTTTATACATATTTGCCGTGGGGCCTCCCAGGTCGGTAATGTGACCTTTAAAACCCGGTGTCCGGGTAACTTCCTCCAGCTCCCGGATGACAGAAGCCTCTGTGCGGCTCACCACAAACTTGCCCTGGTGGGCAGCGATGGCGCAAAAGCTGCAGCCGCCAAAACAGCCGCGGTGGGTGTTGACAGAAAACCGGATCATCTCATATGCAGGGATCGGCGGTTTTTTTCTGTATTTAGGATGCGGCAGGCGGGTGTATGGCAGATCGTAAGGCATATCTGCCGTCTTTTGATCCGCCGGCGGATAAGGGGGATTGACGACCACCAGCTTCTCCCCGGCCGGTTGTATCAGCCTGTCCGGCTTCCACGAATCGGCAGCTTGCTCCATGATCCGGAAAGCGTCGGCAAAAGTTTTTTTATCCCGAAGGCAGTCATCATGGGATGGGATCAGGGTGTCTTCATGGCCTTTAAGCGGAGGCAGCCTGTCATCCGAATCTCTGACAAAGGCAGTCTGCCGGATGTTGTACAGAGAAGAGAACGGAACGCCTTTTTGCAGGAGCTGAATGATGCGTATCAAAGGCTGTTCGCCCATGCCGTATATCATCAGATCGGCGCCACTCTCAAGCAGGATGGATGGCCGCACCTTGTCCTGCCAGTAGTCATAGTGGGTAAAACGGCGCATGCTGGCCTCCACCCCACCGAGCAGCACAGGCACATCCGGGTAAAGCTTTTTCAGTATTTGCGTATAAACGATCGAAGGCATGTCTGGGCGGTATCCGGCTCTCCCTCCGGGAGTGTAAGCGTCGTCGCTGCGTTTCCGCCTGCGCGGCGTATAATGGTTAACCATCGAATCCATTGCACCAGCGGTGACCCCAAAAAAATATTTCGGTTGGCCCAGCTTCTTGAAATCGCGAAGGTCATCGCGCCAGTTGGGCTGGGGCAATACAGCCACACGCATGCCCTGATGCTCCGCCACGCGGGCCATCACCGCCGTTCCGAAAGATGGATGGTCCACATAGGCATCCCCGGTTACCAGGATGACATCCGGCTGATCCCATCCCAGGGCTTCGATCTCCTCCCGGGTAACAGGCAAAAACGTCGCAGTTGGTTGCATCATTGCAAAAGTACATCATTGGGGCCATTCCCAAAAGACCTTTCTCACAGAACCATACAAACACCGTGCTCAAACAGCACAAATATCGTACTGAATGGAAAGAGCCACATTTTTCTTACTTTTGCTGATCAGGATCAAAGGCCATTTACCATGCTGCGAGTCATTGCCACATTCATCCTAATATACCTCATCTTCAGACTGGTAATAACCTTTGTCGTTCCGTGGCTTGTCCGCCTGTACCTGAAAAGGATCAAAAAAAAGTTTTACAGAGAAAATCCCTGGGCTGCTGAAGCAGAGGAAAGGCGTAAATCACAACACCGAAAATACCAGGAGAGCCAGAAAACAAGAACTCCCGATACAGACCAGCTTGGTGAATATGTGGATTATGAAGAGATCGATGATGACGATGATAAATGACCATTCAGTGATATGGCTTCCGGGTGCTTCGTTTCATCCGGAGGTATAAACGCAAAGCAACACTCCACCAGATATAACCGATCCAAACGATTATGGAAAACATCAAAGACTTGTTTAAGGATATGCGTCCGGAATCAGTTGGCCCTTATGTAGCAGCGATCCTTGTGTTTTTGCTGCTCACCATAGTATACGTAAGGCCCGTGCTTGAAGGTCAGCAGCTGCTGCAGACCGACATTATAAACTGGCAGGGCATGGCCCAGGAGATACAGGAGCACCGGGAAGAAACCGGTGAGGAGCCCCTGTGGACAAACAGCATGTTTGGCGGTATGCCGGCCTTCCAGATCTCCGTGCAATGGGCCAATAACATCGCCGGCTTTTTCCACGACGTAATGACGCTCTGGCTCCCCAGGCCGGCCGACATGATATTTCTTTACTTTGCCGGGTTTTTCATATTCCTTTTGTTGCTGAAGATCAATCCCTGGATCGCCCTGGCCGGTGCGGTGGGCTTCGCATTTTCATCTTACCACTTTATCATTATTGAAGCGGGGCACAACTCCAAAGCTGTTGCCATAGGATACATGGCTCCGGTGCTGGGTGCAATCATTTACACTTTCCGCGGGAGGTTACTGGCAGGAGGCTTGCTGTTTGCCATTTTCATGGCATTGCAATTATACGCAAACCACTACCAGATGACCTACTATCTTGGTTTTATAGTGGTCTTCTATGGTATATCCCAGCTAATAACTCACTACCAGGAGAAGCAGCTGCCGGATTTTGCCAGGAAACTGGGGGTACTGGTACTTGGACTGGTACTGGCGATCGGGGTTAACATTGGCAACTTCTGGGGCACATACTCCTACACGTCTGAAACGATGCGGGGCGGGACAGAACTAACCATCCGCGATGAACCCGTTACGGCCGGTCTTGACCGCGATTACATTACAGCCTGGAGTTATGGCATCGGTGAAACCTTCACCCTGCTGATCCCTAATGCCAAAGGAGGAGCAACGGGCCAGCTGGGAACCAGTGAGGCCGCACTGGAAGATGTAGACCCGCGTTGGCGCCAGGCCGTGGCCCAGGCTAACCATTACTGGGGCGACCAACCCTTTACTTCGGGGCCTGTGTATGTCGGCGCAGTGGTCCTGTTCTTCTTTTTCCTGGCGCTGTTTTATGTGAAAGGACCCCTAAAGTGGGCCCTGGTGGCGGCAACCATCTTATCCATCATGCTCGCCTGGGGGAAAAACTTCATGCCCCTCACAGATTTCTTTATCGATTATGTGCCTGGTTACAATAAATTCAGGGCAGTATCCATGACCCTGGTGATCGCCGAACTCTGCATACCGGCACTTGCATTTCTTGGCTTATACAGGTTTTACCGGAACCCGGGCACCCTGAGCTTTAAAAGCAAGGCATTTCTGGCGGCTTCAGGCCTTACAGCCGGGATCGCCCTGCTTTTCTACGTGGCACCCCGGTTGTTTTTTAGTTTCATAAGTGATATGGAAGCAGAGCAACTGGCGGGCATGGCGGCCCAGGATCCGGCAATGTCTGCCCAAGTCAACGAATATATACATAACCTCGAACAGGCACGCATCAGCATTTTCAGATCGGATGCCTTGCGCAGCTTCTTCTTCGCTGCAATGGCAGCACTGATAACCTTGCTTTTTGCCTATAAACGCATAGGCAAAGCCCTTCTTCCTGCCCTGGTTATCATATTGATAACTGTTGATATGTGGCCTGTGAACAGACGCTATCTCAATGATGATGACTTCGAGCCCCGTCGCAGGGTAGAACGCCCATTCCCATTGCGGGCAGCGGATCAGCATATCCTGCAGGATGATGATGTTTTCCGCGTACTGGACCTGACAGAAAATACTTTTAACAGCACCCGGACATCTTATTATCACCATTCAATAGGAGGCTATCATGGTGCCAAATTGCAACGATACCAAGACCTGATCGACTTTCATATCAGTCAGGAAATGCAGCTGCTCCAGGAGCAGCTGAACCAGGGTGCCAGCCAGGCAGAGATTGAAGCGCAATTGGCAGAGACAACGGTGCTGAACATGCTGAACACACGCTATGTCATACATCACCCGCAGACGCCGCCCATCAGCAACCCCCACGCAGCCGGAAACGCCTGGACGGTAAGTGATTACGTGGTAGTTGAAAATGCCGATGAAGAACTGCTGGCCCTGCATGACATGGATTTGGTTCATGAAGCCATCATCGATGAGCGTTTTGCCCACTACCTGGAAGATGTCATGCTGGCAGAAGACCCGGATGCATCCATCGGGCTGATCGACTATCAGCCCAACAGGTTAGAGTATGCCGTGAACACCAGCAGCGAACAATTGGCGATCTTCAGCGAAATCTATTACCCCGATGGCTGGGAAGTGACCATCAACGGCGAAGAGGCACCGCATTTCAGGGTAAATTACATTTTACGTGCCATGGTGATCCCCCCGGGAGAGCATACCGTCATATTCACTTTTAAACCCCGGCCCTACTATACCGGGCAGTACATAGCCTTGGCATTCAGCACGATCCTTGTGGCGGGGATCATCGCCTACGCGGTGATTCAATGGCGCAGGATTATTAAACGTAAAAAAAGTTGAGAATGTTCTAATGTGCTAATGTGCTAATGTGCCAATGTGCTAATTAAGGGTTTCGGATGAAAAAATGAGAAATCCCTCTGCCAGAGGCTGACCTGGTTCTTAAACTTTATAACGCGCGCGGTAAATTATAATTAAAATCCATATGACCGGACGCGCTCTTAATTAGCACATTGGCACATTAGCACATTAGCACATTAAAAAAACTCATGAACAACTTACGATCACGTGTTTTAATCATCACCTACTACTGGCCCCCGGGCACCGGGGCGGGTGTATTCCGCTGGCTGAAGTTCAGTAAGTACCTGCGGGATTATGGCTGGGAGCCTGTAGTATATACGCCGGAGAACCCCGAAGCACAGGGTACGGATCACACGCTGGAAGAAGACGTTCCTGAAGGCATGACGATCATCAGGCGCCCCATCAGGGAGCCTTACGGGATATATAAAGCACTTACAGGGCGACGAAGGGAAGAGAAAATACAGTCAGGGTTTTTAAGCGAAGGGCGCAAGCCAAACCCTGCCGATAAAGCAGCCGCCTGGATCCGTGGTAACTTCTTCATCCCGGACGCAAGGAAGTTCTGGATCAGGCCCTCGGTGAACTTCCTCAGGGAGTGGTTGAAAGACAACCCCGTGGATGTCATGGTATCCACTGGCCCGCCCCACAGCATGCACATGATCGCACTGGAACTGAAAAAACAGACGGGATTGCCATGGCTGGCTGATTTCCGGGACCCCTGGACACAGATCGACTTTTATGATAAGCTCATGTTGACCGGACTGGCGGACAAAAAGCACCGGAAGCTGGAAAAGCAGGTGCTGGAAACTGCCGACAGCGTGGTCACCGTTAGCCGGGGCTGCGCCAGAGGCCTGGAAGAAATTGCCCAAAAGCCGGTGGAGGTGATCAGCAACGGGTTTGATCCGGAGGACTTCCGGGATTTACCAACATTCCAGCATAAAAAGTTCTCCCTTACCCATATGGGCTCGATGAATGCTGACCGGAACCACGAGTCGCTCTGGCAGGCATTAAGCCATCTCAGGGATAACCTGGCCTCCTTTCCCCATGATCTTACATTGCGTTTCATTGGGAAAACCGATTATTCCGTAAAGGAGTATTTAAAAAAATACAACCTGCTGAGCCATTCGGAATTCATTGCCCCACTCCCCCACCGGAAGGCACTCAAAATGGCTGCTGACAGTGCTGTTTTGCTGCTTCCCCTGAACAACACACCAAATGCAGCGGGCATAACCACAGGCAAGCTTTTCGAATACCTGGGCCTGCGAAGGCCTATCCTCTGCATTGGCCCTGAAGACGGCGATGCAGCCCGTATCATCCGGGAAACGCAAAGCGGCCATACCGTTGGTTTTGATGACCGGGAAAGGCTGAAAGAGATCCTTTTATCCTGGTACGAGTGGTTCCTGAAAGGCAAACTCCATGCGAACAATACAGATTCAGAAAAATACAGCAGGGCCAGACAAACCGAACAATTGGTGTCGTTGCTTGATCAGGCAAGAGAAAATGTAAGCTCCCTGTGACCCCCTTAGTACAAAATGCCTGAAACATCTGCTGCCCAGGTAAAGAGCAAGCCCAACAGAAAAGCAATCAGGGGAGAAATGATCCAGATGCTGAATATTTTTCTGAGCGGAGCCGTTCGCAGCACATTCTTGTGCCCTGTCTTAACCATACCCAGGGCAATGATGGCAGCCGTATTCATTTGAACAAGGGAGGTCGGGATTCCTCTCCATACAGAAGAAATAAGCAAAATTGAGGCTGTGATAAACGCTATATAGCTGGCGCCGAGGGGCCCAAACTGCGAGATGCCTTTACCCGTGGTTTGCAACACACGATATCCCAGCAGCGAACTGCCTATGCCAAAAAGGGGGGCAAGCATACAAACCATGATCAGCATCAACAGCATATAATTGATACTGCCAGGATCAACCTGTAACATGTTTGATGCCATGATCAGCACGGGTGCAGCAGCATTTGCCATGTTATTCGACCCTATGGCAAATGCCACGTAACAGGATGTGGCAACGACAAACCACCGCAGCATGCCATACTTTCTAAAAAAATTGAGCAATGGCTGCAGGCGATCCCGCAAAGGGAGATAAACCCAGCGGCCGAAGACATATGCGACTACAAACGCAAGAACAGGCGTAATGAACCAGGTCGGGATGATTTCCATGAACAACATACGCGTCTGCAAAACATCGAGGTATATGGCCGGCCCTGCCAGGGCAAATATGGTNGCCTGACTGGTGGACTGCGGGACCCTCAGCAAATTGGAAAAGAGCAATGCCANCCCGACGGAACCCAATATAATCACACTCATCACCATGCCGACGTGTTCAGCCGGCAAAACAGCACCGCCTACGGTATGAATAACCCGTTCGCCGGCAATAAGTGCGCCGGCAAATACAAACATGCCAAAAATCCCCGGGATTAGATCCTTACGGATCAAATTTGCACCATAGGCGGCAGAAAACGAGGGTGCAGTACCGCTCCCACCCATGTTAATGGCCAAAAACATGGCAACCAACAAAGGAATTATGTATATAGATATCATAATTTCAGTCCACGGAAAATTTGTTTATATCCAAAAAGCTTGTAAATATAATTGTTTTTTAATCATGGAAAACACCCATGCCAACAACCCCTTTTTTTTCAAACAAATTCATGCTCTTCCATCCAAAGGGCGAGATTTTTTTGCCCTGTGTGCGGGTGGGTTTCCCGGGGTTATTCTTCCTTGTTTCGTTTGTAACCTATCTGCTGCCGGTTCCGATATTCCAGTTCTTCCTGCTTGGCCTTTTCCAACTGTTTGAGGTATTCAAAAATGAGCATGATTTTATCGTCCTGCTCTATGTCTTTCTTTTCAAGTTGTTCAAGCTTTTCCAGGATTTCTTTGTGGGTAGTGAGCAGTTCACGCATTTTTGTAAATACCCGTATGATTTGGATGTTTACCTGAATGGCCCTGTCGCTGTTCAGCACACTGGAAAGCATGGCCACGCCTTGTTCTGTAAATACCAGCGGGGGCTTTCGAAGCCCCATGTTTTCCCGATTGGATATCACAATTTGTGATTTCCATTCCTGCATTTCTTCTCCGGTCATCTGGAACATGAAGTCATAAGGAAAGCGTTTATCATTCCTTTTAACAGCCTGGTTCAGTGCCCTGGTTTCTACATCATACAATTGGGCCAGGTCTCTGTCTATCATCACTTTCCTGCCCCGTATCACGTATATTTTGCTAATGATGGCTTCGTCACAGATTATTTGTTTTTCTTTTGCCATGGTGGATGGTCTCTTTCTTTTTAATGTTACAAAAATAGGGTTAAAATTGATTTTTGTCATATTTATTCAATGGATAGTATTTGGAGGAACCCCATAATTATTAAAACCAAATGGTGACCAATGATGATGAAAAGCCCAATTGTATACGTTTAGCAGCTTATTGCCTGAACTATTATACCTATCAATACTAATCAAGCTCAATGCGCTTTAAAAAACTATTAGCATGTAAGGCTTATTTATATTGGTTATTGGCAAGAGAAATCATGGCATGTTGTTTTGAATCTCTTGTGTGTATTGCAGCACTTTTTAGCACAGGAATGAAAATCCGGAATCAATCAGAACGGGAAAAACACCGGAAGAAGGAATGTGGCGAGTACCCAGAATATCAAATTCAGTGGGGTTCCTACTCGCATGAAGTCGCCAAAGTGATAAAGGCCCACTCCATAAATCATGGTATTTGTCTGGTAGCCCACGGGGGTCATGAAGCTTGAGGAGGCCGCAAATGTTATGGCCATCAGAAAGGGTCGTGCATCAACGCCAAGCTGTTCTGATGCCAC